>Ga0335077_10005652_pt1 | contig 15371 bp, 13 predicted proteins | sample Lox_Sample_31_FD_207151 | JGI IMG/M metagenome (GOLD analysis project Ga0335077, IMG submission 207151) | Soil microbial communities from Loxahatchee National Wildlife Refuge, Florida, United States - Lox_Sample_3.1 | ecosystem: Environmental > Terrestrial > Soil > Wetlands | place: USA... | reverse complement strand
TCCGCATTGCCCATTGCAGCAGTGTCGCCAGTCCGACTGTGACAAAGGGCATCGTGTAGCCGAAGAAATGATGCCCTCGTAGTTCTTTGGTAATCTGCAGAATGCGGACGACGAGGGCGGCACTCGTCTTATTGAACGGCCGTGATTGCATCTGCCGACTGCCCCAGCACCAGATTGCTGGCTCCGTGTGTTACGAAAGCAATGCCTGCTGCCCTGACGCCAACAGCTCGAATCGGCTGTGTCTCGTTGCCCCGAGGATCGGAACTTTCGCAATCGAACTCGAGACTTCTGAACCCTGCATGGAACAGACTGCGATCGAATTAAGATGCAAGTGATGCCGTCGGCATAGGTGAACCGTCGGTTTATGTCTGCAACCAGGAGGCGTTGAGCGTCCTGGCGTTGCCTCTTCGGCGTGCCTCACCGGGCATTTTCCTTTCGCGTTGCCCCCTCGCCATGCGGGCCTTTCCCCAGCCGCCGACTTCATGCTCTGATGCGGCGCTGACGGCCATTGAAGCGTTTTTGCCGTCTGCAGGCTTTGGTTAGGAGGATTCAATGTTGACGCTCTATTACGCTCCGGGCGCGTGCTCGATGGCGGCGCATATCGTGCTCGAGGAGAGCGGCGAGAAATACGAGTCCAAAAGGGTCGACCTCGTCGGCGGCGAGCAGCGTACCGAGGCGTACCTCAAGATCAATCCGCTGGGCCGCGTGCCGGCGCTGCGCCTCGATAACGGCGAACCGCTCGCCGAGAACACCGCCATCCTGCCGTACCTCGGCAAACGTTTCGGCCTTTGGCCGACGGACCTGGTCGCCGAGGCGAAGGCGCTGTGGCTGATCGGCTTCTTTGCCTCAAGTGTGCACCCGGCATTTGCCCATACGCGGCGGCCGGAGCGCTATACCGCGGACAGTGCCGCTTTCCCGGGCATCAAAGATGCGGGCATCAAGACATTCCGCGGCTACATGAAACAGATCGACGACAGGCTGGCCGGGCGCGAATGGTTCGGCGACCACTACTCGGTACTCGATCCTTATGGCTTCGTCTTCTACACTTGGGGCCTGCGGGGCGAGCTGCCCATGGGCGAATTCAAGAACTACACCGCGTTCAAGGATCGCATGCTTAAGCGCGCCGCAGTCGGCCGCGTGACGGCAGACGAGAAGATCAAGGTCTGAAATGCAGGACGACCAAATAGGGGAGAGTCTTTATGGCCAAAATTACCTGGGACCACATTCATCTGCGCACCACCAATCCGGAAGCCATGGCGCAGTGGTTCGAGAAGATGCTCGGCGCCGAGGTCGTTCGCACGATGCAGCAAGGTCAGCAGCGCATCGATCTGAAGCTCGGCGGCGGTAACGTCTTCATTGCGCCGGTCAAGGACGGCGACGGCACCAATGCGGCGCCGAGCATTCCGTACCGGGGTCTAGATCACTTCGGCCTGTCGGTGAACGGCATCGATGCGATTGCCGCCGACCTGAAGGCCAAGGGCGTCGAATTCACTCGCGAGCCGACGACGGTGCGGCCGGGAGTGCGCGTCTGCTTCATCCGCGCACCGGAAGGCGTATCGATCGAATTGCTCGACCGTGATCCCAAATACACGAGCGCGGTGGCGTAGCGCAGTTCGCCGCGCCTTCGCTATTCGAGATTTTTGCTCGGCGGGTAATCGCGCGAGAACGGTGGCCGCGTGACGAATTCGGCGGCTTTGTAGGTCCAGAACTGGCCGACCTGCCGATAAGTCTTGAGGATCGTGTTCTCGAGCTTGCCGTTTACCCGCGCCACTTTGCGGATGTAGATGTCGAGGATCGGCGTACCGTACTCGTCGAGCCGCGCCTTCAGGTCGACGGTCGCGGCCGAGGTCGTGGTGATGAGCGGCGCTTTCGCGTCGCGGATATAGCTGTCCATCGCCAGCGCCTCGTTGGTCGCCAGCGGCCCGATCATCACCGGCACCTTGTATCGTTCGACAAGTTCCTGGGTCTTGGTCCTTGCCAACGATGTATTGCCGCCGGTGTCTTGTTTGATCAGCTCGACCTTGCGGCCGGCGATCAAGCCGCCGCGTTCCTGCAAGAACAACGCCGCGCCTTCCTCTTGCTGCTTGCCGCCCGCGGCAAGCGGACCGGTGTCGACCGTGAGGAATCCGATCTTGAGCGGCTCTGCCGATTGTGCAAACGCACGTCGCATCGGCAGCGTACCTGCAGCCGCGCCCGCGAGTAACGCCCGGCGCGACAGCCCTTGCTTGCTGTTATGAGGCATCATCCTCCCAGCCTCCAAATTTGTGCGGAATGTTCTTTGATCTGTGTCGTCGCGGAATGAGAAAATGCGCACAGCTCAGTGACGCCTGAGGAAATCCAAGACCTTATCGTTGAACGCACCCGGCTGTTCCCACGCCATGGCATGTCCGGCGTCGTGGATGACGGCCCACTCGTGATTGCGCAGGTGCGCCGCCCAGATCCGCATCAAGGCCGGCGGGGCGAGCAGATCGGCATCTGCGGCGATCACCAGCGATGGCGTGGCAATGCTTTCAAGCTTGCTGAAGGTGTTCGGGCTGCGCAGCGGTTGCTCCGCCGCGCCGGGTTGCCGAGAGTGCCGCTCGATCTCGATCCAGCGCCTGGTGCCCTCGGGGTCGGCACCGCGATAGGAAGGCCCGACTTCCCGATAATGCGCCGGGTGCTTCCTGATATCCGGAATGGCGATCCGCGCGATGAAATCTGCGATCTCCTGATCTGCTATCTTCAGCGTGCTGGCGCCGATGATAAGAGTGCGAAGCCGTTGCGGCCGCCATGCCGCGTAATCGGCCGCCGCGAAGCCGCCGCCGGCGATGCCAAGGAGGTGAAACGTGCCGATCTTGAGATGATCGGCGAGCGCGTCGAGATCGCCGGCAATGCTTCCCGGCTGCGATCCAGACGATGGATCGGGCAAGCTCTTGCCCCAGCCCCGTCGATCGTACGCGATGACGCGGTAGCCGGCCTGCGCGAAGGCAGCGGTTTGCCTTTCCCAGATCGCGGTGTTGCCGGTGTTAGGATGGAGAAGAACGATCGGCACGCTGTCGCCGCCGGTGTCGGTGAACCAAAGTTTTACCCCGGCAAGCGCAGCGTGAGCGCCGTTCGCATTGTCGTCGGCAGCCATTTATTGCTCCGCAATCGAGGCGTTCCGGCCGCGCTTTAAGCGACCGGAGAGACGTGTTCAAGCACGCGCGCCCGCGTCTCGATGGCGAAGAAGAAGGCGACGACGGCTCCCATGAGCGCGAACAGTCCAAACATCACGAAAACGGCGTTGATGCCGTAATACGGCAGCACCCATCCTACCACGGTGGTGCCGACCACCGAGGCGCCGCGCTGCCAAGCGCTGGCGATGCCACCGCCGAGAGCGCGCAAATGCGTCGGGTAGATCTCCGCCGTGTAGGTTGCCAGCGACAGGAGCGTGGAGCTGAGACAGAAGAATCCGCCGGTGGCGATGGCGAGCGTTCCGGCGGCGCTGAGCTGCGGCAGGAAGGCGAAGGAGAGGAGAAAGACGCAGCATCCGCCGAGACTGAGGATAAACATTCGGCGCCGCCCGATGGCCTCTATCAGATAGAGGGCGAGGAACGCCCCGCACAGCCCGAAGACGTTGTTGATCAGACCGTAGTTCAGCGACTGCTGGACGTTGAGATGATAAACGGTGCGGAACAAAGACGGCATCCATGCGGTAATGCCGTAGGATACGAAATAGGCGCCGACCCAAAGGAGCCATACCGAGATGGTGCGCCGTAGATAGATGCCTTTGAACAGATCGGCGACTCGGGGGTGTGCCTCCGCCGCGGCCGGAAGGTCTGCCGGCAAAGCCGGGACCGTCAGGCCCTCGGCGGCCGCTATATCTTCGATGCGGGCCAGCGCGCGATCCGCCTCGTCATAGCGGCCTCGGCTCGCCAGCCAGCGCGGTGACTCCGGCAACACGGCGCGCATCGGAATCGCAATCAATGCCGGAATGGCGCCGATGATGAACATCCATTGCCATCCCCAACGCGGCACCACATAGACCCCGACCAACGCCACCGCCAGTAAGCCGATCGAAAACAAAACCTGGATTGAGATTGAGAACCGCCCGCGACCCTTGGCACGCGCGAATTCGTTGACGTAGGCGGCCATCAGCGGGATCTCGCCGCCCAGGCCGATGCCCTGAACAAAGCGCAGCCAGAAGAGCGTGTTGTAGCTCGTCGCCGCAGCGCAAGCCAAAGCGCCCAGCGAGAAGATCAACAGCGTGACCAGCATCGAGCTCCGGCGCCCCCAATGTTCGGCGATCCAGCCGAAGGTGACCGCGCCGACAAGTTGGCCGAGGAAGCCGATGCCGATCAGCGGCCCGATCTGCTGTGGGGTCAGATGCCACATCCCGATCAGCGGCGGCAGCACGACGGCGATGGCGATCGAATCGAAGGCGTCGAAGAACCATGCGGTGCAGATGATCAGACGCATTTTCAGATGCCATGAGCAGTAAGGAAGCCGCTCAAGCCGCGCCACGACGTGGCGCATGTCACCGCGCTGGTCCAATGCTGCAATTCCGGCCGTGGCCGCGATATTGGTCATGGCTTTCCCTCCCGTCGTCTGGCCCCGCTCGGAGCCTGCGCAAGACCGCGTTTTATCTGCGTGGCGTTCTCCGGCCGCCTTGCTCCGCTAAACCATATCCCGGAAGTATCGTCCCGCGAAGCCTGCAGACCGGTGGTGTTGCCGCGGCAAAGTGTTATCCTTCCGAAAAACCGGGAGGAGACTTCATGCACAAGCATCTTCGACTATGGTTCGCTGCCGCAGCCGCGATTGCCGTGGCCTTGCCGCTTGCCAGCGCCCGCGTCGATGCGCAGGACAATTATCCTTCACATCCGATGCAGATGATCATTCCGTTCGCGGCGGGGGGGCCGACCGACATTGTCGGGCGCATTATGGGCGCGAAGATGAGTGAAATTCTCGGCCAGCAGATAGTAGTGGAAGACCGCGGCGGTGCCGGCGGCACCATAGGCGCTGCCGACGTCGCTAAAGCCGCCCCTGACGGATACACGATGCTGATGGCGACGGTTTCCACCAATGCCATCAACCCAGCCCTTTACAGGCACCTGCCGTACGATCCCGAACATGCGTTTGCGCCAATTGGGCGGGTCGGTGTGACCCCGACGATTTTGATGGCGAACCCTTCGTTGCCCGTCACTGACGTCAAAAGTCTGGTCGCGCTGATCAAGGCGAACCCGGGCAAGTACTCTTACGGCTCTTCCGGGGTGGGATCGATATTGCATCTGTGTGGCGAAGAATTCAAAGCGGACGCTGGCGGGCTCGACATTGTGCACGTGCCTTACAAAGGCTCAGCGCCGATGGATACCGATCTCTTAGGCGGCCAAATTTCGATGGCGTTCGACGCAACTCCGACGGCCATGCCACTGGCGTTGGCCGGCAAGGTTCGCGCGCTCGGCGCCGGCATGGCGACGCGCATTCCGTCGATGCCCAATCTGCCGACTTTGCAGGAGCAGGGTATCAAGGATTTCGAGTGCTATACCTGGAACGCGATCATCGCGCCGGCCGGAACGCCGAAGCCGATCGTCAGCAAGCTCAACGCTGCCATCAACAAGGCGTTGGCCGATCCTAAAGTTTCCGACGCATTGAAAAAGGCGGGGATCGATCCGACGCCCGGCTCGACGCCCGAGTCGACAACCGAATTCATCAATGCCGAGCTTAAGAAATGGGCGCCGATCATTAAGGCGTCCGGCACTCAGGTGGATTGACCGCGACCGCTAACCGATCGGCGTCGGATCTTCGATCACCGGATTCGACAATACGCCGAGGCCGTCCACGTCGACTTCGCACACGTCACCGGCCCGCATGTGCAGTTGGCCGGCGACGATGACTTTGCCCACTGGTTTTTCCGGTTGCTCGCCCGGCCGTAATGGCAGGGCGCCGGGCGAGCCGGTGACGATGACATCGCCGGGCTGCAGCGTGTAGCCTTCCGACAAATACTCGATCAGCCGCGGCACATCGAACAGCAAGCCGGAGATCTTGGCGCGTTGCCGCTCTATGCCGTTCAATCGGGTGACCAGCGTATGGTCGGCGGGATCGCCGAACTCATCCGGTGATACCAGCCACGGCCCGAAGCTGCCGGAGCGCTCGAAATTTTTTCCCAAGCCGAATTGACGATTGTGGCCCTGATACTCGCGGACCGAGCCCTCATTGTAGCAGGAATAACCGGCGACGTGGGCCAGCGCGTCGCCGCGTTTGATGAAGCGACCCGGCTTGCCAATGATCACGGCGAGCTCGCCTTCGTAATCGTAGGCCTCGGCGAGTCTTTTACTCGGCGCCCACAGCGCCTCTTTGTGTCCGACCTGACAAATCGGCATGCGCAGGAAAATCTGCGGATAGACCGGCGAGGTCGTAAGACCGGTTTCTTCGATGTGGAGCTTGTAGTTGAGCGCCAGCGCCCAGGTGGCGTGCGGTTCGCGGATCACCGGATCGAACGCAATATCGCTAAGCGAAAGATCGGCGGACTTTCCGCGCGTCGCCACGCGCACACGCGCGAGCGTCGGGTCGATCTGCAAAATCTTGCGTAGATCGTCAGGTAAGTCGGGCGCCACGTTCGCCAGTGCGATCAATCCATCGGTGCCGGCGACGATACCGACGCCGTGTTTACCCTTATGGCGATAGGACACGATTTTCACGGCGATGCCTCGCTACTCCCAGTGCATCTTTGCATATGATACCAATTAATCCCGATTGCGCGCGGCGAAAATCGACGACAATCGACGCGTGGTCAGAGGCCTGGATTGTCCGCGGCGTGATCGCGGCGTCGCTTGCCTATTGTCCGTGCAGTTGGCAAACGATGAAACTCGGGAGGTGCTGCCCATGAAGCTTCCACGCCGTCGCTTTCTCAATCTGACCGCAAGCTTTGCCGCGCTGGCGCCGATCTTGCCTGGAATGGCCCGCGCGCAAAGCTATCCGACACGGCCGGTGCAGATCATTGTCGACCTGCCGGCCGGTCTCGCACCGGACGTGGCCGCGCGCCTGATCGCACCGCCGCTGTCGCAGCAGCTCGGCCAGCCGGTCGTCGTCGAGAACCGGCCGGGCGCGGGCGGCAATATCGGCGCCGAGGCTGTGGTGCGCTCGGCACCGGACGGCTACACGCTGCTGCTTGAGATTTCGGGAAACGCCGTCAACGCGACGCTCTACCCGAACCTGACTTTCGACTTTCTCCGCGACATCGCGCCGGTTGCCTTCATCGGCATCACCCCCTTCGTGCTGGCCGTCAATCCATCGTTTCCAGCCAAGACAGTCCCCGAATTCATCGCCTATGCGAAGGCAAATCCAGGCAAGATCAACGTGGCCACGGCCGGCATCGGCACCGCGCCGCACCTCGCCGGCGAATTGTTCAAGATGATGACCGGCCTCAATTTGGTTCAGGTGCCGTATCGCTCGAACTACATGCCCGACGTGCTCGGTGGACAGGTTCCGGTCGCCTTCGTAGCGGTCGCGCCGGCGATCGGATATCTCCGCAGCGGCAAGCTGCGCGCGCTTGGCGTGACGAGTGCGGCACGCATGGGGGCGCTGCCGGACATTCCGCCGATCGGCGATTTTGTGCCGGGCTATGAGGGTAGCGGCTGGTTGGGAGTGGGCGCCCCGAAAGGCACGCCCGCCGAGATCGTCGACAAGCTCAACAAAACGATCAACGCCGTGATTGCCGATCCCGTCATGAAGGCAAAGATGGTCGGTCTCGGCATCGAACCTCAGCCGATGACGCCAGCGGAATTCGGCAAACTGTGCGCCGACGCTACCGAGAAATGGGCCAAGGTGATCAAATTCGCCGGCATCAAGGCCCAGTGAGCTGAGACGCCATCGCTCGCGGAGCGCCGGTTAATTCGTGCCTGCCTACCGTGCTTCGCTACGCACCCGCCGCGTCAGCGCCCAGATCGAAAACGCCAGGCATCCCATTGCGGCAATGGTGCCGGCGACTGGCCAGGCGGAGCGGCCAAGAAACGCACCGATCGCGGCCGCAGCGACGGCTGCACTGGATTGCTGCGAGAAGCCGAGGAGCGATGAGGCCGTGCCGGCGCGATCGGGAAACGGTGTCAGCGCGCTCGCCATTGTCTGCGGCATGGCAAGTCCCATGCCGGCGAGATAAATCGTCATTCCGGCGACCAGCCAAGCAACGTTTGGCAGACCAAGTGCTGTCACGACGGCCATGGCCAGACCGCCCGCCACCATGATCGCGCTGCCGATGCCGATCATGCGGTTGAGTCCAAGACGCATGACGATCCGCGCCGCGATGGTCGTCCCGAGCAAATATCCCATTGAGCCGAAAGCATAGGTAAAGCCGAACGAAAGCGGCGAAAGTCCATACACTCCCTGTATGACGACAGAAGCGCCGGAGACCCACGCGTACAGCCCCACAAAAGTCGTTGCCATGATCCCAAGGTGGGCGAGGAAGCTGCGGTGCCTGAGCACGGAGCGGTAGAGTTCCCCCATTGCCGCCACTGAAAACGGTCCCTCGATGCGCGTTTTCAACGTCTCGGGCAGCAACCTGACCACCAGCGTGCCGGCAATCAGTGCAACCAACACCAGAAGAATGAAGCTCGCGCGCCAGCCGAATGCCGTCTGCAAAATGCCGCCGATCACCGGCGCCGCGATCGGCGCGAAGGCTTGGATCGATCCCATCAGCGAGAGCTCGCGTCCCGCACGCACGCCAGAATAAAGATCGCGCACGACGGCGCGCGCCAGCACGATGGCGCCCGCGCCGCCAAGCGCCTGCACGGAACGCGCTGCAATCAACGCTTCAATCGATCCGGTGGTGGCACAGATCACGCTGCCAACGCCGTAGAGCGTCAATGCTGCCAGCAGGACCGGCTTGCGGCCGAAGCGGTCCGAAATCGGGCCGTAAATGATCTGGCCGATTGCGAAGCCCACCAGATAACTTGAAATAGTCAGTTGCACCCGCTCGATCGGCGCGTGCAGCGCTTGGCCGATCTCAGGAAGCGACGGCACGTACATGTCGGTCGACATCGGGCCGAGCCCGGTCAACGACGCCAGTAGGAGAGTCAGCGCAAAAGTACCGGGACGCAGCATCAGCGGGCCGAATACTTGCGTCCCGGGCGCGTCGTAACGCGTTGCAGAAACTTAAGTTGCATCATCCAGTCTTTGTGCCGAGAAGAATTGACCCCGCATGACCGCCAAGAATGGCGTTGCGATCCGCCGCCGAGATATCAAGCGAGCGCACGTGCCGCACGCAGTCCATCATGCCCATGTCGTACGGATAATCGCTCCCGAGGAATACACGATCCGCGCCGGACGAGGAGATGAGGAATTCAAGCGAGACCTTCGAGTGACAGATGGTGTCGTAACGGAAGCGCTGCAAATATTTTTCCGGCGAGTGTTTCAAGTGCACCTTCGGCTCGGGGCGCACGTGCCAGCCGTGCACCCAGCGCCCCCCCTGATAGGGCGTAAACCCGCCCCCGTGCACCATGACCGGTTTGAAATTCGGATAGCGTTCGAGCACTCCCCCGAAAATCAGACAGGCCGCTGCGATAGTGGTGTCCAGCGGATTGCCGATCAGGTTGTTGAGATAGTAGGAGCGCAGCCGGTCGGCGCCGGCGACGTTGCCGGGATGGATCATGAAAAAGGCGTCGAGCTCGGCGGCGGCCGCCCATAGCGGCTCGAAGCTTGGATCGTCGAGATTCTTGCCGCCGACATTGGAGCCGATCATGGCGCCGCGCAGGCCGAGTCTTGTCATGGCGCGGCGCAATTCCTCGGCGGCTCTTTCAGGCGACTGGATCGGCAGTGTGGCGATGCCGCAAAAGCGATCCGGCTGCTGTTTGACCAGGCGCGCTATGCCCTCGTTCTGTATCGCCGCCGCGGCCGTGCCGATAGAGGCCTCTTGTCCGTAGAGCCACGTCTGCGGCGACGCTGAAAGGACGTGCATGTCAACCTCGGCCGCGTCCATATCGGCGAGCCGCCGCTCGATGTCGTGGCCGCCGCGCGGGAACGGCCGGTACGGGACGCCCGCCACCTCAATCATCGAATTATCGGCATCAAATGCCGACAGTTTGAGCCCGAGGCTCGGCATCTCCTTCTGCAGAATTTTGATCGTGTCGTCGGCGAGCACGTGGGTGTGGGTGTCGATGGTTTTCATTGTCTCTCCCCGGAATGCGTCTCTAGTAGTGCGCACAATCGGCTCGTGCAGACAAGACCGAGGCACGCGCATTAAAATTCCGATTTACCTGCCGTAATACAGGGTTACGACGTGCTTGGCCTCGGCGAAGAACAACCAACGCTCGAGCAACAAGCCGGACGCCTGTGCGATGACGGCCAGCGTTGCGCAAAGCGCTGCAATAATCGATCCCGACAAGACGGCAATTGCAGTAAGAAGAAAGGGAAGAGCGAACGCAAAGATCTGCACGAACAGGCGCAGCCTGATCGCGTGTTTGCGGGCGATCCGGTAACCCATTTCTTTCATGACATAATTTTCTTCCGTGTGCGGCCATTCAATCGATCTGATCGTGCCGCCGCTCAATCCTGTTGCGCTGTTTAAAGAAACAGGAGAGTTGAGTGAGTCGTTGTGCCTCCAGGTGACTGCCTTCCACACAGTGCCTGCCGCGATGCAGATCAGGGTGATGAGCCCCGTCAAGCGCGCTGGCTGCCCCGACAAATGCTCGATCGCATGAAGCAGCGTCGCGCCGCTCATCAGCGCATAGATGATGTACCCTGGCACCGTGTAGTCGCTATGCCATTGCGGAATCGGCTTTAGCGAAGCGTAAATCATTCCGGTAGCTATCAAAGTGCTGATCGCGCACATCGCGGCGACGATCGCCGCCAGTTCGACCGTTCCGCCCGTGCGTCCAAACAAGATCCAGCCAATGCCGAATAATACGGTCGGAATGTAGGTGATGACGCTGGCGACCCCCTCACGGGAGAGCCAAGACGAGCGCCATTGCGAAAACGCTCGCCACGCGCGCTCGGGCCGTCCCAAGTGCAACGTCGAAGACAGCAGTCCGGCCGTTATCAACGCGAGCGCGGTGCCGAGCGTTGTGATTGCAAAGACAAGGTCTCGGGGCAGCCGTCCAAACACCGTGAGCAGGGCCAACATCACCAGAAGACCGTATCCGGCACCACTCGCCGTGGTGAAGAAGATGACTGAAAGAGCCGGATGCATGTTCAGCGCGACAGCATCCGGTCGATCCAACCCAATAATCCGCCTTCGACCGCCGCCAATTCAGGCTCGAGCGAAGAGAACTTTGCGCCGGTGGTGGCGCGGTCGCGCGGCGGCAGATATTTGTTGACCGGCCGGTAGCCCATTTCAGGCATCAGATCGACGCCGCCGCGCTCGGCAACAAGCCGCGCAACAGGCGAGCTGGCGTCGCCGAGATCGCCGAAGTGCCGCGCTCCCGTTGGGCAGGCCGCGACGCACGCCGGAACGCGGTCGGCCTGTGGAAGATTTTCGTTGTAGATGCGATCGATGCAAAGGGTGCATTTCTTCATCACGCCGACCGAAACATCATACTCGCGCGCACCGTATGGGCACGCCCAACTGCACAATTTACATCCGATACATTTGGCTTCATCGACGAGCACGATGCCGTCGGAGGCGCGTTTATAGGACGCGCCCGTGGGGCACACGGTCACGCAGGCGGGCTCGTCGCAATGCAGGCAGGAGCGTGGAAAGTGCACAGTGCGGCCGCCGCTCTCGGCGCCGTGTTCATAGGTATGAACGCGGTTGAACCAAACCCCGTCGGGCGCGGCACCATACGGATCGATATCCGTCAGCGGCGCCATGTGACCGCCGGTGTTCCATTCCTTGCAGCTGGTCACGCAGCCCTGACAGCCGACACAGGTGTCGAGATCGATGACAAGCCCGAGTTTTTTCTCCGTTGCGCCGGGCAGGCTGGTCATGGTTGCTCCTCGCGGCCGAACCGGAACACGCTGCCGAAGCTGAGTTTGTGCGGCGGCGGCGGAAGGCCCGGAGGCGAAGCCAATCCTGCAAATTGTGGCTCCGAGAACCCACGTTCCGCGGGAGCGCACGGTCCAATCCGCACGCGCAAATCGAACCAGGCTGCCTGTCCGGTCACCGGATCGCTGTTAAGGTGCCGGCTTCCTTGTTCCCCCGGTGGCAGCAGCTCGCTGATGGCGTGATTGAGCAGGAACGCCCGTTCGAATTCGGGCGCATCGGGCCGTAGCATCCAGGCGCCCCGATGCTTGCCGATGGCGTTCCAAGTCCAGACCGTATCGGGGTTTACTCCGTCGACGAGCCGCACCTGACCCTTGATGCGCGCCTGTGGGCTCTCGATCCACACCCAGTCGTCGTCGGCAATGCCGAGTCGTGCCGCCGTGCCGCGATGCAGGAAAAGCCGGTTCTGGCTCGTGATCTGCCGCAGCCAGGCGTTCTGCGAACCCCATGCGTGATACATGTGCATCGGACGTTGGGTGATGGCGTGCAGGCCATAGGTTTCGATGTCGCCAAGCCGATCGGCGAGCGGCGGGTACCAGATTGGCAGCGGATCGAAATAATGAAGGAGGCGCTCACGCTCGTGCGGCGGTGGCAAAAGCGTTCCGTGGCCTTGCGCGGCAAGCCGAAACCGCTGCAACGGTTCACAGTAGATTTGAAAGACGATCGGCTCCGCCGCCGCGATAAAGCCCATGATGACGGCGAAGTTCAAATAAGCGCGGTTCGCCATCTTGTAGTATTTTTGTTCGTTCGTCAGCTCGTGACGCCAATAGCCGCCGTTGGCGATATAGCGATTCAGCTGATCGGAATTCGGCGCGCCTTTGCCGCAGCTGTTACCATCGCCGCCGCGCCAGCCGGCGAGCGGACCAACTTTGGGTCCACGTTGGTGATTGACTATGTAATCGGCGTAATCGCGATAGCGCGGCCGGCCCCCTTCGTCGACGAAGCCGGGCAGGCCAAGGCGGGCGCCGAGTTCGAGCAACACCGACTGGAAAGGCCGAACGTCTCGATCCGGAAGCACGATGGGATGGCGAATGGCGTCGGCCGGACCGTCGGCGTCGCTGATCGGGCGATCGAGCAGACTGATGCAGTCGTAGCGTTCGAGATAGGTCGTATCGGGGAGTATGAGATCGCTATAGGCGACGGTCTCGGAAAAGTATGCGTCCGAGTAAATGATGAACGGAATCTTGTACTCACCGACGGCATTCTTGTCGGTGAGCATGGCGAGCGTACCCGCGGTGTTCATCGACGAGTTCCAGGCTACATTCGCCATGTAGATGAAGAGCGTGTCGATACGGTACGGGTCGCCTTCCCACGCGTTGCGGATGACGGCGTGCATCAGCCCATGGGCGGCGAGCGGTGCTTCCCACGAATACGCCTTATCGATGCGCAGTGGCTTGCCGCCGTCGTCGATCAGCAGATCTTCAGGCCCGGTGACGAAGCCAAGCGGCATCCCCAGTAATGGCGTATTTGGCCGCCCGCCGTCTTTACCTGCCGGTTTGCTGGCCGGCGGTGCCGGCTTTGGGTAGGGCGGCTTGAAACGGAATCCGCCCGGCACATCAATGGTGCCCAGCAAAATCTGCAGCAGGTGAATCGCACGGCAGGTTTGAAATCCGTTCGAATGAGCGGAAATCCCGCGCATCGCGTGCATCGCGATCGGCCGGCCGCGCATCGTTTCATGCCGGCGTCCCGTCCAATCGACCCATGGCACAGGCAACTCGAGAGTCTGCTCGAAGGCGACATGCGCCAGCTCGGCCGCGAGCTTTTTGATGGTGCCCGCGTCGACTCCACACTGTCCGGCGACAGTATCGGGCGAATAGCGCGCGTCGGCGTATTGCTCAGCGATAAGCTGAAAGACCGGCACGCACGTCCTGCCGTGCGCGTTGAAGGTTCCGTGCAGCGCGGGCTTGCAGTCTGGAATTCCTGCGGCAACCGCTTGCGCGGCATCAAGGTCCCATACGAGCAGCCTTCCGTCTCTATCGCGTAGCAGGAGACCATCATCGGCGGAATTCGGCTCGCGAATGACGAGAGCGGGCGCATTGGTGTAGCGGATCAGATAGTCGAGGTCGACACGCCCGGCTTTCAGCAGCTCATGAACGATCGACAGGACCAAAAGACCGTCGGTGCCTGGGCGGATACCGATCCATTGGTCGGCGATGGCGTTGTAGCCTGTGCGGCAGGGATTGATCGAGACAATCTTGGCGCCGCGCGCCTTCAGCCGGCCGAGCCCGATCTTGATGGGATTGGAGTCATGATCTTCGACAACGCCGAACAACAAAAAATAGCGGGTATACTCCCAGTCGGGCTCGCCGAATTCCCAGAAGGAGCCGCCGATCGTGTAGAGGCCGGCGGCCGCCATATTGACCGAGCAGAATCCGCCATGCGCCGCATAATTGGGCGTGCCGAATTGCGCGGCCCACCATCCGGTGAGCGACTGCGATTGGTCGCGGCCGGTGAAAAAGGCCAGCCGCTTCGGATCCGAGCTGCGGATGCGCGACAATCGCTCGGTTGCGATCGATAGCGCCTCCTCCCACTCGATCTCGCGGAATTGCCCGGCACCGCGCTCGCCCACGCGCAGCAGGGGCTTGCGCAGCCGCGCCGGGCTGTAGTGTTGCATGATGCCGGCGCTGCCCTTGCCACAAATCACCCCGCGATTGACCGGATGATCGCGATTGCCCTGGATGTAGCGGATCAGTCCATCCCTGATGTGGACGTCGATGCCGCAACGGCACGCGCACATGTAGCAGGTGGTGCGCTTGATCTCGTCAGAAACCTTGGGTGAAGTGTCGACACCGTCGTTTTCTGCGGGCGCACCGGTGCCGAGCGGTCGCTGTGTTGGCGATGAATTGGCACCGGTCCGGCTCGTCATGGCGAGGGAAAGCTATTCGCTTTGACGGCCTAATCAAATGATTTTATTCTCATGCCCTCGCCTTTTGGAACATCCCAGAACTGAACGTAGAGCAGAGTGAGGGTGGCGCTAAACGCCCCCATCCCCGCTTGGCCATGGAGCCTCCGGCCGTTTCGGCTATATAGAGACGCCGCAATTCACACTGGACATCTGGTAGCGAGCATGGACGCCAAGACTGAATCGGGTACGGAACACCCACCATTTCACGGCCGCGTCGAAGATGAACCGCTGGTTCGCGGCCGCGGCCGCTACGTGGCCGACGCGCCTTTGCCGAACCAAGCATATGCCTACTTCGTCCGCTCGCCGCACGCTTTCGCCCGCATCGTGAGTGTTGCAATCGAAGCTGCGGCGAAGGTGCCCGGCGTGGTTGGCGTCCTCACCGGCAAGGATTTCGAGGGCATCGGCAGCATCGGCCGCCATCCCCCGGTTCCGGGCCGCAACGGCACCACGCTGATCATGCCGCACCGTCCGGCGCTTGCCGCCGAACGTGTCATGCATGTCGGCGAGCCGGTGGCGATGGTGGTCGCCGAGACAGCG
>Ga0335077_10005651_pt1 | contig 15371 bp, 13 predicted proteins | sample Lox_Sample_31_FD_207151 | JGI IMG/M metagenome (GOLD analysis project Ga0335077, IMG submission 207151) | Soil microbial communities from Loxahatchee National Wildlife Refuge, Florida, United States - Lox_Sample_3.1 | ecosystem: Environmental > Terrestrial > Soil > Wetlands | place: USA... | reverse complement strand
GCGCGCGTTCACAGTCCCATCGTTCTGGTGGGATGTTCTCGGAGGCTTCCTCTTCTGGCTGACTAGGACTGTACGCTATCGCCGCCTCTTAGTCGACAGGGTTTGCCGGTAGCCTGCCTCGGTACACTCGGACATCTGCCCCTGTGACGAAGACGCCATGCCCGAGCATGGACCGCCGAGCCGAGAATCAGTTCGCCACGCGGCCTGCCAGTCCTGGTCGACCCGTGGTCGCACGGATCTGAGCCCACCGGGCGACGGTCATCCCGGCGAGCCAGGGAAAGAGATAGCCGATGAACAATGACTGGTCCGGCGGTGCCGTCACGTTGTTGATGAGAGAGCCGATTGCGGTGGCGAATGCGAGGATGGCTAGGTTGTGCCATGGAGCGTCCGCCGCGCGCCAGACGGCCCAGGAGGCGCGGATGACTCCCGCGAACCATCCCAGAAAAATCAGCAGGCCGGGCACTCCCAGGGCTCCCGCGACCTTCAAGTAGCCAGCTTCGTTGCCCATGCCACCTGCGCCCACGCGGCCAGCGGTAATTCCCGTGGCGCCGAGGCCGATTCCCGCCGGGTGTTCCCGGAGGACGCCCCAGCCTGCTGTCCACTGGCCCGGCCGAGCTCTGCTCGAGCTGTCGTTCAGCCGCGCGGTGTTGCTGACCAGTTCGTTGAAGGGCACCCGTTGGAAGGGTGTCACGGCCTTCGGCGGTGCCGCCTCCGGCTTCTCGAGTCTCAGGGGCACCAAGTCGGCCACGAAGAGCGCCGCCACGATGACCGTCACGGCCAGGTAGGGGAGCAGCAGATAGCGGCGACCAATCATCCACAGCACCATGAGGCCTTGCAGGAAGCACACGAAGATCGTCATGCGCGTCAGCGAGAAGATCACGCCCGCGCCGTTCAGGGCCACGAGGAGTACCGCGCCTCGGAACCACCGTGCGCGCAAGTTCAGGATGCACAGAGGCCACAGGAGCAAAAAGGGGATCGCGAAGCCCTGTCCTGAGATGTGAACGGAGACGGCACGCCGCACCAGCTGATAGCCGACGATCTGCCAGTAATTGTTGGGCAATCCCCACGTGCTGGGATAGCGAAGATTCAAAAACTCGCTGAAGTACCTGGGGATGCCGATCGCCAGATGCCACTGGGTCGGAACGAAGAAATACTCGAGGAGCCCCACGGCACTGGTGACGGTCGCCACCGCTAGCAACACGCGGAATACCGTGAGGAGATCGAGGTCCGACGCGACGATGAGTCTGCCGATGACGTAGGGGATCACATAGAGCATCCAGTCTCGAGCCCCGTACAGATTGGTCTCCCATCCCAACGACTGGCTGAGGAACCAATTGCGAAGACCGAGGTACAGTAGCACCTGGACGAACCACGCGAGCGCGACCCAGTCCACCCACACGAGCCGCGGCAACTCCTTGCGGAGGACGACGGCGCCGACGAGCCCGGTGGCCGTCAGGAACAGCAGGACCTCCTTCCAGGCGGCGAACACCCTGAGTACGCGGACGGGAACGCCGGCATGGCTTAGGAGAATGGCGATGATGAGCGAATGAACGGGCAGCAGCACGATGTACAGCAGCAGAACGCGGATCGCCCAGGTGCTGCGTGGTCTTGGTCCCGGACGGTGATTGGATTCGCCGGGACCGGGCTTGAGGTCAGCGCGGGGCTCGATCGCCCTCGTCCCAGGGACAGCCACGTGGACACTTCTTTGCGACACGACGGACCCCCTTAGCAAGAGGCGCCGATGGGGGCGCCGACTTTTCGGCGCACCCCGTCGAAGACGCCTTGCCAGAACGACCGCATCTTCGCCCAGCGGCCCCGGACGATGAACCCCAGCGTGTAGTAGAGCGCCATGCCCGGGAGAACGACGAGGAAGAAGAATGCGCGTTGACCTCGCCGGCCATGGCGCCGCACGACGGCGATGCGATTGCGAACGGACAGATAGTGCTTGAGGGGGCTTTGGACCCCTTCGGTCAGTCCGCGCCGAGTGCTCGACGACTCACGGTGCCAGACGACGCTGCGCGGGACGCAAGCGATGGCGAGCCCGGCGTCGCGCACCCGCACGCAGTAGTCGACGTCGTCGTAATAGGCGAACAACCCCTCGTCGAATGGACCGACCTTCACGAGCACTCTGGTCGGGAGGAGCATGCAGCAACCCGTCACGAACTCGGTGGCGTACGGTTGCGAGGGAACGCGGGAGCGGGGCTGTTGGAAGTAGTGGATGCGGACGAGACCAAATGCCAGGTCCACCCTGGCCCCCGCGCTGGAGATCCGGTCGGGGTGATCCAGATTGCAGATGAGCGAACCGACCAGACCGGCGCCGGGATGCTCCTCCGCGTACGTGACGAGCGGAGCCAGGAAATCCGGATCGACCACCGTGTCATTGTTGAGTAGCAGCGTGTAGTCGGCGTGGGCGTTCGCGGCGCGGGCGAGACCATAGTTGCAGCCGCCGGCAAACCCCAGATTGTGGTCCATCCGCACGGTCTCGGCCCATGGGAAACGATGATGGATCTCCGGCCGCGGGTCGCAGCGAGACGCGTTGTCGATGACCAGCGTATGGGCGACCACCATGGACAGGTCGGCTCGGGACAGCGAATCGAGACAGGTCAGAGTATCCGCCAGCCCATTCCAGTTGAGGATCACGATCCATATGGAGGGCTTGGCAGCGGTCATCCCGGATCAGCACGAAGACGACGCGTCGACCGGATGACCGCTGCCTCGTCGCTCGGCCGAGTGCCCGCTCATGGCGTCCTCTTCAGCCAGCGGCCGAGCCACGCTCGCTCCTCGTGGCGGGCGAGCGAGAACCATCCGATCACGCCGAACAGGACGAGCACGGCGGCGACGGACGGAACCTTGACCGAGGGGCCGAGCGTCATGAGGTAGATGGCGACCGTGGCCACCGCGGCGATCACGCCGTACATGGCACGGTGATGCACCGCCCTGACCGCGGGGAACAAGTGCTGGGCGATCCCACACAGCGCCACCAGGTCGACTGCCACCCGCAGTGTCCAGACGAGGGCCGCGCCGACGATTCCCCAACGAGGCAGCGCCCACCACAGCGCGGCCAGGTAGAACGGTAGTTCGAGCAGGTGAAGCTTGGCGGTCAGATCGGGACGGCCCAGCCCTTGGACCAGGACGAAGGGCGCCACGGCGAGGCTGTTGAGCAAGACGCCGATCGCGAGCAGTTGCAGGACGACCGCGCCGTGCATGGCAAAGGATTCGCCAAGCCACAGAGTGAGGCCTTCGCGGGCGAAGGCCACCATGACCAGCACCACAGGGAAGAGCCCGAGCAGCGAGTACGTGAGGCTCCGGTCGTAGATCCAGGACGTTCGGCGGTGGTCTTGCGCAAAGGTCATGGTGAACGTGGGAAACAGGACGGTGGCCAAGGCGAGCGGGATCAGAAGGACCTTCATGGACAGATCGTAGGCCACCGTGTAGTACGCGAGCGACGCGACGGGCACGACGATGCCGATCAGGAATCGATCCAGATAGCTCATCAACGGTCCGGCGATGTTGGTGACGGACAGCCAGCCCCCGAAGAGCAGCAGGGGCTTCAGGAGAGCTCGCTGGAACACAATGCCATGCTTGAGCGCCGGCAGCAGCTGCAAGGTATACAAGGCGTAGACCAGGCAACCGAGCATCCGTACCGCGACGAGGACCACCACCACCACTGACACGTCGCGCGTGAAGGAAAGCACCAGGAGGGGGCCGACGTAACCCGCCAGCACGATGGGAATGCGAACGCCGTTGATGATGTCGAAGCGATGGAGCGCGGTGAGGATGCCCGTGAGTGCCGAAGTGACGACGACGGGTGGGGTACCGATCGCAAGCCAGTAGAAGGCTTTGAGCGCCTCGCCTCGCAGATCGTTCGGAATGGTGAGTGCGTGGTAGGCGAAGACGGGAGCCAGCAGACCAATGATGGCGAAGCCGAGGATTCCCAGCAACCCGACCAGAATGGAGGCTGTCCAGACGAGTCCGGGGACGTCGTGATCACGGCCGGCACCGATCTTTTCCGAGACGAGCGTGGTGAGCGCTCGACCCAGGCCGAAGTCGAAGAAGGCGAAATAGGCGATGAAGACGGTGACGACGCTGAGAATACCGAACCGTTCGGTCCCCAACCCCGCGATGATCCGGGGGAAGGTGATGATGGCCACCGGCAGCGGGATCGCCTGACCCAGGAAGTTGATCAGCGTGTTGCGGGCAAGACCGGACCGGCTGGTGATCTTACTGACCGGCTCAGAATGGGCCGTTGCACCCTCGAGCATGGAAGGGTGGCTGAGGCGTGTGGACCGAGCGGCGACTATCGAGGGGCCGGCAGGCCAGGGGGCGATGCGCGGAGGCCCGCCACCCTACTGGGTCGGCATCAGGTAACCGGTGATATCCACGACCACATGGGCTCCCGCGAAGGGTCCCATGTTGATGTTCAAGTCCTTAAGGCAGGAATTCGCCGGCGTACAAACCGGCACCAGGATCCCGTTGGCAACCGTCTGTCCGGTCGAAAAATTCAGCGTGCTGGCATTGGGCAGGTTGGTATTTGAGGGATAGACCGTGAGCCATCCTGCCCCGCCGGCATTCACCGCGACCACATTGACGAAGGCACCCATGGCGTTATCGGGCACGTTGCAGTTGGGCATTCCCCCTTGATGGACTGTCCCCCCGGCGGTCAAGTCCCCGTTCACGATGATGGGGAGGTACCCTCCGGCGGGAATAGGGGCCAGGGGGCCCCCCACCGTGCCCGAGGGGCCTGGCGGTGACAGCAGCGGCAATCCCGACGCGACCCGAGTGTCGAGTACGCGGCACGGCGTCACGGTGAACGTGTCGAACGGCCCGGCAGCCTGACCCCACGCAGTAGTGTTCACGGCCAAGCCTGCCAACAAGACCAGCATTGCGACGCGGCAGGGGGTTCCGAGTCCTACGGGTCCTCTCATTGCGTCCTCCTGTTTCATCCGCGGACTCCACGGCGTTCCCTCCACGGACACGCTGCCGAGCCCACACATCTACGACGTCGTACCCTAGACGATAGCGTATCGACCGCGAGCTGTACAAGAGATTCTACCAGGGGGGGGCTCACCGACCCACCGGTGCCGTGGTGACCGTCAGCCCGGGATCCGCGCGAAACAGCCCCCTCCCTGTATAATGCTTGTCCGTGCGGGTTTTGATCACCGGCATCACAGGATTTGTCGGCAGCCACATGGCCGAGTACCTGCTTGGCACGAACGCGCTCGTATTCGGTTCCAGCCGGTGGCGCAGCAAGACCGAGAACGTGGAGCACCTTCGCTCACGTATCACACTCATCGAGTCCGACCTCCGCGACCTGTCCTCGGTCCGGGGGCTCGTGGAAGCGGCCAATCCTTCCCACATCGTCCATCTCGCGGCCCAGAGCTTTGTCGGCGCGTCGTGGCAGACGCCGGCGGAGACGCTCTCGACCAACATCATCGCCCAGGTCAATCTCCTGGAGGCGATTCGGGGACTCCGGATCAATCCCCGGGTTCTCGCGGTAGGTAGCAGCGAGGAGTACGGCATGGTCCACGAGGATGAGCTGCCGATCCGAGAGACCAACGCCCTGAGGCCACTGTCACCCTACGGCGTGAGCAAGGTCACGCAGGATCTCATGGGATACCAGTATTACCAGAGCTACGGCCTGGCGATCATCCGGAGTCGCGCCTTCAACCACACCGGGCCTCGGCGCGGCGACGTCTTCGTCGAGTCGAACCTGGCCAAGCAGATCGCGGAGATCGAGGCCGGGATCCGCGAACCCGTGGTCTACGTGGGCGATCTCAGGCCGCGCCGCGACTTCTCCGACGTGCGCGACATCGTGCGCGGCTACTGGCATCTCCTCGAGCGGGGTGAGCCGGGTGAGGTGTACAACCTCTGCTCGGGTCGGGCCTGGGCCATCCAGGAGGTGCTCGATTTCCTCCTGAGGCTGAGCGCGGTGAGCGGGATCACGGTCAAGGCCGACCCCGCGCGCTTCCGTCCGTCCGATGTCATGGTTTTGGAAGGCGACCCATCGAAGATCGAGAAGGCAACGGGATGGAGGGCCGAGATTCCCTTCGAGCGCACGCTCTCGGAACTTCTGGACTACTGGCGCGACCGCGTGCGGAAGCCACCCCGCTGAGTCGAGCACGGCATCGACCCCCTGGGCCGGGGCCAGTCGAGGCCGTATGCGCGTACACGGGCCGGTCGTCATGTCCCCGCAGAGCTGTGAGGATCGATCCTCGGTGCCGGCGCAGGACGACGCCTGACGGCACCCGTCAGGTTCATAAGCCGTGAAGGTCGCGCTGGTGCACGACTGGCTCACGGGGATGCGAGGCGGCGAACGCTGTCTCGAGGTCTTCTGCGAGCTCTTTCCGGACGCGGACCTCTACACGCTACTTCACGTCCCCGGCTCGGTCGCACCGGTCATCGACCGACGGCGCATCATCACCTCGTTCATCCAGCGCCTGCCGGGCGCGGCGCTCGCCTATCGGCGGTACTTGCCGCTGTTCCCGCTGGCCGTGAGCCGCTTCGATTTGCGCGGCTATGACCTCGTCCTGTCGTCGAGCCATGCCGTCGCCAAGAGCGCCTCCGTGCCGCCCGACGCGCTCCATATCTGCTATTGCTTCACACCCATGCGGTACGTCTGGGACCTCTACGACGAGTATTTCGGGCCGTCGGCGGGGTGGCTGGCGCGCGCCGTGATGCCGCCGGTGGCGGCAGCGCTGCGGCGCTGGGACCGACGCACGGCCGGGCGGGTCCGCCACTTCGTGGCCATCTCTCGCTTCGTCGCGGACCGGATCCGCCGCGCCTATGGCCGCTCGGCCGACGTGATCTATCCCCCCGTCGACGTCGCGCGGTTTCGCATCGAGGAGTCTCCCGGAGATTACTATCTCGTCGTCTCGGCCCTCACGCCCTACAAGCGCATCGCCTTGACCGTCCAGGCTGCCAACCAGCTCGGGCGGCGGCTCATCATCGTTGGCATCGGACCCGAGGAGCGGCGCCTCCGATCCCTGGCGCGATCCAACGTCGAATTCCTCGGGTGGCGGGACGACACCGTCGTGGCAGAGCTGTACGCCGGGTGCCGCGCGCTCCTCTTTCCCACTGTGGAGGACTTCGGGATCACCCCGCTCGAGGCCATGGCGTCGGGGCGTCCGGTGATCGCCCTCGGAAAGGGTGGCGCCCTCGAGACGATAGTGCCTCCGGGCGGGATCGATCCACCAACGGGCCTCTTCTTCGCGGAGCAGACGGTGGAGGCCTTGATGGCGGCCATCCTCGAATTCGAGCGTGACCCCGGCCGCTTCGAGCCCAAGGCGCTCAGGCGGCGGGCCGAAGCCTTCGACCGCCCGCTGTTCAAGGAGCGAGTCCGAACGTACCTGGAGGGTCGACTCGCGGAACGCGGCCCATGCTGAAGGCCAATTCCAAGTTCCTCGAGCAGATCATGCTGGCCGGCGATCTCGGCATCGTGGCGGTGTGCTGGGTCCTGGCGTACTTCTCGCGATTCTACGTGCTCGGTCCGCCGATCGTGCACGGCGAGGTCCCACCGCTCGGACCCTACCTCCTGATGCTGGTGCCGATCCTGGTGGTCTGGGGCGTGTCGTTCCGCGCCTTCGATCTGTATCGGCCCCGCCGAATCGGCTCTCACCTGTCCGAAGCGGCCGACATCGCGAAGGCCTCGACCCTGGGCGCCCTCGTGCTCGTCGCCGCCATGACGTTCTTCTTCCGGGGCTACGAGTACTCCCGCGTCGTCATCGTCTACTTCTGGCTCTCCTCCATCGGTGTCGTGTGGTTCTCGCGCGCGGTGTTCCGTGAGGTCCTGCGCGTGGCGCGCCGATATGGCTACAACCTCCGGTATGCGGTGGTGGTCGGAAGCGGCGATCTGGCGGCGACGGTCGTGCGCCGGATCCAGTCGCGCCCGGATGTGGGGATCGAGGTCCTGGGAGTCGTGGGCGACAAGAAGGAAGAGCTGGGCACCGCGTCGTGGCTCGGCGGCTATGTGGATTTGCGCGCCGTGCTCGACGCCCGCCAGGTTGACCACGTCGTGTTGGCGTTGAGCCACGAGGACCAGGGACGGCTGGGCGGGCTGCTGGAGGCCGTGGGCGACGAGCCCGTCACCATTCACGTGGTGCCCGACCTGTTTCGCTTCGCGTCGCTGCGCGGCGGCGTGGAGGAGTTCGAGGGTGTGCCTTTCATCCACCTGCGCGAGTCGCCCTTGCATGGCTGGAGCCGGGTCGCGAAGCGCGCCTTCGACATCGTGTTCTCCCTGCTGGTGCTGGTCGGTCTGTCTCCTCTCCTGGCCCTTCTGGCCATCGGCGTCAAGCTCAGTTCCCCCGGCCCCGTGCTCTACCGCCAGGAGCGGATGGGCCTGGACGGGCAGCGCTTTCGGATGCTGAAGTTCCGGACGATGCGCGTTGACGCCGAGGCGGTGACGGGGCCGGTCTGGGCGTCGGCCGGTGATTCACGCCGATCGCCGTTCGGCGCGTTCCTGCGCCGTTTGAGCCTCGACGAGCTGCCGCAGTTCGTGAACGTCCTGCGGGGCGAGATGAGCGTCGTGGGTCCGCGCCCGGAGCGGCCGGTCTTCGTCGAGCAGTTCCGACGGACCGTGCCCGGCTACATGCTCAGGCACAAGGTGAAGTCCGGCGTCACGGGCTGGGCCCAGGTCAATGGCCTGCGTGGCAACACCTCGCTCGAGAAGCGGATCGAGTACGACCTCCAGTACATCGAGCGCTGGTCGCTGGCGTTCGACCTCAAGATCATCGTGCTCACCGTGGTGCGGATCCTCGTCGAGCGGAACGCCTATTGAGGTGACCGCGCCGCAGCGGATCCTGCTGGCCGGGTTCGTTCTCGGGCTCGGTTTTTCCATCACGCTCTCCGAGACGACGCTGGCGCTGCTCACGCTGCTCTGGATCTGGCGCCTGCGCGATCCCGAGTACCGGCGGAGCGCGGTCTGGCCGCTCGCTGCGCCCGTGGCCGCGTTCAGTGCCGCCACCGTGCTCTCCGCCCTCCTGTCCGGGCACGCCGGCGCGAGTCTGCACGACTCGAAGCTCTTGCTCTTGGTGCTAGCCCTCTACGTGACGACCGATGCCGTGCCCGGAACCAAGGGCGCCGATCGGCTGCTCTCGGCCCTGGCCGTGGTCGCTGCGGCGGCGGCGGTGATGGGAATCTTCCAGGTCGGCCTTTGCCCGCAGCCGGAGCCGACTGGGGGCCTCGCGCGCTGGTTCTTCCACCGCTGCGACAGGGCCCGGGCGGCCTTCAGTATCTACATGACGCTGGCCGGCGTCCTCAGCCTCGTGTTGCTCTCGACGCTCCCCCGAATCCTCCCGGGCCCGATGTTTCGTAGATGGTCCCCGCCGGTGTGGGGCATCACGCTCGGCGGTCTGGCGGCCACGCTGACCCGCGGCGCCTGGGTCGGGCTCGCCTCGGGCGTGCTCGCGTTTCTTCCGGTGGTGCGCCGAGGGCGTTGGCTCGTCATCGCGGGCCTGCTGCTGGCGGCGGCGGCGGCGCTCGCCGGGCCCGGGCCGCTGAGCCGTCGCGTCGCGAGCATGACCGACCCGAACGACCCCACCGTCAAAGAGCGTGAGTACATGTGGCGGAGCGCGTTCACGATGTGGAGGGAGCGACCTTGGCTCGGATACGGGCCAGGCGGCGTGAAGCGCGAGTACTCGCGGTACGCGCTTGCCGAGGCCGTCAAGAAGCGAACTGGCCACGTGCACAACACCCCGCTGCAGATCCTCGTCGAGCGCGGCGTGATCGGACTCGCCGCCTGGCTCTGGATCTGGGTCGCGTTCTACGCGCAGACGGTGGCCTGCCTGCGCAGCCTGCCCGATGATGCTGCGCGCGAGCGCGCGCTCGTGTCCGGAAGTCTCGCGGCCGTGACCGGATTTCTCGTCGGAGGACTGGCGGAGTTCAACTTCGGCGATTCCGAGGTCGTGCTGGTCGCCTGGACGGTCGCAGCCCTGCCGTTCATCGTGGAGCGCGCGAGGCACGCGCCCGCTGGACGGCTGCGTGCAGGACGTCCCTGACCGGACTCATACCTTCGCGGCATCACGTGGGGGATCGTCCCGAGTGTCCTTCCTACCTTCGCGCGTCTGCCCGATCGGCCTCACCTCGACATCCCGGTAATCGGCCGTGCCCGTGCCGACGGCGCGAAGCCAGATGATCGCCGAGGCAGTGTCCGGCGGCAACGTGAAGCCGAAAGCGCCGGTCTTCCAATCCTGAGCAGCGTCGCACAGGTATCCGCCGCCCGTCGGGAAGACGTCGAGCCACCGCTCATCGCGGTGGTGGGCGGACACGTACACGCGCTGGACGCCGTGGAGCTGCGGATTCCGATATGCGAATTGGATGACGAAGGTCCCCCCTGGCCGAAGACGCCCCGTGGTGAACACGACGTTGACGGAGGATCCCCCCGGCGCCAGGCGAAACGTGTCCTGCTCGAGGGTGGTGCCAGGCAATAGCGTCCACTGATCGCGGACCGCCTCCGGCGACCGCGTGAAGCCATGACTCGGAGCGGGAAGAAGGTTTTCTCCGGTTCCCTTGAGGCCGGCCAGGGCTTCGAAGACCGACCGGGAGTCGTCCTGTGGGTGATGGAACGTGCCGGCCCATCGCAACAGGAGGTCGGCATCGGCGATAGGTCCGTGGCCGGAGTCCGGACGCGTGACGATGGTCATTCCCGGGAACCGCTCAACGTGGAAACCGTCCGTGGGAATCTCCTTCGGCGGACCGTGGAAGATCGCGGCCCAGACGGGACCAGAGGCATGGCGCAGACGGTCCACGAAGCGATCATCGATCCGGACCGCGTCGAGCACAGGGATTCTAGCGGCATTGCCGGCAAGATAGTATTCGAGCCCCGCCACGACAAAGCCGCTGTAGGGGCCCACGGCGAGCACCACCGCATCCGATCGCGTCGAGCGCAGAATGTGGGCAGCGGCACTGCGATAATCGTCCTTCGGCGCACGATAGCTGGCCTCGAGTCGGGGCACCGACTGTGTGAGCACGAGCACAGTGAGCCCGATGTAAGCGACCGTGGTCATGAACGGCAATCCGCCTGGACGAGGATCCATGCCCGGCGCGGACCCGTGTGGCGCGGGCGATGACCTGCCGCGTGCCCATTGCATCATGCCCTGGGCACCACGCGCGACGGCCTCGACTCCTACGGCAGCCACGATGACGCCGGCAGGGAACAGGACGCTGAAGTACCGCGGCAGCATCGCCACCACGCTGATGCCGGCCCGCAGGAAGAAGGACAGGAGCGGCGCCCCGATCCAGAACAGGATCAGGAGGCTTGGCCGCCAGCGGCCCCACACCGCCGATACCACGAGCGTGACGAGGCCGATGACGAACAGCGCCAGGACAGGACCCTCAAAGCTCACGGCGGAGAGCAGCGCCCACGTCTGGGCCGCTGGCGCTTCAGCGCGGACGGGGGGCCGCCCGCAGCCGAGTTCGGGCCGCCGGAAGCAATTCACGAAGGGAAGAAGCCAGGGGACATAGAACGTCGCCGTGATGGCGGCCGCCACGGCCAGATTGCTGAGATCGGGTCCCCACCAACGAATGGGATTGTCCTCCCGAGGGATCACGGTCCGTGCTCGGAGCCGTTCGACCGTGAGCGCGAGCCCGAGATACGCATAGGCCGCGAGCGTGGCGGCGAAGGCGAGGTAGTGCGTGTACATGTTCGCGACGGATGCGAAAGCGAAGCCCAAGCTGGCTCGGCGGCTCCACGCGCCGGCCATGCGGTAAGCCAGGAGCATCTGCAGGGTGGTGAAGAACATGAGCAGGGCGTAGGGGCGAGCCTCCTGCGCGTAGGCGACGGAAAAGGGCAACACGGCGTACAGGAACGCGGCCAGGAGCCCTACGCGCGGACGGAAGAGCGATTTCCCGAGCGCGAAAATCACGGGAACGCAGGCGATCCCTGCCAGGGCCTCCGGAAGGCGGATCAGGAAGTCGCTGTCCCCAAGAATACGGACGGCCCAGGTCAGGAGGAACGAGAGGGGAGGAACATCCCACTGCCGTACCAGAGCCAGGACTCCCATCGGAGTCCTCTGCTGCGCGGCCTGGGCGGTGAGGATTTCGTCGAGCCAGAGACTCTTGGCGCTGAGGTGGAAGAGACGAAGTCCGGCCCCGAGCACGGTGATCGCCACCACACCCAAGTCGACCGCACGATGTGCGACGGGGGTCTTCGGACGCAGGACCGCTCTAGTAGACCTGGTAGGGCTCGGTGGACGAACGCACCTTGACGAAGTATTGCTCGAGTTTTGCGAGGTCGGCGTCGGACACGAGGTCTGACACGAGCAGACAGAGGAAATTCTGCTGCTTCCATATGATGAAGCTGAAGCCGGCTTCCGTCCGGACGAGCGGCCGCCATCGGTCGATCTGCACGCGTCCGCGATCAGGAAGGACCAGGGGCCCGGCGGGCAAGATCATGTAGGTCACCGCGTGACCATCCTGGTCCCGGTAGGTCAGCTGGATGCCGCGGCGACCTTCCAGGTAGGTCGGCTGGGCATTGACGAGCTGGATCGCGTCGTCGCCCACGAACACCAGGCTGAGCGCGACGCCGCTCTCTTCCATGGCCCGCGGCAGCACGGCGGGCACCACGTCGGCGCGCGATTCGCCCCACAGGATGGTTCGTGCATGTTCGCTCATCACGGCGTGCGTGAGGAGGCGGACGGGCTCAAGAGGCCCGTTGGGAAGCCGGGGTGCGATCCACAGCAGCATGATCAACGCCATGGCGGCCGCAGATGCCAGCGGCGGCATCCATTGCATGGCCCATGCCGTTCGCGACGGCGGAGGGCTCGCCGTGCGAAGGAGGGCCGCCCGCAGGCGCGGCGGGGCCGGATGCCTTGGCAACCGCGCTCTCAGCAGGCGCTCGAGCCCGGCGTCGTCGGGATGAGGCTCCTCGAGTTCGTCCATCATCGCGTCAGGCCTTCAAGTCCCCCACCGTAGTCCTTCAGAAGCGCGCGCAGCCGCTCCTTGGCTCGGAAGATCCGCGACTTCACCGTTCCGATGGGGCACTCCATGATCCGCGCCACATCCTCGAGCGCCAGCCCTTCGACTTCGGCCAGCAGGAGCGGCGTCTTGAATTCTTCCGGAAGCGCGGTGAAGGCTCGCTCGAGATCCATGTGCACCGCCGATCGCTCGGTGTCTTGCAGGGGCGCATCCTGGAACATCGGCGCCTCTCGCTCCGGGACCCCTTCCTCGGCGACCGGCGACTCGCGTTCGCGAAGCCGGTAAAAGGTCAAGAACGTATTCCTCAGAATCTGAAACAACCAGGCGCGCAGATGAGTTCCCGGCTGGAATCGGTGAGAGAAGCGCAAGGCCCGGACGTAGGTTTCCTGCACGAGGTCCTCGGCCTCGGAACCGTTGCGCGTCAGATAGACGGCGAGGTTGTGGAGCGCGTCGAGGTGCTGCAGGGCTTGCCGCAGGAAGTCCTCGTCGGTCACCGGACGTGGAGTCGGCGAGGGCAGCCGTCCCTGTTTCTGAAGCCCGGCTCATCCTGCGAACGCGCGCCCTGCGCCGGCGCCAGGACGATCATCGCGTCGGTCATGCTCTGCTGGAGCTCCAATCGTGACTAACGGTCGAACCAGCGGCGGGGCAAATCCAGGCCTGCGACCCGATGATCGTCGTCGAGAGCCTCGAGGAGTTCACGGATGGTGCGGTAAAGCACGGGGTGTTCGACGTCCGGTGCGACCTCGGCGAGGGGTTCGAGGACGAAGCGCCGCTCGTGCATCAAGAGATGGGGGATCTGCAGATGGTCGGGTCCGCTGATCACCTGGTCTCCGTAGAGGAGGATGTCGATGTCGAGCGAGCGAGGCTCGTACCGGCGATCTTCCGGGGTGCCAGGCCCGCGCTGCCGGCCGAGCGTCGTCTCGACCTCCTGGATTCGTGTCAAGAGGGCCAGCGGGTCGAGTGTCGTCTCGAGGGACACGACGCAATTGAAGAACCACGTGTCCTCGTCGGGTTGCTGCCCGGGATGCTGCTCCCAGGGCTCCGTGCGATAGAGCGTGGAGGCATCGAGGAACTCGATCTCGGGCATGGCCTTCAAGAGGCCGATGGCTCCCCGCAGGCACTCGAGTCGATTGCCCAGGTTGGAGCCAACCGAGAGAAAGACCCTGGCCACGACTGCCCCTCGATCTCCCTCAGGAGAACTGGAGCACGTCCTGCATGGAGTAGAGTCCCGGACGCGCTGTCGCGATGAAGCGCGCCGCGCGCAGGGCGCCGCGCGCGAAGGTGTCCCGGCTGTGCGCGCGGTGGGTCACCTCGAGCCGCTCGCCCAGCGCCCCGAACGAGACGGTGTGCTCGCCGACCACGTCGCCAGAACGGAGCGAGAGCACGCCGATCTCGGTGCGCGTGCGCTCTCCGGGAAGCCCGTGCCGACCGTACACGGCGTGCTTGCCGAGGTCGCGTCCGAGGGACTGGGCCACCACCTCGGCCATCTTCAGTGCGGTTCCGCTCGGCGCGTCCTTCTTGAAGCGGTGGTGGGTTTCGGTGATTTCCACGTCGTACTCATCACCGAGCATCCGGGCAACATCGGCGAGCACACGAAAGGCCACGTTGACGGCCACGCTCATGTTGGGCGAGAGCAGAATGGGCACCGTCTTGGCGAGGCGCTCCACCTCGTCCTTCTCGGCCGCGGAGAAGCCGGTGGTCCCGATCACAGCGCGCCCACCCTTCCTGGCGAGCACCCGCAGATGAGCGAGGCTCGCTTCCGGAACCGAGAACTCGATCAGGATCCGATCGCCTCCCAGTGCGCCGTCGGCATCTGCGCTGATCGGGATCTCGAGCCGACCGACGCCGGCCACTTCACCCGCGTCCTTTCCGAGGGCGGCGTGCCCGGGCGCTTCAAGAGCCGCGACCAGCCGCAGGGTGCCGTCCCCCTGGAGCAAGGCGACGAGACGGCTGCCCATCCGGCCGGCAGCGCCGGCGATCACCACGTCGGTCATGGCATTGGCTTCACCAGTGGAGATGCGTTTCCGCCGACGGCCAGCGCGCCTCAGCGAGTGCGAAGGCCGTAGCGGTCGAGAATCGACTTCAGGCGCGGCCGGTTCGCGTCCGACATCCGACACATGGGCAGCCGGTACTCGGGCTCGATCATGCCCAGCATGGCCATGGCTTCCTTCACCGGGATCGGATTGGTCTCCATGAACATGGCCCGAGAGAGGGGGAACAGCTTCAGATGAAGGTCGCGCGCAAGCTTCCAGTCCCCCGCCAGCGCCGCGTGGGTCATCTCTGCGGTATCCCGCGGGACGATGTTGGCAACCACCGAGATCACGCCACGGCCGCCGACCGACATCAGCGGGAGGGTGACGTTGTCGTCACCGGACAGCACGCTGAACTCCGGGCCGCACGCGAGGATCACCTGGGTCATCTGGTCGAGCGATCCCGAGGCTTCCTTCACGCCCACGATGTTG
>Ga0335077_10005649_pt1 | contig 15372 bp, 15 predicted proteins | sample Lox_Sample_31_FD_207151 | JGI IMG/M metagenome (GOLD analysis project Ga0335077, IMG submission 207151) | Soil microbial communities from Loxahatchee National Wildlife Refuge, Florida, United States - Lox_Sample_3.1 | ecosystem: Environmental > Terrestrial > Soil > Wetlands | place: USA... | reverse complement strand
CAGCACCAAATTCCGCACCAACGATTTGCTGGGCCTGGTGGATTGGCCGATTCTTATTCTGTTCATGGGACTGTTCGTCGTCACCGGCGCTTTTCAATCCACCGGCTGCGGCGATCAAGCCGTGCACTGGTTGGCACACGGCGGTTTCAACCTGAACGCGCCGGCCACCCTGGCCCTGACCGCCGCAGGACTGTCCAATTTAATCAACAACTCGGCGGCGGTGATGCTGTTACTCAAGGTTATCAACCTTTCCCAGCCGACCGCGGCGTACATTTTGGCGCTGGCCAACAGTTTTGGCGGCAGCCTTATCATCCTCGGCAGCGTTTCCAATATCATTGTGGTGCAACAAGCCCGCGAGCTGGGCATCAAAATTTCCTTCTGGGATTTTGCCCGGCTGGGCATTCCGGTAACCATGGCCGCGCTGGCCGGATTGTTGGTTTGGATTGCCCTGGTTGTGTAAAGGAACAAATTCACACGGGGACCGAAGTTGAATCCACTAATCCGGTCGCAGTCCCGCTTCGATTTGTCCGCCGGTTTTCGTTTCAAGCACGAGTTTCCCGGAACGTAAATGCAGGTCACGCTGGGGAAAGGGGATTTCAATGTTGTTTTCCCGCAACTTGCGTTCGATGGCAAAATACAAGTCGCTGCGAAAGCGCGTCGGACGGTGCGCCATGTCAATAGTCCAGACGGCCAGTTCGAAGTTCAGCGAACTGTCACCGAATTCGAGGAAACGCACCATGGGCGCCGGGTCCTTGAGCACGGCTGGATTTTCCGCTGCCACTTCGAGCAACACCCGCCGCAGCTTCTCGACGTCGCTGCCGTAGGCAACCCCGACCGGCAGGCGCAAGCGCACCTTGGGATCGCCGTAGCTCCAGTTGGTCACCGGGTTGGTGATGAAATCCGAGTTGGGAACGATGATGGTGATGTTGTCGTTGGTCACCACGATCGTGCTGCGCAGGCTGATTTTGGCAACCTGGCCGGCCACGCCGCCCACTTCAACGCGATGGCCGATGGCAATGGGCCGTTCCGCGAGGATGATCAGCCCGCTCACGAAGTTGCTGATGATGTTTTGCAGGCCGAAGCCGATGCCGATGCCCAGGCCGCCGACAATGACCGCCAGCGAACTCAAATCCAGGTGAATCACCCTGAACGCGAAGAAGAAGCCCACGGCGATGAAGCAGTAGCCCACAAAGCGGCTGACGGCGTATTGCAGGTCGGGCTCGAGCCGGGTGCGGGCGAGCACGCGGCGACGCAAGGCCCGGCGCAAATAACGCTCCACCACCACTACCAGCGTCATGACCAGCAGCAGCTTGACGATGCTGTTCAACGTAAGGCTGTTGCCCCCCAGATCAATCAGTGGATAGTTGATGACGTTTTGAACTTCCTTCCACCATTGGCTCAATGTCTCGTTCATAATTGATTCCGTGTTTGCAATTGACCGGCAAATCTGGACTCACACCATGAAGGCGTGTCCCGAAATTCCATTCGGACATGAAACCGATGTGTGAAAGCATAATTCAATCCCTGATGTGAGGGAAGCCTCGTCTGCCAGCCGCCAAAGCCGGGTTGTCATGGGAACGTCCGAACCACGCTGCGGAACTGATGGACGGTTCGCCGCCAATCTGGTAAATTGAAAATCAGAATCAAAGTTGCGGCGCGAGCGGAACGCTGGCCTCGTCCGGCGCGGAACTGTAGCGCCACAGGAAAGTCTTTAACCATGTACTTGGAAGACGCCTACCGGCAAAAAATTGAAGCGCAAATCGAGGAGCAACGCGCCGTGGCCGGCGGCATCATGGTCTGCGAGGAACTCGCCGATGCCGATCAAAAACCCGACGTGCTCAAAGCGAAGCTGAAAGACGCCGGTAATGCAAGCGGCGATGCGTGGCAGGAAATGAAGGACGGCATCGAGAGGTGCCTGGGGCGGCTTGCGCGAGTCGGGCAACAACGCCGCCCGCAAATTCAAGGAAAAAAGGTGAACCATGAGTGAAGAATCCAAACCCACCAGCCCATCGCCGGTTGAAAAGCCATTCTCACCGCCGGCAAAAAAGAAGCGATCGGCCTGGCTGCCCGTGTTCGTGCTGCTCGTGGTGTTTCTTGCAGGCTTTGTGCCCATGTGGCTCAAGTCCTCCAGGTTGAATCATGAGTTGTTCCGCACGGAACGCCAAATGCGACTCGATCAACTCCAAATCACTCTCGCCGATGCGGCGCTGGAGGCGAGGCGCGGCGACTACGAACCAGCCCGCCAGAGCGCGGCAAACTTTTTCACCCTCGTCACAGCAGAGTTGGATCGCGGCCCCGGATCGGCGTTGCCAGCCAACGCCCGTTCCGAGTTGCAGCCGCTGCTGGCCCAACGCGACGACCTGATCACACTGCTGGCGCGCAGTGACCCTGCGTCCGCCGGGCGGCTGGCGGACGCTTATGCCGGTTTTTGCAAAACCCTCGGCAATTAGACTCCATCCCTAAAAAATCACTGATATGAAAATTACCGTCCACGGCGCGGCGGGTGAAGTCACTGGCTCCGCCTATCTGCTGGAAACCGATCGCGCGCGCGTGCTGGTGGATTTCGGCATGTTCCAGGGCGGCGCGAATCACGACGCCAAAAATGTCCTCCCGGCGGGACTGCTGGCCAGGCCGCTCGACGCCGTCGTGGTGACCCACGCGCATCTGGATCACGTCGGGCGCCTGCCGCTGCTGACGAAGGCCGGTTATGCCGGCGCCATTTACGCCACCGACGCCACGCGCGACCTGGCTGGCTTGATCCTGCGCGACTCCGCCAAGGTTCAGTCCTACGATGTTGAACGGCAGAACCGCAAACACGAGCGGGCCGGCAAGCCGCTGCTGGCGCCGCTCTACACGGCGGACGACGTCGAGAAAACGATGCCGCTCTTTCGCGTGGTCGAGTTCGACCGTTCGTATCCGGTGGCCGAAGGAATCACGGCGCGTTACACCATCGCCGGTCACATGCTCGGCTCGGCCAGCATCGAACTCACCGTAAAGGAGAAGGGCAAAAGCAAGATCATCGTGTTCTCGGGCGACATCGGACCGGCGCATCAGGCCATCATCCGGGAGGCAGTCCCGTTCAAGCGCGCGGACCTCGTTTTCATGGAATCCACCTACGGCGACCGCGACAACAAGCCGCTGGCGGAAACACTCGCCGAATTCCGCGCCATCATCGAGGACGCGGTGAATCGCCAGGCGCGCATTTTGGTCCCCGCGTTCGCGGTCGGCCGCACGCAGCAGATCATTTATCACCTCGACGAACTGTTCTGCGCCGGCACGCTCAAGCCGTTCCCGGTTTATCTCGACAGCCCGATGGCCATCGAAGCCACGAAAATTTACCGCCAGCATCCCGATTTGTTCGACGAGGAAGCCAGGGATCTCCAGCGTTCCTGCCAGATCGCCTCTCTGGACGGCCACGTGAAACCCACGCCCACCGCGCAGGATTCGATGAAGCTCAATGACGTCCCCGGCCCGTGCCTCATCATGGCCGGCTCGGGCATGTGCAACGCGGGCCGCATCCTGCACCATTTCAAACACGGCCTGTGGCGGCCCGAAACCGTCGTCATGATCGTCGGCTATCAGGGTGAAGGCACGCTGGGCCGGCAGCTCGTGGAAGGCGCGAAGAAGGTCAGGATTTTTGGCGAATCCGTGGCCGTGAAGGCGCGCATCCACACGTTGAACGGCTTCAGCGCCCACGCCGGCCAAAGCGCGTTGCTCAAATGGTTCGGCAGCCTCGCGCCATCGAAACCCCGGGTGGTACTGACTCACGGCGAAGCGCGCGGGCGCGAGCCGCTGGCCGGACTCATTCGCAAACGGCATGGACTGAAACCCGTTTTGCCCGTGCAAGGCGATGTCATCAAACTCTGACCATCCACTCCACAACCGGGAAAATTATGAAAAAGACCAAATCAACAAAGAACCAGGACATCATCCGTGAACTCTGCGTGGCCTACGCCATGGAACTGGAAACGGTGCAAAACTACATCGCCAACTCGGTGCATCTTGACGGCGTTCGTTCCGATGTGATCAAGAAGGCGCTGGCCGCGGATGTGCCGACGGAACTCATGCACGCCCAGCAACTGGCCCTGCGCATCAAGACCCTCGGCGGACGCGTGCCCGGGTCGCTCGAAAATAAACGCGATCAAACTTATTTGCAGCCGCCCAAGGACACGACCGATGTGGTTTTCGTCATCAAAGGCGTCATCAAGGCCGAGGAAGGCGCGATTGCGCAATACAATAAAATCATCAAGCTTTGCGATGGCCGGGACTACGTGACGCAGGATCAGGCCATTGAGATTCTTGCGGGCGAGGAGGAACATCGCCGCGAGTTCATCGGTTTTCTCCGGGAATATACCAAGTAGCCGGCCAATCCATAGTGAATCCTCAACGCACATAAATTCCGGCTGACCGTTTTACGCCCCGTCTCATGCTCTTCCAACGCATTCGCAAAATCGGCGCGACCGATCAACACGCCAGGCGGCGGCGCGTTCGGCCAATCAGCTGTTCTTCGCATTCGTGGTCGTTGCATTGATCGTCAGTTCCCCGGCTCGTCATCCACTCCAAAGTGCCACTGATATGGGGTAGCGTCCCGGTGGTCGAAGCTGTGGGCTATCTGTTGGTGGGCCTGATGGGTTGAACCAACCGGACTCTCCATTCGATTCAGAGACCTGCCCCATCTCACGTTGAACGACATCAAGCGGGGCTGGCCATTTCAAGTGCCGTCATTAAACTGCCGGCCATGCAGGCCATCCATTTCGATTATCTGGCCATGGGCGTGATTCTGGCCGTCGCGCTCTTCTTTTTCTGGACGCAAAAGTTGCGGACGGACATGACCGCCCTGCTGGTCATGCTCGCCCTCATCCTGCCCTGGCTGCATCCCGATGGACATTGGCGGGGTATTCTGACTTATCAGGAAGGATTTTCCGGTTTCGGCAGCGTCGCCGTTATCATGGTGACGGCCATGTTCGTGCTGGGTGCGGCGATGGTGCGCACCGGGGCGGCCGAGGGAGTCGGTGGCAAACTGTTTCGGGTTTGCGCCGGCCACGAAGCGCTCCTGCAATTCGCGATTCTGGGCCTGTCCACGCTTTTCTCGATGTTCGTCAACGACACAACGGTGGTGCTGGTATTCATGCCGCTGATCCTGGCGGTTTGCAAGGAGCGCAATCTCCCGCCCTCGCGATACTTGTTGTGCGCGGCTTACGGCTCGTTGCTGGGCGGGCAATGGACGCTCGTCGGCACGCGCAGCAATATCATCATCAGCGACTTCCTGCGCCAGCGGACGGGCGCGGGCATCGGTTTCTTCGATTTCACTCCCGTGGCGGCGGTCGTGTTCGTAGCGGCGGTAGCCTATTTCCTTTTGCATGGCCGAAAACTGCTGCCCAAGACGGGTGAAACGGAATCCGCCGAGGAATCGCTCGCCCGCGAGTACTTGACGGAAGTGCTGGTGACGCCACAATCAGCGACGGTGGGCAAACCGCTCAGCGAACTGACATGGTGGAAGCGGAATGACCTCACAGTCGTCGAACTGATTCGCGGGAAGGAACGTCTCCCCGCCGCCGCCTGGATCAAGCTCCAGCCTGGCGATGTTTTGATTCTCCAAGGCCCGGTGCCCACGATTGGCGATTTGCTGAAGTCACCCGATTTCCAACTCAAGGAAGAACTGAAAATTGACAACCAAACCCTGCACAGCGTTGATCTGGTAACGGTCGAGGCGTTGCTCGCGCCGAACTCGGATTACCTCGGTGCCACACTCGACCAGATGGATTTCAGCCGTGACTATGGGTTTACGGTCATGGGCATCTCGCGCCATGGAAAAACGATTCGCGAACGACCCATGGCCACGCCGCTGGAGTTCGGCGACTCCCTGCTTCTGCTCGGCCACGTCAGCCGGATTGACCGGCTGGCGCGCAATCCAAACCTGATTCTGTTGGGCCGCTCCCATTTCCCTGCACTGCGTCGGCGCAAAGCCGCCCTCACGATCTTATTGCTGGGCGGCGTTATGGTGACAGCGGTAACCGGTGTGCTCAGCCCGGCCATCTCCATCCCGCTGGCGGCGATGCTGGCCGTTCTGTTGGGGTGCATCAAAATCAAGGACGCCTATGAATCGGTAAACTGGCAGGCGGTGGTAACGGTGGCCGCCATGATTCCGTTCGGGCTGGCAATGGAAAAAACCGGCGCGGCCGAGCGACTGGCCCACGCCACGGTCGAACTCTTGCAGGGATTCGGCCCCATGGTGGTGATGGGTGCGCTGTTGGCGCTGGCGGCGGTGCTTACTCAATTCATCGAGAACGCCGCCGTGGCCATCATCCTCGCGCCCCTGGCATTTCAAATGGCCAAGGATACGGGCGTTGATCCCAAGCCATTTCTGGTGGGGTTGGGCATTTGTGTCTCGTCGGCCTTTTGCACACCCGTCGCTCACGAAAGCACCATCCTGGTCATGGGTCCGGGACGCTACCAATTCAAACATTACCTGCGAATCGGCGGCGTGTTGGCTCTGCTGACGTGGTTGCTGGCAACTCTCATTACGCCGCTGGTATGGCCCTTTGGCGGGCGATAATTATTTACCGTCCGGCTTCTCTTCTTTCCGCTCCTCTTTTGGGGGAGACAGGTGATTTTCCCACATCGTTTCGACGGCGCGCTTGCTGCCCAGGCCGAAGGCAAGGGCAAAACCCAGGGCCAGCGCGCCGAACGTGATGAGAAAGGCGCCGGTCACCAGGGCCACCGCGATGTTCAGTTCCACCAGGGCCACCGCACAGGTGAACACCAGAATCGTCGCGCGCACTATCCGGGCCGCGAGCCGCGCCCGCTCGAATTCCTCCTGAAAAAGCGTGCGCTGAACGGCGCGCGACACGGCCGCCGCCACTCCCCACCCCACCAGCAAAATGATTCCAACGATCATCAGTTGGGGAATCAGGAGAACGAGCTTTTCCAGAAGTTCGGAGAGGACGGTCAACTTCCAGATCAAAATGGCGTTTTCGAGAAAGACCAGAAACACCAGCAGACCGAGTACCGTTCCCACAAAGCCGAACAGGGAGTGACGGGCATCGCCCTTTTCCAGCGCGCGTCCCCAGCCCATGCGGAGAATCACCCGATCCAGCCGCAAGAAAACCAAAATGCGGACCGTCAGCTTGGAAGTCAACCACGCCACGAACGCGCCCAATATAAGCACGACGAACCCGGACAACAGGGTCGGCAGGTAATCAACGACGTGCGTCATCACTTCGTTGACCGATTGAAAGGTTCTTTCTTGCATAATGTCTCCTGGGGTTAGATCAGCCAGCGTTCCGGTTCGGCCGGCATTTCATAGACGGTGACTACAACCTTGGCCGTCCGGTCCGCCAATTCCAAGGGCAGTGCGTATCCTAAAAGTTGCTCGATCATGCCGGCTTCGGTGCCACCGATGACAATAATGTCCACATCCTTCGACTCGCGCAACAACCCGGTGACAATGTCGCCCGCCCGGATCACTTTCAACTCGCCTTGCGCATAGCGGGAGCCGATCGCTTTGTTAAGGTCTGCTTCGGCCTGGTAAAGTTCAGCCATGGTGGCTGAGCGCGGCAGCACATGCACGGTCCGCACCCGGGCGTGGTCGGTTTCGCTGAATGCTTCCACCACATCCGCCGTCAGTTCGGAATGTGGCCCGCGTTCATAGGCAAACAGGATGGCCTTGGTCTCCTTCGGCCAGTGTTCGGCGCTCACGACCATCACCTGTGCCGGAGCAGAACGGACGACGCGATCCACCACCGTCGCCGCCAGCCGCTCCAGCAAACCAACCCGGCGCGCGCGGCCCATCACAATCAGATTGCATTGTTCCTCCAGGGCCGTCTCGGTGATGGCGTAGGAAATGCGATGCGAAATTTTGACCACTGCCCGGGCGGGAATGCCGTCGTTCTGCAAACCTTCCACCGCCTGCGTGAGCATCTCCCGCGCACTGAACGCGCGCTCAAATCCCTGCGCCAGCAGTTCGCGGTCGGGCACTTCGACAATGGAAAGCGCAATCAACTCGGCATCATACCGGCGGGCCACGGCCTTGGTTGCTTCGAGAATGATGCCGGCGCGGCGCGGGTCGCCGATGCAGGCCAGAATCCGGTATTCCTTGCGCTCGGCCGCCTCCCGCACCGCCACCAACTGTTCATAGGAGCGGTCCCGCCGGCGTGAATAGGCAAAGAAAACAACCAATCCCAAACCAATCCAGATGCCGGCGCTCAACAAAGCCAAAGGACTGTAAAGACACAGGAAAACCGTCAGACCCAGTTGCAACACGATTCCGACCACAGGCACAACCGGAACAAATGGCACTTTGAAACCGCGCCGCAGGTTCGGCCGTTTCTTACGCAAGGCGATCAGGACCATTTGCACCTGGATGAACAGCAGCAAAAACATGATGTCCGAGGCGCTGGCCACTGCTTCAATCGGCAGCGCCGCGGCCATAAATGCGATCAGCGCCGCCGAAGCCAGAATGGCCCAATGCGGGGTCTTGCGCACCGGATGCACCTTACCGAACCAGGTCGGCAGGTTGCGGTCGCGCCCCATGGCAAACGAGACGCGCGACGAGGAATAAATGGTGGCGTTCAACGCGCTCATGGTGGACAGCAGGCCGCCAAACAGGATCAAAAGTCCGCCGCCCTGGAAGAATTGGCCCGCCACTTCCACCAGCGCCGTTTCCTTGAGTTTGCCCAGATACTGCCAGCTCGGCGTTCCGGTTTCGGGTGCCGCCCCGAGCGCCGAAAACGCCACCAGCAGATATATCGGCACCACAATCAACAACGACAGAAACACGGCGCGCGGCACGTTTCGTTCCGGGGCGCGAACCTCCTCGCTGCATTGCGCGATGATTTCATACCCCTCAAACGCGATGAACGTCAGCCCCATCGCCATGAACACCGCACCCATCCCGTTCGGCATAAAATTGCCGGTAAAAGTCAGACGCCAGTCGGGCCGGTGGATGGTGACCCAAATGCCAAACCCGATGAACACCGCCAGCACCAGGATTTTTGCGATGGTAACGATGTTCCCGGCACCGCCGGTCTCCGAGGCGCCGCGGTAGTTGATATAAGCGAACACCGTCACCACGACCACCGCCAGCCATTTTTCTTCCGGGAGGAAAGGAAGATTCAAATGCGGGATTCCCAGCAGCGGGAGCGCTTCCTTAAAATACGCGGCGAAGCCGATGGCATACAACGAACACGCCACCGCATGAGCAAACCACGACATCCAACCACTCATGAACCCTTGCGGATCCTTCAAGCCGGTCTTGACCCACAAGTAACCGCCGCCCGCATCGTGAAAAGCCGAGCCAAGTTCCGCGTAAGCCGCCGCAGCGAATAACGTGACGATGCCGTTGAGCAGAAACACCAGCAGCAACGCCGGCCCCGCCAGCCCGGCGGCAATGCCCGTCAGCACGAAAATCCCGGCGCCGATCATGGCGCCGACACCGATCATCGTGATGTCCAGCAGCCGCATTTCCCGGCTCAACCGGACCTCTGAATGGGTTTCAGCCATTTGCGCTATCTTGCCTTTGTTTGTCGAATTTCGGCCGGGTTTGTTTTTTAACCATGTCGGGATGTTGAATTACCGCAAGGAAAATGCCACAGCCCGCAAGGTTCGGGCAATCCTACAGATGATTGTCCCGCATGATTTCAGAATAAAAGTTGCCCGCGCTTTTTTCGTTTTAACCTCCTTACGCCTCGACTTGCAGAACCAACCGGCTTACCTTGCAAGCATGAACGAACTCCTCATCGGTCTGGTGGGCGCGTTGCTGGCCACCAACCAGCCGCAGGCCGTCAGCAATCTGCTCCAGCAGAACGCGGGCATCTCGGTTAATGTCCCCAATCCAAATGCCCCGGCGGAGAAGGAATTGGACCGGTTGATGGCCGGGGACGACGCGGCCATGGCCGAGGTGGACAAATGGATTCGGGAGAACAACGCCTTTGCCGCCCAAGGCGCGGGTGAATCGAAGGCGGAATTAAATGCGCGCATCATGGCCCGGCTGAACCTGGTCCGCCAGCACTACGAGGATTTTTTGCGGCGGTATCCGGATTTTGCGCGCGGGCATCTGGCCTATGCCAGTTTTTTGAACGACATTGGCGACGAAGAAGCCGCCAGGCTCCAAAACGAAAAGGCCCGGCAGCTTGACCCCAAAAACCCGGCGGTCTGGAACAACCTTGCCAACTATTATTGCGAGAATGGCCCCATCACCAACGCCTTTGTGTGCTTGGCCAGAGCCATTGAACTGGGCCCCACTGAACCGGTTTATTATCAAAATTTTGCCGTGATTGTTTATCTCTACCGCACGGATGCGAAGGCATTTTACCACATCAACGAGCAACAGGTTTTTGACAAATCCCTCGCGCTCTATCGCAAGGCCCTGCAACTCGACCCCAATAATTTTTCGCTCGGGACCGATTATGCGGAGAGTTACTACGGCATCCGCCCGCTCCGTACCGACGACGCGCTGGCGGCGTGGACCAGTGTGCTCCACATCGCCCACAGCGACGTTGAGCGCGAGGGTATTTACATTCATCTTGCCCGAATCAAAATGCTGGCCGGGCATTTTGCCGAAGCCCGCGCGCAACTCGATGCAGTGACCAATGCGCAATATGCCGGCCTCAAACATACCCTCGAAAACGCCATCACCTGGCGGGAAAATCAGGCAACCAACGCGAACACCCTTACCAAGGTTGATCCCCCGGCTACCAACGCGCCGCCACACACTCCTTGATTTTTTTGGGGTTGGTATGACCCGGAAATTCTGCTACGTTGAACAGCGTCTTCGCGCAAACCATGAGTTTTTACGACAAGCTGAAATTTGACGCCAACGGCCTGATTCCCGCCATTATTCAGGAACAGCAGACCGGCCGCGTGTTGATGATGGCGTGGATGAACCGCGCCTCGCTGGAAAAGACCATTGAAACCGGAAGGACCCATTTCTGGAGCCGTTCACGCCAGAAATTCTGGATGAAAGGCGAAACCAGCGGCCATGTGCAACAGGTCAAGGACATCGCCTTCGATTGCGACGGCGACACGTTGCTCATTCAGGTTGAGCAGATTGGCGCGGCGTGTCACGAAGGTTACCAGTCCTGTTTCTTCCGCTCGGTGGAAAAAGACGGAAAATCGGTTAAGATAACAGAGGCCCGGCTCGAAACGCCGGAACAAATTTACGGAAAGAAATAATGGAAAACCCGGTTTCATTTGGCAGCAGCGGGTATTTTTTGATGCTCGCCTTGCTGGTCTTCGGCCGGGGAATGGATTTCCTCAGCACGTGGATTGCCACGCCGAACCTCACGCTGGAAGGCAATCCTCTCGCCAAAAAACTCGGTTGGAAATGGGGTTTGTTGCTGAACGCGGTGCTGGTCGTCGCCTTGGCCCTGTGGCCGTTGTCGGCCATCGTTGTGGCCACTGCCAGCGTGCTGGTGGCCGCGCGCAATTTCCAAACTGCATGGCTCATGCGCTCGCTGGGCGAGGATGCCTACCGTGAATGGCACGTGCAGCGCGTGCGGGAAACGCGCGTCACCCTTCATCTTTTCTGCCTCGCCGGCAACACCCTGCTGACGGCTATTGTCGGCGCGGTGCTGATTGGTTTTAGTGGAATGCACATCGTGCCGTTTGCCATCGGCATGGGCATGGTAGCCTATGCCATCGCGGTGGCCTTTTACTCCCTGCTGGCCATCTGGCGCATCCATCGCGCCACCAAACGTGAAGCGCGTCAGTTGCAGGCCTTGCAAAACCAGCCGCCGGAGACCCGGACTTTTATAGTCGAAACGTACTCGCGCCCGCCTGACCGAATCGTTTAAGCTGTTGGTGCATGTATTCGCCAACGCCGGACGAATTCTTAAAACTGGCCGGGCAGGGAAACCTGATTCCCGTCACACGCCGCATTTTGGCTGACATCGAAACACCGCTGTCGGCCTACCGAAAAATCCGCGGGCAGGGCGAATCCTTTTTGTTTGAATCCGTCGAAGGTGGGGAACATCTCGGTCGTTACTCCTTCGTCGGCTGCAATCCGCGCGCCGTCATCCGGCAAACCGGTGACCGCGTCGAAGTCATCGAAAATGGCAAAGTCATCGAAACTTTTTCAATTGGTAGGGACGCGCTGCCGCGCGTCCAAGCCGACCCGCCGGTCGGCCCTGCCGTGCGCGACGGTCTCGAAGTGGTCGAGCGCGTGATGAAAAAGTACCGGCCCGTGGCGCTGCCCGGCCTTCCACGGTTCACCGGTGGCGCGGTCGGCTTCATCGGTTATGAATTCATCCACGATGTTGAGCCGGTCGTGCCGCGCCCGCCCGTGGATGAACTCGGCACGCCTACCATGGTTTTTCTCATTGCCGACCAGTTGCTCATTTTTGATCGCGTGGCCCAGACCATCACGATTCTGGTCAACGCGATTTTGGACGACGCCGAAAGTCCGGCGGACGCTTATGAAAACGCGGTCAGCGAAATTGAGCGCCTCGTTTCCCTGCTCGAACAGCCCAGCGAACATCGGCCGGTGACGGTAATGAATGACGCCCCGCCGATTCCGTTTGAATCCAACCAGACCAAGGAGAAATTCTTCGCGAACGTCGAGGCGTCAAAGAAATACATTACCGCCGGCGACATCATCCAGGTGGTCGGTTCGCAGCGATTTTCCGCGCCGGTCAAGGCGTCGCCGCTGGACATCTACCGCGCCGTGCGTTCCGTCAATCCGTCGCCCTACATGTTTTTGCTGGAACTGAACGGGTTCTCGCTCGTGGGTGCGTCGCCGGAAATTCATGTGCGTTGCGAGGAAGGAAAAGTTGAAATCCGGCCCATCGCCGGGACGCGACGCCGGGGCAAAAATGACGAGGAAGATTCGGCCCTGGAAAAGGAACTGCTCGCCGACCCCAAGGAACGCGCCGAGCACGTGATGCTCGTGGATCTGGCGCGCAACGACATCGGGCGCGTCTGTGATTTCGGCAGCGTGGAAGTGAAGGAACTGATGATCATTGAGCGGTACAGCCACGTCATGCACATCGTGACGCAGGTGGAAGGCAAACTCTCGGCGGACAAGACGCCTTATGATTTGATGCGCGCGACATTCCCCGCGGGCACTGTCAGTGGCGCTCCAAAAATCCGCGCCATGCAAATTATCGCCGAACTCGAAAAGACTGCGCGCGGGCCGTATGCCGGCTGCGTCGGCTATTTTTCCTTCAACGGCAATCTCGACACTTGCATCACCCTCCGCACCGCCCTCATCAAGGACGGCCGGGCTTACGTGCAAGCCGGCGGCGGCTGGGTATATGACTCCACACCCGAAGGCGAATTCCAGGAAACGGTCAACAAATCCATGGCCATGCGCAAAGCGATTGCCATGGCGGAACATTTTGCAAAGAGTTGAGTTAACCACAGACCTGCCGCGACGAGCGCGAGCACGGCGGGTGGACGCGGATTGAGAAAGCGGCGGAGGGCCGCCGCAGTCCAAAACCTAGCAAAAATGCCGTGAACGCTGATGAACACGTAGCGTCTTGTGTCTTGGAATGCGCTAATCGTCTGGTGCTTTGAGGGTGCAACTTCACACCTTTGGCCTTCGCGTTGAAACTCTTACTGAAATCGACTGAAGACGAAAGCGAACGATGCTCTGCCAGAACTTCTTGACACCCTCATAAAATGGACTTACCAAAATCTAGTGAAAAAAATTCTCTTCCTTTTGCCCGCTATTATTGTACTGCAACGCTGTTTGGCTGGAGTTCAAACCAATAACGTTGAGCCAATCCCTGCGAGTGACTTTTTCAAATCCATCCATTGGGATCAGTTAAAAAAATCGGAATTTGAATCTCAAGCTGAATATGCGGCAAGGATAGAGAAGGGTTTCGAATTCGCTGGAAAGCCAATTTGGCTGGAAGCTTCCGATTCGGAGATTTCCTTCAGTTATGATGCTGAAGACAAAAAAGCCACCATTGGCTTGTTGCCAGAATCTGGAGGACCAAGTAGCAATGGTCTTTTTTGTCTCAGTTCAACAAACTGGAGCATTGGGCACCGAGAAGAGCAGAACGCTTTTGGCGCAAAAGTGGATGTTGCTTATTTTGAAGGGGAAAAATACGAAATCAAAATTCTCAATCTTAACGATCTGCCGCAGGAAGTGAGACCCGATACAATCAGACTCGGTTTCGTATTCAAATTTGACCCTGCTCGTGCAGAATTCGCTAGCAAAAATAAAACGCTTAGATTTTTACTCCGTGTCGTAGTTGATCACATTCGTGACGCGGATAAGAGCACGAGTGCCACTACGCCGACATTAGGTATGCCCGATTGCTTTATGGTTCACACTTATGAACTTCCAGTGCGTTTAATCGCTTTGAAGGTGATAGACAAAAAGTCGGCAACAACGCTTGCGTCCTGGTCACAGAACTAGCTCACTTACGTTTGCTTCAGCATTTGGGAACAACCTTGATTTGCGTCAGCCGAAGCGGCCGGGAACGATTTAACTTTTCTGCATATTGTGATCAGGGTGCCAAGCCAATATAAAAATCCTTCCGCTTTGTTTTTCATCAAAGCGAATTGAATCGAAACCCTGAGCTTTCAGTTTCTTTATCAAGGCTGCCTTGGCTTTGTCTTTCTTTGATGGCTGATAAAATTCAGGATCGTGTTGCGGAATCAAAGTCGCAATTACGCGGACGGCCACGCGGCGATAGCGGGTTCCAACTCTTTTGTAGCGAGTAATCATGCCGGAAACTATACTATGCTACCATTTAAGTTTTGCAAAGCCAGTAGCTCTATGGTGCAGATGGACGAGGCGGCGCTGGCAGCAAGCGGCGCGTTGTCGGAGAATGTTAATTACGCCATCAAGAGCAGTTTTCTATTGAGCTTTCTGGAATCGGAGCCGGGTGTGGAGACCAAGCTGAAAAAGCCGAATACGGCTGATGAAAGGTTTGAGGACGTGGTGAAGCAGGCACAGGCGGCAACGGTGCTGGTTTTGGTTTATTGAATAAGGAAGGCAGGAAGCAAGGAATGGCCTTCCCTGATTTCCTATTTTCCTCATTAAATTCTGAACCTAGTTTTCCTTCGCGCAAATTCGCGAATTAAAGCTTGCGCCTTGTGCGCCTTTTTGCGGCTCAACTTTTACCTGTCCGTTGGTACTTCCGTTCGTAAGCCATGAAGTAAAGCAGTGGCACCGTCACGGGTGCCAGCAGCATGGAGACCAGTCCGCCGGCCATGAGCGAGATGGCCATGCCTTGGAAAATCGGGTCGAACAAAATCACCGCCGCACCCACCACCACCGCCAGCGCTGTGAGCATGATGGGCCGGAACCGGATCATGCCCGCTTCCACCACTGCCTCCTTCAACGGCTTGCCTTCCGCCAGACGCATTTCAATGAAGTCCACGAGGATGATGGAATTGCGCACCACAATACCCGCGCCGGCC
>Ga0335077_10005647_pt1 | contig 15373 bp, 14 predicted proteins | sample Lox_Sample_31_FD_207151 | JGI IMG/M metagenome (GOLD analysis project Ga0335077, IMG submission 207151) | Soil microbial communities from Loxahatchee National Wildlife Refuge, Florida, United States - Lox_Sample_3.1 | ecosystem: Environmental > Terrestrial > Soil > Wetlands | place: USA... | reverse complement strand
GCGAAGTTCGGAAACCGACTGCGTGTAGTGCTGGAACCAGTGGCCGTTCAGGGCGTCTCGTGTGCCTGGCTGAAGTGCGAGGTCGAATGTGTGCATGATCCCGGTATAAAAAAGTGACTCCCCGATCGCCGGGCCCCACCGGAAACGCTTGCCCTGTTGTGACTTCATGTCCTGCGGCACGGGTTTGATGTAAGCGTCGGTGGCAGCCTTGGGTGGCAGGTCCGATGAATCTAATTCGGAGAACGGGCCAGAATGGTGATACGGACTTGCCGGGGCAACGGATTCAGTTGGGGAATCTGCTTGATACCAGGACTGGTCGAGGAGGCGGAGAAGTTCTTCCTGCGAGTAAAGAACGTCACGTGGTCCGGAAGCGAGAATCGGGGCGATCTGCCCCAGCAGAAGAGACCCGGAAGAGCAGAACCAAGAAACGGCTAAAGCACAGAGCAATCTCACGCTTGCGTTCACAGCAACACGAACTCCTTCCCAATTGGTAAGAGACTCCAACCCTATGCACTACGTATCTCCTTGGCGGCGCATCTTTCCCACACGGAAGACACCGCGACGTGGGAATTAACCTATAGCCCAAAGAAATTCGCTTTGGGGCCCTGGTTCTCTTTGCAGCAGCGGGTCCGTACTGACCGTCAGCGCAAATCCATCCTCCGTCCCCTTCGCGGCCAGCCAGCACCCCGGTTCCGAACCTACTGCACATTTGGACAGATCCGCATTCCAGGACAACTGGGGAAACACCTAGGGGACACTCGCCGGTGCTTGCGCTAGGCTGTTCGCACGTTCGCCTGACCTGGAATCTCGTGGAGGTTCCGGCTTGCGCCGGTTCCAGGCGGTAACTGGAATGGGGGCAGTGTCCATTGCCCTGCACGGTAGGAGAGGAGAGTCCGATGACGAAAAGCAGACAGAGCCTTCTGACGCCTGGTCAAGTTCGCCGCCGACTGCCTCTGCCCCTCGTGGCCATTGCCGTTGCCGCACTGTTTGCCGGATTGTCTGCAACGGCCCAGGAAGCCGCTCGAGACGTTCTGCGCAAGGAAAACCAACTTGTCGACGCCCTAATAAAAAAGGTCGCTCCCAGCGTGGTGCAGGTGCTTGTCACGAGCTATGGGCCTCTGGAGGAAAACCCCGGAAGAACTGGTGGAGCCGTCGGTCAGCAGCGGGCGATTGGCTCCGGATTTGTCATCGACCCGGAGGGCTACATTGTCACCAATGCGCACGTGGTGAACGGCGCCCAACACATTCAGGTCGTTCTTCCTCCGCCCGATGCCGATGGATCACTGGCGAGCGCCCTGTCATCCAAAGTCACGATTCTCCCGGCCCGTATCGTGGGTCAGACGCGCGAAATCGATCTGGCGCTGCTGAAAATTGAAGGCGCCAAACTTCCTGCCTTGCCCCTCGCCGCGTACCGAAATCTCCGCCAAGGGGAAACCGTATTTGCGTTTGGAAGCCCGCAGGGACTTCGAAACACCGTCACCCATGGATTGGTGTCGGCCGTCGCTCGCCAGATCGATCTAGACTCGCCGTTGATTTACATACAGACGGACGCGCCTGTGAACCCTGGAAATTCGGGCGGGCCACTCGTGAACGTAGACGGCGAGGTCGTAGGGATGAACACGTTCATCGTGTCGCAGTCGGGCGGGAACGAAGGACTTGGATTCGCCATCCCTTGCGCGACGGTGCGGACCGTCTTTCGCCAATTGAGACAATTCGGTCGCTTGCGCCGGCAGGAGATCGGTATCGGCATTCAAACCATCACTCCGGTGATGGCTTCGGCCCTGGGCTTGTCGAAAGACTACGGCGTCATCATTTCGGACGTTTTGCCCGGGGGCCCCGCCGAAGCAGCAGGTCTCCTAGCTGGAGACGTGCTCGTTTCCATCGATGGCCAATCCGCTGAGAACCTTCCATCTGTCAGCTACTACTTTCTCTTGCGCGATTTTGGAGATAAAGCAACGCTCGTGGTGCTGCGCGGCAGTAAGCAATTGACGTTTAACGTGGAAGTTGTAGAAGAAAGACGTGACATCGATCAGGTGATCTCGCTGGCCGACCCCGGGAAAAATCTGGTTCCGGCCCTGGGGATACTGGGCCTCGAGATCGACAAGAGGATCGCTTCGATGGTGTCCGGCCTTCGCGAGCCGTACGGGATCATCGTCGCGGCGAAGTCCACGGGCGCGTCCACCGAAGTGCCCTTGATGACCGGAGATGTCATTCGCCAGTTGAACGGCCAGCCTATGACCACGCTGGACAGGTTGCGGAATGCACTGAAAACCTTGCCAGCTGGCACTCCCCTGGCTCTTCAGATTCAGCGGGAAGGAAGGCTACAATTCTTGGCCTTCACTTTGGAGTAGATTGTCACGCGCTTTGTCCCCAATCCCACCGGACAGTCCGCCTCTCTGCCCTTTGGGACAACTTGTTTTTGCAGTAAGCGTCTTTACACTTGTGAGTACCCACGCCGATTCTTCCGGCAGATTCGTTCCGCAAGAGAGATTCATGCACATGTCTACCCGAGCCGAACGCCTTTCAGCAGGCCTTCTCCTGTGTGTCGGGGCCGCTTTGTGTGGCTGTGCAAGCGGTTCCAATGGCAACGGAGGCGGCAGAAGCACGACGGCGCCTGCAGTGCCCTCTGGCCTGACGGCAACGGCGGGAAACGCGCAAGTGAATCTCGCGTGGACTGCCTCTTCTGGCGCCGCGTCGTACCACGTCAAGCGCGCGACCACTTCCGGCGGCCCCTACACGCAGGTCGCGGCCCCAACAGGCACCTCCTACGTGGACACCACGGTGACCAACGGGACAAAATATTTCTATGTGGTGTCGGCGCTGAATTCCGCCGGCGAAAGTGCCAACTCCACGGAAGTGAATGCCACGCCCACGTCTCCGGCAAATCCACCGCCTGTACCTGCGAATCTCCAGGCCACTGCCGGCAATGCCCAGGTCTCGTTGACCTGGACCGCGAGCGCCGGGGCGACGAGCTACAACGTGAAGCGTTCCACCACCTCCGGCGGCCCTTACACGCAGATTGCCTCGCCCACAACCACCTCATACACAGACACCGGGTTGAGCAACGGCACCACCTACTACTACGTGGTTACCGCCGTGAACGCGTCCGGTGAGAGCGCAATTTCCAATCGGGCGAGCGCCACGCCAACGAGCACGGTCACTCCGGACGTGACCATCACGATCGACCCCACCAAGACACACGCGATCTCCCCTTACATTTACGGTTTGAATTTTTACTCTGGCAATACCGACCCCCCGCTGAATCTCACCCTCGACCGCGACGGCGGAAATCGCTGGACGGCCTACAACTGGGAAACCAACGCGTCCAATGCCGGCAGCGACTACCTCTACGAAAACGACAACTACCTGAGCAGCAGCACCACTCCCGCTGAGGCAGTTCGCAGTTTCATCGCAGGCGATCACAACCTGGGCATGGCCAGCCTGGTTACCTTCCAGTTGCAGGGGCTGGTCTCCGCTGACGAAAACGGCCCCGTAAGCACCACGAATCCTCCGGATCTGACCCGCTTCAAGCAGGTCGTCGACAAAAAAAGCACGGTCACTTCAGCGGCGTTCACACTCACTCCGCCAACGACCGATGCCAATGTCTATATGGATGAGTTCATCTGGGCGCTCGACCAGAAATTCTCCGGCCAATCCATCTTCGGCACTAACCCGGCGCATCCGACCTTTGTCGAGCTCGATAACGAACCCGAGCTCTGGAATTCGACGCATCTCGAAGTGCAGGGCTCCAACCCGGTCACTTCCGATACGTGCATCTCGAAGACCATCACGCTCACCGAGGCGTTGAAGGATCAGTTTCCGAATGTCGTGGTTTTTGGGCCCGTGCACTACGGCTTCGAAGGAATTTACAACTGGCAAGGGGAGCTCACCGGCGCGTCCCCAAGCGGCGCGAACTGGTTCCCGGACAAATACCTGCCCGCGATCAAGACGGCCGCCACGACCTACGGCAAGCCCCTCGTGGATGTCTACGATTTCCACTGGTACTCCGAGGCAACGGATGGTAGCGGCAATCGTGTCACCAATCTCACTGGCTCAACCCTGACCGACGCGCAGGTCCAGGCCATTGTGCAGAGCCCGCGCAGCCTCTGGGACACCACGTACTCCGAGAATTCGTGGATCACCGCGGACGTTCTTAGCGGGCCGATCTATATCCTTGGGCGCCTGCAATCAAAGATCGCCGCGGAAAATCCCGGAATGAAGATCGCCATCACGGAATACAACAACGGTGGCAGCCAGCATATCGCCGGCACCATTGCCCAGGCCGACAATCTCGGCATCTTCGGTAGCCAGGGAGTGTTCGCCGCGAGCCTTTGGCCGCTCACCAGTAATGATGCGTATATTTTTGCAGGATTCCGCGCCTTCCGCGATTTCGACGGAGCAAACGGCAACTTCGGTGACACCTCGTTGCAAGCCACGTCCAGTAACGTCGGCAACGTCGCCGTTTACGCCAGCCTGGATAGCACAATCCCGGAGCGTGTCGTATTTGTAGCCATCAACCGGTCCACGAAGCCGCAAGTCACGGCAATCAACGGCCAGGCGCTTTCCGGGACCGCGCATCTCTTCCAGATGACGGCCACGTCGGCGCAAGGGCAGAGTCCCATTCAGCCAGTCTCTGCCGGCACATTTCCCGCAGGCGGGTCTTCGCTCACGGTGACGCTCCCGGCCCTGAGTGTCACCACCATCGACGTCTACTAATCCGCTTTTTGTTGCACAGCCAGCACTCTGAAATTTGCGGGTTTGAGTAGCGGCCGCCGACTGCCCGCTCTGGGCCACGAAGGGCGCAGGAACTTCTTATTGGAGGTCCCAATGCCGGAAGCAACTCACCAAATGGTCGTTCACGATTCCTGTAGCTTGCATGAGCGCGTAACAAATCGTCGGCCCGACAAATCGAAACCCCCGCTTCAACAAATCCTTGCTCAGCCTGACCGATAACGCGGTCCTTGCGGGCACCGATTTGTGCGATTTCCAGCGATTCTGGATGGGCGCGCCGCCCACAAAATCCCATATATACGCGTCAAAGCTCCCATGCTGCTCTTGCACGTAGAGAAAGGCCCTGGCGTTTGCAACTGTGGCGCGAATCTTCAGCCGATTGCGGACAATCCCCGGATCACGCAGCAGCATGCGCACTTTCTTCCCATCAAACCGTGCCACCTGGGCGGCGTCAAATCCGCACAGCACTTCGCGGTAGCGCTCGCGCTTTTGCAGAATCGTGTCCCAGCTCAAACCCGCTTGGGCGCCTTCCAGGATCAAGAACTCAAACCAGCGCCGGTCTTCGTGCACCGGCACGCCCCATTCTTCGTCGTGGTACTTGACGCTGAGCTCGTTGCATGCCCAGCGGCAGCGCGTTGGCTGGGTTACCAGCAAGTGCGCCTCACACATTCCGAGGCAGAAGAGCAAAATCGTAAAAGAGAGTATGAGAAGAGAAAGGGCGCTCCCCCAATGAGAGCGCCCATTTCTCCGAAATTAACCGAGATGGCGATCCAGCGCCTTGGTGATCTGATCCTTCGGCACCGCGCCCACAATCTGTTCCACCACTTGCCCATCTTTGAACACCAGCAACGTCGGAATCCCGCGGATATTGAAGCGCCCCGCCGAATTCATCGCTTCATCGACGTTCAGCTTGGTCACCTTGAGCTTGCCGGCATAGTCCTGAGCAATTTCTGCCACCGTCGGAGCCAGCATATGGCACGGGCGGCACCATTCGGCCCAAAAATCTACCATCACCGGCTGCGATTTGCTCGCGCTCAGAACCTCCGTTTCAAAATTGCCGTCATTCACAGCAAGAATATTATCAGCCATAACCTTTTCTTGTTTCCTCGACCGGCTGCAAGCAGGCAGCCGCTTTCCTGGATTAATTAGATGTTGAAACTGCAGTTTGGTTTCGCGCTGCACGGGCAGCTTCATATAGTTTCGCATATTCTGCCGCCGAGGTGTTCCATGAAAAATCTTTGGCCATCCCATTGAGTTGAATGCGCTTCCAGACCCCTTCGTCGGAATAGTGGTGAAGGGCCTGGCGTATGGCGTGCATCAGGGCCCCGCCGGAGTACTCCAAGAACTTGAAACCCGTGCCCGTCCCATTCTCCAGATCGAACTGATCGATGGTGTCGTCCAAGCCGCCTGTGGCCCGAACGACGGGCACCGTTCCATACCTCAAGCTGTAAATCTGATTCAAGCCGCACGGTTCGTATCGCGAGGGCATCAGGAAAATGTCCGAGCCTGCTTCGACCAGGTGGGCCAGTCGGTTGTCGTAGGCGATTGCCGCGCCGACGCGCCCCGGAAAGTCGCTTGCCAGCGCGCGGAACAGTTCTTCATACCGCCGGTCGCCGGTTCCCAGCACCGCCAGCAGCATATCTTCGTGCGTCAGTTCCCGCGCGATCTGAGCAATCAGGTCGAATCCCTTTTGATCCGCAAACCGCGAGACAATCCCGATCACTGGCCGGTTCGGATTGTCCTTCAGCAACTTGAATTCCTCCAACAGTGCCGCCTTGCACTCCTTTTTCCCCAAAAGGTTTTTAGCTGAGTATTTCATCGGGATCAGCGAATCGCGGTCAGGACTCCACGAGGAATAATCGACACCGTTGAGGATTCCTACGAGCCGGTCGCTCCTCGTCCGCACTACTCCTTCCAGTCCAAATCCGAATTCCGGGGTCTGGATTTCCTGCGCGTACTTCCGGCTCACCGTCGTGAGGTAATCGGAATAGATCAGTCCGCCCTTCAGAAAATTCAAATTTCCGAAAAACTCCATCCCGTTGGGATGAAAGACTCCGGGCGGAATTCCTGCCCACTCCATGGCCTGCTTCGGAAACACTCCGTGATAACCCATATTGTGAATGGTGAAGACAACGGGGATATTCCTCACGACCTGGTCATCGCCATAGGAGGTGCGCAGCAGCACCGGCACCAGCCCCGTTTGCCAGTCATGGCAGTGAATCAGGTCCGGCAGCCAGATTTGTTTCGCCAGTTCGATCGCCGCTCGGGAAAACTCCGTGAAGCGCTCCGCATTGTCCGGGAACTCATGGTTGCGGTCTCCATAAATCCCTTCCCGATCGAAGTAGAACGGATCATCCAGGAAAAAGTAGCGCACGCCGCGATGAATCCCTCCGCTAGCAACCGCGGGGAAACGCAGCCTCGTGCTTTGTGGGATGGTCATGCTGGGCACGACCACAGAGCTTGTCTTGACTCCGCGATAGCGTGGAAGGAAGACGGCAATTTCATGACCCAGTTTGACCAGTGCGCGAGGCAGTGCCTCAATGACGTCTGCCAATCCGCCGGTCTTCGCATAGGGCAGCGCTTCGGATGCTACAAATAGGATTCGCATGTTTGGACAAAACCCTTACGCTATCGGACCATAGCCGAGCCGTCAAGCAGGCGGACGCCTTTCTGCTCAAGTCCCCTCGACGATGCGCACATCGCGTTCGACGGCCCCGGCCAAAAGCTTCGCGGCTGCCTGATAGTTTGCGCTCTCGAAGGTGGCCACCGCTTTTTGAACGCTCTCAAACTCGATCACCACCGCTCGTTCCTTCAACCCGGCCTCGTAGGCCTTGGTGGGAACACCGCGCGCCAGAAACTTCCCTCCCCCGGCTTCAATCGTGGGTCCTGCCAGCTTTGCGTAGGCGGCCAGTGCGTCGGCATTCGCGATCTTCCTGTAAAACGTAATCCAGTATCCTTTTGCCATTCGTTCACCTCGATTCACAAAAAGTTGCCTGATGCTAGCACGGTTTGAACGCCGCCGCGCGGACTCGCTCTGCTGCTACACTCCTATCTGCGACTCCATGGCGAGACAACGGCTCGGTCAACATTTCCTGAGTGACCCTGGCTGGCTGGAGAGGATTGCCCGTGCGATCCATGTTTCTCCACACGCTCTGCAGCCCGTCCCACTCCATGCGCAGGAGCATTTCTGTTGGATCGAAATTGGCGCGGGTCATGGCGAAATGACCCAACATCTCCTCAAAAGCGGCGCTCCCGTCATCGCCATCGAACTCGACCCTCCCCTCATCGCGGGATTGCAGAGACTCGCCGAGACACATGCGCTCCTTTCTGTCGTCTCCGGCGACGTCCTTCAGATCGACCTTGCCACACTCGCCGCCGGCCGCAGGATGCGCATCTATGGCAATCTCCCGTACTACATCACCTCCCCGATCCTCCATCATTTATTCGAATACGCCGGCGAAATCGACGAAATTCACATTGTAATTCAGCTCGAAGTGGCGCAGCGCCTGGCCGCGCGCCCCGGCGGCAAGCTGTACGGCTATCTCTCCGTGGCAACGCAATTTTATACACGTCCTGAACTGGCTCTGCGGCTTCCGCGCGGCGCCTTCCGCCCCCCGCCGGAAGTAGGTTCGGCGCTCGTCACCCTAAGATTTCCCGGGGAAAGCGCGAAACTGCAGGTAGGTAATGTTCCGGCCTTTCTGGAATTCGTCAAAAGGTGTTTCGGACAGAAACGAAAAACGATTTCGAATAATCTGCGATCGATTGCCGCTCCGGAATTCATCCGCGAAATTCTGAGAGAGTCGAAGCTGAGAGAAGATGCGCGCGCCGAGCAATTGAGCGTGGCGCAACTTGCCACGGTGTACCGGGCTATTTCTTCAGCACCGCCAGCAGGCGGTCCGGATAATCCGTCATGATTCCGTCGACTCCCGCCGAAACCAGCAGCCGCATGTGTGCCGGAGAGTTCACTGTCCAGCACACCACCTGCAGGTCGCGCTTCCGCGCTTGCTGCAGCAGGTTCGGCGTAACCAGGTCCCCGCGCACTACCAATTGCCGCGCCCCAATCTCCAGTGCCTTCTCGAAAGGATCTTCCATCTGACCATTGAAGAGGAGTCCGGTCATTACCGTCGGTTCGATGCGCCGCAGCGCCGCCAGGATCGCCGGGTCAAAACTGATCACCACGCTACGCGCGATTTCGTTCGAACTCCTGAGCGCACTGATGAGCCCGTGTTCGCCGCCCCAAAAGCCGCTGGGTTTCAGTTCGAGATAGAAAAGAACGTCGTTCTTCCGGGCAAACTCCAAAACCTCATCGAGGGTGGGAACACGCTCTCCCATGAATTCGCTGGCAAACCAGGAACCCGCATCGAGCCGCCTTACTTCGTTGAGCGTCATGGTGTGGATGGCGCCATGCCCGCCGGTCGTGCGATCCACGGTTTCGTCGTGAATCGCCACGAAGTGAGCGTCCCGGGTCAAGTGCAAATCCGTCTCGATGAACGTGACACCCTGGGCAATCGCGCGTCGGAAAGCCGCCAGCGTGTTTTCGGGTGCGTATCCGGAGGCACCGCGATGGGCAATGGCGAGCACGGCTCCTGCTTTCTCCAAGGGTAATCGACCGAATACAATGCGGGGGAAAGGCACGATTCCCTGACGTATGCTACCACTATACTCGGAAGGCAACGGGACCAACGCCCCTGCTTGGTGCGTGAATCTAAATGAGCGGGGCGTTTCCGCTTTTCCGGTGGCGAGGATCGATCGCATCATGAGATTGTCTCTGCAAATTGTCCTTCTTGCGGGAATCGGCATTCCTGGAACTACGTCCCTCCTTGCAGGCCACACTCCCGGCCAAAAGGAGGTGAAACCCGAACCCAAGATTGCCCCGACTCTCGCCAGGGAGATTCATCACCAGCTTCTCGTTGTTCCCTATTATTCCGTCTTCGATTCGATCTCTTTCACGCTGAACGGAAGCAAAGTCACTCTGACAGGCCAGGTTCTGCGGCCCACGCTTAAAGCCAGTGCCGAAGCTGCTGTCAGGAGCATTGAAGGAGTGGATGCGGTCACAAATCAGATTGAAGTGCTTCCTGCCTCGCCTGCGGACGACGAACTCCGCCGAGCCGTCTACCGTGCCATTTACGAGGACAGTGCGCTCGCGGGATATGCCGTCGAGGCCGTCCCGCCGATTCACATCATTGTGAAGAACGGCAATGTCGCGCTGGAAGGATCGGTGAACAACGTCGCGGACAAGAATCTGGCCTCCAACCGCGCCGGTGGCGTCGCCGATGTCCTTAGCCTCACGAACAATCTTGTGGTGCGCCCGAAAGGAAGCGCGGCAGAATAGAAGTAGTGCTGGACGGGAAGATTCCGCGGGAGCGAATTGTGGCCCAATCGAAAGATCCGTATTCCAATCAGGGGGACTCGCGGGACACGCCGGCCCGCCAGAAACTCGTGGCCCTCCGCCAGGCGCTGCTGCGTTTGCACAAATCCCTCCTCGAAATGGAGCGCCGCAGTTACGAAAAAGAGCACGGCAAAGTTTCCGCTGGCGAACTCTTCCGCCTGGTGGTCGACGACGCACAATTTGCGTGGCTTCACAATATCTCGGAGTTTGTTGTGCGCATCGATGAAGCGCTGGCCGGCGAGGAAGGTGTCACCGATGTCGACTCCCACGTCGCCATTTCCTTGGCGCGTAAGATTTTCGCCCCGAGCGAGAGCGGTGACGGTTTCCAGAAGAAATATTTCGACGCGATCCAAAGGGATCCCGCTGTCGTCATGGAACATGCGGAATTGGTCCGCTTCTTCAACAACGAGCCCACCGACCGCGAAAACAGCTAGGCGAACGCAGCGCTCGCCAATCTCCTGCACTTGTCCTACACTGGCCGTAGAGCAGATTGCTCCGCATGCATTCTGGGAGCAAAGACGGAATGAACCGCTTGCCTGAATCTCATCGAAAATTCGCATCCTTGCTGCCTCTCGCGTCAGTCGTTCTCCTGCTCGCTGCTTTCCCTTTGTTTGCCAAGACAACCGTCGACTTCGATCCCGGAATCGACTTCTCCAAATACAGAACTTTTGCGTTTATCGGCGGAGTCGAAAGGCTGGTGATGTTGCAAGTCAACCCCGATCTGGTTGACAACCGCGTGCATCGCGCGGTCGCCCGCGAACTCACGAAGAAAGGCCTCCGCGAAGTACAGTTCAACGAGAATCCCGATCTCGTCGTGCGCTACTGGGCAAACTCCTCGCAGCAACTCAATGTGTCCACGATGGGCAACTGGGGACCCTACGGCCCTTATGTCGGGTCCTATTGGGGCTTTTTGTATGATAGCGTCACGGCGACTAGCACGAAGGAAGGTTCACTGCTCGTCGATCTCGTCGATACAAGAACCAAGAATCTGGCTTGGCGCGTCTATCTGGTTCGCAAACTGACCAACGTCGACAAGGATTGGAACAAGGCAGACGAGGAATTTGCGAAAGCGTTTGAGAGCTATCCCCCCTCCGAAAAGGAGAAAGAGGCGAAGCGCAAGGAACGCGCCGAGCATCCGCCCAAGCCCGAGTAGCCCTGAACCGATCGTAAAATTGATTGTCCCGGCTGTGAGAACGATTGAGGTAGCATAGGGGCCAGATTGAGGAGGTTCGCCATGGCGAAAAAGGACAGGCTAACCGAAGTCAGCGTCAAGATCGGTACGGCACTCGGAAAGGCCGACAAACAGGCCCGGGCGCACGCACGCAAAGTCGCAGCAGCCAGTGCCATCGCAAAAGAAGACCTTCGAGAGATTTCGAAACAGGTTGATGTCCTGAAAAAGCAATTGGCAAAGACAACAGAACGGCTGAAAAAAGCCCTGAGCTCCTAGTGCGGAGGGGAAGGCTGGCTTTCGAGAAACCCTGCGCACACTTGGTCCTCGACTGCCAAAGGATCTTTCACTTCGCTGCCTTGGCAGTGCGTCCGAAAACCTGCGCAAAAATTAGGGAATGGCTGCGGACACTTCGCTGGAGTAACTACTCTCCGCCCCTGTGGTGTCCACTTGCGTCGCGACATAGTAATAAGTTTGCCCGGAAGCGACGCTGGAATCGGTGTAGCTTGGTGTCGACACCATTGCTGTATCGACCCTGCGGTACGGCCCTTTCGAAACCGACGAGCGGTACACATTAAAGCCCGAATAGGACGACGAACTCGGCGTCCAGCTAAGCGAGACAGAATAGCTCGCCGGGACTGTGCCGGTCGCGGAAAGGGCAATCGTTGTGGGAGAGTTGCTGGCGTTGCTGGTCACAGTGACCGAGCCAGAAACGTTCCCGGCGGACGTGGCGGCGAAAACAACGGTGAAGGACGTGGACTGGCCGGCCGCAAGTGTGAGAGGAAACGCAAGGCCATTGAGCGCAAAACCCGTGCCGGAAACGCTGTCCTGAGACAAAGAGATGCTGGTGTTTCCCGTGTTGGTCAGCGTCACCGTTTGCGATGCGGTTGTACTTGTGGTTACGTTGCCAAAATTTACGGAAGCAGGCGAGGCGGAAAGTTGACGAACCGCTGCCACGCCCGTTCCGGATAGCACGACAGCAAGTGAGGGCGTCGGCGAATTGTTCACCAAGGTAAGGTTGCCCGCGAAGGTTCCTGCAGTTGCAGGCGTGAAGCCGGCGGTGAAGGGCGAGGAACCGCTCGGAGGAATCGTTAGAGGCAGCGTAAGGCCTGAGAAGGAAAATGCGTTGCTCGTCAGTGAAGCCTGCGTGATGGTGAGGTTCGCAGTCCCGGGATTTTTGATCGTCAGAGTTTGCGTGTTGGTCACGCCGGCGGTCACGCTTCCGAAACTCACGGAGGCAGGAACAACCGAGATTTGCGGCTGAATGCCGGTCCCGGCGAGGGCCACGCTCGTCGGAGAGTTGGCGGCCGTGCTCACAACGGAGACACTCGCGGAGGCATTGCCCGTTGCCGTTGGAACAAAACCAACGGTGAGCGCCAGACTCTGTCCGGGAGCAAGAACGACAGAGCCCGGGAACCCGGAAATGGCAAAGGCTGCGCTGCTCGTTGCGATCCGAGAGACAGTGACGCTGCCCGTTCCTGTGTTTGTCAGAGAAAGTGGCAGGGACGCGGAAGTGCCGAGAAGCACCGAGCCAAAACTGAGTGATACGGAACTCGGCGACAACGAGTAGGTCGCGGGAGGCGCAACTGTCGCGGCGATCCCGGTACCGGAGACCGAGACGCTATGGGTAGTGTTGTGGGTCTCGGTCTTTATCGTAATGGACCCTTTGTAGGCCTGGGCGGCATCCGGCCTGAACGTGACCTTAAAAGACACCGAGGTATGGGGTCGAAGAGAATAGGGCAGAGTGATGCCGCTGACAAGAAATTCTGAGTGATTGCTCGAGACCTGGAGGATCGAAAAAGATTGACGGCCACTGTTCGTGATGGAAACAGTTGCTGAAGCGCTGTTGGTATTCACGGTGATCTTGCCAAAACTCAGTGAGGTAGGTGAAACCTCAACACTGGCAAGCACGGACACCGGAAATAGGGGACTGATGAAAACAACCGAAAAGGCGAACAGACACACCAATCGCGTTGCACGCATGGGCGGCTTGGACCTGTGTTTTCCCTTGAGTGCCGGCCGGAACGGGGGGAGGGGGCGTCAGTCAGCGCTCAAAAATTTAACTGCACCGACAGTAGGCGCCAGCCAGCGCGGAAACTACTGGTGAGTGGGCCAGATTGCGGACAGTTGGCCCACTCTCCCGCGAGGGAGAGAACGAACCTGTACGGATGAATTAAGAAAAATTTACAGAAGAAAAATGAGGTCGCCTGACAAATTGTGTTCGTCACGCGAATGAGACGGATCAGTCAGAGAAACATTGAGGCACTCCGAACGAATTCGGAGTGCCTCAACAAAGAGAGCCACGTGATGAAATTTCTCGTTCGCGTGAAACCTCTCAGTGGCTAATGGCCTTTTCGGCGCCGAGCCCGGTGTTGGATCGAACGAGCAACTCGTTGAATTTGTGCTGCGACGTCGGTTCATGGCTGAGCAACGTGCCAAGAATCGCTCCGACAAACCCGAGCGGAATGCTCAGAATGCCGGGATTTTCCAGCGGGAACCATGCCTTTGCCTGGATAAGGTGGCGTGCGGTGCCCGTCACCGTGGGCGGATCGACGGCCATCAGGCTGGGACTGACGAGAATCAGCCCGATGGAGGCGAGAAGTCCGACCGCGAGGCCCGCCACTGCTCCCACCGTATTGAATCTCCGCCAGAAAATCGAAAGCACAATCACCGGCAAGTTAGCAGATGCCGCCACGGCAAACGCCAATGCGACCAGGAACGCGACATTGGCCGCGGGCCCGAGCAAGATCGCGATCGTTATCGCGACGGCGCCGACGACGAAAGCAGAGATCCGCGCGACGCGAACTTCCTCCCCGGGCTTCCGCTCAGTGCCCTTGTGAATGACGTTAGTCCAGAAGTCATGCGCAAAGGACGTGGAAGCGCTGATGGTAAGGCCCGCGACCACCGCTAGGATCGTGGCGAAGGCGATGGCGCAGATGAAGGAGAAGAAGATGTCCCCGGCTACGCTTTGCGCAAGGAGCGGCGCGCTCATGTTGGTGCCGCCATGGGTGGCAATGAAGTCGCGGCCAACGATGGTTGCGGCCCCGAAACCAAGGAAGGTGGTCATGATGTAAAAGCTGCCGATGAGAGCCATGGCCCAGACCACGCTATGACGAGCGGTGCGGGCATCCGGCACGGTATAAAACCGCACGAGGATGTGCGGCAGACCGGCTGTGCCGAAGATGAGGGCCAAGCCGAGGGAGATGAGATCCAGCGGGCCATAAGGAGGTTTGTAACGCAGTCCAGGCTGGAGAAAGTTCTTGACGACCTCCTGCCCCTTCTCGTGATAGGTGACGTGGCTGATGGCCTCAAAAAAGTTGGCGAAGCTGAAGTGAAAATGCGCCATCACGAGGATGCTGAGCAGGAAAGTCCCGGCCATGAGAAGAATGGCCTTGATGATCTGCACCCAGGTGGTGGCGATCATTCCGCCGAAAACGACGTAAATGATCATGAGAATGCCGACGCCGATAACTGCATGACTGTAGCTGATACCCGACCCTTTCAGAAGCAGCGCCACTAGGGCCCCCGCGCCCACCATCTGCGCAATCATGTAAAACGTGCTGACCGTGAGTGTGCTGAGCGAAGCCATCGCGCGCACCGGCCGCGGCTTCAGACGATAGGCCAGCACGTCGGCCATGGTGTACTTGCCGGCGTTGCGGAGGGGCTCGGCGATCACCAGAAGCACGGTGAGGTACGCCACCAACCAGCCCACGGAAAACATGAAGCCGTCATAACCCTGAAAGGCGATGATCCCGGCAATGCCCAGGAAAGACGCGGCACTCATGTAGTCGCCTGCAACCGCGACGCCGTTCTGCCAACTGCGAATCTGGCGGCTGGCGGCGAAATAGGCGCTTGCTCCGGCAGACCGTTTGGAAGCCCAATACGTGATGCCCAGAGTGATGGCGATGAACACCAGGAACATGATGAGTGGAGCAGACATGGTCTACTTGCCTCCTTTGAAGTCTTTGTTGTTCACCGCTTTGTCGATGATGTCTTTCGAGATCTTGTCAAAATCGTCGCCGGCCCGGACGTACAGCCCAGCGATGATCCACGCCATGAAGAACTGGGAAAGGGCGAAAAGGTAC
>Ga0335077_10005646_pt1 | contig 15373 bp, 10 predicted proteins | sample Lox_Sample_31_FD_207151 | JGI IMG/M metagenome (GOLD analysis project Ga0335077, IMG submission 207151) | Soil microbial communities from Loxahatchee National Wildlife Refuge, Florida, United States - Lox_Sample_3.1 | ecosystem: Environmental > Terrestrial > Soil > Wetlands | place: USA... | reverse complement strand
CCGATGGGCCGCGTGCCTCGCTCGCTTTCCCGGAAATAGGAAGCATTCCAAGACCAGTTCGCGTTCACGTTGTAGGACAGTAGCGCCGTTCCTCCCTTGCGGAGAATCGCCGGGGTGATGAAATTCGTTTGGGTCGTCACCTGGGTATTGATCAGCATCGGCAAGCTCGTGCCGGCCGGTGCCGGGACCGTGGCTTGGTAGGTTTGGATCGCTTGCCGTATGGCCGCCGGAAAAACCCACTGGCCAGGGGTCGCTTGGGTGAACAAGGTCCGCGCTGTGTCGGTGTAGGTGTGGGGAATTTCGTCGTAGCGGAACTGTAGGCGGAACTTTCCTTCTTGGCCGAAAGTCCCCAGGTAGCTTTGATCGCGGTAAAGCGTCCTCTGCGATTTCAAGCTGAAATAATTCTTGGAGTTGAGAACGTTGTCGAATCTCAGGTTCACGCGCCGGATGTAGAAGCCGTTGCGCATGTCCCGATACTCCGCAAACTTTGAATTTTGCAAGCTGGGATTGAAGGGAGTGCCGCAGCCAAGACATTGGCCCGTCTGCAAGTCCTGACGGCCGTCAACGTTGCCCGTCGAGTACCGCACGCCCACGTCGATCGTGCCGTGGTCGGTATCTTTATCGCCATCTTTCGTGGTCTTGTCTTTGTCCTGGCTAAAAGCACTCGCCGGGAGCAGCAGAAACGCGAAAACTGCCAAGGCTGTAAAGTGCTGAGACCTGCTCATGTTCGTGCGCTCCCTTCCTAACGTAGAAACGCGTTGCCCGACGGGTGATTCGAGCCGTGAATGGCGGAGTGGCAGTTGGTGCAGCCGCGGTTAAAGTTCTTGATTGAGCTGAGCGGCTGCGGCTGAGCAGGGTGACGGCTGCTGTCGTGGCAACTGTCGCACACGCGCGGCATGCGCGTCTTCAGCAGTTGCGGATTGCTGGTGCCATGCGGCTCGTGGCAATTGGCGCAGTTCTCCATCACCGGCGGATGCTCCCACAGGAATGGCCCGCGCCGCTCCGTGTGGCAGCTATAGCAGTTTTCGTTGACCGTGCTCTGGATGAGCTGGCTCGGATTCGGCGTGCCGTGCGGATTGTGGCAGCTCGTGCAGGTCACTTTGCCTTCGCGGTACGGCATGTGCGAAGAGCGCTGCAACTGCGCCCGCCGCATCTGATGGCATTGCAGGCAAAGCTCTGGCTGGGCCTTTTTCACGCCGCGGTTCTCGGACAACGGCGAGTTGTAGCGCCCTTCGGAGGATAATGCCACTTGGATCACCTGCTTGACCTGGTGGCAGTCCACGCAGGCCATCCCCCGCGATTCATGGGGGCTGCCCTTCCAGAACAGGTGCGTGCCGCGGTTATGGCACTTTTCACAGGCGGCGTTTTGCTCCGCCACCGAGTTCGGCGAATCTTTGCCAAACCGCATGGGAATCGTGTCTTTGCCACCGCCTGCTTCAACGTGCGCCCGCCCCGGCCCATGGCACGCTTCGCAGCCGTGAGCTTCCTCTGGCGTCCGCGGATGTGCCATCACCCGGCCCATGACCGTGTTTTTGAAGCGCCGGTCCTGATCCTGGTGGCAAGTGATACACGTCTCGCTTCCGACGTAATCGCCATCCCCACCAGCCGCCTTCGCCTTCTCTTGAGCGGGTGGCGACTTCGCTTCGCTCTGCGCGCGCGGCCACGCGGAAACGGTTGCGGCTGCGCACAGAAAACACGAGAGGAAAAGAGCAAAGCGAATGCGGCTCTTTCCTATGCCATTGATTTGCATGGAGATTTCTCCCCCCTATTTCAAACCGACGAAGCCCCTGCGAACTCGGCCCGGCCCGCCTTACGCTTCCTTAGCGCAGCGGTCCGCTGCCCCTGCCAGAGTTCATCCAGAGCTCGGCCTGCGCACACGGCCCGCGTCTTCGCACACCAACTCTTTCTTCTCTACGGTTCGATTTCCCTCAGACTGCCTTCGAGGCTTCCACACCGGTCTCGCGTTTCGACCGTCGAAGCACCAACCTGAGGCACTTCGAGGGCCATAGGGGGTGAGGGCGAAACAGATACCAAAAAATACACCATTGCCGACCGTTGTCAAATCAAAAGCTATTGAATGGTAAGAGATTACGAGAAAGACGAAGCCAGAAGGACGGGGCGAAGGAAATCCAAAATGGGTTTCGCGAATCCCGTTTTGATACCCTTTTGAGCCTAATCACCACATTCCCCTGTGCCAAATCGCACAGCTAATCCGTACCAGGCTCACCACGAGTTGTTGAACCAGCTTCTCCCGGCTGCCCCTACAACATTTCCCACAACTTCTCGTGAACCTCTTGATCCGCACTCGCTGCGTCTCCGGGCAGCACTCGTGCTAGACTGGAGCTGTTTGCAGGCCCGTAGCTCAGTTGGTTAGAGCGCTTCCTTGACACGGAAGAGGTCAGAGGTTCGAGTCCTCCCGGGCCTACCATCTCTCGCAGAGTGTCACTATTCAACTCAACCCTGCGCCGCGCCCAGGCCAAACTCCCGGTGCGTGGTGATCAGCGCCGTTTTCACCGCTTTCTCTTCGATGACAAACGAAATATTACTCTCCGACGATCCTTGCGCAATCGCGATCAGGTTCACGCCATCGCGCCCCAGCGCGCTGAACGTTTTTCCCGCGATCCCCGGCGTCCCGCGCATGTTTTCTCCCACCACCGCCACAATGGCGATATTCGGATCCGTGGTGATGTGTTCCACCTTGTGGTGTGCCAAATCTTGCGCAAACTCTTTCCGCAGCGCTTCCACCGTCTTTTGCGCATCCGCTGTCGCAACGATAAAGCAAATGTCGTTCTGAGACGACGATTGCGAAATCAGCAGCACGTTCGCGCGCACTTCCGCGGTCGTCGAAAACGTCCGCCCCACCACGTCCGGCAATCCCACAATCCCCGGCCCCCCCACGCTGATTAACGTCACGTCCCGAATCGCCGTCAGCGCCTTTACGCCTCCCCCGATGCTGCGCCCTTCCGGCGTGATCTTTGTCCCGGCTTTCTCCGGCGTGAAGCTGTTTCGTATCCACACCGGAATTTTTGCCTGCACCACCGGGTTGAGCGTCTTCGGATGCAGCACTTTCGCGCCAAAGTACGCCAGCTCCGCAGCTTCGCGATACGAAATCACCGGAATCGTCCGCGCCTCCGGTACCAGCCGCGGATCCGCCGTCAGCACGCCATCCACATCAGTCCAGATAATCACCTCATCCGCATCCAGCGCTGCTCCCAAAATCGTCGCTGAATAATCCGACCCTCCGCGCCCCAGCGTCGTTAGCTGTCCATCAGCCGTCGCCCCGATGAACCCTGTAACCACTGGCACAGTTCCTTTTTCCAGCAGCGGCTTCACTCGCGCCTGCGATTTTTCGCGCGTCAATCCCATTCGCGGTTCCGCGCCGCCGTGATACGCGTCCGTGACGATCACCTCTGTCGCTTCAATCGCCTCGCTCCGCACTCCCAATTCCTCAATCGCTGCCGCAACCAGCGGCGCCGAAAGCCGCTCCCCTAAACTCGAAATCGCATCCAGCGTCCGCGGTGTCAACTCCCGCAACAGCGCCGTTCCCCCGCACAGCCGGCACCCCTCCGCCAGCACTTCTTCCACGCGCTCGCGCAACCGCGCGCCTTTTTTATCATCAGGAATCAGGCTCGAAATCGCCGCCTGGTGCTGCTTTCGCAGCTCATTCAGCACCGCCAACGCATCCCCCGCATTTCCCATTTCCGCGATTTTCGCCGCTTCGATCAGCCGGTTCGTCACCCCGCTCATCGCGGACACCACCACGACGCACGGATTCTCCTTTGCCGCCTGCGCGATAATCTTCGCCGTCCGCGCGATGCATTCGGCATCGCCCACCGACGTTCCTCCAAACTTCATCACTTGTAACCGAGCTTTCATTTCTCTCCCTTGGGGCTGCGCTTCGATCCCCACACCTTGTCACAGCCGCGAGTTCCTCCATTGTACGGCTTCATGTACCATGCTCTCCGCGAATCCATCCCTCAAACATCGCATCCTGCACACGCAGCTTAATGACCGAACCCCAACCTCTTCTCCCAGCACACTCGCGCCTCTTGCCGCATACGCATTCGCTTCCCGCCTGCGTCTTGCCCGCCTGACTTTCGTCCTCGACAATAAACCACATGACGGTTCTCGCCCCCGAATCCCCCACTCCTCCTGACTCTCCCGCTCCCCGCGCGGAATTTCGCAATCTCTACGCCTTGCTTCTCGTCTGCGGCTTCGTTTTGCGCTTCGCCTTTGTTCTCTGGAAGAAAACCTACGTCGGCGACGAGCACTCCAACAACCCCTTTGGCGTCGAGATCTGCAGCATCGCCGCTCACATCGTTCGCGGACAGGGTTTTAGTTCGCCCTTTCACATCGACACTGGCCCCACCGCCTGGATCCCTCCCGTTTATCCTTATTTTGTTGCGCTCATTTTCCGAATCTTCGGTTTATATACCGCCGCCTCCGCCATCGTCATCCTTGGCATTCAGTGCATCCTCGCCGCCTCCACTGGCATCCTCATTCACGCGCTGGGCCGCCGCACCTTCGGCGAGCGCGTCGGCTTTATCGCCGCCTGGTTTTGGGCCCTTAGCCCCATCTTTTTCCGCTGGACCGTCTCCTGGATTTGGGACTTCACCGCCAGCGCCTTCTTCGTCACCGCCGCCTTCGTCCTCGCCCTCGACGTCTCCGAAAAGAATCTTCGCAGGGATTGGCTGCTTCTTGGCGCGCTCTGGGCTCTCGCCGCGCTCACCAACCCCGCGCTCCTCACCCTGCTGCCCTTTACTTTTCTCTATCCCGCCTTCAAAAACTACCGCGCCTACCGCCCCTGGTTCACTTCTTTCGCGCTTTCGGCCATGCTCTTCGCCGCGCTCGTTTCTCCTTGGCTGATTCGCAACGGGGTCGTCTTCCATCGCTTCGTTCTCTTCCGCGACAATTTCTGGTTCGAGTTTCATCTCGGCAACTACCACGCCAGCAACGGCCTCGGCTTTGCCGGAAGACACCCTTCCGGCAATCCCGCCGAACTCAAGAAATACGCCGATTGGGGAGAAATGGCCTACATCGACTACTGGAAGCAGGACGCGCTGCGCTTCGTCCGCGACTATCCTTCGGAGTTCCGCGAACTCACGCTTCGCCGCGCCTGGTGGTTTTGGGATGGCACCTCCATCCTTTATCAAGCGCGCGAATGGTGGCGCCCCTGGAAATTTTGGCCGCTTTCCGCTCTTGGCTGGCTCGGTCTGCTTTTTGCCCTAACTCGCCGCCCTCGCGGCTCGCTCCTCTACGCCGCGGCGCTTGTCGTCTACCCGCTTCCTTATTATTTCGTCTACCCCGTCGCCAAATACCGCCACGCCATCGAGCCAGTCCTTCTCCTGCTCTCTGTCTACCTCGCCTCCGTCCTGTACACCGAATCCCGCTCCTTCCTCCACCGCAGCCCCTGATCTCGCAAGTCTCCGCTGCGAAAATGCGAAAAAACAACATTGACAATGTGACACAAGATGTGACACATTGGAAACTATGGCAAGCATGAACATCCGGCAGCTGCGGGACACCAAGCGGCTGAAAGGGTGGCTCCGGGAAGGCCAAGTGGTCGAGCTGCGGGAGCGCCAGCGGGTGATCGCGCGAATCGTCCCGGAGGGAACACCCTTGCCGGCAAGTGCCTGGCCCGATTTTGCCGCGCTGCGCAAGAAGATCCTGGGCAAGCGCACGCTGCCGGGGGCGGACCTGCTTCTCGAGGAGCGCGGACGCTATTGAGCGTTTACGCGGACACGAGCTTTTTTGTGTCGCTCTACTTGACCGACCGGCACACAGCGGAAGCGGAGCGCAAAGCCGCGGTGCGGCCAGTCTTGTGGATGACGCCGCTGCACGTGGCTGAGTGGACCCACGCCATTGAACTCCACGCTTTTCGCAAAGCGATTACCCGCTCGGAAGCAAACCGTTTGATCGACAGTTTCCTGGAGCACCGGCAGCGGGGCTTGTGGATGGAAACCGCCGTGCCGGGGCGGGCTTTTGAGGTGTGTACTCAATTGGCCGGGCGATACGCAGGGCGAATCGGAGTGAGGACATTGGACACGCTCCATGTGGCTTGCGCGCTGGAACTGAAGGCAGAGCGTTTTTGGACCTTTGATGAACGGCAAGTAAAGTTGGCGGAGGCAGTGGGCTTGCGAATCCGTTGAGCTGGGCTACCGACTCGAGGCAGCATAGCAGGCGCTTTGGTCTGCCGCACGCGTCGGTTCACAGATATCGCCGCACCTTGCTCAAGTAACTCCGGTAGCTCTTTCCGAATTTCTCGCTCAGGTATCGTTCTTCCGGCATGACCGCCAGGAAATGCACCGCCAAGAGCGAAAACGGCGCCAGCACAGTAATCCACAGATTATTGACCGCCACTCCCAGGCCGGCTTGGATGCAGGTCATTCCCAGATACATGGGGTTCCTCGTGAACCGGTACGCTCCGCTTAGCACCAGTTCCGGTGTCGGCTTCCACGGCGCGGGTTCCTGTCCCGTGCGCTTGAAGAGTTTCCCTGCATCGGCAACCAGCCAGAAGCCAGCCAGGATGATGACGACCCCGGCCAGGAGGCTGACGGATCGCGGGCCCGGAATGGGAAGTGCCGCCGCATACAGAAGGCCCCACCCTAATAGGATGAAACCTACATAAACCGCCGGCGGCGGAAATCGAACGTTCGCGCCGCCCTCGCGTAACTCGGCTTGGCTCATGCCTGCTTTCCTCGATGCCGATTGTACTTCAAGAGTGTGGTCGCCTTTTGGAGTGCGGCGGCTTGACACCTTCTCTTGTAGGGGCGCAGCACTGCTGCGGCCTCTTCTTCACCGTCCGTCTCAGCATAGTCATCCCGAACCCGGTCGTGCGCCTGCCCGTAGTAAGCGGGCGTAAATACGGCGTAGCGCGAACGGCGGTGAGGGATCTGCTTTCTTTTGAATAGCTTACCGCAGGCTGGCGTGCGGGTTTTTTGACTTCTCTTTTGCCCCGCTATCCCCCGCAATTTGAACGACTTATGATAGTATTGACAGTACGTGACTTTTATGCTATAAGCTTATGTGATTTCTCGTCGCCAACCCGCCTTTGCCCGTCACGCTGCACCACGTGACGAGAATCGTGACTCTCTAACTCCCCTGAATTCTGTCTGTTGCAAACTCCCCCGTCACTGTGACGCCCATAAGTCCTTTAGTACTCTGTGCCTTCGCGCGGGGTTGGCGCGAAGAATCCGTCCTTACGCAAAACACCAGGGGTTGGGGTATCTCTCCTTTCAATTGTTCAATGGTCATACCACAAACCGTGGTCCACTGTCTCGACTTAACCCCTTTGTTTGCCACTCTTACGAAAATTGCCGGGGTGGGGGTCTATTCTTCCCGTTTTGGAACCGAGCATCCAACGTTGACTTTCCTCCCCCCACCCCCCTAACATGGCACCCGCCAATTCCGCGCCATTCAGGGTCGCACAAGCAATTCCCCATCACTGTGGCGGGCGCACGTCCACTCCGGAGAGAGGTGGCTTGACATGCAAACACAGCGAATCCTTGGTCTCGGTCTCGTAGCTCTTGCCGTCATCGCTGCCGTCGCGCTCTATTTCTTGCCCACCTCCGCCAAGACGGCCGTGAAACCCGCCGACGTCAACGCCGAGCGCATCGCCGCCGACGCCCTCACCGGCGCTAACTGGCTCGTCAACGGCCGCACCAACGACTCCAAGCATTTCAGCCCGCTCAAGCAAATCAACGACTCGAACGTCGCCAATCTCGGCCTCGCCTGGTATCTCGAGTACGACGGCATGATGGGCATCGTCTCCGAACCCATCGTTGTCGACGGCATCATTTACGTCAGCGCGCCACTCTCCAAGGTTTATGCCGTCGAAGCCGTCTCCGGAAAGCTGCTCTGGAAATTCGATCCCCACATTCGCCTCAACCAGGCGCTCAACGGCTCCTACTCCGCGCGCGTCAACGGTGGAGTCGCGGTCTGGAACGGTAAGGTCTACGTGGGCACCGGCGATTGCCGCTTGATCGCCATTGATGCCGCTACCGCGCAGCAGGTTTGGGAAGCCACGGTTTGCGAACCCACGCAAACCGGCATCACCGGCGCGCCGCGCGTTGCCAAAGGCAAAATTCTCATGGGCTTCAACGGTTCGGACGACGCCGTCCGCGGCGCCATCGCCGCGTACGACGCGGAAACGGGCAAGGAAGTTTGGCGTTTCTGGACCGTTCCCGGCGATCCCTCCAAGCCCTACGAGACCAAAGAACTCGAAATGGCCGCGAAGACCTGGCACGGCGACAACTCCTGGAAGATCGGCGGCGGCGACGTTTGGCACGCCATCACCTATGACGACGCCACGAATCTCGTCATTTTCGGCACTGCGGGCGCCGACGTTGGCTACGGCGAATTGGCCGGAAAGCAAATCACCGGCGAAAAACTCTTCTCCCAGTGCGTCATTGCCGTGGACGCGGACACGGGAAAATATGTCTGGCATTACCAGACCGGCACGGAAGGCGTGCACAACGAAAACAACCAAAACCTGGTCGCCGACCTCGTCCTCAACGGCGAAAAGCGCCACGTCGTTCTGACCGCTCCGAAAAACGGCTTCTTCTATATTCTCGACGCCCGCACCGGAAAGCTTCTCTCCGCCAAGCCGCTCGTGAAAACCACTTGGGCTTCGGGCTACGATTTGCAGACCAGCAAGCCCATCTTGATTCCGGCCTCGCAAGGCGGCGGCCGCCAATGGACCGTGCACAACTGGTGGCCCATGAGCTATGACACGTTCACTGGTTTGGTCTACATCCCAACCACGGACCGCCGCTCGGACACCAAAGCTGCTGTCGAAGCCGGAGAAAGTGGCGAAGGCCTCTTCGGTCGATTGATCGCTTGGGATCCCACCGCCGAATCCGCGCGCTGGTCCGTCGAAGAACAAATCGCCGTGAACGGTGGCGTTCTGTCCACGGCGGGCAACCTCGTTTTCCAGGGCCAAGGCACCGGCGAATTTGCCGCCTACGCCGCCGACTCCGGCAAGAAACTCTGGTCGATTCAAACCAAATCCGCGATTGACTCCATCCCTGTCACTTTCACTGCAAATGGCGAGCAGTACGTGATTACTTCCGTCGGCTGGGGTTCCGGCTCGCGTCTATTCGCGCCCGCTCGCACCATGGCCACGCCGGAATCTAAGCGCGGTCCTGAGCGCCTCTATGCGTTCAAACTCGGCGGCACCGTTCCATTTCCCCATCCGAAAATCGAAGTTCCGCCCGTTCCGAAACCACCCGAGCTCAAAGCCACGCTCAAAACGATTCAAGATGGTGAAAAACTTTACGTTTCGTTTTACTGCGAAGGTTGCCACTCCCCCGGCATCGACGGGAGCGGCGCCTGGGTCGAAGACGGCGCCGTTCCCGATTTGCGCTACGCTCCGCCCGAAGTTCACAAAGATTGGTATCAAATTGTCATGGGCGGCACGCATTGGGATAAGGGCATGCCGGGTCTTGCCGATCCGCCAAAATTTGCTTTCCCGAACGCGCATTTGACGGTCGCCCAGGCCGATGCCATCCACGCGTACGTCATCAGCCAGGCCTGGAAAGCGTACAAGGGAGAACAGACCGCCGCGCACACCAAGCGCGAGAACTACTAGCTGGAGAAAATCTCGTCGCGATCCGCCTGTAACGGCCCATTGATTTGCCCTAACCGCGGGTCCGATGCCAGAATGGCTCATGCAAAAAACGACATTTTTTACCGCCAGTCTTCTCTTTGCCGCAACTCTCGCTGTGGGTCCTGCGCGCGCGCAGCAGTCGCAAGCGCCTGCTAGCCAACAGCCCGCGGCGCAACAGCAGCCCGCCGCAACGCCTCAGAAGCCCGCGACAACTCCCGCTAAACCTGCCACGCCAAAAACAGGACAAACTTCCACCGCCAAAAAGCCTGCCCCTACTCCTCTGACGCTCACCACTCCCAAGGACAAATTGAGTTACGCCATTGGCTTGAGCATCGGCAAGACCCTCAAGCAGCGCGATCTGGCAGACACGGACGCCGTGGACCCGACCATCATCGGGCGCGCGATCCGGGACGTCCTCACCGATAAGAAACAACTCCTGACCGACCAGGAAGCGCAAACGGCGCTAACTACGTTTCAAACCGAGGCGCGCAAAAAACAGGAGCTGCTGCAGCAGCAGCTCGCGGAGAAAAATCAGAAAGAGGGCGATGCTTTCTTAGCTGAGAACAAAACGAAGGAAGGAGTCGTCACACTGGCGAGCGGTCTGCAATACAAAGTGCTGGAAGAAGGGACTGGTCCCAAACCTGCCGCCACCGACACCGTTGTCGTCAACTATCGCGGCACTCTTCTGAACGGCACGGAGTTTGACAGCTCGTATAAGCGCGGCCAGCCCGCCACCTTTGGCGTCAACCAAGTGATCAGAGGCTGGACCGAAGCGCTGCAACTCATGCCCGTTGGCTCGAAGTGGCAGATTTTCATCCCGTCTGCTCTTGCCTATGGCCCTCGCGGCCCGAGCCCCATCGGGCCCAATTCCGCGCTTGTTTTCGAGGTGGAACTCGTCGCCATCCAACCCAAAACTCCGCCCGCTCCTGCTCCCGGAGCTGCCCCGCCGGCCGCTCCCGGCAATCCTCCTCCAGGTTCGGCGCCAAATCCGACTCCGGCCGCTGCTCCAGCGCCGACGCCAAAGCCTGCGCCCGCTCCTCCCACGCCGAAGCCGACGCCAACTCCGACGCCAAAACTGTAGCCAAATTCTTCCCGCCGCGCCGTTTGCGTGACTGCAAATAGCTCCTAAGGCACATGCGCGGGGACAAAAGTACCCCCGTATTTTCCGCGTGCTACGTTGAAGATGGGGTGTCCTCCGGCAAACCAGGGCTGGAAGCCGCCCCATTTCCCGCACTTCAAACAAACAGGATGTCCGAGTGAGAAATTTGCAGTTGCGCACGAAGTTCCTCTTCCTGTTGCTGGCGGTTTCCGCCGGCCTCACCGGCGCCACGCTTGTCATCGTTCGAGATCGCGTGCGCAGCCAGGTTCGAGAGAACATCGAAGAGGATCTTCGCAACTCGGTCAACGCGTACAGCATCTTTCAGAAGCAAAGACAGGCGGCAGCAACACAGTCCGCACGCTTGATCGCCAATCTCCCGTATCTCCGGGCTTTAATGACCACCCGGGACAAACCAACCATCGAAGACGGCTCATCGGGGATTTGGAAATTGTGCGGAAGCGATCTGCTGGTTCTGGCGGACCGCTCTGGCCAGATCGTAGCGCTGCGGGCAAAAGCGGGCGGCATCACGCCCGCCGAAACGCAACCGCAAATCCGCATTGCACTGGAACAAGAGCGACCCTCGGACTGGTGGCTCGACTCCGGGCATCTTTTCGAAGTGTGGATTCAGCCGATTTATTTTGGCGAGGCTTCGGAAAAAAGCATCACCGGTTATGTGGCCGTGGGATATGAAATCACCGACCGCCTCGCGCAGGACTTTCGAAACGTCGGCTCCAGCGAAATTGTGTTTCAGACAAGCGGCCTATTCATCGCGGGAACTCTCGACGCGGCTGACCGCTTGAAACTTCGCAACGCTGGTGCCGCCAACTCCACTGCTGCGAGTGCGGTTCCGCGCGAGGTGGAACTCGGCAGCGAGCGGTTCCTGGTGACTACGTTTCGTTTGACTCCTGGTGGAGAGCTTCCCGTTTCGATCAGCGTGTTGAAATCACTCGACAAAGCCTATCTCTTCCTCGGAGAACTGAATCGGGTTCTGGTGGCCATCGGATTGTTCAGCATCCTGCTCGGAAGCGCTTTGGTTTACGTCATTTCGAAATCGTTCTTGCGGCCGCTGGCGAATCTCGTTGGCGGCGTGCGCGCACTCGGCGCGGGGGACTTCGCATACCCGTTGGAGACTTCCGGCGGGGATGAAGTTGGCGAAGTGACCCGCACGTTCGTCGGCATGCGGGACTCGCTGCAAAATGCGCAAAAAGAACAGCAGCAACTCGAGCAGCGTCTGCGTCAAGCGCACAAGATGGAAGCCATCGGGCGGCTCGCCGGCGGCGTGGCCCATGATTTCAATAATCTGCTCACCATCATTCGCGGTCACAGCGATCTCTTGCTCGACCGGGGCGGCGCGAACGGGACGGAACGCAACAGCCTGGAGCAAATCCAGAAGGCCGCGGATCGCGCCGTGGGGATGACCCGGCAGCTCCTGGCGTTCAGCCGCAAGCAGGTTCTCCAGCCGCGAGTGATCGATTTGAACGCCATCGTCGGGGAAATGGGCAAGATGCTGCCGCGGCTGATTGGCGAGAACATTGAATATGTTTTTCATCCGGAACCGCAACTGGCGCGGGTGAAGGCGGACCCCGGCCAAGTTGAACAAGTGGTGATGAATCTCGCGGTGAACGCGCGGGACGCGATGCCGGGCGGGGGCAAGCTTAGCGTGCAAATTCGCATCGTCGATCTCGATGAAGCCGAAGCCGGGAAGCGGCCTCCCATGTCTCCCGGGCACTACGTCCTTCTCTCCGTTACTGACACGGGAATCGGAATGGACGAGAAAACCAAGGCACACATCTTCGAACCGTTCTTTACGACCAAGGAAGTAGGGAAAGGCACAGGCCTTGGATTGGCCACAGTGTACGGTGTCGTCAAGCAAAGCGGCGGATTCATTTGGGTGGAGAGCGCACCGGGCCGAGGCACGACCTTCGAGATTTATCTCCCGAACGTTTCGGAAGCCGTCGCGGAGAAGGAACGGGACGGCGCCTCCGCTCCTCTTCCTCGCGGAAGCGAAACGGTTCTGGTCGTCGAAGATGAGGAAGGCGTGCGGGAACTGGCCGCAGAATTTTTGCGGAGAAACGGCTATTCGGTCCTGGAAGCCCGAGACGGCATCGAAGCGCTGGAAATCTCCAGCCGCTTTACCGGAACCATTCACGTGATTCTGACGGATATAGTCATGCCGCGGATGAGCGGCACTGAGTTGCTCAAAAAAATGAAAACGACGCGCCCCTCCGCGAAGGCCATCTTGATGTCGGGCTATTCGGAGCAATTCAAAACGCAGAAGAACAGCTCTGCGGATCCGTTTTCCGTTCTGCAGAAACCGTTTTCCATGAACTCGCTGGTGGAGGCAGTGCGCGTGGTTCTGGCGGCCGATCCTGCGACGAAGGAAGTGGGGCTGGGCAGCGGAAGGGCTTTCAAGTGACTTTTAGAAGTGTCAGTCGGTGGAGGCCATCTTCGGCCTGCAAAAATGCGGAACTGGAGGAGTTCATGCGTGGCAATGCTTGCCGCTCTGCGCTGAAGTTGATGTTGCGGGCCGCTTGCGCCGTGTTTCTGCTGACCGCGTGCCTGCATGCTCAAGAAGCGACTCCGTCACAGCCTGCGACTCCTTCCACTTCGGACACCGCCGCCGAAGTTCGGGCGCTAACTACGTCACTGCTCGAACTCAAATCCCAGCTCAAGTCGATGAACGACCAAATGATCGAGCTTCGGAAGGAACAGGAACGCGCGCGGGCAGAAGCGCAAGAACTCCGCAAGCAATTGGATATGGCGCTAGCCCGAAGTTTGCCGGGAGCACCTCCGACAATCGGATATGACGCGCGTTCAGCAACTCCCCCGGCGGCTCCGGCCGGAGCGGCGGGGTCAGCCGCGGGCGCTTCCGCTGCACCCACGCAGGAGATTCCAGATCGACTTTCGCGACTGGAAGAGAACGAGCAGCTTCTGGACGCAAAAATCAACGACCAATACCAAACGAAAGTGGAAAGCAGCTCGAAGTACCGCTTGCGCCTCTCCGGTATAGTCCTGATGAATGCTTTTGTAAACCGGGGCCGCGTGGACAACCAGGATTTTCCGCAACTGGCCGCTTCCGATGATTCAGGAATCGCCGAAAACACGTTTGGCGGCTCGTTCCGCCAGTCGCAACTCGGCCTGGAAGCCTTCGGGCCGAACGTGGCCGGAGCACGCACCAGCGCGGATTTGCGATTCGACTTTGCCGGCGGCTTTCCCGAAGCGCCGAATGGCGTAACTACAGGTATCGTGCGCTTGCGCACAGGAACCATTCGAATGGATTGGACGAACACCTCTCTCGTTGCCGGACAGGACCGCCTCTTTTTTGCGCCGCTCGCTCCTACTTCGCTCGCGTCTCTTGCGATTCCGGCGCTCTCCTACAACGGAAACTTGTGGAGCTGGACGCCGCAAGTTCGAGTCGAACACACCATCCATTTTTCGGATAACTCCAGCCTAGTCGTGCAAGGCGGGATCCTGGACCCCTTGACCGGCGAAGTGCCGGCGGACTACTACGGCCGGCTTCCGACGAGCGGCGAAAGCTCGGGCCAGCCGGCTTACGCCACGCATGTGGCCTGGCGTCAACGTTCGTTCGGGCAGCAATGGACGCTCGGATTCGGCGGATATTATTCGCGGCAAAACTGGGGATTCGGCCGAAACGTCGATGGTTGGGCCGCCACGACAGATCTCTCCCTTCCTTTGGGAAAGTTCTTCGGTTTCACCGGCGAGTTCTATCGCGGCCGCTCTGTTGGGGGACTCGGAGGAGGCATCGGCCAAAGCATTTTGTGGAACGGCGCACTTACAGATCCCACTACGGTCATCAAGGGGCTGGACTCGATGGGCGGCTGGGCGCAACTGAAATTCAAACCCAAGGCCAATCTGGAATTCAACGGCGCGTTTGGGCAGGACAACCCGTTCGCTTCGGAGCTTCGCCAGTTCCCCTGGGCCGGCTATAGTTACGGAACGCCGCTATCCAAGAGCCACAGCGCGTTCGCCAATTTCATCTATCAAGTGAAGTCCGATTTCCTGGTGTCCGCCGAATACCGGCGCTTGCGGACTTTTGAGATAACCAACGAATGTTATTCCGCAAATCACATCAATCTCAGCGTGGCGTACATGTTCTGAGGCGAGGGGAGATGCGAGGCGATTCCCATTTTCGATGGCGCAGGCTGGCCCGGAGCGGGCTTGCTCTCTTCGTCGTTCTTTCATGCTCGCTGAGCGCGCTGGCGCAGGACACCTCCGTAAAGGGAAAAGTCGAAGCCACAAATCTCGTCACAACCAAGCAATCCAGCGCTGCTTCGCGCGCGCTTCCCGCCGCCGAGGCGGTCGTTTGGCTTGCGCCACTCGACTCGGACTCTGCTGCTTCTTTCTCGAACTCGCCGGGGCCGGTTCAGTTGGTACAGCGGAACAAAAGCTTTGAGCCTCACTTGTTGGCGGTGAGAGTGGGTTCCGTCGTGCAATTTCCAAACAGGGACCCGTTCTTCCACAACGTCTTTTCTCTTTTTGACGGCAAGCGTTTCGATCTGGGCCTTTACGAAGCCGGCTCGAGCAATTCCGTGCGCTTCGATCGCGCGGGCGTCAGCTACCTGTTCTGCAACATTCACCCGGAGATGAGCGCGATCGTAATTGCCGTGCCGACGCCGTACTTTGCGGTCACGGATGCTTCGGGCCAG
>Ga0335077_10005645_pt1 | contig 15375 bp, 20 predicted proteins | sample Lox_Sample_31_FD_207151 | JGI IMG/M metagenome (GOLD analysis project Ga0335077, IMG submission 207151) | Soil microbial communities from Loxahatchee National Wildlife Refuge, Florida, United States - Lox_Sample_3.1 | ecosystem: Environmental > Terrestrial > Soil > Wetlands | place: USA... | reverse complement strand
GCCGATCATAGTCCGATGACTGTCGACCTGCCCTTTAACGAGCCCAGGCAACTGTCAAACAAAGAGAAAGCCCAGTGAGTGTTCCGGAGGAGGACATAACTGTGCGCGATGGACACCTGCTATCGCACAAGGCCTAAGACGAAATTCTTCTGAAGGTGAAGAAAGCAATAGAGGTCCGGTTCTATATGATCAGCCTTTGTCAAGAGGGCAAATGCTCTCCCCCACGCCCAGCAAGCCAGCGCGCACACAAATTCTTTCCGATTCTTCACCGCGTGTATTGGCCTCTCAACCCTACTCCCCTCATGCCAAGAAAAACCCCGGCTCGCTGGGGGCAACGAGCCGGGGTGGGGGTACTCCTGAGGGGGGCCTGAGGAAAAACCAGAATCTCTAGTGCGCACCCACGGGTTGCTGCGTCGCGAATACGCAAATCTTCTGCAACTCTTCGTAGGTAAAAAACCACTCCTGCGAGTCTCCCGCGCGTTCTACGTGACCCAGTCCTGTTTCGTGAGAAATCCGCGAGAGTTCTTCCACCGGCAAGCCGAGCAGATATGCCGCTCGGGCCCGTGTTACATACTTGGGAACCTGATTTTCCATATTTGCCTCCCTCAAGCGGGCATCACGGCCAGTCCGTCTTCCTCCACCGCCAAAATCATGTTCTTGTAAATATCGACGTCCCAGCCCTCGCCGATTCTCATCCGCACCGTCTCTCCACTCTCCTTCAGGAGTTTGCCGCGCAAGGGCACTTGAATGTCTCCAAGCGCAACCTGCAAGACGACCGCATGTCCGAGCCAGTTATTGAACCCCGTTTGCATAATTAGCCCTCAGAAGCGGGAAGTTGATTGCTACGGGAGGTAGGTTCGCAATCGAGGGAGTGAGCCACAATGGTACAGCGAGGGTACTCCACTAGTATTTCCGTACTGTCGGCGCTCGTATCCCTTCCAATGGACCGCTTTTGCGAGGGGTACTTTTGTACCCCCAATTCGGGCCGCCCGTTCCATCGCCCTTCCATTGTGTCGTTTGAGATTCTTTCCCCCGTGACCACGGACCTCTATTCCCGTTTTCGTTTTGCGGACAAGCCAAGACTACGTTCAGGGATTGGTCTGGCCCTGGGCGGGGGATTCGCACGTGGCTATGCCCACTTGGGCGTATTAAAAGAATTCGAAGAACAGCAAATCCCCATAGCGTGCATCAGCGGCAGCAGCATCGGCAGCATCCTGGGCGCCGCGTACGCCAGCGGTGTGCCGCTCGCCAGCATCGTCGAAAAGTGCGGCGAAATTCGCTTTCGCGATTTTGCGCGCTGGAGAGTCTCGCGTTTCGGTCTCGCCAGCAATGACCGCCTGGGGGCCCTGGTGCATCGCTTCTTTGATTCGCGTCAGTTTGAAGACCTGGAGTTGCCCCTGGCGATCGTCGCCACGGACCTCGGCACCGGTGACCCAGTAGTGTTTCGTCAGGGCAGTCTTGCGGATGCCATCCGTGCAAGCTGCGCCTTCCCAGGGCTATTCGAACCGGTGCAGATTGGTACGCGCTACTTGGCGGACGGCGGTCTCGTCGCGCCAGTGCCCACCCGGGCGGCACGCGAACTCGGCGCCGAAACAGTTGTCGGCATTTGCGTAGGACTCCACGATGGACACCGTGGCGCCCCGAAGAACATCTTCCAGGTCGTGAGCCGCGCCGTCAGTGCCGCCCAGAAGAACCAGTTGGAAGCCTGGGAACGCCACGCGGACCTGGTGCTTCGCCCCGCCGTGCAAACGCTGGCTTGGGATGACTTCGACCGAATTGAGGAAGCCATGGACGCGGGTGCGATGGCCGCCCGCGCGGCCATTCCCCAAGTCAAGAAACTTTTCACCTCCTGCATCCAGCAGCCGTTTGAACCCGGACGCCAGGGGGAATATCTCTTCGCGGAGGCCGTACGGTGATGATCCGGCGGTGGTGCGTTCATCTCTTTTCTCAGACCGTCACACTGTGGAAGGAAAGTGGGGAGAATCCCGCGGTATTCTGCTACCTTATTGGTTGGGGTATGTTCGTCGGTTTTCGTTCCCGGCAATTCGCCCCGATCTTCCTTTCTGCGAGGCCTGAGACGGCTTGTTGGAATTCATCCGCCACCTGGTACACGCGCTCTACAGTCCGGAGGGGCTCAGACAATTAGTCCACTGGGGTGGCCCCCCTCTGGTCTGCATCATTGTGTTCGTGGAAACGGGGCTGTTCGTTGGCTTCTTTCTCCCCGGCGATTCACTCCTCGTTACCGCGGGAATCTTCTCCGCAGCCGGCGACATTCCGCTGAAGTGGCTGTTCGTCCCCGTCATGCTCTGTGCCATCATCGGCGACCAGGTAGGTTATTGGATCGGCCGCGGTGCGGGAGTGGCGCTTTATCGCCGCGAAGACTCCCTTTTCTTCCATCGGAGCCACCTCCAGCGAGCCCATGATTTCTACGAGAAATACGGGGGCCGCGCAGTAATCCTCGCTCGCTTCGCTCCCATCATCCGCACTTTTTGTCCTCCCGTGGCGGGGGCTGCACGGATGCCTTACGCACGTTATTTGCTCTACGACATTTTTGGCGGCGCGTTCTGGGTTGGCACCATGATCCTTGGCGGCTATTTCCTTGGCCGCTCCATTCCCAATATCAGTCAGAGGATCCATTACGTGATCGTGATCGTCGTGTTCCTGTCCCTGCTGCCGGCCATCATCGGCTTCTTCCGCGCGCGCGCCACCTCCTCTGGCAAAGCGCCCAGGTCCGCGCCCGGTGAATCCTGACCCATGGCCGACTCCGCCGTTCGCGGCATCATCTTTGATATCGGCCGCGTATTGGTGCGTATCGACCTTCGCCGCGCCCAGCTTGGCCTTGCCAAAGGCAAGTCCTTGTCTCCCGAGGAACTCTGGTCCGCGATCGAGAAGGATCCTCGCTGGCGCGACTGGCAGGAGGGCAGAATGTCCGCGCGCGACTGGCATCTCAACCTCTCCAGCCGCTTGGGCCTCTCCCTCGACTTCCACCAATTCACCGACGTCTGGAATTCCGCCCTGGATCCTGAGCCGATTCACCCGGACAGTCTTTTCGAGCGTTTGTCGCAGTCCTACAAACTCGGCCTTTTATCTAACACCGATCCAATCCACGTGGCCCATCTCGAGATGACCTACGGCTTCTTTCGCTACTTCCCAAAAAATGTGAGGACGTACTCGTGTTCCGTGGGCGCCAGCAAGCCGGATCCGTTGATCTTCCGGCAGGCACTCCGCTCCTGTAAGGTTCGCGCCGAACAGGCTCTCTATATTGACGACATCGCTGGCTACGCCGAGGCCGCCCGCGGCCTGGGTCTTCGCGCCATTCACTACCAATCGCCCTCTCAGCTTCGCCAGGAAATGCGCGCTCTTGGGGTAAAAATGGAATAATCTTGCACTGCGTAGGAATTCGTCGTCTGCGTTCTTTCGCGCGTAAAGATTGCCGGAACTAGTACTACCAAGCTTTTCCGCTGTTTTCCTCAACCCGCTACCTTACAGCGAGTTACGCAAAGCCTTCGCCTGGGCTTTGACGGTACTTCGCTTGCACTTCTTAATTGACAGTTTCATTCCCGGCAGTCGTTTGGAGCTGCCAAAGACCGATGATTCGTACCCCTGAGGGGTGAGGAGAACAGAGTCAACTATGTCCGAAGATTATTCAGTTCAAGAAACAAAAAGCAGTCCAGCCTGGCAGTTGCCTGCCATCGTCATTCTAGCGCTGCTCGCATTGGGCGCGCTCGGCTTCGCCTGGAGCAATTCGGCGAAAGTCGATGCCGCCAAGCAGACGGTTGCCGAGCAGGTCAAGGCCGTGCAGCTGTCTGTTCAGCAGGATATGACCGGTTTGAAGGATCGCTTGACTGCCGCGGAGAAGGCCAACGCCGATCTTCAAGGCGATCTGAAAGTGATCACCGGAAAGCTCAAGATCACCCAGGGCCAGTTGAAGAAAGCTCGTGAAGAGGCCACCGAGCAGAACACCCAGACCACTCAGTTGGTGAAGACCCTCGATACCTCCGTCCACACCGAGCTCGCCACCAAGGCGACGACCGACCAGGTCAATACCGTGGACACCAAGGTGACCAAGGTCAGTGCCGACCTCGACAAGACCAACAACGATCTCAGCATGGCGCGCAGCGAACTCGGCACTCTCATCGCTCGGAATCATGACGAAATCGACTTCCTCCGCCGCCAGGGCGAGCGCGACTACGTCGAATTCACGATCACTGGCAAGAACCAGCCGCAAAAGGTCGGAAACGTGACCGTCGAACTCAAGGGCGTCAACGAAAAGAAGAACCGTTCCAACCTCACGTACACGATCGAAGACAAGCGCTACGAGGCTAAGAATGCCAACATCAATTCACCCATCTTCTTCTATCTCTCGGGCACGCATCTACCCGAAGAGTTGGTCATCAACAAGGTTGGCAAGAACACCATCAGCGGCTATCTGAGCATCCCGAAGGCGAATTCTCAGCCCAGCACCGCTGCTTCTGCGACCAAGTCCGGCCGCTAGCGCAATTCACATCGTTCGCTCCACTTTGACGGCGGGGGATGGCTTTCCCCGTCGTCACTTTTTTGCGGCCTTGCATTTCCGATACAATTCCTAACCAGGCCCGGAGCCTTCACTTGCGCACTCCCACCACCGTTGTTTTCTGCCATATCGACGATCTCATCCCCATGTCTGGCAGCCCGCTCACGGGATTTCCCGGTTTCCTGGACTCGCTCTCGGAAGCGGGCATTCCTTGCGTCTGGGTCACCGCGCGGAATCGCCATGAGCTCGATCCTCTGCTTCGTAGGCTTGGCCACGCCTCCCCCTTTATCGCCGAGGGCGGGTCCGGTGTGTACCTCCCCGAAGATTATTTTCACTTGAAGCCCGCACGCACGATCCGGCTTGGACGGTTCATCTGTATTCCTGTGGCCGGACCGCAGCCGGCCGCTGAAGAAGCGCTCAATATGCTCGCGGAGGAAGTGGGCGTCACCGTCGTGCCGTTCCGCTCCCTCTCTTTGCGGGAACTCATGCAGAACACGGGGCTCGGAAAAGACGCTGCGGAAGCTCTTACGCAGCGCGACTTTGACGAGCTGTTTTTCTTCGCGGGGACTTCGGACCAGGACATCCTGCGCTTTCGGCAGAAAGCCGCGCAACTCCAGTTCTCGGTGCGCCCTCATGGCTCCCTATGGTCCCTGGCTGTCCATGCGAGCTTGGCTTCCTGTGTGCGTGAACTGCGCAAACTCTATGACCGGGCTCTCCATGCGCGCGCTTTCTCTGTTGGCATGACCATTGCTCCTGACGCTCAGGAATTGTTCCCTGCGTGTGACCGTTGCATCCTCTTGACCGGCCGTCAGTCGCCTGCAAGCGACGCCACAAGTCGTCAGCTCCCTGTCCCAAAATCCTTGCCACTCTTTGCCGTCGATACTTGGGATCGCGCCTTGGAGGCCATACAAACGCGCCAGTTTGGGTGACCGGAAACTATGTGTCCAAACTGTGCGCAGATTTGCACACAGGCAGAACGCCCGGCGCGTCTCAATTCGGCAAACGTGCAAAAATGCCCAAAAAATGAGGTACTAAGAGTCCCGGAACTAACCTGCTTCTTTTGGTCTCCGGTTTGCTCTTCTCACCTTTGATTGTAATTCTCTCAAACAGCCAGTGACCCGCCCAGCCCGTCGCTGGCTGCAGGAGCACTCCGCCTATGGAATGGATCCGACGTGTTCTTCATGTACCGGCAACCGAGACTCAGACCGGCATCGTCCTGGGAGTCTGCATTTTCGCCATGAGCATCATGTCCGTGATCCTGGTCTGGCAGGCCCAGATTATTGCCCGGCAGAACGCAGTCATCCGTATGTTTGAGTCACGGCTGGGCAGCTAGGCTCGCCCTCATTTCCTTGGCAAAGTCCCTGCCTTCCTCCAAACGTTTCGGCTGGTTCGCTATAGCACCGCGAACCGCATTATCTCACCGTCCACGCGGCGTCACGCTAAGCTTGCGCAATAGAGCCTGCATTTCTCACCGCGTCTTTCGCCAGAAAGTGTAAGGTTGCGCCAGCGGTCCCCTCGCGCCGCGAGTGTCTCTTCTTGTGAGAAATGCAGGCGGACGCGCTGGATTCTGGACGATACAGACTCGCCTAAAAGAAAAGGGCCCCGGCGTAGTCGGGGCCCTTCTTTTTTGTAGCTGTGTCGCGTAATGAGCAGCTCATCCTTCTTCTGTTCGTTCGCGACTCGCACCGCGGGAGCGGTGTGTTCAGCGGTGTTGCGCTTTAAAGCCCGGTGGAGTCATCCGTCCCCTCCGGAGCCCTTAGAGCTCACACCCCCCTTCTACGCTTGCGTGAGGCACCCTGCAAGGCCTTTTTTTCTCGGAACGCCCCGATGAACGTACCCTCTGGGAAATCAGCCGATTGAGTTGTGGATAATGTGGGTCTACTTGATGAAGAGCGTTTCCCGCAATTGGTCGCGGCCGACGTAGGACTTCATGCTTCGGAATCTTCCGAACAGGTCCTGAATCTCCCGGTTGTGGAATACTTTTTGCGCGGGCACAATCCCTTTGGCTTCCAAAACTTGCAGCGTGTGGGTATCCATCACTCGATATCTGTGGAAACGTTCCGGCTTCTTGCTGTGGAACATCGCCATCACTACGGCGCCCGGCCTCATTTGCTCCGTCAGATGAGCCACCATCTGCTTCGCCAGTGTCGGCTCCAGATAATCCAGCACGTCCCAGATCAGCAGCGCATCAAATGTAGACGGCTTGTACTGCAGGTTTTCCGCAAGGAATTTCTTGGCCATGGCTTCCGGGGTCCGCTCGGCATAATCGTCCGCCGTCAGGGATTCCTTTAGCCCTGCCTGTTCTTTCTTTTGAAATTCAGCCCAGCCTCGCAGGATGTCTTCCGAGGTCACCCTGAAGCCGCGCTCAATGAAGAAACTGAGCGTTGTCTGCCACGCAGGCCCAAGATCGAGCAGGGTTCCCCGCCCCAGTCCTTCCAGATTCCACAGGAAATCTTTCAGCCCATTCGAAATCCTGGTCGTTTCCTGCATTTCGGGTTCGCGGTGCGGCCCTGCAGCCACAGCACCCGTGCGGGCTAGGCCAGGATGCTGCCTTCCATGCAGAAAAGTACCAGCACCGTTCCGCGGTGCATACCCGCCAATTGCGATTCCAAGCTTGTTTAGGAGTCCCATCGTCTAATCCGCCCCGGCGGTCGCCGCGCCCGATGTGTTTTTTTCGTCCGTCGAACTGGAATTCTTTATCTTCCCACCATCGCCCTTCTTGCCGTGCCCCAAAGAAGCAGTCCCTGTGCTCTTACCCGCTTCAATCCTGCCATGGAGCTCTGCGCCTTCTTCGATTAAGATTCTCTCTGACTTGAGTTCCGCTTGGACCCGAGCGGTGTGCCAAATCTGGATGCGGTCCGTTGCTACGAATTTTCCCTCCGCCCGCCCACGCAACACCACCTCGCGCGCAGCAATTTCCGCCTTCACTGTGGCATTAGGTCCGACCGTCAGCACAGCATTCGCCAGCGAGATCTTTCCGTCAATCAGCCCATCGATGAACAGATCTTCACTTCCCGTGAGCTCTCCCTTGATTCTGATCCCTTGGCTCACGCACGCTACCGCTTTCGGTGAAACGGTGGACACAGTGGCAGCAACACTCCCCGGCTTTGAACTGCCACTGGAACTTGTCAAACCGGAAGCGGCTTCGGAGGAAGCCTGCGGATTCCCATCTTCCTTACGCCACACGGGGACACCTCAACTTGCATGTCAACTTTCAAAGTCGCATGTCGGCGGCTGGTCGTTCGGCGCGACTCAGAATCTTCATGATAGTACAGCACTTAGAGGGTGTAAATGGCAAGCAAAGTTTTTCCACAGGAAATGTACTTTGTTCTGCATGGAAAGTGCCCAAATGGTACCGCCCTTTTCCACAGCACTCGCCGTCCCCTTCACTTCCTTCTTTTCCTCGCTGAGTTCCCACATCGCATCGACGTACCCGAGCAGTTCCCGCCCAAAAAGCTTGGCCGATCGCCGCTTTTCCCACCAACGGTCGGGGTCAAAGTCTCCATCCCTCGCCCCGGCTACGGTCACGGTGACGCTGCCGGGAAACACCCTGCGGCAAGTATAGCGAGTGCGTCGCGTGTGATAATTCGAAGTGACCACGACCAAGCTCTTCCAGTGGCGCTCCGCTGTCAGTTTGGACAGGGCTTCCGCTTCCTCTATCGTGTTATCGGCATCATGTACGAAGCGCACGATCTTCTCCTTCGGCACTCCTCGTTCTACAAGATCATGCTCAATCAGTTCGCTGATGCCCGCATTGGGCCTCAGCCTTCTTCCGCTGGCCACGACGATGGGCGCCACTCCCTGGCGGAACAGTTCCGTCGCGCGGGTGGCGCGATCGGCGTAGAAATTGTCGTCTCCCAGCACCACAAGCGCGTCCGCATGCGCGGCGGGCTCATCCACGACCCAGGATTCGGCCAGGAATCTCATAATCGGGTGGCGCGCGAAATACACCAGCGCGCAAAGGAGGGCAAGGACGATCAGTACCACGAGGTTGGTCACGGCGCCTCCGCGTTCTCCTCGTTGCTTCTTTCGAATCATCATGAATTCGGATCAATGGCGCGAAGTTGCTCGGCGGCCTGCTCCGGCAAGATCGCGTTGAAATAAACCTCTTTGATGCTGTAGGACTTGCTCCGCTTCTCGACGATCGGCATGATTTCGATGTGCCAGTGGTAATCGTCAGCCAGCGTTTTCCAATAACCCGCCAACTCGCCCTTTTTGTTTCGCGTGTTTGGCGCAGTGTGCACGACGAGATGAAACGCCGGTGCGAATTTTTCCAATCGGCGCAGAACGCGCCCCAAAAGCGCCGCCAACTGCCGCCGGTTCGATCCCGGCCGGGGTTGCTCAAACAGGTGGTTGTGCCGCCGGTGCATGACCCAGATCTCAAAGGGCACGCGGGAAGCGTACGGACAGAGCGCGTAATAGTCGCCCTGGACGTCCACGATTCGTTTCCCCTGTTTTTCTTCCTGCCGCACAATGTCGCAGAAAACGCAGCGTTCCCGGTCTTTGTACCACTCGTGCGCCGAGCTCAGCTCGTATTTAATCCTTCTCGGCACAAAGATGGTGGCCGTCACTTCGGAATGGGAATGAACCCACTCATCCCCCGCCAACGCGCCCTGGTTCTTGAAAATACTGACATACTTGAACCTGGCGTCCTTCTTCAAATCCGTAATGCGCGAGCCCCACACCCAGATCACACGGTCGATTTCGTCGTCGCTCATTTGCGCAAGTTTCTTATCGTGCTGACGTGTCTCGACGATGACTTCATGAGCGCCGAGCGGCCCCATTTTGTCGTAGATTCCTTCCGCCGCGCGCCCCGGTTCGTTCTCTACGCGGTAGAGCGGGTTGGGATGAGGAATAACGCGGACCTGCCAGGCTCCTTCTGACGGCCAAGTGAGAATTGTTTTCGTTTCTTCCACCACGCCGGGATCGAACGGGCACGACACCTCGGTTTCCTCAATGCGTTCGCGCTGCCCGCATACCACCCAGCTTTGCGAGACCGGATCTCTTCGGATTTCCATGGAAACTTATCGCGTATACCGCGTCGGCGTGGGGCCCTCTTCCAGCCGGTGGCGGTCCCAGATCGCTCCTTCCCGGCTGTAGTAGGCCATCTCAAAATCCTGGGTCAGTTCGAGGGCGTCGGTCGGGCAGGCATCCTCGCACAATCCGCAGAACATGCAGCGCGAAGTGTCGTACGTGAAGGTCGTCAGCACTTTCCGCCGCGTCGCGTCGTCGCGCTCCCAGCCCACCACGATCAGATTCTCGGGGCACGCCAGCGCGCATAAGTTGCACGCGATGCACAGAGTCTCCCCCGTTTCAGGATTCTTGTTCAACCGCGGCGCTCCGCGAAACCGCTCCGCGACCATCGGCCGCTCCAATGGGTACTGTTCTGTATAGATGTTGCTGGGAAGCTGGGTCCGGAACGTGACACCCATTCCCTTCAAGAAATCGGCCTGAAATATCCGGGACACCAGTTCTCTCATGTCTTCAGTCTCTTTGCCCCACGCTCTCTTGTCAAGCATTCTCAAACACCACGTGGCGATTCTCCACTCACGATCGCAGATCGGTCGCCTCTAGCGGCTGCACGTCGCGCTCAACCGTGTCGGCGATCTCATCCTCGGCGACTTCCAGCTCGTAGCGTGACTGTAGATTCATCCAGAAGGCTGGGCTGTTCCTGAAGTAGCACGCGAAACGAAGCGCCGTGTCCGCCGTGATCCCACGCTTCTCGTTGACGATGTCGGCGATTCGCATCACAGGCACTCGGAGATCGAGGGCCATCCGATTCCTGCTCAGACGCAGGGGCTTCATGAACTCTTCGCGCAAGATCTCTCCCGGATGCACGGGCTTCAGCTTCTTCGCCATAATTTTCTCCTTGTGATAGTCCACCATCTCGACCTGATAGGCGTCTCCGTCCCCCCATTCAAAGCAAATTCGCCACTGCTCATTGATCCGGATGCTGTACTGCCGCTTGCGGTCACCCTTGAGCTGCTCCAGATGGTTGCCAGGCAGCGACGTAAGAGATCGGAGGTCCGGTGCCGCGTGGAGCATGTCCAGTTTCCGTAGCGCCTGGCGCTCGATCGCCTTGAACCGCTTCATAGGGTCTCGGTGAAGAGTCGCGCAGTCTCGGCACAACGGAAAGACCGAATCACCGCGTGAATTCATGCTGTTATGTATTAAATGTCAAGCAGTAAGGACACGACATGCCACCTCTGGTGGCGCCGGCTTCTTGCCCTGTGCAGTGGCTGGGTGCCCCACGCTCGTTTTTCGAGCGTCGGCTCTTGGGTCCGCCATCCATATCCGAACGCAATGAGACGGAAAATTCCCTCACACCCAACAAAGTTGCAAACGCTCCCTCGTTCCATGCAAGCTACTGCTCATGCCGGAGCTCCCGGATATTGCCGCGTACATCACCGCACTTGAACCGCGCATCCTCGGCCAGCCTCTCGAGCGCTTGCGCCTAGCAAGCCCGTTCTTGCTTCGCACCGTTCAGCCAGGGCTCCGAGATGTCGAGGGCCGCGCCGTCCGAGAGCTGCGCCGCATCGGCAAGCGCATTGCCATCGGTGTCGACGGCGACTACTGGCTTGCACTTCACCTGATGATTGCGGGACGCCTGCACTGGCGCTCTCCGCAAGCCAAGCTGGCTGGCCGCAATAGCCTGGCAGCCTTCGACTTTCCCAGCGGCTCTCTCGTTCTCACCGAAGCCGGCTCCAAGCGCCGCGCCTCACTCCACCTCTTTCACGACGAATCGGATTTGGCCGAGGTGAATCCCGGCGGCATCGAAATCTTGGAGTGCGACCTGGATGCCTTTCGAACCGCGCTTACGGCAGAAAATCACACACTCAAGCGAGCTCTCACCGACCCGCGTCTTGTCAGCGGCATCGGCAACGCCTATTCCGACGAAATCCTCCACGCCTCTCAGCTTTCCCCGGTCACCCACACGCAAAAACTGAAGCCCGAGGAATGGCAGCGCTTGTTCACCGCGACTCGCTCGGTCCTCAACGACTGGGTCACGCGCCTTCGCGCCGAAGCGCAATCTTCCTTCCCCGAAAAGGTGACCGCCTTCCGCAAGGGGATGGCCGTCCATGGACGCTGTGGACAACCCTGTCCGCGATGCGGTGCGAAAGTTCTGCGCATCCGCTATGCCGACAATGAAACCAATTACTGTGCGCGGTGTCAGACGGGCGGCAAAGTTCTTGCCGATAGGGCGTTGTCCCGACTACTCGGCGAGGATTGGCCGCGGACTCTCGAAGAACTCGAAACCCTGAAGCAAATTCGCACTTAAGGTTCCAGCAATCCCGCTTGTCGAGGCTGCCTCGCTGGCCAGCTCTCCTCGTGTAGTGGCCGATCTTCAGGTCGGCCTGGCGAGTCGGCGAGCCCCTTCTCCGTGCTATTCTCCTTTTCTGATGCCGGACGATTTGCACTTCATGCGGCTGGCCCTGGAAGAAGCGCACGCTTCCGACGCTGCCGGCGAAGTCCCCATCGGCGCTTTGCTCGTTCATGAAGGCGACGTCTTGGCGCGCTCCGGCAATCGCACCATCCGCGACAACGACCCCACCGCCCACGCCGAAATTGTCGTCATTCGCGAAGCGTCCCGTCTCCTCGGCAATTATCGCCTCGCCGACACGTGCCTCTACGTGACCCTGGAACCCTGCGCTATGTGCGCCGGGGCCATCATCCAGGCCCGCATCCCCCGTCTCGTCTACGCCGCCGACGATCCCAAAGGTGGTGCCTTCCGCTCCTGCTTCGGAATCCTCACCAATCCCAAGTTAAACCACCAGGTCGACGTTTCCGCCGGCCTCCTCGCCGAAGACTCCGCCGCTCTCCTCCAGTCCTTCTTTTCCTCCCGCCGCTAGTTTCTCACTTCACCTTTTCACTCTTTCACTCTTACGCCCCTTCCCTCTTCTGCTAAAATGGTGTTGCCGACCACCGCGGAGAGGTGACTGAGTGGTTGAAAGTACTCGCCTCGAAAGCGAGCGTACGGGGAACCGTACCGTGGGTTCGAATCCCACCCTCTCCGCCAGTCCCTTTATTTTCTTGCGTTTACATGCCTTGGTGTCCATAATGGTGTCCATGAAATGCCGGTTTCTTGTCTCCCTCCGGCCAGCAAACGAGGACGCCCAGCATGTCCAAGCGCGGCAACGGCTACGGCAACAATCGCGTCAATATCCTCAAAAAAGTCAAAGTCGGCAAAATTTGGAACCTCTACCCTGCTGTCGTGGAGCCAAACGGTAAACTCCGCGACAAGGTCTTGGTTCGCGGCCGGGTCGAAGTCCATCCCGAGGGATGCTACTACATCGAGTGGCGGGATGGCGGACGCAAACGCGAACAAATCAAAGATCGTGCCGAAGTTGTTGATCGTGCCCGCCGCAAAGCCATCGAACTGCAAGCTAATCGCGCGGGCATCCAGACTGTACAGGAGATCGGCAGCGGTCGAGGCCCGATGGTCACCGAAGCGGTTGCGTCCTATCTTGAGGACATGAAACCGCCGCAGCGCGAGCCCAAAACTTATATGGCTTACAAGTATTGCTTGGAGCTTTTCGCAAGGAACTGCGCGAAGCGCTTCATCCAGGATGTGAAGCGCGAAGACCTCCTCGCGTTCATCCGTCAGCTGTATGAGCTGGGTTGTGGTCCCCGCACTGCCTACAACCGGGCGGTGATTGTTTCGCAGCTCCTCAAAGCGAACGGGATCACGAAGCTGCTCCACAACCGGGACTGGCCGGAGTATGTTGAGCCGATCCGTCCGATCTACGAAGAAGAGGAAATTGAAACGTTGTTGAGGGCGTGCGACCCGAACGAGCGCGTACTCTATCTCTGCTACCTTCTGACCGGGTTGCGCGATAAGGAAATGCGGTACCTCACTTGGCGCGATATCGACTTCCGGACGCAGGCGATTCGCGTAACCAGGAAACCGCTCTATGGGTTCAAGCCCAAGAACAAGGAAGAGCGCGAGGTGCCGGTGCCCTCATCACTCATGGCCACGCTGAAAAAATACAGGGGCTCAAAAAAGCTATTTCCAGATGCTCTGGTATTCCCGAACGAATCGGGTCGGCCCGACAAACGGCACGAGTTTAAACTCAAGCGAATTGCCTTCCATGCGCAGCTGAACTGCGGGCAGTGCGTCTCGAAACACGGCAACAAATGCTCGGAAGGGGCGTTTTGCTCCAAGTTCTTCCTCCACAAATTCAGGCATACATTTGCCACGCGCAATCTGCAAGACCACGTCTGCGATATCAAGACACTGCAGAATTGGATGGGGCACAAGGATCTTTCTTCCACGATGGTCTACTTGAAGGCAGTGCGGAACAAAGACGTGATAGCGCGGGTCAACTCTAGCGAACTGGCAGCACTGGCCGTGTAATCACATTGCAAGTACCGGTAAGACCGTGGCCTAGTGCACGGCTGCATTCCCGCAGCAGCGCTTATACTTCTTCCCGGAGCCGCATGGGCAAGGTTCGTTCCTTCCAACTTTGGTTCGTCCCTGCAGAGCTTCCGATGTAGAGGGCTCGGGCCGGTGAGCCCGTTGTCCTCTGAAGAAACGGTACGCGGTTAATAGGCCAGCCATCATATGCTGGGTGATCTCTTCGCGCTGCTCAGTGTCAAGTACCTTAGGCCGCAGGCTTGGATCTATGTCATGTTCGTGATAAAGCGCCAGCATGGGAATCAGACATCCACCATGCTCGTCGTCGTTCAGCAACTTTAGCCAGCTATCGTGGTGCATTTCCATGGCTCGCCGGAAGGATGCGCCGGGTTGGAGGCATTGCGCGCGCGTACGGTGTTTTTGTAAAGTTGGGTGGGCTTTATGCTCATTTTCGCACCCCTCGACGCGTTGCATGGCGGATGGGCCACATATGAAAAGCAAATGGAAGCCGTTGTCGCCCTGGTTGGGCAGGAGGGTCAAACAAGGATTTCGCGGATATCCTATCGCGACGATTGCGTTCTATGGGCCCACTTCAGAGTTTGCGACGAAAGTAGTAGTGGGCATCTTCAAAGCCGAAAACGTTGACGCCGATCCTCTTGAAAAGTGGTTCTCCCATAATTCCGATATACGCTTGGATTCCGACATCGGAGAGGAATTCGTCGCATTCATCAAGTCACAGGGAGTCAAATCTGTTGTAGTTACTGACGGCATCATTGGCTGTCCTCACGAAGAGGGCATCGATTACCCTGAAGGAAAACCCTGCCCGGAATGTCCTTATTGGGCTGGCCGTGATCGCTGGACGCAGGAACGGAATCAGTAAGTGGTCGGTTAGAAACCAATGTCGGCGTTTCAGGTTCGGTTTGAAGGATACATGGATGGAAACCACCGCTCCACGATATCCAGCGGAAATCCCAGCCTAAGGGGACCCTTCGGAGAACTGGAAGCCAGCAGACCGCGCTCAACCAACTTGGAGACAACGGTCCTTGCCATGCGTTCACCGTAGCCAGTTATTGAATCAGCGCTTCCTCGTTCGAACTCTCCTGCAAGCAATCCTTCGCGCAGCAACGGGAACGTGCCCCTTGGAAGTCGCTCAGCGCGCACTTCTTCTTCAACGTAGATTTCTATTCGGCGGAGCAATTCTGAAGGTTCGAGAATGGATCTCATGTACTCGACCTGGTCCACGGAAGTGGCAAGGAAGTACTGGCAGAATTCCATTAGAGCGCCTTGAGACAGAGAACCGCGTCCGTCCAGGTCGCCTCGTCGTGGTTGATCCGCTGCCATGAGAAGGCCCTTGTACCGCTCTGCCGTCCTAGCGAGGCCACGCGCGACAGACCAAAGACTGCTGCCAATACCCATTCTCTTTAGCATCGCGTGCGACATTAAGCGCACAACTCTTCCGTTACCGTCAAAGAATGGATGAATCCACAAGAAGCGGTGGTGGGATGCT
>Ga0335077_10005644_pt1 | contig 15375 bp, 16 predicted proteins | sample Lox_Sample_31_FD_207151 | JGI IMG/M metagenome (GOLD analysis project Ga0335077, IMG submission 207151) | Soil microbial communities from Loxahatchee National Wildlife Refuge, Florida, United States - Lox_Sample_3.1 | ecosystem: Environmental > Terrestrial > Soil > Wetlands | place: USA... | reverse complement strand
GCGCCGTCGCGGAGAGTGTGAACCGGCAAATATCCGGAGCCGGTGAGCAATTTCCGGAGATCGGCCATTCGTTGCCGGTCGGGACGGAAATCCCGCAGCCACGCGAGCGTCCACTCGCGGCGCGGGAAGAGCCTGGATTCCTCCTGTTCCGACAGCGTCGAGTGCGCCGGGCGCACTTGCCAATCGTAACGGTGCCGCATCCTAGGGAATGATAGCAGACCGGGAGCGGAGGGCCCGGCTGTTAAAATCAGATCATCCATGCCCACCCAGGCCCGGCCCGCCACCGCACGGCAATTCTTCGGACGCGGCGGCGCCCTCTCGAAATGGCATCCATCCTACGAGTTTCGCTCCGGTCAAGTCGAGATGGCGGAAGCAGTGGAATCGGCCCTGGCCGACAAGCGGCACCTGATTGTCGAGGCGGGAACCGGCACCGGCAAGACGCTGGCATACCTTGTTCCAGCACTGCTCAGCGGCAAGCGGATCATCGTCTCCACCGGCACCAAGACCCTCCAGGAGCAGCTCTTTTTCAAAGATATCCCGTTCCTGCAGAAACATTTTCCGCGGCCCCTGAAAGTCTGCTACATGAAGGGGCGCAGCAACTACGCCTGCCGCCAGAAGATCTACGATGCCGAAAACGAGCCGGTGCTCAGTGGGCTGGAAGAGGTGGCCGACTTCGAGATCATCCGCGAGTGGGAAAAGACCACCGAATTCGGCGACCGCGCTGAGATCCGCAACCTGCCCGAATCGTCTACCGCATGGGCGAAGATCGACGCGCGCAGCGATCTCTGCGCCGGACAGAAGTGCGCCAATTTCGAACGCTGCTTCATCACCCTCATGCATCAGCGTGCGATGGAGAGCGACATCATCATCGTCAACCACCACCTGTTCTTCGCCGACCTCTCGCTTCGCGACGAAAACTACGAAGGCGGGGTGCTGCCGGATTACCAGGCGGTGGTGTTCGACGAAGCTCATGAGATCGAAGACGTTGCCGGACAGTATTTCGGCGTCTCGATCAGCAATTATCGCTTTCAGGAGCTGCGCCGCGACATTGCCGCCATGGCGCGCAGCAAGAAATTCGGGACGCCGGAACTGGAACGTATCCTGGAGCGCTTCGAGGAGTTGTCGAACCAGTTCTTCGCGCTGTTCGGCGACGCCGAGCGCCGCGTGGCATTCACCGGCCGCGATGCGTTCCGCGAGGAAAACGAAGACCTGTACGACAGCCTCAATGCCTCGCTCGACCTGATCGGGTCGCACCTGAAGCTGCTGCAGAATCCGCCCGAAGAGATCATCCCTCTCCACCGGCGCACGTTAGAACTCGGCGAGGGGCTGCGCTTCCTGCTGGAAGAAGACGACGAACGCTTTGTCTACTGGCTGGAGAAGCGCGGGCGCGGCGTATTCCTCCAGGCGACCCCGATCGATGTCGCAGATATCGTATCGAGTAAGTTGTTCGATCAGGTGGAGACGGTGATCCTGACCTCGGCCACGCTGGCAGTGGCGGGCGGATTCGAATTCGTGCAGAAGCGTCTCGGGCTCGCAAGCGCACGTACGCTGGTGGTGCCCGGCCATTTCAACTACCAGAAGCAGGCGTTGATGTACGTGCCTCAGCACCTGCCCGACCCGCGCGATCCCGCGTTTCCGAAAATGGCGGCCGAGGAGGTTGTGAGGATTCTGGAACACAGCCGCGGGCGCGCCTTCGTGCTGTTCACCAGCTACCAGCAGATGCGGATGGTCCACGACCGGGTCTCGTTCGAAATCGACTATCCGACGCTGTTGCAAGGAACTGGTCCGCGCCACGCGCTGATCGAAGAGTTCCGTTCCACGCCGAACTGCGTGCTCTTCGCCACCTCGTCGTTCTGGCAGGGGATCGACGTGCCTGGCGAGCAGTTGAGCTGTGTCATCATAGATAAGCTGCCCTTTGCGGTGCCGAACGACCCGGTGGTCAGCGCGCGCATCGAAAGTATCCGCAAGGCCGGCGGCAATCCGTTTTACGACTACCAGATCCCGCAGGCTGCAATCGCGTTGAAACAGGGGTTCGGGCGGTTGATCCGTACCCGGACGGATCGCGGCGTACTGGTTATGCTGGATAACCGGATCACGAAGCAGCGTTACGGCCAGGTCTTTTTCGACAGCCTGCCCGATTACGGCTTTACAATTCAGAGGAGCGACGTGGAGAAGTTCTTCAATGTTTGAAGTAACGATCGAAGAGACATTCGCCGCCGGCCATGCGCTGCGCAACTATAAGGGCAAGTGCGAGAACGTGCATGGCCACAATTACCGCTGCCAGGTGACGCTCGCGGGAAGGGAGTTGGATGAGATCGGCCTGCTGGTGGACTTTGTGGAATTGAAGCGTGTCGTCCATGCGGTGCTCGACCGCATGGACCATCAGTGGCTCAACGAGTTTCCGCCCTTCAATAAGCTGAACCCTTCTGCCGAGAACATGGCGAAGTACATTTACGACGAGGTATCGTCCGGGCTCGGGACGGCGAATGCGCGCGTGAGCGCGGTGCGGCTGTGGGAAACCGACACGGCGAGCGCGACGTATCGCGAATGAAAGGCCGCGGGCTTGAGGCGCCGCCGGCTAGGGGCTGAAGCCCAAAACCCTTATTTCCCGTAGTATGCGGCGTTTTTCCCCGTGAATTCGCCCCATTTTTCCGGCAGATCGTCGAGTGCGAAAATCGCCGAGACGGGGCAAACCGGGACGCAAGCGCCGCAGTCGATGCACTCCACTGGATCGATGTAGAGCATCTCTGCCTCGGCGTGGTTCGGCTCATCCTTTTTCGGATGAATGCAGTCGACGGGGCAAGCGTCCACGCAAGCGGTATCTTTGGTGCCAATGCAAGGTTCAGCGATCACGTAAGCCATGCGTTATTTTCCCAGGTCCTCATTCATACCACAGGCTAATTGGGAAACACAAATCCGGTTCTTCGGCGCGGCTCGCCAGGTGTGCAGGCGTCCGCTGCAGGCGGCGGTACCGTGCCCTCTCGCTTGCCAACGCGGGTGGCGGCGCACCACACTGTAAAGGATGCTCGCTACCGTTCGCAAAGCCGTTTTCCCCGCCGCGGGTCTCGGCACGCGCTTTCTTCCGGCCACCAAGGCGCAGCCTAAGGAAATGCTCCCCATCGTGGACAAGCCGATCATTCAATACGGCGTGGAAGAGGCGATCCACTCCGGGATTCAGAACATGATCATCGTCACGGGACGCGGGAAGACGGCGATCGAAGATCACTTCGATGTCAGTTTCGAGCTGGAGTATCTGCTGGAGAGCCGCTCCAAGAAGGACCTTCTCGCGATCGTCCGCAGTATATCGGACATGATCAGCGTGAGCTACGTCCGGCAGAAGGAGGCCCTCGGACTCGGCCACGCCGTGCTGCGGGCGATGGAGCTGGTGGGTGACGAGCCGTTCAGCGTGGTCCTGGCGGACGACGTGATCGAGGCGGAGACTCCGTGCCTGCGGCAGCTCCTTGACATCCACACTTTCTTCAAAGCGCCAGTGCTGGCCGTGATGGAGGTTCCACCCGAGAACATCTCCGCGTACGGCGCGATCGACGCCGAAGCCGTGGCACACAACGGCTCCAACGACCGGGTCTTTCGGATTCGCGACCTGGTGGAGAAGCCCAAGCAGAACGAAGCGCCCTCGAACCTGGCGATCATCGGACGCTACGTCCTGACGCCCGATATCTTCGATTCGCTGCAAAATGTTCCGGCCGGCAGCGGCGGCGAAATTCAACTCACGGACGCGCTGCGCCACCTGCTGCGCTCGCGGCCGATCTACGCGTACCGCTTCGAAGGCACCCGCTACGACGCGGGCGACAAGCTCGGTTTTCTCAAGGCAACAGTGGAATTCGCCTTGCGGCGGCACGATTTGGGTGGGCCGTTCCGCGAGTATTTGAAGACCTTGAAGTTATAGGGAGAGATGCGTGGCGCGCGAAGCCGCGCGCCACGAAATTGCGCCGGTTACAACCTCGACGCCCCGCCGCCTTCGGTGCGCACGCGCGGCTTCTTGGTTTCCGCGTAGTCCGCTCCGGCTTCGCCCGCCGACGCGATGTCATGGGCGCCGGTGCGCTCCAGGACGCGCTTGGCCCGCTTCACCCATTGAGAGTCGTCGCAGTGCACCGAGACCAGAATGCCGCCTTCGCGCACCAGCCCTTCGTACCGCTTGGCCTCGTATTCGGGGAAGCCCATGCCGATCAACGCGCCGATAATGCCGCCGACGACGCCGCCGCCGCCCGCTCCAGCGAGCGCGCCCATGATAGGGCCGGCCGCGATAAACGGGCCCAGCCCCGGGATGGCCAGCGAGCCGATCCCCGCCAGCAGGCCGAGCGTACCGCCGACGACGACGCCCGTGCCGGCGCCCGCCGTCGCCCCCTCCGGAGCCTTCGTGCCTTTCTCGTGGGCAAAATCCTTGGTCCCGGCGTTGTCCGGGAGCAGCGCGGAAATATCTTCACGCCGAAAACCGTCCCCTACCAGGGTATCCACGCCGTTCTCGGCCATGACGCGGTCATTGTAGATGCCAAATACTGAAGTGTTCGCCATTGGGTTAGCTCCTTTGTGCTGTTACTCGGTTCTTACTGAGATCCGGTTTTTGACTTGTTCGTCTTCTCCGGCTTGACAGTGATTTCATTCACGACATTGCCGGCTCCCGCCACGTCGGCGGCTTTCTGCTCGATGCTCTGCTTCTCCTCCTCGGAGCGAACGGGCCCCTTGAGAGTTACTTTCCCGTTCTGCGCGATGATTTTCACGTTGTGCGCGTACGTGGAGAGTGACTTATCTTCCACCACCGCTTTGCGGATTTTCTGCATCGTTTCGCGATCGGATGGGTTGTTTTTTGCTTGGTCGGCGGTCGGCTCTGTTTGGGACCGGTCCCGCTGATTGGTCTTAGTGTTGTCGGGCGCCGGCTTTGTGCTGTCTTGCGCGTAGAGCTGAGCCGAGTTGATCGACAGCGCGCCCGCTATCGCGAACGCTATGAGGGTCAGTCGCATCAGACTTAAGTCCTCCCGCAACTGGCGGTGCATGTTGTCCGCCTCTGTGCGATGTCTCACGGGGCGCTACACTTGAAAGCGCATGGTTCCCGAGGCGCTGAAACACAAAGTGCGCAGCCTGCTGGGCCCCAAGGGATTTCTCGACCGGCCCGAGGACTTGGCCTTGTACGAGTACGACGGCAGCGTCGATAAGCATGCCCCCGACCTGGTCGCGTTCCCGCGAAGCTGCGCGGAGGTAGCGGCGCTAGTGCGTTTGGCGCGCGAATTCGCGGTGCCGTTTGTCGGCCGCGGAGCCGGCACGGGGCTCTCGGGCGGAGCCATTCCGCGGGAGGGCGGCCTCATGATCGCGTTCGCGCGTATGAACCGCATTCTCGAAATCGATCTGGAAAACGAGCGCGCGGCCGTTCAGCCCGGGGTGGTCAACCTCGATATCACGGTTGCTGTCGAGGGCGGAGGCTACTTCTACGCGCCGGATCCGTCCAGCCAGCGCGCATGTACCATCGGGGGCAACGTGGCGGAGAACGCCGGGGGGCCGCACACTCTGGCCTACGGAGTCACCACGAACCACGTACTCGGACTGGAGCTGGTGCTGCCGGACGGGAGCATTGTCGAAACGGGCGGCCACGAGCCGGATCTGCCAGGCTACGATCTGACCGGACTGCTCACCGGCAGCGAAGGCACGATGGCGCTGGTAACGAAGGTGGTTGTGCGGCTGATGCGCAAGCCCGAGCTGGTCAAGACCATCCTCGCGATCTACGAATCCAGCGAAGACGCCGGGCGGACCGTTGCCGAGATCACCGCCCGCGCCATTACGCCCGTCGCGATCGAGATGCTGGATGGCGTCATGCTGCGCATGGTGGAAGAAGCCACGCATGCGGGCTATCCGCTGGATGCGCAGGCGGTGCTGCTGATCGAATTGGAGGGCCTCCGCGAAGCGGTGGAAACCCAGGTTGAGCAGGTGCGGGAGGCCTGTATGTCCAGCGGCGCGCGTGAATTCCGGGTGGCCCGCTCCGCAGAGGAGCGCGACCTCCTATGGAAAGGCCGGAAGAACGCCTTCGGCGCGGTCGGGCGGGTCAGCCCGACGTACTATGTGCAGGACGGTGTGGTGCCGCGGACCAAGATCGCTCCCACGCTGCACTTTATCGGCGAAGTGGCGCAACGCTACGGGCTGACGATCAGCAACATTTTTCATGCAGGCGACGGGAATATGCACCCGATCATTCTCTTCAATCCGCGCAAGACAGGAGATTTCGAGAAAGCGAAGGCCGCGGGCGAGGAAATCCTGGTCTGGTGCATCGAATCCGGCGGGTCGATTACGGGGGAGCACGGCGTCGGCATGGAGAAGAACGAATTGATGTCGCGCCAGTTCCCGCCGGAGACGCTGGAGATGATCTTCCGCCTGAAGCAGTTGTTCGATCCGGATGCGCTACTCAATCCCGGAAAAGTGCTGCCCACAGGCCGCGGATGCCTGGAGATCCGGCAGGCGCCCTGGGTGGGCCAAGCGGCGCCACTCTAAGCTCTCCGCCGCATTTCGGCCCGGGCCTCGGCCTCGGCCGTCCGCGCGCGCTCCGTTTCCCGTTTGTCGTGTAGCTTCTTGCCCTTGGCCACGGCGATCTCGCACTTGATCCGCCCGCCCTTCAGGTAGATTTTCGTCGGAATCAGCGCGAGGCCCTTATCGCGGGAAGTGACCAGCAGCTTGTCGATCTCCCGGCGATGCAGAAGCAGCTTGCGGTTTCGGATCGGCGGATGGTTCTCCCGGTTCCCGTGGCTGTACTGGCTGATGTGAGCGTTGAGCAGCCACGCTTCATTGCCAAGCACGCTGGCGTACGCGTCCTTAAGCTGAATCTTCCCGCCCTTGGCCGCCTTGACTTCGGTTCCCGTGAGCACCATGCCGGCCTCGAACCGTTCCATCAGGAAGTAGTTGTGGCCGGCCTGGCGATTGTCGCTCAGAATTTTGAGGGTACCGTCTTTCTTTTCAGCCAATTTGACCTCAACGCGGGAAAGCCCAATCGCGTCAACGACTTTAGAGGTTCGCGCCGTGCTCCGGCATCCGTGGATCATCTTAGCATAGCCGTCTCGCAGGGCTAGGAAACTGACAAGATGTCTTTTTTCAATCGTTTAATCGCGGTCGTGGTGGCTGCCGCCTTGGCCGCGCCGGTGGCGCCGCTGGAGGCCAGGACCCACAAAGGGGACAAATATTTGGCCGAGGGCAAGTCCTATGAGCAGCGCAAGGAGTGGGACGCGGCGCTGGAAGCCTACGGCAAAGCGCTTTCAGAGGATCCCGCCGACATCGCGTATCAGATGGCGGAGTACAAATGCCGTTTCGCCACTGCTCAATGGCATCTCGATCAGGGCCTGAAGCTGCGAAACCAGGGGCAGCTTGGCGAAGCCCTTCTCCAGTTCCAGAAGTCACTCACCATCAATCCGGGCTCCATCGTCGCAGAGCAGGAGATTCGCCGCACCACGGAGATGATCGAACGCGAGCGGAAGCGCGTCCAGGAGACCGGGAAAGAGAGCCCCCTGGCGGAGCGCATCATGACTCCCGCCGAGCGCGCCCGGCAGGAAGCCAACGATCGTATCGACAGCATCAGGTCCGTTCCCGAGTTGAAACCTATCAACCAGGACCCAATCAATTTGCGCATGAGCGGCTCCCCGAAGCTGCTGTTCGAAACCGTCGCCAAGCTGGCGGGACTGAACGTTCTCTGGGACCCCGAGTATCAGCCGCAAACCAAGGGCAACTCCTCGGTCGAGCTGACCAACTCGACGCTCGAGGAGGCTTTGGACTATATCGCGGTGCTGACCAAGTCGTATTGGAAGCCGCTCTCGCAGAACACCATCTTCATCACGATGGACAATCCGAACAAGCGGCGCGATTACGAAGAGCAGGTGGCCAAGGTCTTCTACCTGAGCAACGTCAGCACGCCGCAGGAGCTGCAGGAAATCGTCAATGCCGTGCGCTCTGTGGCCGACATTCAGCGCTTCTTCCCCTATAACGCGCAGAACGCCATCATTGCCAAGGGAAGCGCCGATCAGGTGGCCCTCGCAGAGAAGCTGCTGCACGATCTGGACAAGCCGAAGAGCGAAGTCGTGGTGGACATCATAGCCATGGAAGTGAGCAGCGTGTATACACGGCAGTTGACTGCCGCCATTGCATCCACGGGGTTGACCATTCCTTTGAATTTCACGCCGCGGGCCAGCATTCAAGTCCAGCAGCCCAGTTCGGGCACCGGCACCTCGACTTCAGGCACGACGACCAGCGGCACCACGACTACCGGCGGCACCACGACCACCGGAGGCACCACAACCACCGGCGGCACCACCAGCAGCACGACGGGCACGCTCGTGCCGCTCTCCAATCTCGGTCATATCTCAAGTGCGGACTTCGCCACCACGATTCCCAACGCTCTGCTGCAGTCCGTCTTGAGCGATGCCCGCACGAAAGTCCTGCAGTCTCCGCAGCTTCGCGCCGTGGACAACGTGAAAGCCACGCTGAAGATCGGCGACCGCCAGCCGACCGCAACCGGAAGCTTTCAGCCCGGAATCGGCGGTGTAGGCATCAATCCCCTCGTCAATACGCAGTTCACCTACATTGACGTCGGCGTCAACGTCGAGATGCAGACGCGCGTCCATGATAACGGGGAGGTTTCTATCCACGTCGATCTGGACATTTCGGCCGTTACCGGGCAGGTGAACCTGGGTGGCATCAGCCAGCCCATCATCGGTCAGCGCAAGGTCTCGCACGACATTCGCATGAAGGAAGGCGAGGTGGAACTCCTTGCCGGCCTCAGCAAGGTTCAGGATTCCAAGACGAAGACGGGCGTTGCCGGCTTGGCCAGCATTCCGGTCCTGGGACATTTATTCAGCGGTGACAGCGTGGATCACGAAACCCAGGAGCTCATGATCGCGTTGATTCCCCACATCGTGCGGCGGCCTGAATTCACCGAGGAGAACCTGCGCGGCATTGGCGTCGGCAATCAGCAGACGGTGCATCTGACTTACGGCCGCCGGCCCAGCCAGAGCCAGGCTCCCGCTCCCGCACCCGGAGCGAGGAAGGAAGAACCGCCCGCTATTGCAGCCGCTCCGGCCGCGCCGCCTGTGACCTCGCCACCAGCAACTGCCCCCGCGACGCCGGTATCGCCCCCGGTGGGCACGGGAGCGCCGGGCGCGCCTCCCCTGATGCCGCCTGCCACGGCGCCGCCCGAAACCGCGACCGCGCCTACGACCGCACGGCCCCAGACACCGGACGCTTCGAAACCAGCCGGGTCGGCAAGCGTGCGCTTCCTGCCGCCGGTGGTAAATACGACGGTAGGATCGTCGATGACCGTGGCGCTGATCGTCGAAAATGCCTCGGACGTGGTGTCCGCGCCGCTGCAGATCCAGTACGATCCCAAGGTGGTCAAGCTCAACGACGTGGGACGCGGCGATTTCTTCTCCAGCGACGGCCAGGTTCCGGTATTCACCAAGAATATCCAGAACGATGCCGGGCTGGCCACGATCAACCTGAACCGCCTGCCCGGCAGCGCGGGGAGCTCGGGATCCGGCGTCCTGGTCACGCTGGTATTCCAGGCCGTCGGTCCGGGCGCCGCGAATATCCGCGTGCCCAATCTGAACGTGCGCGATTCACAGGGACTGGTGGTTGCATCGGGGGTTCCGGCCATGACCATCAACGTCAAGTGAGCAGTGTATGAGACGCAGGAATCAACGAGGACTGACCCTGGTCGAGCTGATCGTGGCCTTCACGATCATGCTCGTGCTCACCCAGATGGCCGTTCCGCTGGCGCGGTCGAAGGTGCGCGCCGAGCGGCAGCGGGCGCTTGTCGCGTCCCTGCGTGAGATGCGCGCGGCCATCGACCGCTACAAGGATATGGCCGACCTGGGCTATCTCGGCCCGCAAAAGGCCGGCACCAACAACTGGCCTGAGTCGCTGGACGTGCTCGTTGAAGGCGTCAAGCTGCCTGGGCCCGACGGCAAGAAGATGCGGTTTCTCCGCCGTATTCCGGTGGATCCGTTCACCGGCAAAGCGGAGTGGGGCCTGCGCAGCGACCAGGACGATCCCAAAAGTCTCTCGTGGGGCGGCCAGGACGTGTTCGACGTGTATAGCAAGACGCAGGAGAAAGCGCCCGATGGAACGTCTTATTCCGAGTGGTAGCAGCGTCCGGCGCGCCAGGCGAACGCGCGGCTTCACGTTTGTGGAGTTGATGGTTGTGGTGACGATCATCGTCATCCTGATCTCAATGGCGATCCCGATTTATAACCGCTCCATCCTGCGCGCTAAAGAGTCGGTCCTGAAAAACAATCTGTTCACCCTTCGTACCTGCATCGACAACTACACCTACGACAAGCAGAAAGCACCCCAGAGTCTCCAGGACCTGGTCACGGAGGGGTACCTGCAAAAAGTACCGGTCGACCCGATGACCGGCAGCAACCAGGGCTGGCGCACCGTCATGGAAGAAGCCAGCCAGAGCGTGAATCAATCCGAGCCTGGAATATTCGACGTGAAGAGCTCTTCCGATAAGATAGGTTTGGATGGAACTCCGTACGCCGACTGGTAGCCTGGTGGGCGCGTTCGGCGTGGCGGTTCTGCTGGCCGGATGCGGTTACGTCGGTGAGCCCCTGCCTCCGCTGGCGAATGTCCCCACCCGCGTTACGACGTTGTCCGCGGTCCAGCGCGGCGGTCTGATCATCGCTCAATTCGTAGTGCCGCAGGTAACCACCGAAAACCAGCCCATCCCCCACCCGGTGAAGCTCGATCTGCGCGTCGGCCCCTCGGAGCCGTTCAACGAGCACGAATGGGCCGCGAGTGCAAAGCAGATTCCCCAGGTGGCTTCGAAGAACGGCATCGCGCGCTACGAGCTGCCGTCCACCGAATGGACCGGCAAGGCGGTGATCCTGGGTGTTCGGCTGGTGGCGCGCAACGGCAAGACTTCGGGCTGGTCGAATTTTGTCGTGCTGCCGGTGATCGCGCCTCCACCGAGACCCGCCGACGTAACGCCGGTGGCTACGGCAGGCGGCGTCAGACTCACCTGGCAGGGGCAAGGGTCGCAATTCCGCGTATTCCGCAAGCCGGAGGGAGCCGAGGAGTTTGCGCTCGCGGCGACAGTCGACAAGCCCGAGTGGACCGACCCCGATGCCGAGTTCGGCAAGCGCACGGCGTACCTGGTGCAGAGCATGGTGAAGGTGGACGACAAACTCGCCGAGAGCGATCTCTCGAACGAAGTCTCGATCGCGCCGGTGGACACATTTCCACCGGCGGTGCCTTCGGGCTTGCACGCGACTGTCGGACCAGCGTCCGTCGAACTGAGCTGGGATCCGAACACCGAGCCGGACCTCGCGGGTTACCGCGTGTACCGGGCCGTAGGAGGAGGCGCGTTCGAGAAGATCGCCGACTTGTCGCCAGTGCCGAGCTACTCGGACAAGCCGGTGGAGCGGGGGAAGACCTACCGCTACGCGATCACGGCATTCGACAAGGCCGGCAACGAAAGCGCGCGCACGCCTGCAGCGGAAGCTGTGGTGGAGTAGATACACCGCAACCTCGTGGTGCCCGCAACCCACATAAAACGGCACGAATCCTGGCCTTTCCTACCCGCTGTAGTGTATAGTGGAACGAGATGTTGTTTTCCTTCGCCAGCCGGTTTAGATTCCGGTCCCGGGCTTATCCCCGGTTCCGGTAGAGTGGCGTTGGTTTATACGGCATCGTAAGTTCGAGCTTGAAACCAGCCCACTCCCCAGAGAGTGGGTTTTTTGTTGGAGGGTGATCGTGATTATTTCCATGCGGCAACATGCAACCCGGGAGGAGATTGACCACGTCTGCGAGCGCATTCGCGAGTTCGGGTACAAGGTGCACTCCATTCAAGGCGAGGAGCGGGTAGTTATCGGCGTGGTGGGAGTGGGCGACGTGACGGCCTGCCTGGAATCGCTCGAAGCCACACCGGGCGTGGAGAGCGCGGTGCGTATCTCCGCTCCCTACAAGTTCGTTAGCCGCGAATTTCGCAAGGAGCGCTCGGCGATCGCAGTCAACGGCCTGGACGTGGGCGGCAGCGAGTTCGTCGTGATGGCGGGACCATGTTCGGTGGAGAGCGAAAAGCAGATCATGGAGACGGCTGAAGGCGTAGCCGCGGCGGGCGCCACGATGCTGCGCGGAGGGGCCTTCAAGCCGCGCACCTCGCCTTACGATTTCCAGGGGCTGGAGCTGGAAGGCCTGAAACTGCTGCGCAAAGCGAAGGAGGCCACCGGGCTCGCTATCATCACCGAAATCATGAGCGACCGCGACGTCGACCTGGTGGCCGAGTACGCCGACTGTATGCAGGTCGGCGCACGCAACATGCAGAACTTCGCCTTGCTCAAGTCGCTCGGAGGCTGCGGGCGGCCCGTGCTGCTGAAGCGCGGCATGAGCTCGACCATCAAAGAGCTCTTGATGTCGGCGGAATACATCGTGGCGCACGGCAACCCGAACGTCATTTTGTGCGAGCGCGGCATCCGGACCTTCGAAACCGCGACCCGCAATACGTGTGATATCTCGGCCATCCCGGTGCTTAACGAACTGACACACTTGCCGGTAATCCTCGACCCGAGCCACGCCGCGGGCAAACGCAGCCTGATTCCGTCTTTATCCCGCGCGGGCGTGGCCGTGGGTGCGGACGGCCTCATCGTGGAAGTGCATCCCTGCCCCGAGAAGGCCGTGAGCGACGGCGCACAATCGCTGACACTCGATGGATTTCAGCGTATGATGCAAGAACTCCGGCCCTACATCGAACTGTGGCGCGAGACCCGCGCCCCGCTGGCGGCGGCTGTGTGATACTCGATTCGTGACTCCTCGACAGCGCGCGTGGCTGCTGATCCTGACCGTGATGGTGGTTTGCGGCCTGGCGCTCTGGGGCGCCGTCTGGTACCGGTCGCGCGCCATGAGCCCGGCTGCTATGCTCAAGCGCCTGCCCACCGATGACGCCGTGGTAGTTTTTGTCGACTTCAGCCAGCTCCGGCGGCACCATGTTTTGCAACTGCTGGATAGCGCGACCGTCGGACGCGACTCGGAATACCAGTCGTTCGTAGAGAAGACCAATTTCGACTACGGGCAGGACCTGGACCAGGCGATCGCGGCCTTCGCGCCGACGGGAAAATACATGCTGCTCCGGGGCCGATTCGACTGGAAGGCGCTGAAGGCGTACGTCATCAGCCAGGACGGCAGATGCCTCAATGCGGTCTGCAAAATGGTGGGCAGCACCCCGGACCGGCGGATCTCCTTTTTTCCGCTGCAGCAGAGCCTGATGGCCCTGGCCGTAAGCCCCGAAGAGTCCGCCGCGGAGCGCATGAACGCAGTGAGCCAGCGCGCCGATCCCGAGCTGCCCAACGCACCGGTCTGGATGACGATTCCGCCCGCGACCCTGAAATCGGGCCAGAACCTGCCTACCGGCACGCAGATGTTCGTGCGCAGCATGGACCGCGCCGAAGGCGTCATGCTGTGGGCCATGCCCGAATCCCAGGGTTTCTCGGTGAAGCTCAGGGTCACCTGTGCGAGCGTGGAGGATGCGGTGGACATGGCGTCCGAGCTCGCCAAGGTGACCAGCCTGCTACGTGAGTTGATCGAAAAGGAACACCAGACGCCGAATCCCGCGGACCTGAGCGGTTTGCTGACCGCGGGTTCGTTTCACAACGAGGGCAGAAAGGTGCTTGGCTCGTGGCCGGTCCCGCAGGCACTCCTTGACAACCTGCTGGGCAGAAAATAGCGGAGGCCTACATCCGCGCCAGGTCGGTGAGCGCGCGGCGGCTGGCCTTCTCCGCACCCACCTCCGTCACTACGATGCGGTCGTTTTCGTGCAGGAACTGGCGCAAAATATCCTTCAGTTCCAATGCGTTGTGGGTGCTCCGCAAGGCCCATTGATTGGCTAGAATCTGGCGAGCCTCGAACGTGCGCATTCGCGCATGAAACGAGCGGTAGTCGGTGTCTTGCAGCAATTCACAGGTGACCAGGTAGAGTTTCAGTGACACGCCTTTTATTAAAGGCGAATAAAAAGCAAAAGTCAAGCGTGTGCTAGACTACAGAAATATGCGTAGATTAGCGTTAATCGCGTGTGTAATCACGCCTTTGCGCGTCTCGGCATGGGGCCCCGAAGGTCACGATCTGGTAGCTCGCCTGGCGTCCGCCCACCTCAATCCCGCCGCAGCGGCCAAGGTGAAAGAAATCCTGGGTCCGGACACTAGCATGACCTCCGTTTCCAGCTGGGCTGACCAGGTTCGCAATTCGCGCCGCGATACTGCGCCGTGGCACTTTGTGGACATTCCGATCACGAAGCCCCATCTCGATCTGGTACGCGACTGTCCCAAGGGCGATTGCGTGGTGGTGAAGATAGAGGAATTCCGAAAAATCCTGGCCGATCCCGCCACGGGGCCGGCACAGCGACGGGAAGCCCTGATGTTCCTGATTCATTTCATCGGCGACATGCACCAGCCGCTGCACTGTTCGGACAACAAAGATCGCGGCGGCAATGAGGTGCGGCTCGACTTCTTTGGACGAAATCAGAACCTGCACAGCATATGGGACGGCGGGCTGTTGGGGCGAATGGGCACGGAGGATGTGCTCTTCGCGCAGTTTTCGAAAGACTTGACCGACAAGCGAGCCAAAAAGTGGGGCAAAGGCTCGGTCCGCGAGTGGGCCGAGGAATCGCACAAGGCCGGCGTGAAGACGGTGTACGGCAAACTCCCGAAGCCGCCCGCCGGTGGGCCGGCAAAGATCACTCCGGAGTACGAAAAGGCCGCCGACCCGCTCATCCAACAGCAGATCGAAAAGGCCGGCGCCCGCCTGGCGGCCACGCTGAACGCGGCGTTGAAGTAGACTCACTCGATCTTCAGCTTCGCCAGCGTTCCCGTCATGCGCATTTCTTTGGCGCCGCTGGTGAGCACGACCATCAGCCGGCCGTCTTCCTGCGTCGCGCCGCGGCCGGTATACGTGTCCTCGTCAGTGCGCAGGTTCAGCCCGGTCAACAGCAGCCGCGGACCGGATTGCCACCAGGACAGGTTGAAGCTCCCCGCCGCCGTGCGGAGGGGAGCCAGACCGCCGAGGTCGAAATTCGTCCCGCTGAACGCACCTTCGGCGTTCAGGTTGGTAACCAACTGTACTCCCGTGCCGAACGTCTCCAACGTGCCGTCGAGATCCAGCTTTCCGTTCTGCCAGGCAACACCCTTCATCCGGGCAGCCAGCCTGTAATTGGGACGCGAGCCTCGCAGGTTCACATCGAGTTTCCCCGCGAGCGCAGCGCCTTCCAGCCTGGCCTGTAGATTCTCGACTTGCACCCGCGCCACGTCCCACAGCAAACGGGCGCGCAGGTTCTCCAGGTGCGCGCCGGCAACCGCCAGGTCGTCAATCTGCAGCGTGCCGTCCAGGTTGCGCTCGCGGAGCCAG
>Ga0335077_10005642_pt1 | contig 15378 bp, 14 predicted proteins | sample Lox_Sample_31_FD_207151 | JGI IMG/M metagenome (GOLD analysis project Ga0335077, IMG submission 207151) | Soil microbial communities from Loxahatchee National Wildlife Refuge, Florida, United States - Lox_Sample_3.1 | ecosystem: Environmental > Terrestrial > Soil > Wetlands | place: USA... | reverse complement strand
GCATACCGAAATACTGATCATCTTTTTCATTGAAATCACTCCACACAGTTGTCGGATTATCAACACTGGTGATGCCGATTTTCACCACGGGGTTTTTATCGCCAGCCTTGGGGTAATGCTCTTTCTCCAATGAACCATGCTGTCCCTCGGAATTATAAATGGGAAAAACAGGCACTTGTGATTCATCGAAATGCATATAGGCAATATGTTTGCTGTCAGGGCTCCACCAGAATGCACGGTAGCGGGAGGATCTTCCCAATATTTCTTCGTAATATAACCATGCCGCATAACCGCTGTACACATTATCCGAACCATCATTGGTAAACCTGATTTCTTTCCCGGTACTCACTTCTTTTGCGAACAAATCATTATCCTTGGTGAAAGCCACCCATTTCCTATCAGGAGAAGGAGTCATATTTTTTTCCTTCTCACCCGGGTGTAGATTGCTGATATCGGACTGGTGTGTATTGTCGCTTCCTTCAGGCTTTATATAAACCGAAGCTTTGCCTGTTTTTACATCTACAGACATTTCTTTCATCTTTCCATCCGTTTCATCTTTTTGCACGATTAAATAATGTTCATCATCCACCCACCCATCAACAGTAGGTAAAGACTTAAGGATATCCGATGCAGCAGATTTAAAAATCTGATCATAACTAAGTTCTTTTTTCTGTGCATAGGAAAAACCAATCAGGCCAATGAACAAAAGGAGCATGCAGCTGCGTACTAACAATTTTCTCATGTGAGTTGATTATTTAATAAAAATAAATATTTGGGTCGAAATTCGGGACCGGTGTTTTTCAGGTGTGAAACTATTTTATCTCTTGCATTTCTACTAACCGTTTATAAAAACCGTTGTTTTCGATCAACTGTTCATGGTTTCCTCTTTCAACAATTTTTCCTTTTTGTAACACGATAATTTCATCAGCGTGGCGGATAGTACTCAGCCGGTGAGCAATGACAATACTCGTGCGGTTCTGCATCATGTGATCGATGGCATCCTGGACAAGACGTTCACTTTCCGTGTCGAGAGAAGAAGTGGCTTCATCAAGAATAAGAATAGGCGGGTTTTTCAACACTGCACGCGCAATGGTTAGCCTCTGTCTTTCTCCACCACTCAGTTTGCTTCCCCTGTCGCCTATATTCGTTTCGTACAAAGATTCTTTCTGGATTATAAAATTATGCGCATTCGCCACTTTTGCTGCCTGTTCGATTTCTTCGGGACTTGCCTGGTCACTTCCAAGATTAATATTGTTCGCAATCGTGTCATTGAATAATATAGGTTCCTGGGTCACAATACTCATCTGGCTTCTCAGTGAGTGTAGTGAATATTCTTTGATATTGATCCCATCGATTAATAGTTCACCGCCGGTTACGTCATGAAAACGGGGGATGAGATCAGCCAGTGTCGATTTTCCGGCGCCTGATGATCCCACCAGCGCAATGGTTTTCCCTTTTTCAATTTTGAGGTTGATATTGTCAAGAATTATTACATCGTCATAAGCAAATCTTACATTTCTAAATTCGATACTATCTTTAAAACAGGTGAGCGTTTTCGGATTTGCAGGTTCCTGCACAGTTACAGGAACATTTAGAATACCTTCAATACGCTCAATGGCGGCCCGGCCGCGTTGTACATTATAGAACGCAGTCGACAATGACTTGGCAGGAGGGATGATTTGCGAGAATAGGGCAATATAAGTAATGAAAGCTTCAGGAGCAAGTGTATGATGAGAAAGTACAAGTCTTCCTCCAAACCATAAAATGCAACTCAATACAAGTACGCCTAAAAATTCTGACATCGGTGATGCCAGATCCCTTCGAAACATGATTTTATTCCGGACTGTATTCAGGTAATTATTGGTTTTGAAAAACCTGCTTTGCAATAATTTTTCTGCATTGAATGCTTTGATCACTCTTAGTCCGCCCAATGTTTCATCAAGTATGGACATCAGGATTCCCTGCTGCTCCTGCGCGATGGTAGATTGTTTTTTCAATGACCTGCTCACTCTGCCGATGATGAAACCGGTGAGTGGAAGCAAAACAAAAAGAAACAACGATAGTGCGGGACTTAAAAAAATGAGAGAAGCGAGAATGAGAATAATATTCATGGGATCCTTGATCAATCCCTCCAGTGCGGCCATCACACTCCATTCGATTTCGTTGGCATCATTGCTCATCCGGCTGATAAGATCTCCCTTGCGCTGCTCAGTAAAAAAACCGATCGGGAGTTCAAGGATTTTTGAATACAGGTCAGCTCTCAGCCTGGTCATAACCCGGTTCCGCATGGGAGCCAGGACACGATAAGAAAAATATAAAAAAATATTTTTGAAGAAAACCGCTACAATGATGATCACGCAAATGGCAGCCAGCGCATATACTTCATTGTGGTTTTGAATGAGCGAACTCAATACATATTTAATATAATTAAGCAGGCCATTGGCTGAAAATGAAAATGAAGGCTGCCTGTCAACCATCTTTTCTTTCCCGAAAAGAAGTTGCAGGAAAGGAGCCAGCATGGCCAGGGAAACAAGTGAAAACAGAACAGATAGGAGATTAAAAATAAAATAGAGGATTATATTTCGTTTCTGGGAACTTAAATAGGTAAGAATAATGGAAAAACGTTTCATTTATTACCGATTATCAATTGAAGTGAACTGTCAACTGTGAACTGTCAACTTCAATTAAATAGCCGTAAATTTACATTGAAAATTGTTAATGATTATGCAAGAAGGAAAACGCCAGAAACAGGTTGCTGCATTACTGGAAGAAGAATTGAGTACCGTTTTTCGGCATCTGGGACTGAATATGATGGATGGGGGAATGGTCTCTGTTGCCTCTGTAAAAATGACTCCCGATCTCGCCGAAGCAAGGATTTACCTCAGCTTTTTCAAAGTGAAAGACAGCAAAGAAACAATGAAAAAAATTGAAGAGCGAGCCTGGGAAATTAAAAAAGAACTGGTGAGCTCCATAAAACGCCAACTTCGAATAATGCCCCAGTTAAGTTTTTTTATTGACGACAGCCTGGAATATGTAGATAAAATGGAAACGCTTTTTAAAGAAATAAAAAACCGGGAATCTTCACCGGAGAAGTAATATTAAATTCATTACTCATTAATCCTGATGTTGAACTTTCTCTTTGCCTGGCGATACTTCAAAGCAAAAAAATCCACCAATGCCATCAATGTGATTTCCTGGGTGAGTGTGGCTGCCATCATTGTAGGCACTGCATCGCTTATTATTGTGCTAAGTGTTTTTAACGGATTGGAAGGCCTGGTTCAATCCCTCTATTCTGCATTTTATACCGATTTAAAAGTATCGCCAAAGGAAGGGAGGTTTATTAAATTATCCGGCAACCAGTTGCAACAATTGAATGCGAATAGGGATATCCGTGGGTATTCGCTGGTAGTCGAAGATAAGGCCCTTTTGCAATACGGGTCGCTGCAGGCGGTTGTGCTGAAAGGAGTCGACAGCAACTATAAAAAAATAACCGGCGTATCACAAAAGCTGGTAAAGGGAAAATTCGATCTTGGTACTGCAGATCATCCGGGGGCCGTGTTAGGAAATGGGATTGAAAATGCATTGGGGCTGGAATCGGATCGTACCCTTCTTCCTATCTCCGTTTACCTGTTTAAAAAAGCAGAATTATCGAACCCGACTGACCCTATGGCTTCAGTAAGCACGGAAAATATCGCTGCCACAGGTACTTTTCTGATTCAGCAGGATTTTGACAACAAATATGTGATCACCAATATTGATTTCATGAAACAAATGCTGGGTCTGCAGCCTGATGAATACACCGGAATTGAAATTGCATTGAAAAACCCCGCGCAATCCAATCTGGTCAAATCTTCCTTGCAGAACTTGTTCGGAACTTCCTGCATTGTTCAAACCAGGTATGAGCAGAATGAAAGTTTGTATCATGTAATGCGAATGGAAAAATGGGTAATCTATTGCGTTTTGACGCTTATTCTTATTGTCGCGGCTTTTAATATGGTTGGAGCATTGACGATGCTTGTTTTGGAAAAGCAAAAAGATATCCAGGTGTTGAAAGCATTGGGTGCAGACAACCGTTATGTACAAAGGATTTTTTTAAGTGAAGGAATGCTCCTGGCCTTAGTTGGTGGTGTGGCTGGAATACTTATAGCAATTCTTGTTTGCTGGATGCAGGTAAAATACAAACTGGTCCCGCTGCAGGGTGATTCATTTCTTATTGATTATTATCCGGTGAAATTAATTCCTACTGATTTTTTGCTTGTGCTGGCGACAATTTTTATTGTAGCGTTGCTTGCTTCATGGTTCCCTTCGCGCAAAGCTGCGACACAACCGATAGAATTGAGAAGCTAGTATTAATTGAGCTGCCAATTGTCAATAATCTCCGAGCGTCTCAGGTAACTGCGCCAATGCTTTTTGCAGTTGTTCATCATTGGGAGCCACACCATGCCAATGATAATCACCTTCCATAAAATCGACTCCTTTGCCCATTATTGTATGCATCATGATGGCCACCGGTTTTTCTTTTCCGAGCAGGCCTTTTGCTTTATTCAGTGTCGCAATCACTTCATCGATGTCGTTGCCATTCATTTCCAATGTGGTCCATCCAAAGGCTTCAAATTTCAATCGTATATTTCCCAGGTCCATCACTTTTTCGGTGGGGCCATCTATTTGCGCATGGTTCCAGTCGACTGTTGAAATCAGGTTATCTACTTTGTGATGGTGGGCAAACATGGCCGCTTCCCAAATCTGACCTTCATCTAATTCACCATCACCGTGTAAGGAGAACACAATATTTTTATCGTTATTGAGTTTTTTTGATAGGGCAGCTCCGATAGCAACGCTTAAGCCCTGTCCCAGAGAACCTGAGGCAACACGAATACCTGGAAGATGCTCATGTGTAGCGGGATGACCCTGCAAACGGGAATTAATTTTTCGAAAGGTGGCGAGCTCTTTGATATCAAAATAACCGGAGCGGGCAAGTGCTGAATAAAAGACAGGTGAAATATGACCATTAGATAGAAAAAAAATATCTTCATTTTTACCATCCATTGTAAACTTAGGATTGTGATGCATGACTTCGAAGTACAAGGCAGTAAAAAAGTCAGTACAACCTAATGAGCCGCCCGGATGACCACTGTTAGCTCCATGAACCATTCGGACAATATCCCTTCTAATTTGCGCGGCAATTGCTTTTAAATCAGGCATATAAAACTATTTATCTTAACACAGGCGGCAAAGCTATGGAATTTATTTATCGTTTATACGAGCGAATATTAAACTTTTACTTTAATTTGCCTTCCTATTCGCTCTGTAGAACTCATCAATCTGCTGCCTGAAGTTTTTGATAGAAGATGATTAATACGATTGAAGGTTTTTTAAGGTTAGGCTGGATTTGTCGCAAGAAATCGGAATTGTATTTTTGTATTACAAAATGAGGCCAATGTTTGATGTTATACTCTCTGTAGCCATCTCATTTACCATTACTTTCCTGGCCATCCCGGTGATTATTAATGTTGCCGAAATGAAGAAATTGTTTGATGTCCCTGATGCACGTAAAATACATCAAACAGCAATTACTCCTTTGGGCGGAATCGGCATTTTCGCGGGATTTGTGTTTGGCTGCCTGCTCACTGTTAACTTCAGGGCTTCTTACGAATTTCAATATTTTATTGCTGCAACCCTGGTGATTTTTTTCCTTGGACTGAAGGATGATATCCTGGTTATCTCCCCCATAAAAAAATTTATCGGTCAGGTACTCGCTGCATTTCTTATTATTTATTATGGAAGAATTCAGATCAGAGATATGAATGGTTTTTTGGGGATTCACCAATTGCCGGAAATGTTCAGCCTGCTGATTACGTATTTTGCAGTTATTGTAATTATTAATTCTTTCAATCTTATTGATGGAGTAGATGGACTTGCTGGCAGTCTTGGATTAATGTCATCAGCATTATTCGGGATTTATTTTTTCAGTGTCAATATGCCCGCATATTATATTCTTGCGTTTTCACTTTGCGGTAGCCTGATGGCTTTCCTGATTTTTAATTTTCAGCCGGCAAAAATATTTATGGGTGATACGGGTTCTTTGTTGATCGGAGTGATTAATGCAATCCTGGCCATTAAATTTATTGATTCAAGCAATCCGGCCGAAAATGCACAGCCGTTGGAATCCGCTGCAGCCATTGGTTTCACCATCCTCATGATCCCCCTGCTGGATACGTTACGGGTATTTTCCATAAGAATATTTAAAAGGCGTTCTCCTTTCAGTCCTGACCGAAACCATATTCATCATCTTTTACTCGACAGAGGACTTTCACATAAAGCCATTACCCTGCTTCTTGTGGCTATGAACCTTGGGTTGGTTACCCTGGTCTATCTGGGAAGATCGTTGGGATGCACCTTGCTGATTCTTTCCGTATTTGTTTTCTTTTTTGGTTTTATTGCGATCTCGTATTATGCACGTAGCAAACCAAAATTAATTGTGTCCAAAAATGCTAACGAGAACGGCAAGATAAACGAATCCAAACTGGTTACTTTTGTTAAAGATCCCATCCTGGAACAAAAGAATTAACAGGCCTGAATAGCATTCCTTTTATTTTGTAAGAAATATATCGCGGCTTCGCGTGAGTTTCTCATCTGGTATCGTCGAGCGAAAATATTTTCAATACATTACTGCTTATCTGCCGATATGATTTTCGGATTCAAATTCACAAAATCATTTTTTTTGTGTAATTTTTGTTTTGATGTAGGTTTGCATCCCGCTTAATTATCTATTTATGGCAGACGATCTAGCCCGGACCCTCAACGATTCACAGGGCTCCATGCAAAAAGTAATCAATCATCTTGAAAATGAACTGATCAAAATCAGGGCCGGCAAAGCGAATCCTCAAATGCTTGATGGGCTTACGATCGATTATTACGGCAATCCCACGCCGATGAACCAGGTAGCTAATATATCGGTGATGGATGTCCGAACTCTGACGATTCAACCCTGGGAAAAAAACATGCTGCAGCCGATTGAAAGAGCAATCATCGCGGCCAACCTGGGTGTCACTCCTCAAAACGACGGCAATATTATCCGATTGTTTATGCCTCCGCTGACGGAAGAAAGGAGAAAGGAATATGTAAAAAGAGCCAATGCTGAAGGAGAACATTCGAAGGTCGCTGTCAGGAATATCAGGCGTGATGCCATTGAACATATAAAGAAATTGCAAAAGCAGGGGCTGAGTGAAGACGCAACCAAAGATGCTGAAAAGAAAATGCAGGAAATGACAGATAAATATATTTCCCTGGTCGAAAAACATCTTTCCACAAAAGAAAAAGAGATCATGTCAGTTTAATCACGAAATACGCGGATTGCACTAATTGATGAAATCGTATGATTAACAATTTTTGAGGCTGGAAATAACATTCTCTATTCAATCCAAATTCATATAAGATGCAAACAATTCGTCCAATATTTAGCCCGTGTAATTTGTGTAATTCGTGCTATCTTCATTAACATTAAACTGCTATTTTATGAGTATCTTCAAAGAGTTTAAGGATTTTGCCCTCCGCGGAAATGTAATTGACCTTGCGGTTGCGGTGGTTATTGGTGCAGCGTTTACGGCAATCGTTTCCTCATTGGTTGATGATGTTGTTACACCTCTTCTGTTAACACCCGCCCTGAGAGCAGCGAAAGTGGAAGACCTAGATAAACTAACTATTGGTACGGTTAAATACGGCAAATTTCTTGCCGCAATCATTAAATTTATTATTGTTGCCTTCATCCTGTTCCTCATTGTTAAGGCTGCTAAAGCGATAGAAAAGAAAAAAGTTCCCCCGGCAGTTGAGCCAACGGCTACAGAAAAACTGCTTGCCGAGATTCGCGATGAATTGAAAAAGAAATAATTTCAAAAAATTTTTCATCGCATTTTATCATACCACAAACAGAGACTATGAAAAAATTTTGCATGGGATTCTGCATGCTGTTCACTATCGTAATGCTGCATGCACAGGATAAGGATTTACAGAACATCAAAAAAGATGCCTCTCAGGAAATAAAAAAGGACCCGAACGATACGATTCCGAAGATCTGGAAAACAGGGGGATTGTTCACGCTGACTTTTAACCAGGCAGCTTTAAGTAACTGGGCCGCGGGGGGCGATAAATCTTCTCTCGCACTAAACAGCACTTTTTACGGCTATGCCTTTTACAAAAAAGGAAAGTATTCCTGGGACAACACACTTAATCTTGCTATTGGCGGGGTAAAAACAACGAGCCTGGGTACACGAAAAACAGATGACAGAATTGATCTGCTTTCAAAATACGGGTATGAAGTGGCTAAAAGCTGGTATGTGAGCGCCTTGTTCAATTTCAGGTCACAATTCGCAAAAGGATATAACTATCCCAACGACACAACCAAAATACTAACTTCGGATTTTTTCTCTCCTGCCTATGTATTGCTTTCGCCAGGTATCAATTATAAGCCCGATGATCATTTTTCAGTATTTGTTTCCCCTGCTTCAGCAAGATGGGTAATCGTCAAAAATGATTCCCTGGCAAGCGCCGGAGCCTTTGGAGTGGATTCCGGAAAAAATGTAAGGTTTGAATTCGGAGCCTATGCGACGATTAATTACATGCACAAAGTGGGAGCAAACTCCGTGTACACTGGTCGTCTTGATCTGTTCTCCAATTATCTTCGCAACCCGCAGGACATCGATATCAACATGACCAATCTGCTTGCGGTAAAAGTGACCGGTGTTCTCGCTGTGACCTTCTCACTAAATCTTATCTATGATAATGATATCAAATCGGTCAAGAGCGATGGAACTCCCGGAGGGCCGACATTGCAGGTCCAGGAGATATTGGGGATAGGATTGGCTGTGAAATTATAAGGAATTTTCTTCCCCTGCGATTTCATACATTTGCCGGAACTTGAAAGGTATTCATCATTAAAATATTTATTAGTGAACGCTGCCTCTTATCAAATCAAACTTTCCCAGTTTGAAGGGCCATTCGATCTGCTGCTTTTTTTTATAGAAAGGGATGAATTGGATATATACAATATTCCAATTAATAAAATCATCCAGGACTTCATCGATTATATCCATTCGCAGGAAAGCGTCAACATTGAATTGTCGAGCGAATTCATTCTTTTTATTTCCACTTTAATGCGTATTAAAGCAAAGATGTTACTTCCGCGAAAAGAGCTGGATGAGCAGGGCAACGAAATCGATCCTAGGCAGGAACTGATCGACAAAGTGCTTGAATATAAAAGATACAAAGAAGCTGCTGCCCGGATGGCCGAAAAGGAAGCCGAGCGTATGATGTTGATTAAGCGGGGCAATCTGCAAAAAGAATTGTCACAGATCGGAGAAGAATCGGCCGAGGGGACGGAAATTCAAACCATCACGCTGTTCAAACTGATGAAAACATTTGAACGCGTGCTGCAGCGTATGCAGGAAGAGAAAAACAAACCGGTCCATACAGTAATACAATATAATTACACCATGGAAGAAAGCAGGGACTACGTGCTTTCCATGGTGGAGAAAGAAAAAGTATTACCCTTTGAAAAAATTCTTGATGTCTGTGAAAACAGGATCCATGCTATATTCCTTTTCCTGTCTTTGTTGGAACTCGTTCAGCAGGGGTATATGAATATCCTCGTGGGCGAAGGAAAAAATCAGTTTGTACTTGAGTTTAACACAGAAAGGCCTAATGAAAATATAGTCTCAGTTCCCCTTTAACTACGATCCCAGGCTTCTTAAAGCCTCCGTCACCCGAATCACGATTCCCGAAACTGACGAAAGGTCTGGTACAGGGCTTATCTTCCTGCCAGGATGAATTGGTATTATAATTGATGTTTAAACATCGTTAAAATCAAATATATGCAAACTATATTTTACCCCGCCCCGGAAAGAGGGCATGTCAATTTTGGATGGCTGGACAGCCACCATTCCTTCAGTTTTGGTCATTGGTATGATCCGGCCAAGGTTCATTTTGGTGCACTGAGGGTTTTAAATGACGATATCGTCAGCGGTGGTGGTGGTTTTGGAACACATCCACATGACAATATGGAGATCGTTTCCATTCCATTGAAAGGTTCTCTGGCACATAAGGACAGCACCGGTACCGACGGTATTATCCGCACAGGCGATGTACAGATTATGAGTGCAGGAAGCGGGATCCGGCATTCGGAATTCAATCATTCAAAAACAGAACCCACGAATTTTTTACAGATCTGGGTATTTCCAAAACAACGGGATATTAAACCACGCTATGACCAACGAAGATTTGACACAAAGGACCGAATCAACAAATGGCAGGTCGTAGTGAGCCCGGACCAAAAAGAAAACGCACTTTGGATCAACCAGGATGCAAGATTTGCGCTTGCTAATCTGGAAGAAGGAAAAGAAATTTCGCTCGTACCCAAATTTAAATTGATGGCGAAATCACAATTGATAACAAAAAGATTGGAAAAAGAGATGCGATTGGCATTTCAGAAACAGATGGATTCTCAATAAAAGCAGATAAATCTTCGGAAATATTAGCCATCGAAGTTCCGATGTTGTCTTAAAAAGGAGTTTATATGACCACAAGAACAATAGCTCAATTAGATAATTCCAGCACAGAATGGGTTGGTGCAAACAAGGTGAAGAGAGCATTGCCGACGCGTAACCTGAAACAGGTGGATCCCTTTATTTTCATTGACTATATGGTTCCGACAGAAGTCGAACCAGGTGCTTCTATCCGGATTCCTCCACATCCGCATGCGGGTTTCGAAGTGGTTACCTATTTGCTGGATGGAGAATTTTTTCATCGCGACAGTAAAGGAAATGACCAGGTTGCCAGAGCTGGTGATCTGAACTGGATGACGTCAGGGTCGGGTATCATTCATTCGGAAGGACCCACCGATCGTTTCCTTCAGCAAGGAGGCAGATTACAGTTGATGCAGGTTTGGATTAATCTTCCTTCAAATAAAAAATTCATTGCTTCTTCCTTCCGGCATTATGATTCGGAATTATTGCCTGTAACGGATAACGGTGATGCATGGGTGAAAACGCTGATAGGGGATTTCAACGGGAAAAAATCTCCGGTACAGACCCATACAGCCATGTTTTATCATCATATTAAATTGAATAAAGACAAACTGTTCATATTTCAGGTCGACCCATCTTATGCTGCCGGCATTTACCTCATGGTAGGAAAAATAAAAATCCTGGGTGAAGAAATCAAGGCGGGCCAGATTGTTGATTTCAATATAGATGGAGACCAGATAGTGTTCTCAGCCACAGAAGATGCAGAACTGATCCTGTTTGGCGGCCTGCCCATTAAGGAAAAAGTGGTCAGCTATGGCCCCTTCGTGATGAATAGTTTTGAAGAAATTCAGAAAGCCATCAGGGATTATGAAACGGGTAAGATGGGTGTGCTTGATTATTGATAAAATTAAAAAACCTTGCAGGTCTGAACCTGCAAGGTCGGTGTTAAAAGTCTCCACGGGTTCTAATATATTTTATCTGCGATCCTGATAATGCAAGACATATTGCTTCTTTTCAGCGTAAGCACTTCGTCATTTGATTCTCCGCAGTAAGATCTTCAAGAGGTTTCTCTATGAAAATCCTACGGATGCCAGGCCTACAAGAGCCAGAATCACAGCGCCTATAACTAATTTCATTTTCATAACGTCGATTTTATGTAAGGCCATTGCTTAGTAAGACCTTGCGATGGGCCCCGGGTTTAATGAAATCAGAAAGATCTACACTAATAAAACGCTAATGATCTGTGAAAAGTATTTTTTGAAAGGGGAGATATTCTCCCGGATTTGGAAAAAAAGGAGTACACAGATTCCACAGATTAATACGGATCGTACAAATCCGTGTCCATCCAAACCTTCGGTAGAAAGGATTCAGGGATCAACACCGAAAGCAAATACAGTATAACTCATCTTCATCCCGCCGCCATTCATCAGCATCATATTCAGGAAACCATATTCGCCTGTGCCGAGTGCAGATGCCGGCATGATAATAAAAACATCGTTTCCGGATTTTTGAACATTGAAAGCAATAGTGTTCTCAGGTTCTTTCGCCTTGCTGTACATGGATGACTGGCTATTCATAATGGCCTCCCGGTTTCCTTTTCTGGAGTCGAAATGATATAGCTTGATCATTGTTGTCGGATCACTCATCATTCCGTTCATCTTCACGGCGAAACGGATAGTATCCCCCGCCTTGATACGGACGGGGGATTTTTCTCCATTCATCTCAAACCCGGTCTCATTGCCTCCAAATCCTTTTGGTTTTGATTTGTAGCGTGCCTCAATTTGTTCCAATGAGGCCAGGGAATCTGCATGATAAAAATACACGTGATTTAAAAACTGGGGATCAGGTGCTTTTGCCGTTGCGGTATTATTCGTTTGTGCATTTACGTTATAAATGCAAATGATTAGGATAAGGCCAATGGTTAATGGTTTCATAACTGATGGTTTTATAAGTCAGAACCGCCAGCCCGCATAAATCTGGATCAGGTTATTTTTCAGATTGATGCTACTGGTATTCGGAATAAAAGAAGGCACACCGCCTGAAGGAAAAGAAGTCGGCGATTTATACAGGTTGTTCAGACTGATATTATACCTCGCTCCAACCAGCAGGCCCATGACAGGATGGACTTCCACACCTGCGCCAAAGCCATAGTCATACCGGTTATAATAACTCAGGATCTCGTTGGCTGTAGCATTGCCTGTATTGTATTGGTTGCTGCTATCTACCTTGGCATTGATGAGATAGGCAAACTGGGCTCCCAGCTGTATCGCGACGAATTTGGTAATGTTAATGACCATGAGCTGTTGGAATATAATATAATCCAGGTTTACTGTTCCGGTATTGGTTCCCGAGTCATAGTTATAACCCTGTCTCGAAAAAAGTAATTCAGTAGAAGAACCGATAATGGATTTGGATTGAGGAGCATATATTATTCCTGCATGAAAACCTGTTTCATGGCTGCTATTGATGGACGAAGCATTCGTTACATTGGCGAAGTTAAGTCCCGCTTTCAGGCCGATTCCGATCGAATGATGTTGCGTGGGTGGTTTTTTATTTTTTGTGCTGTCAGTTCCGTGCTGGGCCATGCTGATTTGCCATGATACCAAAAGTATAATTGCCAGGAAGAGGGTGTTTTTCATTTTTTTCTAAAAGTTAAAACAAATAATCAGTCCAGTCAATATAACGAAAGTTAAAGGGCAAAAATTCGGGCCTGATGGCAAGGAACCACAAGGAAATTATACCTTAACTGCACAAAGCCTTTCTATTTATAATATGTGCTTACCATCCCATCATTTGAAAGTTTGCGGATGCAATGGTTCATCCCGTCTGCAATGAGCAGGTTCCCATTTTTATCGAAAACAATTCCCAGGGGTTCGTTAAAGAGCGCTGTCTTTGCTGGCCCATCTGCATAACCGGCTTCAGAATATCCCTGGATATTGCTGTGCTGCATGTCAATCCTGCTATTACCGGCTACCGTAGATATTTTTTTATCTGCTAATTTAATAATCCTGTTCACCCGTATATCGGAAAAATAAATCCGGCCTTCTTTGTCCAAGGCAATGTACCATGGCTCCATAAATTCTGCGGTCTGAATATCTCCTTCCTTATAAATGGGATCGGTCTTTCTTTTTCCACAAAGTCCACCCAATATAGAAACATCTCCATCCGGCGTAATTTTTTTTATGCAGCGGCCAGTCCTGTCACACACAAAAAGATTTCCATCCATATCACAAACCATACCTGCTGCATCAAAATGTAGTTCAGTGCCGGCATGATCTTTCAGTGTGGTCACTTCACCCCGGGCTGAAATTTTTCGGATTACTCCATATTCGGTGTTCGTTCTCTCGTCACCGCCTTCATCGCTTACATAAATATTTTTTTTACGGTCAATCGCTATAAAAAAAGGTCTTTTAAAAGACGCAATGGAGAGCGGACCGTCTTTGATCACGTGGCCCTTATATCCTGCAAGAATGGTAACCTTCCCATCCGGTGAAACCTTCAATATATCTCCTGCTCCCTTGTCTGCTATATAAATAGTATCATCCTCATCAATGGCCATGCCTGCGGGAGTGAACAAATCGATGGATGCCCATTTTTGCGATGGTCTGTGCCGGTACAATACTGTAGAGATAAGCTCCGTTGACTGGCCATCAGGTGTAATTTTTACAATGTCGGGCTGCTGTGAATTACAACTGACATACAAATTATTTTTGCTATCCATTACTACAGCATTCGGATAGTATACAGCTTGCCTGGAACTGCTTTGCGCGATCATAGAATAACCGGCAAATAGGAAAACGATGATTAGGTTTTTTTTTGAATAAATTAGTATATACATTGCCGTTATTTTTCACTACTGTTACCGGAATTGTACATTTTAACATTGGGATTGATTTGCGGTGCCGGCGGATCCAATCCAAAAACATTTTGTTGAATCCAGTTAGAAGATGCAGCCTGGATTTTACCCTCTCCGGTAAAAGTAACACCGGAATTCAGTCCCAGCCCCCAGCCCGCCGAATTGGTACCACCCAGGGCCTCTGGTAATTTCATCTCTGCTTCCCATTTCACGCCGATATCCATCGGGGCTCCCCCGCCAAAAGTGATATAGAATTGCATGGATCCGCTTAACACTTTAGGAATTAAAGGAACGCCGGCTTCCAATGCAAGTGTTGTGGAACCGCCAAAAGAATGAGTGGCTACCAATGATACCCCTTCTCCGATCTCCGCATCCAATCCTATTTTTTCACAATTAAGGCTAATGCTCGATTTTATCTGCTCGATGGGAATTTTTGCTGCAAGTGGGCATTTGCCTTCCTGGAACTGTAATGAATCTAGTCTTTTGTGCGTTGTATCACTGTTGCGGTGAATGCATGCAATGAGGCGCGTATGATTGAGTTTTATCATCAGGCCCAGGTACTCACTGACCAGCTGATAAAAATCTTTCCGGTATTGGTGATCATCGAGTGAAGCCACATAACACCAGAAAGAAGCATCATTAAAATAATCTCTTTCTTCATAAATCCATTTTTTTTGCCAGGCTTCTCTCAAATCTGCAAATTCGGGCAGATAACTATTGTTGAGTTCATTCAGTGCATTGCAGCGTGCGGCTGAATTATCCGTATTGGCAGCGCCTTCTCCATCGTCAGATATGCCATATTTGTCATTCACTTCCTTTTTCTTTGCTTCATATGCATCATTCAGTTCCTTGAGTCTCGCCTCGAACTGCTTATCATATTTGTCCATTTCAAGCAGCTTCTCCACATGCGATTTACCGATATCGCCCAACACAATATTGGCAAACCAGCCGAAAGGCCGCATCGGGTCGCCGCCATTCCTGACTTTTTGCAAAATATTATTTTGG
>Ga0335077_10005641_pt1 | contig 15378 bp, 13 predicted proteins | sample Lox_Sample_31_FD_207151 | JGI IMG/M metagenome (GOLD analysis project Ga0335077, IMG submission 207151) | Soil microbial communities from Loxahatchee National Wildlife Refuge, Florida, United States - Lox_Sample_3.1 | ecosystem: Environmental > Terrestrial > Soil > Wetlands | place: USA... | reverse complement strand
TACCGCGTACGCGGGAGCCGAAGGCGAAGCCAAAGCGCCCCACCGTGAAGAAGAAGCGCGGCTAGGGTTTACGAAGGAGCCCCTACGATGATAAGGGTGATGCCCGTCGCGCCCGTGGTTGCCGACGCGATGGGCCAAAACTGAAGGCTCGATCCGAATCCGTCCGATAAACCGAGCCGGATCGAGCCGTGGTGACCGTGACCAACTTCCGCGCCCCGAAGGGGACGCTAGGCCGTTAACCGCAACACAACCGGGAAGTTCGTTCGCGCGGGCTTCCCGTCCTTCCGACCAAAATGGAGAGCGCGTAGCCGGTGCTACCAGCGGTTTACGAAACCGCAGACAATCCTCGCCAGGATTTCGGTTCGACTCCGACGCTCTCCGCTCAACAGTAACACAACCGGGAAACTCGCTACAACGGGCTTCCCGCCCTTCCATCATACCTCGACTCCCATCGCAATCTTGTTCGACCAGCCGCCGGAATTTCTCAGAGATTTTCATCGGCAACCAACCACCGTGGTACAGAATGCCACTAGACCGCGAAGCCACATTTGACATCACCTGCCCGGAGTGCGGACACGAGTTTGAGCACTCTACCGGAAGGATGCGCGTTCAACCGAAGTTCCCCTGCCCGAAGTGCGGGGTCCTGTTCGATGCGGAAAAACTCAACGCCCAAATCGAGGATTTGATTGACGATATCGGCAGCGAGTGTGGGTGATAGGGTTTTCAGCAGACTGCGTACCTCCCTTGCTGTAGCCAGAACGGAGGGGTCTGCCTTAAGCGTCACCGGAATTGCCGTCGGTGGGCTGCTTTCTCTGCCTATGGTATGGTTCATGTCGTTCACTTTGTCAAAGACATAATCACGGATAATCCATTACCCCCTTTTGCGGGCGGTACCGGGAACGTTGCGTACTCGGGGGGAAGCCGGTTGGGACATGCGATCTCGCGCCGCCCGCAGATATCGGAGGAATACAAGAGAATAACCAGCTCTGAAACGGACAATCACCCTGACAGCAGACAGAATCCGGCAGACGCGGCATGATAGACGAATCCGGGCAATTGGTCGCACTGATTGTATTTCTTGGCGTGCCGGCGGCCGCCATGGCAGGCGCGTTATTCCTCGGCCTGCGCGAGCGCCGGCGCCGAACGAGCGCCGGGAAGCAGCGGAGCACCGCGGCGCCGATCGGAGCGGAAATGCGGCACGCACGGGAGGCCGCGATGGAGGCGGCTCTCGGCGACGGGCTCAACCGGATCCGCGTCTCGTGATCTGACGGCCTCGCACTGCTCCCGATCGCGCCGGCGTCTCCGGTCAACCCACCGCGCACGAGGCCGCGCGGGCATCATGATGAGGGCCGCGACTGCGGCCTATGGCCCCATCATCTCTTTTGATTCCGCGAAGCGCCTGCGTTCGGGATGCGCGAGGCGCTCGCGGAACACAAATAGGTCAGGCGTTTTCTGTTCACCGCGTTGCTGATCGCGGTTGCGACGGTTTACGGCCGATACCACCACTTCGCGCCGGCTGCGCGGCCCGCTTGTCGTTAGCGGCGGTCATGGCGCGCGGCTGGCGTCTTCTGCCCGCTTACTTCCCGGTATAGCCGTCGGGGCTGCCGAGGCCGGTGCAGAAATCCCAGCCGAACGCGGCCACGGTTCCGTTGTACGGCCCGCAGACGCCGAACACGATGTCGTTAAAACCGAAGCGGCTGGCGTACATCTTCGTCAACTCGGTCTGGCTGGATGCGGCGAAGCTGTTCGCCCCGTTGACGATGCCGGCCATCACGGGCGAGGCCACGCTGGTGCCGCCGACGATGTACCAACTGCCGGGGCCGAACACCAGGCTGTCCAGGACCCAGACGCCGGTGTTCAGGTTGGCTTCGGCCGCGATGTCCGGCGTGCCGCGCTGGCTCCCCACCAGGAAAGCGATTCCATTCTGATAGCTCGGCCTGGGCTCGACCGCGCTGGGGCCGCCGCCGCCATCCTGCCACGTATTTTCGAACTCGAAATCCCCCGAGTTGATGTTCATGCTGAGCGTGGTGCCTCCGACCGAAACCACGTTGGGCGATGCGCTGGGATAGATCACGCCCGGGCTATCGCCCGAGGAAGCAAAGTACACCACGCCGTGCTGCGTGAAGATCGGGTCCACGGCCGTTTCGCCCGTGAACTCGCCGCCGCCCCAGCTCATGGAGACTTCTCCGCCGCCGGCGGCGGCAACCAGTCCGCTGGCCACGGTAACGGCGCAATAGAGATCCGTGTCGAAGTTCGTCTGCGCCTCCACCAGGTAGAGTTTGGCGCCCGGCGCCATGGCGTGGGCATACTCGATATCCACCGACTCCTCCACATCCCAGCCATTCGCCGCGGCGGACGCCGGTTGCGGCGCGGGACCGGCGGCGCACGAGCCCGGCGTGGACCCGCCGGCCGGCGCATACACGACCTGGAAGGTAGCCGGCGTAACCGGCTTTACTCCGAACTGCGCCGAGAAGCCCTGGAGATCGATAAACGCGTTGGGATCGTCATAAGCGTCTACCACGGCGATCGCCCGGCCGCCGCCTTTTGGATTCGCCGTGACCAGGTTCGGATTGCATCCGGCGAACGAGGGTGCGAGTTCGTAGATGCAAGCGAGCGAGGCCGGGGTTTCGAACAGGAACCCGGGGAACGGCGGTCCGGATGCTTGCGGCTCGCCCGTGACTGCCCCGGGGGCAATGTAGCGCAGGGTTGTGTGCGACCGCACTCCGGCATCGCCAGGATTGGAGCCGCTGGAAGGCGGTATGGTAATCGTGATTCGGGCTGCGGTCTGGGCGGACGCGGTCATGGCGCAGAAGCTCACCAATCCGGCAGCCACAGGCAGAAATGTAATCGAATGCTTCGGTTTCATGGTAACTTTTCTCCTCGAGATTTGTTGCCGGACCTAACTGCCTCGCCGCTGGGGCAACCGATGTTACCCCCTCGATGAGTCACTCCTCCTTGGGAACTATCGACGGCAGCAAGTCCGGATAAGACCCAAGCTCCCCCACGGAGCTACCAAGTTAGCCGAGGGTTACTATCTGCTGTGCAGATTGGAAAAGTATACTCCAGAGCGTGGAGTTTCGATGCTGTAAAATTTTCGCGGGAATTGCGCCGAAGTACTATCTTCGACTCGACCGCCAGTTACTCGGGCGGAAGCGGGGCAATGCGATACCGGCCCACGGCTCCCGCACCGGACTTACCGGAAAGGTTGGGGCGGTTGGACCGGCTGACGGGCGCCGCGCGGCTACACGGTCTTGTCTTTCGCGTAGCAGAGATCGTTCAACGCGCACTCCACGCAGCGCGGGTTACGGGCCGCGCACAGGGCCCGGCCGTGCAGGATGATCTGGTGGGCGAATGAAATCCAGCGGTCCTGGGGGACGGTCTTCATCAGATCCTGCTCCACTTTCACCGGGTCGGTGTGCGCGGTGAGGTCGAGCCGGAGCGCGATACGGCCCACGTGAGTATCCACGACCACGCCGGCGGCGATGCCATAAGCCGTGCCCAGCACTACGTTGGCCGTCTTGCGCGCCGCGCCGGGAATGGTGAGCATCTCGTCCATGGTCTTCGGCACTTCACCCGCAAAGTCGTTCACCACTTTGCGCGCCGCGCCGACGATCGACTTCGCTTTGTTATTGAAGAAGCCGGTGCTGCGGATGTCCTCGGCCAGCACTTCCGGCCTGACGGCGGCGAAATCGGCCGGGGTGGGGTACTTGGCGAACAGGCCCGGCGTCACCATGTTGACGCGCTTGTCGGTGCACTGCGCGGAGAGAATGGTCGCCACCAGCAATTCCCAGGGGCTGCGGTGCACCAGCGCGCAGGTGGCGCCGGGATACATCTCGTCCAAGCGGCGCAGGATTTCCGCCACGCGGGCGGCGCGGCCGGCTGCGTCGCGCGGCCGTTTCCCGTAAGCTCGTAGAGTACGATGCGCGCTCGCCTTCTTCTTGCCGCCGCCGCGCTGGCCGCTTTTGGCGCTTCGCTGGTTTCGGGTTTTCACCTTGACGATTATGCCATTTTTGACGGCCCGGCCCACGTGTCGGCCGCCGGCTGGAGCACCATCCTCGCGGTACGGCAGACGCGCCCGCTCACCTATCTCAGCTTCTGGCTGAACCGGTCGCTCGGCGGGGCGGATCCGCTCGGCTATCACGCGCTGAACCTGGCGCTGCACGTGGCCGCGGTGCTGCTGGCCTACGAGTGCCTGCTGCGGCTGGTCGACCGGCGCGCGGCGTGGCTGGCGGCGGCGATTTTCGCCGTGCACCCGATGCAGGCCGAAGCGGTGGATTACATCTGGGCACGCGCTATCGTGCTGTCCGCCGTGTTCGTGTTCGCGTCGCTCTTGGCCTGGATCGATGGGCGCAGGTGGCTCGCGGCCGCGCTGTTTATGCCGGCGCTGCTGGCCAAGGAGGAATGCGCCGCGTTTCCACTGGCGCTGTGGCTGTTGGATGCGTTTCTCGTGGCGAAAGCAAGGCGCAATGCGCCGGGCCAGGACCGCTCCCTGGCGGGCGCGGCTCCGATGCGCGCCCGGTGGGCCCCGCTCGGCGTTATGTTCGCGCTTTCGCTCGCAGCGGGTTTGCGAACGATCTACGCCGCCGCGGTGACGCCGGGCGCGGGCGCCGGAGCGCAGGCAGGCATCACGCCGTGGCACTACCTGCTGGCGCAAGGCACCGTGGTCTGGCGGTACCTCCGCCTGTTCGCGATTCCTTACGGGTTTACGGTGGACCCAGAGGTCCGTATGCCCGCCGCGTGGTTGGGCATTGCAGCGTGGCTGGCCCTCATCGCGGCGACCGCTGCGCTGTGGCGATGGCGCCCCGACATAGCGCTCTGGCTCTCCGCCGCCCTGCTCCTGCTGCTGCCCAGTTCCTCCATCTTCCCCGCGGCGGACCTGGCGGCCGACCGCAGAATGTACCTCGCGATGCTGCCGCTGGCGGCGGCCGCGGCGTTGATGCTCGCCCGCCTCCGCCCGCGCGCGATCGCTCCGCTGGTGGCGGTGGCGCTGGCGGCGGTGAGCATCGGGCGCACCAAGGTGTGGGCCAGCGACGAATCGCTGTGGCGCGAAGCCGTCCGCCGCGCGCCGGATAAAGTGCGTCCCCGCATTCAGTTGTCACGAAGCGTGGGAACCGCGGAGGCGCTGGCGCTGCTTGACGAGGCGCGCCGCATCGCGCCGGACGACCCGGCCGTGGCGGCCGAAACCGGCCGTGTACTGCTGGCTGCCGGCAGGCCGGCGGAGGCGCTCGCCGAATTCGGGCGCGCCCTGGCGCTCGCGCCGCGGGATGCCGACAACTACAACAATCGTGGTGTGGCGCTCGAAGCGCTTAGGCAGAACGAAGCCGCCCGCGCCGATTTCCAGCGCGCCCTCGAACTCGATCCGGGGCTCAACGCCGCGCGCGAAAACCTCAGGAAGTCGGCGCCGTGATCTGCACGTCCATGGTCATGTTCTGCCAGTCGGGCAGCTCGTAGATCTTTTTCTTGCCGACCAGCGGCACGGTGAGCTCCTTCGATTCGAACCCTTTCAGGTTGGTGGAGAATTCGAAGGTTCCTTCCGCGTCTTCTTCCGAGCGGCCGGTGCTGGCCCAGATGGTGACATTGCCGGCGAGGCCGGTCAACTCGGCTTCCGAGTGGTTGGTGACGACGAACCTCACCAAAGCCATTTCCTTGCGCTTGGGGTCCTCCAGAAAACGCACCGAGGACACCTCGATGAACTTCTGGATCGCGCTGACCGGCGCGCCGGGCTTGGCGCCCGGGCTTTCCTCGGCGGTCGTCGGACGTCCAGGGTGCCCGTTCTGGAAGTAGTTCACTGCCCAATACACACCCGCCACAATGCCGAGAATCACCACGGCGGACAAGATGGTGGCGAGCCAGACCGGTATCGCTCGCTTGCGCGGCGCCGGCGGTTCGCGCAGCAGCTCGGGCGCAGGGGCTGGAACGGCGGGAGCGGGCGCCGGCTCGATCGGCGGAGCCAGGGGTTTCACCCCGGAGGCGGGCGGCGCTTCGGCGACGGCTGTCGCCACCGGTTCCAGCAAAGCGGTCGAAGAGGGTGGCGCCGCGGCCACCGACTGCACTTTCTTCGTGCAGTTCGGACACTCCGTGTAAGCCGGCGGGACTTCGCGTCCGCATTGCGGGCAGATCCAGGTAAACATTTTTGCTTGCCTTAATTTTACTGCAATCCGGCCGGAGCGGCTTCGACGATTCCCGCCCAGGAATACTGGCGCCCGGCCGGCGCTCCGTCACGCCGGAACGAGTGGAACTCCGCGGGCGTGCACCGGGTGCAGATGGCGGCCTGGTAGATCCGCGGCGCGCTGACGCCCGCCGCTTCCAGTTGGCGGCGGAGGGTGGCGGCGAGGTCGATGTGCGCCCGCCCGTTGACGCCGAATTGCGCCGCGACTTCCGGGCCGACCTCGTAGCAGCAGGGGCCGATGGCGGGACCTATGGCCGCGTGCAGATCGCCCGCGCGGCTGCCGAACCGCGCGCCCATGGCTGCCACCGCCCGCTGCGCGATGTTCGCCGCCGCGCCGCGCCATCCCGCGTGGACCGCGGCCACCGCGCGATGCGCCGGGTCCACCAGCAGCAGCGGGACGCAATCGGCGGTTTTCACCGCTACCACTGCGCCCGGCGTGTCCTCGAGCAGCGCGTCGCCGGTTCCCAGCACACCGCGGCGCCCCTCGGCCGCCACGCATTCTGTCGAGTGGATTTGCTTCAGCGTAGCCAGCCCGGGGAAGCGCGCCGGTATATCCGCCTGGCGCGTGCCGAAGCCATGCACCAGCCACGGCATCCCGTCCAGCTCGGTGACGCGGTAAATACGATCGGAGTCAAGATAGAACACGGTTGGAGCGATGGCGGCTCAGGCGCATCCCACCTTGAGTTTATCCGACCGCCATCCGCGGCGGACCGTGCCGCTACCCTGCCGCCTTCACCAGAAACACGGCGACTTCGGCCAGCAGGTTGGCCAGCAGAGTCACCTTGCGGTGGCCGGCGAGAAAATAGCGGCGCTCTACCGTGAGTCCTTCGAGCAGGGCCAGTGCTTCGAAATCCTCCACGGTGAGGAAATGGATGTTCGGCGAGTCGAACCATTCGTAGGGGAAAAGCTTGGTGCGCGGCGCGCGTCCGCTGGCCAGCATGGAAAGCCGCACGCGCCAGTGGCCGAAATTGGGGAAGGCCACGATGCCGCGCCGCCCCACGCGCAACATTTCACGCAGCACGCGGCGCGGCTGGCGGGTTTCCTGCAAGGTCTGGCTGAGGATCACGTAGTCGAAAGCGCCGTCGGGGTAATCGGCGAGGCCCTCGTCGATATCGCCCTGAAATACCGACACGCCGCGCGCGATGGCGCGGCGCACTTTTTCGCCGGCGATCTCGACGCCGCGCGCATCCACGTTCTTGTTGGACGCCAGCCACTGCAGCAGTTCTCCATCGCCGCAGCCGAGGTCCAGAACGCGCGCGCCGGGCGAGACAATGTCGCCGATGATGGCGTAATCGCTGCGCCCCAGCAACTCGCGGACGAACGGCCGCCGCGCGGTGGCAACCGTCATGCCGCCTTCTCCAGCGTGCTCGCCAGGAAACCGCGAATCAACTCGGTCTGTTCGGCCACATCCACCAGGAACGAATCGTGGCCGTAATTGGAAGGCAGCTCGGCGTAGGCCACGTCGCAATTGCGGGCCCGCAGCGCGCGCACGATTTCCTGCGATTGATAACTCGGGTACAGCCAGTCCGAGCTGAAGCTGATGACGAGGAAGCGTGCCTGCGCCGGCTCGAGCGCCGAGGCCAGCGAACCGTGACCGTTGGTGAGGTCGAAATAGTCCATCGCCTTGCTGATGTACAGGTACGAGTTGGCGTCGAAGCGGCCGACGAACTGGTTGCCGCGGTAGCGCAGGTAGCTTTCCACTTCAAAGTCCACGTCGAAATCGAAGCCGAAGCTCTCCTTGCCGCGCAGGCGGCGGCCGAATTTTTCGCGCATGGAATCGTCGCTCATGTAGGTGATGTGGCCCACCATGCGCGCCACCGCGAGCCCGCGGGCCGGCGGCTGCTTGCCGTAATAGTCGCCGCCGTTCCAGTCCGGGTCGGCCATGATCGCCTGCCGCCCCACTTCGTTGAACGCGATCTGCTGCGCGCTGTGGCGGGTGGTGGTGGCGATCGGGATTGCCGACACCACGCGGTCCGGGTAGGCGACGGCCCATTCGAGCGCCTGCATGCCGCCCATCGAACCGCCGGTCACCGCCAGCAAGCGCGGAATGTCCAGCCGGTCGACCAGCATTTTCTGGAGCCGCACCATGTCGGAGATTGTGATTACCGGGAATGACATGGCGAAAGGGCAGCCGGTCTCCGGGTTGATCGACGCCGGCCCCGTGGTGCCGCGGCAGCCGCCGAGCACGTTGCTCGAAATCACGAAGTATTTGTTGGTGTCGAACGCTTTGCCGGGGCCGATCATGTTGTCCCACCAGCCCGGCTTGCCGGTCTCCGGGCTGATACCGGCGGCGTGCGCATCGCCGGAAAAAGCGTGGAGGACCAGAATCGCGTTGCTGCGCGCGGCACTCAACTGGCCGTACGTTTCGTAAGCCACCTCGACCGGCGCGAGCGTGGCGCCGCTATCGAGCGAGATCGAATCGAAGCGGACAACACTGGCCTCAACGATCATACGGGAGAGTTTCCATGATAGCAGAGCCGGCGGATCGACCCGTTTCCGCTTAGCACGCGGAGTGCCGCAATCGGGCGAAGTCCGTGAGCAGGTTTCCGCGCCGGCGCGCCGGCAAGACGGCGTCCAGTTGTAAATTTGCAGCCTCATTCGGAGGCCCCAAATGGGGTTCCCCGAATACCTCCAAGTGTATGTTTCTACACGGCAGAGCCGGCATAAGCGGTCCGAGACGAAAGGACTTCGCATACTGTCAACCCCCTATAAAGGGCTATCGCCGCCGCTTGCTCCTCAGGTGCCAAACGACGTATTATCGATTGCAGATAACTTGTAATTTCGGTGGAGCTAACTCAGATAGCTCGAGCCGGAGTAACTTGTCCGAGCAAACCGCCTGAATGGAGGGTATAGAAATGGCAACTGGTCCGGCGGTGATGGCGCCATCACGGCCTATTGAAGATCCCCTGGCGCATCTGGCCCGCACCAACGTTATAGAGTATCCCAAGGGTCAAACAATTTACGACCAACATCAGCCTTCGTTGGCCGTATATCTCGTGATAAGCGGCAAAGTCAAAGTCTCGCGGCTGGCCGGCGACGGCAGGCAGGTAGTGGTGGATATCTACCGGCCCGACGACTTATTCGGTGAATCCGTGTTTCTGGATTCGCCCCGGTCAGACCAGGCTGTGGCCATGGAAGACACGCGGCTGATGTCCTGGAGCTCCGCGGAGATCGAGGCGGCCATTGCGAAGCGGCCGCGGCTCGGTATGGCGCTGCTGCAGATTCTGGTGCAGCGCACCGGCGACCTGACGCGGCGCGTGGAAAGCCTCTCCGTGGACAACATCGCGCGGCGGCTGGCGCGGTCGCTGCTGCGCTTTGCCGAGCGATTGGGAACCCAGGGTCAGGATGGGGCGGTATCCATGCCGCCGTTTACGCACGAGTTACTGGCGCAGTATGTGGGCACGTCGCGCGAGATCGTGACCCATTACATGAGCCAGTTCCGGCGGCAGGGATTGCTGCGGTACTCGCGTTCGGGGATTTCGATCCATCGCGCCGCCTTGAACGCCTGGCTGGAAGAGGCGCGCTAAAAACTGGTTTGCGGCGTGGTCGCGGTGCCGGCGGAGTTCACCAGTTGCACCGTGAACGCGCTGACCTGCGACGGATCGCCGGTGACCGGGAAATACGCGGTCAAGGCGAACTGGCCGCCATTGCTCGAGCTGGCGAAATAACTGCTGAACGCCGCCGCGCTATCCGTGCTGATAGCACCCGGCGGGATGATCTTGCCGGCCGAATCGTAGAAAGTGAAGCTGAGCATGCCGGCGGTGCGCGTGTTGTCGAAACCGGCCAGGTCGACCAGCAGACCGCCGCTCTGTCGGGTGCCCGTCACCGTGGCGACCCCGATCGCGGCCGGCGCGATCACGACGTTCTGCTGAGTCACCGCGCCGCCGATCTGCGCCGCCAGCATCAATGTTCCGGCGGTGGTGCCGGTCTGGAATGCGGCGGCCGGCGCGCCCGCGAAGCTGGCTGCCGTGTCGCCCTTATTGAACGTGAAGTGGAGCGCCTGGCCGCCGGCGGCGAAGACGATGCCGGGATCCACCGCTCCCGCTGCCAGCGGTTGAAACGACAGCGTCAGGGTGCCCGAGCCCGCGGCCTGCGCCGCGGCGGCAAAGCTGACGGCCACCGTTCCCTGTTGAGCGCTCTGCGCTTCGCCTAGCGTCACCGCGACCTGGGGCGTTGGCAGCGGCGGCGACACGCCGGTTCCGGTCAGCGTGAACTGCTGGCTGCCGATCGATAACACCGCCGTGCGAGTGCCCGTGGCCGACGGGGTGAACTGAATCGAGAAGGCCGCGCTCGCCTGCGGAGCGAGCGGCGCGCCGCCGGGCGATGGGCCGACCAAGGCGAAGTCGCCCGCCGCGATACCGATGGGATCCACCGTGAGCGCTGCCGTGGTTTGATTGACGGCGAGAAAGCCGAGGGTGGCGGTCGATCCCACGGCCACGCTGCCGAAATTCACCGGCGCCGTTCCCAGCGGACTGGAGCCCGAAGCCTGCTGGACTTCGTAGGTCAGGCCCTGGGTGACGTTCGCGGCGAGTGCCACCGTGATGCCCGCGACCGATAGCGAACCGCTATAGGCACCGACGGTTGCGCCCTGAAACGCGACCGTGAACTGCGCGCTCGTGCCGGCCTTGAGCGACATGGGCGCCGCCGCCCCGCCGATCGAGAAGCCCGCGCCGCTCACCGACAGCACGGTCACCGTCTGCGTCTGGCTGGTGATGTTCAGGATGCTGAAGGTCACCGATTCCGGCACGTTCGGATAAGTGGGCGCGAAGCTGAATTGCGCGCCGACCGGCGTTTGGGTGCTGCCCGACACCTGATAGAGGTTGAACACACCGGAGGGCGCCGTCACATTCGCCGCGAGCGCTACCGCGATGCCGGCGACATCGAGCGAGCCGGTGTAGGAGCCCACTGTCGAGGCTTCGAAGACGACCGTGAACTGGGCGCTCGCGCCGGCCGGCACCGCGATCGGCGCCGTGTTGCCGGTCGAAAATCCCGCTCCACTGACCGTCAGCACCGACACGGTTTGCGGCTGGCTGGTGGTGTTCTGGATGCCGAAAGTGACCGATACCGGCACGCTCGGATACGTGGTCCCGAAACTGAACTGCGCGCCGACCGGCGCCTGCGCGGTGCCCAGCACCTGGTACAGGCTGAACTGTTGAGGAGGCGCCCCGGTGCCCGTCAGCGTGAACGTCTGGCTGCCGATCGTGAGCACGGCGGTGCGCGTCCCGGACATCGACGGGCTGAACTGGATCGAGAAAGCGGCCGTGGCCTGCGGGCTGAGCGACGTGCCGCTGGGCGATGTGCCGACCAGCGAGAAATCGCCGTGCGCCAGGCTGATGGCGTCGACCGTCAGCGTGGCTGCGGTCAGGTTGACGGCCAGGAAGTTGGCCGTGATGCTCGACCCTACCGCAACGCTGCCGAAATTGACCGGCGCCGCGCCCAGCGCGCTGGTGCCCGACGCGAGTTGCACCTCGTAGGTGAGGGCGTCCTCCACATACGCGATCAGCGTCACCGGAAAAACGCCAGTCGCGTTCAGCGAGCCTGGGTAGCTCAGCGCCACCAGTGTGGCTTGGAACGTCACCGTGAACTGCACGAAGCCGCCGGGCTGCAGTGTCAGCGGCGCGGACGCTCCGGAAAGCGAAAACCCCTCGCCGGTCACCTGGAGCTGCTGGAGTGTCTGCGGTGTGCTGGTGACGTTTGTGAGGATGAAGTTCGCGCTTATCGGTTGGTTCGGAGCCGCCCCGCCGAACTGGAGCACCTGGCCGACCGGCAGGTCCGCATTGCCGGACACCTGATACAGGCTGAATTGCGCGTACGCCGCGGGCGCCAGCAGGCCCGCGAGCAGGATCGCAGGGCGCCAGCGGATCATGGCTTGCCAACCGTGACGGTGGGCGGACCGATCGAAATACCGCCGGTGGATGGAGTCTGCGAGCCGGATGAGTGGCCTGCCAGGATGCCCCCAGCCGCTCCCGCTCCCGCCGCCGCGGCGGCAATGATCAGCCACTTTTTCCGATGATGCCCGCCGCTTTGTGCCGCCGCGGCCGCCGCGCCCGAGCCGGCCTCCGCAATGTACTGGAACGAAACCGTGCCGGCCCGCGCCTGCTCCTTGGAAGCCACGATGCGGATCTCCAGGCGCCCCGGCACGCGGTTGAACTCGATGGCGCGCACGGCGGCGCGGCCGTGACTGTCGGTGACGGCGACTTCGGTGCGCAGCCCGTTGAGGAAGGTGCCGCTCGGGCCGTTCTCGGGAAGGTGGAAGCTCACCGCGGCTCCTTCCACCGGGCGGCCGGTTTCGTCGGTAACCACCACCCCGATCGCGCGCGAATCCCGCGCCCCGGGAGCGTGCACCGCTGCTTCCCCTGTGCTCACCTGGATTTGCAGGACGGCCACCTGCGCGGCCGCCGGGTGGCAGAAAACGGCCGGCACAGCCAGCACCACGGAATGGAGCAGAGCAGCCCGGCACCGAGCTACGACCGTAGAGCGGCGGTTGCCGGTTCCGGCGCCCGAGACCACACTAGACACTTCGTTTACCCGTGTCTACATGGTGGCCCGGTCAGACGGCTTTTCTCATCAGAATGACGGTGATATTGTCGGGGCCCCCGGCCGCTTTGGCGGCTTCGATCAACTGGCCGCAAATCTCTGCGAGCGGCGTGCCGCCTCGGCCGGCCTCGAGAATCTGCGCCAACTGGGGCGCCTCGACCGGGCCGTGCAACCCGTCGCTGCAGAGCAGCACCAGCGAACCGGGCTCCAGTTCGACCGAATAACAGTTGACGGTGAGCGGACCGCTGGCGCCGATCGCCATCGTCAGCACGTGCCGCATCGGATGGTTGCGCAGCGCGGCTTCGTCCAGCCCCAGCGGCCGGCCCACTTCGTTGACCCACGTCTGGTCGTCGGTGACGGTGTGCAGGCCGCTCGAATCGAGCAGGTACGCCCGGCTGTCGCCGACGCTGGCGATGTCGAGGCCGTCCGTGTTTTCGAGCGCCGCCACCAGCGTGGTGCCCATTCCTTCCAGGCTGCTGTCGGCCCGCCCTGCCTCGAGCACGCGCAGGTTGGCTTCTTCCATGGCGTGCAACAGTGCCTGCGAATCGCGGAAGATGGCGGCCCGGACGATCTCCACCACCGTTTCCACGGCCAGCCGCGACGCGCGTTCGCCCGCCTTGGCGCCGCCCATTCCGTCCGCGAGCACGTACAGGCCAAGGTCCGCTTCCACCTGGCAGTAATCCTCGTTGTTCCCGCGGACGCAGCCCTGGTCCGACATGGCGTAGACTTCCAGCATTCGCGACACCACCCCGGCCGTGAGCCCGTGCCTGACCGCGGCAAACCCCTCGGGCGCCGGCAATCGATCATTGTACCCAAACCCGGCGCCGCGGCGGTAAAATACCGGGAAAGCGGCGTGTGGGGCATGCATTAGCGTGCCGACGCACGCTGGCGGCTGGGTTTTTCTCGCGGGCTTCCGCAGCCAGAGGGGAAGCGCGGCGCGGCGGAACGATGAATCCGGGCGCGGGATAGAGCCGGTAACAGAACCTTCATGCTCCTCAAGCGGTTGCGCCTCACGCTCGAAATGATCAAGTTCGAGCACTCCGTCTTTGCTTTGCCCTTCGCCTTGACCGGTGCGCTGCTGGCTTTCCGCGACCAAGGTTTCCACGCGCGCGCGGCAGCCGTGAAACTGGCCTGGATCGTGGTGGCGATGGTGGCCGCGCGCTCCGCCGCGATGGCCTTCAACCGCCTGGTGGACGCCGATCTGGACGCGCGCAATCCACGGACGCGCATGCGGCACCTGCCGGCCGGCCTGCTCTCGCGGGGTTTCGCCTGGGGATTTGTCGCGGTATCCGCCGCGGTTTTCCTGTCCGCCGCCGGCCGCCTCAACACGTTGTGCCTGCGCCTGGCGCCGGTAGCGCTGGCGGTCGTCTTTTGCTACTCCTTCACCAAGCGGTTCACGTCGTTCTCGCACCTGGTGCTCGGCTTTTCGCTGGGCATCGCGCCGGCCGCGGCGTGGATCGCTGTCGCCGGCTCGCTCGATGTGCGCATCCTGTGGCTCACGGCGGCCGTCACGTGCTGGACCGCCGGCTTCGACATCATCTACGCCTGCCAGGATTACGAATTCGATTGCGCCGAGGCGCTCGAGAGCGTTCCGCGCCTGCTCGGCGTCGCGGGCGCGCTCTGGGTGTCGCGCTTCCTGCACCTGCTGATGGTCGCCTGCCTGCTGGCATTGGTGCACGCTCTCTCGCTCGGCGCGCTGGCGCTGGCGGGCGTGGGCGCCGTGGTGGCCCTGCTGGTTTACGAGCACAGCCTGGTCCGCGCGCACGATCTTTCGCGCGTCAATGCGGCTTTCTTCACCATGAACGGCTGGGTGAGCGTGCTATTCTTTTTATTCTGGGCTGCTGATATTTTCCTGCGTCAACCGGGTGTTTGATCACATGCAAGTTCTCTTCGAAGACCCGCGTCTCAACCCGATCCGCCAAAAAGTGGAGGCCGGCGAGCGCCTGTCTTTCAAGGACGGCGTCACGCTCTATCGCACCACCGATATCCTGGCCGTCGGGTACCTGGCCAACCTGGTCCGCGAGCGCCTGCACGGCAACAACACCTATTTCAACGTCAACCGCCACATCAACCCGACCGATGTGTGCGTGGCGAGCTGCCGGCTGTGCGCCTTCGGCAAGCGGGTGCGCGATCCCAAGGCGTACACCATGTCGCTCGAAGAGGTGTGGCAACGGGCCGGCGAAGGGTACACGGAGGCGGTCACCGAGTTCCACATCGTGGGCGGCCTGCATCCCGAGCTCACGCTCGACTGGTATTGCGAGATGCTGCGCGGCCTGAAGGCCCGCTTCCCCGCCGTGCACCTGAAGGCGTTCACCATGGTCGAGGTGGCCTACCTGGCGCGGCGCACGAAAATCAGCGTCCGCGAAACTCTCGAGCGGCTGCGCGACGCCGGCATGGATTCGCTGCCAGGCGGCGGCGCCGAAATCTTCGACGAGCGCGTCCGCCGCATCATCTGCGATCACAAGATCGACGGCAACGATTGGCTGGAAGCCGCGCGCACCGCCCACCAGCTCGGCCTGCGCTCCAATTGCACCATGCTCTACGGCCACATCGAAAACGAGGGCGACCGCGTGGATCACTTCATCAAGCTGCGCGCGCTACAGGATGAAACCGGCGGCTTCGTGACATTTATTCCGCTGGCGTTCCATCCCGACAACACGGCGCTCCAGCAC
>Ga0335077_10005638_pt1 | contig 15388 bp, 14 predicted proteins | sample Lox_Sample_31_FD_207151 | JGI IMG/M metagenome (GOLD analysis project Ga0335077, IMG submission 207151) | Soil microbial communities from Loxahatchee National Wildlife Refuge, Florida, United States - Lox_Sample_3.1 | ecosystem: Environmental > Terrestrial > Soil > Wetlands | place: USA... | reverse complement strand
GCGAAAGCGAGGGGGCACAGCCCCCCCGGATGGATTTTGTCCGGGGTGCAGCGTATAGAACGCCATGCTGACCGACCCCCTCCGCGTGGCGCTCACGTTCGACGACGTGCTGCTCCAGCCGGCCGAGAGCGAGGTCCTCCCGAAGGACGTCCAGCTCGGCACCCGCCTCACCCGGAACCTGCGCCTGAACATCCCGCTGCTCTCGGCGGCGATGGACACCGTCACCGAGTCCGCGACCGCCATCGCCATGGCCCAGCAGGGCGGCATCGGGGTGATCCACAAGAACCTCTCCGTCGAGCGCCAGGCAGCCGAGGTCGCCCGGGTGAAGAAGTACTCCAGCGGCATGGTGAGCGAGCCGGTGGTGGTGGAGCCCGAGGCCCCGCTCCACCTGGCCCTCGATCTCATGAAGCGCAACGGCATCTCCGGCATCCCGGTGACCCGGGGCCGGAAGCTGATGGGCATCCTCACCAGCCGGGACGTCCGGTTCGAGACCAACCTCGACAAGAAGGTCGAGGAGGTGATGACCCGGAAGCTGATCACCGCCCGCGAGGGGGTGAGCAAGAAGGCGGCGCTGGAGCTGCTCCACTCCAACCGGATCGAGAAGCTGCTCCTGGTCGACGAGCATGGCGAGCTCCGCGGGCTGATGACCATCAAGGACATCGAGAAGTCCCGGACCCATCCCCACTCCGCGAAGGACGGCAAGGGCCGGCTCCTCGTCGCCGCCGCGGTCGGCGTGGGACCGGACCGCGAGGAGCGGGTGGCCGCGCTGCTCAAGGCCGGATGCGACATCCTGGTGGTCGACACCGCCCACGGCCACTCTCACGGGGTGCTGGATTCGGTGCGGGATACCCGGCGCAACTTCTCCGGCTTCGAGCTGGTGGCCGGCAACGTGGCCACCGCCGAGGGCACCCGGGCGCTGATCGAGGCCGGGGTGGACGCGGTGAAGGTGGGCATCGGCCCGGGAAGCATCTGCACCACCCGGGTGGTGGCCGGGGTCGGCGTTCCCCAGCTCACCGCGGTGGACGACTGCGCCCGCGAGGCCGACCGGCACGACGTCCCGGTCATCTCCGACGGAGGCATCAAGTACTCCGGCGACATCGTGAAGGCGCTGGCCGCCGGCGCGAGCACGGTGATGATCGGCTCGCTCTTCGCCGGGACGGAGGAGGCGCCGGGCGAGGTCATCCTCTACCAGGGCCGCAGCTACAAGAGCTACCGGGGCATGGGCTCGCTCGGAGCGATGAAGCGCGGCGGCAAGGAGCGCTACTTCCAGGGCGACGTGGACGAGGACCAGAAGCTGGTGCCCGAGGGCATCGAGGGCCGCGTCCCGTACAAGGGCAGCCTGGCGATGAACGTCTACCAGATGCTCGGCGGCATCCGCAGCGGCATGGGCTACACCGGCTGCAAGAGCATCGACGAGTTGCGGAAGAACGCGCGCTTCGTCCGCATCACGCCCAGCGGGCTCCGCGAGAGCCACGTCCACGACGTCATCATCACCGAGGAGGCGCCGAACTACCGGGTCGAGTGACGGCTCCGGAACGGACGCGACACGAGCGAGAACGTGCACATCCACGACGAGAAGGTCCTCATCCTCGACTTCGGCAGTCAGTACACCCAGCTGATCGCCCGGCGAGTCCGCGAGCTCGGCGTCTACTGCGAGATCCACCGGCCCGATCTCCCGCTGGCCGACATCAAGGCCTTTGGCCCGAAGGGGATCATCCTCTCCGGCGGGCCGATGTCGGTGGAGGCCGAGGGCGCGCCCATGCCGGCGCCGGGGATCTTCGACCTCGGCGTCCCGGTGCTGGGCATCTGCTACGGGCTGCAGCTCATCGCCAAGATGCTCGGCGGTCGCGTGGACCGTACCGCCCACCGGGAGTTCGGTCCGGCGGTGGTCGAGGTGCTCGAAAGCAAGGGCCCGCTCGCTCCGTTTGCGACCGGCACCACCTGCGAGGTGTGGATGAGCCACGGCGACCGGGTGGACACGCTCCCGCCCGGGTTCGAGCCCATCGCCCGCACCGCCAACGCCCCGCTCGCCGCGACCGCCCATCGCGAGCGGCCCATCTACGGGCTCCAGTTCCACCCCGAGGTGGTCCACACCCCGCGGGGCAAGGACATGTACCGGGCCTTCCTCTTCGACGTCTGCAAGCTCTCCGGGGCCTGGACGATGAAGGGCTTCGCCGAGGAGGCGGTGGAGGCCGTCCGGAAGCAGGTAGGGCAGGGGAAGGTCATCTGCGCGCTGTCCGGCGGCGTCGACAGCTCGGTGGCGGCGCTCCTCATCCATCGCGCCATCGGCGACCGGCTGACCTGCATCTTCGTCGACAACGGCGTGCTCCGGTCCGGCGAGCGCGAGCAAGTGCAGCAGCTCTTCGAGGGCCGGTTCCACGTGCCGCTCCGTACCGTGGACGCCCGCAAGCGCTTCCTGGACCGCCTGGCCGGGGTGACCGATCCGGAGAAGAAGAGGAAGATCATCGGACGCGAGTTCATCGCCGTCTTCGAAGAGGCGGCGCGCGACATCCAGGGCGTGGAGTTCCTCGCCCAGGGTACGCTCTACCCCGACGTCATCGAGTCGGTCTCGACCAAGGGACCCTCGGCGACCATCAAGAGCCACCACAACGTCGGCGGGCTGCCGGAGGTGATGAAGCTCAAGCTGGTCGAGCCCCTGCGTGAGCTGTTCAAGGACGAGGTCCGGTCGCTCGGCCGCGAGCTGGGGCTGCCCGAGGCGATGCTGATGCGCCACCCCTTCCCCGGCCCCGGCCTCGCCATCCGGGTCCTCGGGGAGATCACCGAGGAACGGCTGGATCTGGTCCGCCGGGCGGACGTCATCGTCCAGGAGGAGGTCCGGAGCGCCGGGCTCTACGGCCAGGTGTGGCAGGCCTTCGCGGTGCTGCTCCCGGTCTCGAGCGTGGGGGTGATGGGCGACGAGCGGACCTACGAGTCGACCGCGGTGGTGCGTGCGGTGACCAGCGTGGACGGCATGACCGCCGACTGGGCGCGCCTGCCGCACGAGCTGCTGGCTCGCGTCTCCGCCCGCATCACCAACGAGGTGCGGGGCATCAACCGCGTGGTCTACGACATCTCGAGCAAGCCGCCCGCGACCATCGAGTGGGAGTGAGGGCTCACGCCCGGCCGGCGAGCCGCCTCGCGCACGCCTCCCGGACGCGCTCCCGGTGGACGGGAACGTGGACGCCGGCCCGGGTGTTCACCGGCCTGACGGGAGGAGGGAGCGCGGTGCACCCGAGGCCGAGGCTGGTCGCAGCGTTGTTGCTCGTGGTGGCGGGGTGCTCGCACGCCCCGCCGCCCGCGCCGGCCGCCGCCAAGGTGGAGCGCCGCGACGAGTGGATCCGCGCCCTCCGATCCGACGTGGAGCGGATCGGCACCGAGGACGGCTTCGAGGGCCAGATCCGGGTGCTGCACGATGGGAAGCCGGAGATCGAAAGGACCTTCGGGGAGGCTGGATGCCTTCCGCTGGGGACCGGCCGCCGGGTGATCGCCTCGGTGACAGTGGCTCTCCTGGTACAGGACGGCAAGCTCGGCTGGGAGGACCGGCTGGACCGTCTGCTCCCGGAGCTGTTCGAGAGCCCCGTGGGTCAGCTCCGGCTGAGCGACCTCCTCACCGACGCGGCGGGACTGGCCTTCACCCAGGGGGACTCGGTGGAGCAGCGCCTCGAGGCCGCCGAGCGGATGCCGCTCCAGGCCGCCCCCGGGACGCGTGTGGATCCGGAAGACGATCGCCCCTGGCTCCTCGTGGAGCGGATCGTCGCCCAGGTCTCGGGGGGACCGTTCGAGCGCTTCGCCCGGGAACGGGTGATCTCCCCCGCGGGAATGACCGGCACCGCCCTCGGGTCCAGCGCTGCCTGTCCCGTCGCCGCGCAGGGGGCGACCACCGTGGACGACCAGCTCCGCCTTGTCGACGCGCTCCGGAAGGCGACGGTGGTCACGCCGGCCACCCGCGACGCGCTCTGGGCCCCGCGGCTGTCGCTCGTTTCCGGCTCGGAGATGGCCTACGGGTTCTTCGTTCGAACCGCGGGTGAGCAGCGGGCAGTGGGGGTGGGGAGCACCGGTGGCGCGCCCGCCTACGAGCTGTGGCTCGACCCGGCGGGGAGCGACGCCCTGGTCCTCCTCGGACGCACGCCGGCCCGCACCGCGCGGGCGATGCGGACCGCGCTCGGGGAGTTCTACGCGCTTCCCCCGGCGCTCCCCCACCCGAGCGCTGCTCCCCGCCGGCCTCGGTCCAAGTGAGGCCGGTCCGGGAGGCGGGGCGCTACTGGGCCTGCGCGCGCCAGCCCTGGCGCTGGGCCTTGCAGGAGTCGCTCAGCTCGGAGGCGTGATCGCGGAGGCAGGCCGCGACGCGGCCACCGCCCGGCTTCACGTCGGGGCAGAGCTTCGCCACGTCGGCCTGACACGCCTCGCGGGCGGCCTCCACGCGCTGGCGCACCTGCGCGATGTGGGCGGTGCACGCCTGGGACAGCTGGTCCGCATTCTGCTCGAGACACTGGCGGATGGCGCCGTGCCCCTTCGGCGCGCCGGGACAGAGCCGGGCGACGTCGGCCGCACAGGGACGTGCGGTGGGCGCCGGTGCGGACGAGGGAGCCTGCTGTGCGAGCGCGGCGGTCGCGCCGAGCGCGGCGAGGAGGAGGCCAGAGCGGAAGGGGAACGGATGTCGCATCGAGGAGAGGCTCCGGAAACGGGGTTCGGCAGATCCCACACCCGGGCGCGGGCGACGGTAAGGCGACGCTACGGAGTGCCGGCATCCCCCGGCTGCGGTACCTCCTCCACGAGCCAGCTGCCACCCAGGCGGCTCACGCGCAGCACGAGGTACTCGGGGGTCTGGCCGGAGATGCCCAGCTCGGCCCGGACCTCCGCCACGTCCGGTCGCTCGAAGCGGACCTCGCGCACGACGATGCTCCCGAAGGGCGCGGCGTTCCCCACCGTCTGCATCAGCCCCCAGCAGCTCGACGCGGGCTCGACCTGCGCGCCCGCTCGGGCGAGCGCCTCCAGGTCGCTCCGCGGAGGGTCAGCGACGTCGTCGCCGACGCCCACGCACACCAGGGGGCGAGCCCCGCCGGCGTCCACCGGGGGGCCCCGCAGGCGGGTGAGCAGGGCACGGAACACCTCGAGCCGCACCGCCGCGATCCGGGCAGTCTCGCCCGGCGGAGGCGTGAGCGAGACCAGGAAGGTGTAGGGGACGAGGACCGCTCTGCCCTTGTAGGCCACCGGCGCGTAGACCCGCCTGGCGAGCCACGCCTCGATGGCCTCGTCGTAGGGCGGCCCGCGGGAGTCGAGGACGTGGCAAGCCTCGATGGTTCCCGTCTCGCGGAGGATGCAGCGTACGGGGATGGGCCGCCGGTCGTTCTGGAGCGCGACCGCCTCGCTGGGCTCGAGGCCGGGGAGCGCCTGGGGCGACACCGAGACCGCCTCGGCGACGCAGGCCTCCATCTCCACGTCGGTGCAGGTGGGCCGGAGCCGGTGACCCGAGCTCGGGGGAGCCTGGCCGGGCTGCGTCCCGGTTCCGAGCATCGCGCAGGCCGCGAGGCCCAGCAGGGTGCCACACTGGAGGAGAGCGCGCGCAGTCATCGTCCAGAACCCCGAGCTTGGACCAGCCAGGGCACTTCACGCCACGGGAGGTCAGGGGCCCGCCGGTGGGGGTGTGACAGGGAGCCCGTGGTCCGTGCTCCGAGACGCTGAACGGTAGACGTCACCGATCCCCGGATTTCCTCGACAGCCGGCGAGCCGAACCCGAGACTCGCGCGCTTCATGACCCATCTGTCGCGCCGGACGCTCCTCGGCGCCGCGGTCGGAACCGCGGCTGCCGCCTCCTGGTCTCGCCTCGCCCAAGCCGCCGCTCCGCCGGGGCCGCTCGCCGCGGAGATCACCCGCCGGCACGACGAGAACGTCCAGCGCCTCCAGGCCTGGATCCGCGAGCCCTGCATCTGCGCCGAGAACCGCGGCTACCAGACCGGCTTCCCGTTCTTCCTCCAGATGCTCCGCGACGCCGGCTTCCAGAAGGTGGAGCAGGTCTCGACCTCGGGAAAGCCGGGGGTGTTCGCGTCGGTCGACGCCGGCGCGAAGCGGACCCTCGGCCTCTACTTCATGTACGACGTGAAGCAGGCCGATCCCGCGGAGTGGAGCTCGCCTCCGTTCGAGGGGCGGCTGGTCGACAAGCCCGGCTTCGGCAGGGTCATCGTCGGCCGCGGTGCGGTGAACCAGAAGGGGCCGGAGGCCATGTTCCTCGCCGCCCTCCACGCCTACCGGACCGGGAAGCGGAAGCTCCCGGTCAATCTCGTCCTGGTGGCGGAGGGGGAGGAGGAGATCGGCTCGCCCCACTTCGGCGAGGTGGTGCGCCGCCCGGACATCTCCGCGGCCCTGGCGAAGTCGATCGGCATCTTCATGCCCTCGGCGTCGCAGGACCCCGACGGGTCCGTGGAGATCACCCTCGGGGGCAAGGGAGTGGTGGAGCTGGAGCTCGTCGCCTCCGGCGCCAGGTGGGGTCGCGGTCCCTCCAAGGACGTCCACAGCGCGAACCGGGCACGCCTCGACAGCCCGGCGTTCCACCTGGTGCAGGCCCTGGCCACACTCGTCACTCCCGATGGCGCCGAGCCGGCCATCGACGGGTTCGCGGACAAGGCGAGGCCGCTTTCCACCGCCGAGCTGCAGATGGTGAAGCGAGCCGCCCAGCGGATGAGCGAGGCGCAGGCCAAGCAGCTGCTCGGAGCACAGCGGTGGATCCGCGACGAGGATTGGGAGCACGCGCTGCTCCGGCTCTGCGGAAAGCCGACCGTGAACATCGAGGGTCTGGTGGGTGGCTACACCGGCCCGGGCGGGAAGACGATGCTCCCGGCCCGCGCGGTGGCGAAGCTGGACCTCCGGCTGGTGCCGGACATGACCGCCGCCGAGGCGCTGGCTGCCCTGAAGGCCCACCTCCAGAAGCGCGGCTACGGGGACATCGAGGTCAACATGAGCGGTGGTTACGACCCGACGACCACGCCCGCCGATTCGGCCTTCATCCGCAACATGGAGGCGGTCTACCGGAAGGGGGGAGTGGACCCGTTGCTCTGGCCTCGGAGCGGGGGTTCGTGGCCGGGCTACCTGTTCACCGAGAAGCCGCTCGCTCTGCCCGCCGGGCACTACGGGCTCGGACACGGGTCCGGAGCGCACGCGCCGGACGAGTACCTGGTCATCGAGTCCAGCAACCCCAAGGTCGCCGGGTTCGACGCGGCGGTGAACAGCCACGTGGCCTACCTCGAGACGCTCGCCGGCTAGTGTGCACGCTGGAGGAGCGTGTCCAGCTCCTTGCGGGTGCTGACCACCTTGGAGATGAGCCCCAGGTCGATGGCCGCCGGGGGGTCGATCCACCGGTCGCGCTCCATCAGATCGACGAACCGCTCCTGGGGCGTGCCAGTCCGCTCGGCGTAGAGCCGGTGCATCTTCTTCTTCAGCTCGATGATGTCCCGGGCGTGGATCTCGAGGTCGCTGGCCGAGCCATGGATGACTCCGCCCACCAGCGGCTGGTGGATGAGGAGCTTGGCGTTGGGGAGCGCCACCCGGTCCTCCTTCTCCGCGGCCAGGGCGATGACCGAGCCCATGCTTCCCGCGAATCCGGCGACCACGGTCACCACCCGCGGGGAGATGAACCGGGCAGTGTCGTAGATGGCGAACCCCGAGTAGACCTCGCCCCCGGGGCAGTCCACCCAGAGGACGATCGGGGCACCGGGGTTGCTCCGCTCGAGGGCCAGGAGCTGGCGGTTCACCTTGAGCGCCAGCTCGGCGTTGACCTCGCCGCTCACGAACACCGTCCGCGACTCGAAGAGGTGCTGATCGATCGGGGTGAAGGGCGTCGGACCGGGGGTCGGCGCGGGCTCGGGCTTCTTCTCGTTCGCAGGGGGCTTCATGGGTCCGAAACTCTAACCGGAAGCACCGGCGAAGCCACCCCGACGTTCGGTTGAATCCGGGGCCGGACGATGCCAGATCGGGCAGTTCCGGAGGTCGTGATGGCGGAGACGGAGACCAGGCAAGGAGGCTGTCACTGCGGGGCGGTCCGCTACTCGGTGGAGATCGACCGCGGGGCCTCGGCCCTGAGCTGCAATTGCTCGATGTGCGGGAGGGCGGGAACGCTCCTGGCCTTCGTTCCGGCGGCGCGGTTTCACCTCGAGCGTGGCGAGGACGCGACGACCGACTACCAGTTCCACCGGAAGCACATCCACCACCTCTTTTGTCGGACCTGCGGCATCAAGTCGTTCGCGCGGGGCCTGGGGAGGGATGGACAGCCCACGATCGCGGTGAACGTTCGCTGCCTCGACGGCTTCGAGCCGGAGCAGTTCAAGGTCACCCCGTTCGACGGCCGGAGCAGGTGACGGGGCGGCGCTCCGGAAGCCTCACCAACGCGAGGCTGGCCGGGTCGCCGCCCGTTCCAGGCACCCGAGTGAGCGGAGGAGGGCCGGCGCTCGAGGCGAGCGGGCCCCCGGGAAGGCCCTCCGTGAGTGCCATCTGACGTGGAGACGATGTCTTCGAGACAGTTCTGGACTTTGATATCCAGAATTGGCAGGGTCCCGCCATGCTCTCCCAGACGACCGAGTACGCCCTCCGCCTGGTGGTCCAGCTGGCGAGCCATCTGGACCAGCCGGTCACCATCCCGGAGCTGGCCCGCACCACCAAGATCCCGTCCGGTTACCTGGCCAAGGTGCTTCGCCAGCTCGCCCGCGCCGGCCTGGTTCACTCCCAGCGAGGACCCAACGGGGGCTCGGTGCTGACCCGCGCTCCGGAGGCGATCACGGTCCTCGACGTCGTCCAGGCGGTGGATCCGCTCCGGCGCATCGCCGTTTGCCCACTCGGCCTGAGGACCCACGGAGCGAACCTCTGCCCCCTGCATCGCCGCCTCGACGACGCCATGGCCACGGTCGAGGAGGCCTTCCGGGATTCGTCCCTCGCCGAGATCCTCAAGGACCCCCGGGGGAGCAAGCCGCTCTGCGAGGGTCCACGCCTCCGCCGCCCGGCCCCAGGAGGCCGCCGATGAGCGCGCCCACCGCCGAGAGACCGCTTCACCACCAGTACTTCGCGGCCGCGATCGCCACGGTGATGACCGTCGGAGCAGCGTGGGGCGTCTGGCTCCTCTTCCAGGTCGGCCTCGCCGGGCGATTCACCGGCGTCTCGCTCCAGGACGTGAACGCCCACGGCCAGGCGCAGATCGACGGCTGGGTCGGCCTGTTCATCATGGGCTTCGCGCTCCAGATGTTCCCTCCGGTGTGGCGTGCGCGCCTGGTCGGGCGGCGTTGGCGACTGGTTCCCCTGGGGGCGATGCTCGCCGGGGTCGTCATCCGCTCGGTGGCGATGAGCGTCCCGGTGGGGGCGGCCGGACCGGGCCTCGCGCTCCTGGGCAGCGGCCTCCAGCTCAGCGCCACGGCGCTCTTCACCGGAATGTTGATCGCGACGTTCCGCCGCAGCCTGGAGCGACTCCAGCCCTGGATGGGGTTCGTCTTCCTCGCGATGGCCTGCTTCGTGGCCCAGGCGCTGTTCGACGGCTGGCACACCTGGCGTACGCAGGTCGCGCCGAGCCGCGAGGCGCTGCTCGCGCAGGTGGCCACCTTCCAGGCCCCGCTCCGGGACTTGCAGATCCACGGGCTGGCGCTGTGCATGATCCTTGGCGTCTCTCAGCGCTTCTTCCCGGCCTTCCTCGGCATCCCCGAGACGAGCGCGCGGCGCGGCTGGCTCGGCCTCTGGGCGATCGGTGTGGGGCTCCTGCTCGAGTCCACGCTCTTCGTTGCCCTCCGGCTCACCGGGGACCACCGCTTTGCGGCTGGCCTCTACCTGGGGTGGATCCTCCTCGCGGCCGGCTCGGTCGTCGTGGTCTGGCCCTGGCGTCTGTGGCGGAGCCCGAGCCGGAACGAGCGGAGCGCGACCTTCATCCGGGTCGCCTACGCGTGGCTCGCGGTCTCGCTGCTGATGCTGCTCTTCCTCCCCGGCTATCAGGTCCTGAGCGGGCTTCCCTTCAGCCACGCCTACTACGGCGCCATCCGCCACGCGGTGACCGTGGGCTTCGTCTCTCAGATGATCGTCGGCGTCTCGAGCCTGGTGGTCCCGCTGACGCCGAGGACTGCGACGCTGCGACCGACACTGGTGCTGCTCAACATGGGCTGCTTCCTGCGGGTCAGCCTGCAGGTCGCCTCCGACTGGACCCCCGACGCGTTCCGGGTCATCGGCGTGAGCGGCATCCTCGAGCTGTCCGCACTGCTGCTCTGGGCGGCGGTCCTCTGGCGCGGGCTCCTCGGCCGCGTCCCGCGCCCCGTCGAGGTTCCGGCCACCGGGGGCTGAGACCTCCATCACCGCTCACCCCTGCGCCTTCCCGGCGCCGGGGACGCACATCGGCGGCCGATCGAGCCGGCACTACAGTTCCCGGCAGTGCCGTCTCGACCGCTCGTTCTCCTCGTCGCGCTGGTGGCGCCCGCGGCCTGGGCGACGACGTATCCGGTGGGGACGTCGCGGACCTGGAGGTCTCCCTGTGCGCTCGCCGCGGGCGTGGCGCTTCAGCCAGGTGACGTGATCGAGGTCGACCCCGGCACGTACACCGATGCCTGCCAGCTCACGGCCTCGGGGACACAGGCCATGCCGATCGTCCTTCGCGGCCTGCCTGGCCCGCGCCCGGTCTTCGACGCGACGGGCCTGGACCTCTCCGGCGCCGGGTCGGTGCCCCGCGCCATCTTCCAGTTCACCGGGGGCAGCCACTGGCTGGTGCAGCACCTGGAGCTGAAGAACGCGGCGAACTCCTCGGCCAACGGCGCGGCGTTCCGGGTCACTGCCGGCGCAGTCGACATCACCATCGAGGACGTCTCGGTGCACGACTGCCAGGACGGCTTCATGTCCGACGGAGCGGCGACGCTCACCGTCAGCGCCAGCGAGGTGTTCCACAACGGCGCGGGCGACGGCTACTCGCACAACTTCTACGTCCAGGGCCAATCGATCGCCCTCGTCGGGAACCACATCCACGACTCGGCCGGCGGCCAGAACGTCAAGGTCCGCTCGCACGACGCGTTCATCGCCTACAACCTCATCGAGAACGCGGGGAACTACGAGATCGACCTGATCCAGAACCCGCCACAGACCGATGCCCCGAACGCCAACGTGATCCTGATCGGAAACGTGATCGTCCGGCCCGCGACGGCGGACAACAACAGCCAGGTCATCCTCTGGGGCTCGGACAATCCGGCGGACACCGGCCGGAACGGAAGCCTCTACGCCATCGACGACACCTTCGTCCTCGCCAACCCGTCGAACCGGCTCTTCCACGCCATCTCCCCCGCGACGGGCAGCCAGATCCACCTGATCAACAGCATCGTGCAGGCCACCGTGGACGGCACCGGGCTCGCGACCGACGCCACGACGTCGGCGCTGCTGGTGGGGAGCAACGATTGGATCTCCAGCCGGGTCACGAGCGCCGGCGCGCTGACCGGCGTCCTGACGGGCACCGACCCGGGATTCGTGAGCGCCACCGACGAGCATCTCGCGGCCGGCTCGACTGCCATCGGCGCCGGGCTCGCGGGCGTCACCGCGGTCGACGGCAGCGGCACGGTGGTGAGCGGCGTCCCGGATCGTGAGTTCGCGGCCCCGCTGGGGACGGTGCCCCGGGCTCCTGGGTCCGCCCTGGACCTCGGCGCCTACGGGTTCCCCCGGGCGAGTGACGGCGGCGTTGCCGACGCGGGTGGGGTCGACGGCGGAAGCACCGACGCGGGCACGGCGGACGCGGGCGTCCCCGATGGCGGAGCGGAGCTCGCCGGAACCGGCGACGTCGCCGGGAGCTGCGCCGCCGTCCCCGGTGGAGTGCCGTGGCTCGCCGCCGGGGCCCTGGCCCTCCTGCTCCTGCGCCGCCGGGCGAGGTGACTCCCCCCGGGCTCCTGCCCGGCACATCGGCTACGGTCCGGCCCGGAGGGGGTCCCGGATGCTCGCGAGACGCTGGCTCGGAATCGTGCTGGTCGCCGGGCTCGGGGGAAGTGCCGCCCGCGCCACCGACTACGACCTGATCATCTCCGGGGGGAAGGTGGTCGACGGCACGGGAGCCCCCTGGTTCCGCGCCGACGTGGGGATCCGCGACGACCGGATCGCCGCCCTGGGGAATCTCGAGAACGCCTCGGCCTCTCGCCGGGTGGACGCGACCGGGCGGTACGTCGCCCCCGGCTTCATCGACATGCTCGGCCAGTCGGAGCTGCATCTCCTGATCGACAACCGGGTGGAGTCGAAGATCCGCCAAGGCATCACCACCGAGGTGACGGGGGAGGGCCTCTCCGTCGCCCCGATGAACGACACCTGGATCGCCGAGGCGAAGCCCTTCCTCGAGAAGTACCGCCTCACCATCGACTGGAAGGACCTCGACGGCTACTGGCGGCGCCTGCGTCAGGCCCGGCCGGCGCTCAACCTCGCCACCTACGTCGGAGCGGGTCAGGTGCGCGGGGTAGTGCTCGGCCTCGGGGAGGTCAAGGCGACTCCCGAGCAGCTGGGCCGGATGGGGCAGGAGGTCGAGTCGGCCATGCGGCAGGGCGCGGTGGGCGTCTCCTCGGCGCTCATCTACCCGCCGAGCTCGTACGCGACGACCGAGGAGCTGGTGGCCCTGGCCCGCGCCGCCGGCCGGCACGGGGGCCTCTACGCGAGCCACATCCGCGGCGAGGACGACGTCGTGCTCCAGGCGGTGGACGAGGCGATCCGGATCGGCCGGGAGGCCGGGGTCCCGGTGGAGATCTGGCACCTCAAGGTCGGCCTCCGGAAGAACTGGGGCCGGATGAAGGAGGTCGTGGACCGGATCGACCGCGCCCGTGCCGAGGGCGTGGACATCGCCGCGAACGTCTATCCCTACGTCGCGGCCTCCAACAACCTCTCGGCCACGGTGCCCGGCTGGGCACAGGCCGGAGGAACGGAGGCGATGATCCGCCGGTTCCACGACCCGCCGACGCGCGCCCGCATCGTCAAGGAGCTCCAGGCCGCCTTCCAGCGCGAGCCACCGGGGGACGTCCTGCTCGCGTCCTGCGTGAACCCAGCGCTCAAGAGGTACATGGGCAGGCGCCTCGATGCGGTGGCCCGGGAGATGGGCAAGCCGCCGGAGGAGGCCTTCCTCGAGATCGTCGAGGCCGACAAGGGATTCGGCTGGGCGGTCCGCTTCTGGATGAGCGAGGACGACGTCCGGCTCGCGATGAAGCAGCCCTGGGTGAGCTTCGTGACCGACAATCCCGGCCAGGCCATCGACGGCCCGTTCGCCGGTGAGCTGGCGCACCCCCGGGCCTTCGGTGGAATGGCCCGGGTCCTCGGCCGCTACGTCCGGGACGAGAAGCTCCTGACGCTCGAGGAGGCGGTGCGGAAGATGACCTCGCTGCCGGCCCGCCGGGTCAGGCTGCTCGACCGGGGGCTGCTCCTGCAGGGGATGGCCGCCGACGTCGTGGTCTTCGACCTGGAGAAGGTCCGGGACCTGGCCACCTTCGAGAAGCCGCTCCAGTACTCGGAGGGCATCACCGACGTCGTGGTGAACGGCCGGCTGGTGCTCGACGCCGGGAAGATGACCCAGGAGCGCCCCGGAAGGCCGCTGTTCCCGGCGCGACCGTGAAGCCCCGTCGGGAGCGGCGGGGGGGGAAACGGGGACCAGCAGTGCGCCCCTCGGGCGGCTGCTCCGCCGAGTTGACATAACGCATCTTATCGGACGTTCCGGAGGAGCGGCTCAGCGCAGGTCCTGTCCGTCCCTGGCCTCGCGGACCGCGAGCTTCACCAGCGCCCTGACCCGATCGCGGTACCGCTCGTCGAGCTCGGGGTCGCCTCCGGTGAACCGGGGCCGGAGCCCCTCCGCGGTGACGGCCGCCTGCACGTCGGGAAGCGAGCGCATCCCCGATTGCAGCGCGGCTCGCACGTCCCTGCTGACCGATTCCAGCAGTTCGGCCTCCAGCTCGAGGAACTTCCGGTCCCGGAAGGCCGGCCCGTGCCCCGGGACGATCAGGTCGACGTCGAGCCTCGCCAGCCCCCGCAGCGCTGCCGCCTGCCGCGTGGGAGGCGGCGTCACGTACGGGATCGGGTACGAGACCGCATCTCCGGTGAGCAGGATCTTCTCCTTCGGCAGGTACAGCACCGCCGTCCCCTCCGCATCGCCGGTCACGCTGAGGAGGCGGATCTCGCGGGCGCCCCCCTGCAGGGTCAGCGCGTCCCCGAAGGTCGTGTTCGGGAACGTCCGCCTCACCTTCGACAGCTCGTCCACGAGGCTGCGGTAGTCGGCGAGGTCCTCCTCGTCGTCCTTGCGAGCCTGTGGCGTCAGCGGAGAGCCATCGGGCCGCGTCCCGCTCTCCAGCTCCTTGGCCCACGCCGCCTCGCGGCCCTTCAGCTCCTCCTTCAGCTGCGCGGGCCAGCCACTGGACACGTTGCGCATGAACTGGCGGGTCAGCTCGGTCGAGACGATCTCCAGCCCGGGGAATGCGTCCGCGTACACCTCGTTCCCGGACCAGTGATCGGGATGCCAGTGCGAGTTCACCACCCAGCGGACGGGCCTGTCGGTGAGCTTGCGGATCTCGGCGAGGACGATGCGCGCCGTCGACGGGCGGGTGTCCGTGTCGAACACCAGGACGTCGCGCTCGTTCACGATCGCGACCGAGTTCAGCTGCCGGACGTAGCTGTCCCGGAGCGTCGTGAACTGATGCACCCCATCGGCCAGGACGGTGTGGCGGACCTCCGCCCCCGCTCCCCGGACGTGGCCCTGCTGTGCGGCGACGGGAGGGCCGGCCAGCATGACGACCGCAGCCGAGAGTCGAGCGAGCACCGCGCGATCGAACCCCCTCGGTGTCGCTCCGAGACCGGGTCAGCAGCAGGCCCCCCGTGCGATGCAGGCAGCGGGCAGCTCTCCCCTGTACAGACTCTCCCGGTCGCCCCGAGCTTTCCCGTGGCCGCGGCCCTGTTCCCGCTCCGGGAGGGCCTGGTGGAGATGGACGTGCCGACCCGGCAGTCCTACGTCATGGCCGTCGTCGAGCCCGAGGAGCGCGCCCTCGGCTCCGGCGTGACCAACCTCGTCCGGCTCGGGCGCTGGGCCATCGCCCCGGGCTTCGCCGGCCTGCTGATGATCGGAGCGTCGCTCGCGTCCCCGCTCCTCGTCGGGTGGGGGATGAAGATCGCCTACGACCTCCTCCTCCTCGCCGCCTTCCGGCGGACCCGCCCCCCCGAGGAGGCCGTGGCCTGACGCCGGAGACGGGGCCGCCGGGCCACCGCGACCAGCCGCAGCCCGATCGGCACGAGGAGCCCCTGCTCCACCCGGAGCCGCTCGAGCGCGCGCACGCGGAGGAACAGCCGCGTCCCCTGCTCTCCGTCCGCCACCCGTTCGGAGAAGTACCGGTGAAGGTACGGGCAGCGCTCCGCGGCCCGGAGCACGAAGGCCCGCCGGAGAGCC
>Ga0335077_10005635_pt1 | contig 15390 bp, 10 predicted proteins | sample Lox_Sample_31_FD_207151 | JGI IMG/M metagenome (GOLD analysis project Ga0335077, IMG submission 207151) | Soil microbial communities from Loxahatchee National Wildlife Refuge, Florida, United States - Lox_Sample_3.1 | ecosystem: Environmental > Terrestrial > Soil > Wetlands | place: USA... | reverse complement strand
CTTGTACAGCAAATTGGAAAAGGCAGGGTTGAATTTTTTAGGCAGGAAAAAAACAGGGGCAGCCTCAGAAATTTCGAGACCTGTCTTAATAGATCCAAAGGGCAGTGGATTCATCTGTTACACGGAGATGATGCGGTGAAACCGGGCTTTTATGAGAAAATAGAATATCTCTTTAATAAGTATCCCCAAACAGGAGCCGCTTTCACCGGATTTACTTATGTCGATGAAAAAAATGAACGACTTTATGATAATGAAAAATTATTGGACAAAGATGGGGTTTTACCAGACTGGTTGTTACGAATTGCCCGTCGGCAATTGATTCAAACACCCGCGATCGTAGTCAAACGGAGTGTATATGAACAATTGGGAAGTTTTTTTGCGGTTACTTATGGGGAAGATTGGGAAATGTGGGTTCGGATAGCCGCCCATTTCCCGGTAGCACATTCACCCAAACAACTCGCTCGGTACAGGGTACACACCAACAATCTCACAAGCAGAAATTTCCTGTCTGGACAAAGCATGACTGACGCCAATATCGTCGTGGAGATCATTCAGCAATATCTTCCGCCAGAAAAAAGAAAGGAAATAAGGAGCTACTCCAGAAAACATTTTTCTACACATTTCGCCCAAATGAGTGATAGAATTTATCATGATTACGGCAGACCTGATATAGCTTTCAGCCAGGCCAAACGGGCCATGCAAATGCATCTTAATCCGACAAGTTTATATTTTTTTATCAAAATATACATGAAAATATTGCTCCGTTACAAGATGAAATCCGGAGAAAACCACGTTTCGTGATTGTTTTGGTTCAAGCGTGCTAAAATAATTTCCTAAGAAAAGAAGTATTTATCTTTTACTATGGGTTGCCTTCACCGTCTCCACGACCTGAGTCGCAGTGGGTAGAGCCTCTTTCCGTCCTTTCATAACGTAGACGACCAGTCGCCTTAGATTATTGAGAGGTTGTTCTAATAGATACCAGGAGATGGATGCACATAAAACACTGATCGAAGCGTATATGATAAAGCTGACCCAGGGTATGCTGGTAAAATTTCGCAAACCGGTAAGATCAATCCCTCTTTCTGCAAAAAAAGCTGATAAGGCATCAAATGCTTTCCAATAAAAGGCAGAAGCAATTAAGTGATACAAATAAATACCAAAACTGATTTTTGCCAGGTATTGCACCACGCGGCTCTCAAGGATACGGCCGGTAATGCCCCGGAATCCCTGGTTCGCCTGATCGATGAGCACTATAGCAACCAACGAAATAAATAGTCGATTCAGTCCAAGAAAAGTTTTTTGGTGATTGGAAAATATCAGCCATATCCAAATAGGTATTGCAATAAAAAGTATCCTTCGCAGCCAGACATTTTTTTTCTCCGCCGAGTGATAATAAGCGATTAATGCTCCCAATGCAAATGAATCCAAACAAGCCGGAGTAAGAACCCACATTTCGAATCCCCCCTGATGAAGAAACCAGCTAAAACATACACGGAATGCAACTGCAAGAACAATTAGTACCATCAACACTCTCGGAAGGTACCGAGTTGGTATAAAGAGGATCAGCCAGGGCCAAATAATATAAAATTGTTCTTCAACAGCAAGGGTCCACAGATGGACAGTGTATTGCCCCGCAGTTTTTGTGAAAAAGATCAGGAAATTAGTAAGATACAGTAAGTAGACCCAAAGATGTTCTCTCAGTTCTTTGCCTTCAAGCGGCAGCAGAAATAGGACAAGCAAATAAAGATAATGGGCTGGAAATATCCTGAGCGTGCGCCGGCCAAGAAACGCTAAGGTCACTTTGAACATAGAGACTCCAGACGCTTCAGCCTTTTTTTTTGCTTTCAGTAAAATCTTTGTAATTAAATAACTGCTCAACACGAAAAAAAAGACAATCAGATTGCCAAGGTCATAAATACGTTTAAACGATTCTAAGGTGGTGGAGTAATGGTATAAAACGACAAAAGCCACTGCGCAGAAACGTAATCCTGACACTTGTGGTTTGTATTTCAGAAATGTAGCACCTGGTTTGGAAGCAATCTCAGTCAAAGCTTTAACTCATCAGATTTAATGACAAAAATATTGATTATTTCACGGACAGGTCACCACTAAAAACGAATTTCCGGATATTTTAGTGCATTATATCAGGTTGGTCTGCGCAAATTAATACATAAATGGTTTGCCACCAGCCATCACCTCCTGTGTCTTTTCATCAAAGACCACTTTTTGCCCCGTCCGGTAAGCGGCATTGGTCATTATTACAGCGATTGAATGATGGTACCCCGCTTCGATAGGCGCATTCGGCTGCTTCCGATCCCGTACCGATTCCATCCAATTGCGCATATGTGCAAGGGTTAGTGGATCTCCTCCTGTACTCGCGTCAGTCGAAACTTTTATCGCCTGTTCATTGAGAGACAATTCCGGCAAAAGGTTAGCCTTCATATTCATCTGCTTTGCAAAATATTCGTTCAGCCCGCCTTCGGGGGTTATTTTATTCGTATCCAGGTTCAATGTCCCTCCATTCGAGTAATAAATTTCCTTCACGTCGCCCGAAGCATTTGTTTGCCGGGAAGTAAACACGACCTGAAATCCTTTGGATGAATCGTCGAGAGGACCATAATCAAATACCGCAGTCAACGTATCGGCATTTTTTCTCCCATCTTTCCATACATAGATACCACCATTCACAGCAACACTTCTGGGATGGGGTAGCCCGCTGAACCAATGCACCGTATCGATCTGATGGCTCATCCATTGTCCCGGCAAACCCGAAGAATACGGCCAGAACAATCTGAACTCAAGATATTTCCTTGGATCAAAAGATTCGAAAGGGCGATTGATGAGAAAACGTTTCCAATCTGTATCCTCTTCTTTTAATTGCGAAACAAGAGAAGGTCTGCGCCAGCGACCGGGTTGATTAACATTCCAGGTCAGATCAACCATCACAATAGGGCCGAATTTCCCCGACTGAATAAAATCACATGCAGCTTTATAATTAGCGCCACTTCTGCGTTGTGATCCTATCTGTACAATTTTTCCGGATTCTTTCACAGCTTTCAGGACTGCGCGGTTGTCTTCCATCGTTTCTGCCAAAGGTTTTTCCGTATAAGTATCCCTTCCTGCTTTCACAGCTTCGATTGTGTGCCAGGCATGTTGAAAATCTGCCGTACTGATCAGCACTGCATCTACTTCTTTGATATTATATAATTCGTCGTTGTTGACGCAGGCTGTAATATCGTGACTGAATTTTGATTTGAGATAAGCCTGCCCTTCTGCACGCCTTTTTTTCCATATATCTGATACAGCGATAATGTCAAAATTCAGTTCTTTATAAGAATTTAAAAAAGCAGGGATATGCGCATCTTTGTGCCGGTCTGAAAATCCTACCACACCTACGCGTATACGATCATTAGCTCCAGGTATATTCCTGTAACCTGCAGCGGTGAATCCGCTGGTTCCTGTAAACAGCGCTGTTCCTGCCAGAGCCGTTTTCTTAATAAAAGCTCTTCTTGAATTTTGCATATTGAAAGATTTGAACCGGATTTAAAGTTATAAATTAGAGTAATACTAAGGATCAATGCGTCAAAATTTTGAAGGGAACCGCTTTGTCATTGCATTAATCATTATTTGCTGCACTCCCATTGCGCTGAATGCCCAGCGCCAGTTGAATGTGGAAGTCATCCCATCTCCTAAAAAGCATCAGGTCATGGTTACTGTCGAAAGAAAACCTTTCACTGTATTCATCTATCCCGATAGTTTAGAAAAACCTGTATTGTATCCTATCTATGCTCCCGACGGCCAGGAGATCACCAGGGGATTTCCCATCCAGCCACGTCCTAACGATCCGACTGATCATCCACATCATATCGGGCTCTGGTTCAACTATGAGAATGTAAATGGAATTGATTTCTGGAATAATTCATATGCTATCCCGCAGGGAAAAAAATCTTCTTATGGCTGGATCGTAACAGACAGCATCCTGCAAATAAAAAACGGGAAACAGGGATTTATTGTTTATGCCGCACATTGGGAAGACCAGAAAGAAAATATTTTGCTGAAAGAAAAGACGACATTCATCTTCACCGCTTACAATGATAAAAGAATCATCGATCGCATCACCACGCTGACTGCTGTAGCAGATATATCCTTTACAGACGCAAAAGACGGTTTATTAGGGCTACGTGTGACGCATGAACTGGAATTGCCTTCTGCGCAGCCCAGGCAGTTCAAGGATGATAAGGGAAATGTAACTACTGTTCCAGGCAACTCCACTTCGGGTGTAACGGGAAATTATCTTACAAGTGAGGGCAGGGAGGGCGACAGCGCCTGGGGAACCAGGGCCAAATGGTGCCTGATGTACGGCAAAAAAAATAACGATACCCTCAGCATTGCCATTATCGATCATCCTCTCAATCCCGGCTATCCCACGTATTGGCATGCGCGTGGCTACGGATTGTTTGCAGCCAATCCACTCGGACAAAAAATTTTCAGCAATGGAAAGGAAGAATTAAACCTGAAACTGAAAAAAGGAAGCTCCGTTGAATTCAGATACAGGATCGTGGTTTCCTCGGGGAAAAAAAGATTGGATGAAAAAACAATTGACCAGCTTGCCGGGGAGTTTGGAAAAATTGAATAACTGCTGAAATAAAAATACTACCGTCACCATCTTACCTTCTTACCACAGAGCAAAATGAATATTTGCGTTGACAGAATATGCTTTTTGCACTATGGCATAGGCCGGTTCAACACCTACTCCAATATTATTGCTGATCGGGAAAACATAGCGAAGGCCTGCCCTTGCATCAAATGAAGAGAGATTGACAAATTCCGGCGACACCACTACATATAACCTGTTGAACATTTCAAACTGTCCTTTGACATAAGCAGTATAATGAATATTGTTGTCGCTGTTGCTATATTTATCCGAACCAGGAACGAGATCGAACCATTGCAATTTCGCACCGATAAAATAGCTGAAACGGCTGTCATCTTTATTCCATTTACCGGCTTCCATTCCAAAACCAAAACCCGAATGCGGCTGGGCAACATAATAAACTGTTATTACGCCGAAAGAAGGAACAGAGCAATCCTTACATTCTTTCATTTGGGCTCCTGCCGAATAAAATATGAGAAGCAAAATGGCCGAGAGCGTAGAATTCAATACACTCTTTTCATATTTCGTAATAATGTACCTTAAATAGAAAACCGGCGTATAATGATTTGAGATAATGGCGTTGATACGACTGGTTTTCGTTTTTTTCCTCGTTTTCATTTGCTGGCTTTTTATGTTCGAGATCAAATCGGCCTTGCCCGTTACAGGCGCACAAAGGTTCTTTGATCAAAATGATCAATACAATCAATGCATCAAAAGGTGACGATCTGAATCTTCCGAGGATGAATTGGAACGATGATGGAAATGATAATAAAGCGATACGGATGCTTTACTAAGGCTCTTTTCAGAGGATGAAAGAACCCCTAAATATATTCACTTTTCCTGGTTTTTAAAAGCATTGGGGCCTTATTTTTTGACCCATAGACGTATTAATCAGGTTCAATTTTTCAATATCTGCTCAATAGCAGCCAATTCTGCGGCTGAAAACTCAGGGTGATTGAGGGCATCGATATTATTATCTAACTGCCCGACTGAGCTTGCTCCGATCAGGACGGTAGTAATACGTTTATCTTTTAGCAGCCAGGACAAAGCCATTTGAGCCAGCGACTGGTTTCTTTCTTTAGCGATATCGTTTAGCTTTCTTATTTTTTCCAGTTTTTCGCTAGTTATCTCTGCAGCTTTTAAAAATCCATGTGGCTTGCCTGCTCTTGAATCTTCGGGTATGCCTTTCAGGTAGCGATCGGTAAGCAGGCCCTGCGCAAGAGGTGAAAAAGGAATACAGCCCACTCCATTTTTTTCCAACACATCAAGCAATCCTTTTTCGACCCACCTTTCGAACATGGAATACTTAGGTTGATGAATCAGACAAGGGGTGCCCAGACTATTCAAAATAGAGATCGCTCGGGCCGACTGATCCGCATCATAATTCGAAATACCGGCATACAAGGCCTTGCCCTGGCGCACCGCACTATCAAGTGCCATCATGGTTTCTTCGAATGGAGTATTCGGATCAGGCCGGTGAGAATAGAAAATATCCACGTAATCAAGTTGCATTCGCCTGAGGCTCTGGTCAAGACTCGATAGCAGATATTTTCTCGAGCCCCATTCTCCGTAGGGACCTGGCCACATCAGGTAACCGGCTTTCGTGGAGATGATTAACTCGTCCCGCAGGTAGCCTGAAAAATCTTTTTTAAGTATTCTCCCGAAATTTTCTTCTGCAGAACCTGGTGAAGGGCCATAATTATTGGCCAGATCAAAATGAGTGATGCCCCTGTCAAAAGCGCGCCGAAGAATATTTCTTCCGTTTTCGAAGACATCTACTGAACCAAAGTTGTGCCAGAGACCCAGTGAAACGGCTGGTAATAATAATCCGCTTTTCCCACAACGATTGTATTTCATTGCTTGATATCTCTGAGTTGATGGTGTATAGGACATAAAAAAAATTTTAATGAAAATTATTCACGCAAAAGCGCAAAGTAAGATTCAAGACGCAGAGAGTCTTTGCGGCTGAGCGCTTCTTTCGCTCCTTGGCGAGAAATGTGATATTCAGATTCATCGCTTATTTAACTGTGATATTAATCGCCGTGGTTGGCAATCCTTCAGATTTTGCTGTCAGCCTGATGATTCCTGGTTTTCCTTTTGATTGTATAACGGCAAGGCATAGGCCATTAAAAGCTTTATGCTCTTTTGCTTTGAAAGATTCCATGCTCGTTTCACTGCCATTATCAGTTCCTGCAATCGAGCCAAATGAGTTTACTGAAAATTGAATAAGATTATTTGCATCAGGCACCAGTGTTCCGGCTGAGTCCACAATACTTACAGTGACAAAAGAAAGATCACTGCCATCTGCCTTGATGGTATTCCTGTCGGCATGCAGGACTATTTTTGCAGACTTACCAGTGGTTTTTATTAGTTTTGTCAAGACCTCTTTGCCGTCTTTTGTGGAAACAGCTTTTATTGTTCCCGGAACATATTTTACCCGCCACATGACGTGCAGATCATCCCCTTCTTTCTTTTTCACTCCGAGCGATTCACCATTCAAAAACAATTCCACCTGGTCCGCATGGTTATAGTACGCCCAGACATCGATGCTGTCTCCCTCTCTCCAATTCCAATGCGGGAAAATATGCAATACCTTTTTGTCCGTGCATAGGCTTTGATACAAATAATATACATCTTTGGGAAAGCCCGCCAGGTCAACGATTCCAAAATATGAACTTCTTGCCGGCCATGGATAAGGAGTCGGTTCGCCGATATAATCAAAACCGGTCCAGATAAACATTCCGCTGGCAAAATCATATTTCAACAATTCTTTTAATGTCTCTTCATGAGTTGAACCCCAGGGCGCTGATACATTATCGTAAGCGGAGCAGGTAGTGTCAGGGTTTCCTTTGTCAAATGGCTTGTCCCACTCAATTGGCCAGCGCCTGATGCTATCGGATGGCATATCATAATGCCCCCTGGTCTGCAACGCAGAAATAGTTTCTGTTGCTATAAATTTTTTTCCGGGAAATTTTTCAGGAAATGTTTTGTAGTCACTTTGATGATAATTGAATCCAACCAGATCCAGTGCACCTGAAAGGTAAATTTCATTGCCGGGATAAGGATGATCCAATGCAGAAGTGATCGGTCTCGTTGTATCAAATGCATGAATGATAGAAGCAAGTTCCCTGGCGATGCTCCTTCCCGAAGTATCCTTGCCATCCTTGCCTGCCCATTGCTCGGAAATTTCATTGCCAATGCTCCAGACAAAAACAGATGGATGATTTCTGTCGCGCAGTACCTGGTCTTCCAAATCTTTTTTATGCCATTCGTCCCAGTACAAATGATAGTCATACTTTGTCTTGGGTCTTTTCCACATATCAAAAGCTTCATCCATAACGATGAATCCCATTTTATCGGCGAGATCCAGCAATTCCGGAGCGGGAGGATTGTGTGAAGTACGAATCCCATTAATTCCCATTCCTCTCAAAATTTCCAGCTGACGCTCCAGCGCTCTTGTATTGACCGCTGTGCCCAGGCATCCCAGATCATGATGATCACAAACACCAAAAATTTTCATAGGTTTTCCATTCAGCGAAAAACCTTTGTCGACATCAAACTTAAAATAACGGATACCGAAATTCGTAGAGTACTCGTCCACCACTTTGCCCTTCGATAGAATTTGTGTAACCGCTTTATACAGGTAGGGTTCATCGACCGACCATAAATGAGGAAATCCAAACACGAATTTTTTTCCTTTAACTTTTGTTCCGTTTGCCACTATACTTACATCATCAGGCGTGGAAAGAAGAACGGGTTGTCCGGACGCATCAAATAAAGTTGTTTTCAGTGTGATCGTAGTATCCGTTTCAGTACTATTATTAATCCTGGTATAAACTACAACCGCAGCGAGTTGACTGGACACCTGCGGCGTGGTGACATAAGTTCCCCAGTGATCGACGAACACATTATTTACAGTAACCAACCAAACATTACGATAAATTCCCGAACCGCTGTACCAGCGCGAATTGGGCTGACTGGAATTATCCACACGAACGGCGATAATATTTTTTTCAGTTCCGTATTTCAGATATGGAGTCAGTTCATAACGAAAGGAAATATATCCATTGGGTCTTACACCCAATGAATGACCATTAATAAATACTTCGCTGTTGCAATACACCCCGTCAAAATCGACAAATATTTTTTTTCCTTTTGATGCCAGAGGAATACCAAAAGATTTTCTGTACCAGCCCACACCTCCTCTTAATGCACCCCCTCCCGTTCCGGTGGGGCTGGTGGAATCAAACGGTAATTCTATACTCCAATCATGCGGAAGATTCAGGTTTCTCCAGGATGAGTCTATATAATCTTCATTTTTAGCAGCGCTGTCATCTCCCAGGAAAAATTTCCATCCTTTGGTAAATAAGGATATGGAGCGGGAAGAAGATTGTTGCGCCGTGAGCTGCATTCCAACAAAAAAAACCAACAGGGTAATCAGGACTTTAGCCTTGGTTGCTCTGATCATAATCGTGATAATTTGAGGGAAAAGTTAAACCGATCAGCTTAATTATAAAAAATATTTCTGATTTTCTGTTATAATAATTCCGATCACTCCGGCGAATAAATTTTCAGGATGATATGCTGAACGAACAGAATTTATCCCAATGCATAAAACGAACAGGCCATCCATGGGATGACCTGTTTGCAGTTATATCAATTCAATTTGAATATCAGTGAACCTTATCTACATTATTGAATTTATCTGTATAAGCCGAAGCTTTATCTTTTACATTCTTTTGTTCATAGATCGTAATCAGGAGGTCATACGCATCTTTTAGCGATTGTTTATCTGCCATCTTTAATTTTCCTTTGGCTCCCAGATCCTGATCTACTTTTTCAAAATAGGGGATGGCCTGATCATACATCTTGTTGGCATCTGCACGCAAGTCGGTTCTCTTCTTCACATCTTCAGGCTTGGTTCCTTTTATCATCTTGGCCTGAGCCTGCAAATCCACTCCCTGGTTATAGTAAATCTGGCCAAGCACTAATGCAGCCTGCGGATAGTCGGGCTTAAGATCAAGACATTTCTTCAATTCGTCCTGTGCTTTTTTTGTAAGCTCATCAGCATTTGCAGGGCGTTTGCCGGACGAAGTATCAGAAGCATATTGGTAAAGTTCCAATCCGTAATTAAAATGATAAAGAGCCGTGTCCGGGAATGCTTTGACAACTTGTTCGTATTTAGCAAAAAGCGAATCTTTATTGCCGCTTTTACGATACATATCGAGTTCGGTTTCTGCCCAGAATACATCGGTCGGATACTTTGCCTGTCCGATAGCCAGATATTTCTTGGCATTGGCTTCATCCCCTTTCCTGTCATAATAGTCGGCTATCCATTTATAAATTTCAAGCATATCATTCCCGGCGATTTTTGTGATGCCCGAATCAACGATCGTCTTGTAATAGATTGCAGCATCATCCCTGTCATTCGCTTTTTCGGCTGAGATGCCGGCATACAAAGTAGCTGTAGTGTCCATGGTTGGCTTGAGCCAGCCCATGTGGCACATATAGCCGATAGCAGCAATAGCTCCTTTGAAATTAGTCAATGCATCGGCATATTTTCCGGAGTTGTAGTTGGCAGCACCAGACTGAAAATAACCCTGGTAGATGTCATTCATAGGCTTATACTGGTCCTGCATCAGCAACAAATAAATTTTTTTATCATCGAGGTCGATGTACTTTTTCAACGCGTCGAAAGATTGTGCATACCCATCAGGCAACTGCGATTTCAGCTGCTCATTGCCGGCAATGGCGACATAAATTTTGGCCTTATAATACCAGGCTTCCGGAGTTTTTTGATTCTTGTCAACTGCCAGGACTTTATCAATTTCTGCCTTTGCGTCCATTAATTTATTTGACTTATACAAATCCTTGGCCTTATCCAGACTTTGTGCAGTCAAACCCAAACCAGCACCCAGGAATAACGTGCATAAAAAAAACTGTTTCATGGTCATTTTCATTTGAATTGTTATGTTGATTATCTAACTGTTTTGAACATACGAAGAATCATGTCCCATATCTTCCTCATGCTTTATCCCGCTGGTTCCGGGGCATTGCCGTTGGTGGCATGTTCGTTCAATTTGGTAATGGCAGCAATTCCATCGCCTTCGTCGAGACGAATCAACTTTACTCCCTGTGTGGCTCTTCCCTGTTCACTGATTCCGTTTACCGGCATCCGTATGGTAATTCCGGTTTTACAGGTAATCATCAGGTCTTCCTTTTCGGTTACATCCAGGATGCCTACCAATTTACCGGTTTTCTCGGTTACATTAATCGTCTTTACTCCTTTTCCACCCCGGTTGGTCACTCTGTACTCATCGATAGGCGTGCGTTTACCGAATCCTTTTTCACTGACCACTAACACGGTTCTTGTTTTATCGTCCATGTTGACACATATCATGCCAATCACTTCATCATTGATATCATTCACCTCAATTCCCGCAACGCCAATTGCTCCACGGCCGGTAGGGCGCACTTTCCCTTCTTCAAAACGAATGGCTCTTCCGCTTTTTACGGCCATCATGATTTCACAATTCCCATCCGTAAGTTTTGCATCCAGCAACTGGTCATTTTCGACAATCGTAATTGCATTAACTCCTGTCAGTCGCGGGCGGCTGAATTCTTCCAGCAGGGTTTTTTTGATGATCCCCTGCTTGGTGCATAATACTATATTGTGACTATTCACAAAAGCATCGTCTTTTAGATCCTTTACATCCACAATTGCTTTCACTTTATCATCAGGTGGAAGTTGAATAAGATTCTGGATCGCTCTGCCCTTACTGATCTTATCTCCTTCCGGAATCTGGTATACATTCAACCAATAACACCTCCCTTTTTCTGTAAAGAAAAGCATGGTATGATGGGAAGATGCTACAAAGAGGTGTTCAATATAATCTTCTTCCCTGGTCCTTCCTCCGATGGCGCCCCTTCCCCCACGGCGCTGCTGCCGGTATTCTGTAGCCGAAGTTCTTTTGATATATCCTAAGTGTGATATCGTAATCACTACATCTTCTTCCTTTATAAGATCTTTAATACGAACTTCATCATCGAGGTAAGTGATTTCTGTTTTACGGGCATCGCCGAATTTTTCTTTGATTTCAAGCAATTCCGCACGGATAAGGTTAAAACGTTTGACTTCATTCGACAACAATTCTTTCAACTCGTCAATCAACTTCATCAGATCATCATATTCCTGCCGGATCTTTTCCCTTTCCATTCCGGTAAGCCTTTGCAGACGCAGTTCCAAAATTGCCTTGGCCTGTATTTCATCCAATCCCCAGCCGGCATTGATCAGGCCTTCCTTTGCGATTTCCGGTGTTGAAGAATTGCGGATCAGGGAAATGACTTCATCCAGATGATCCAGCGCGATCAGGTAACCCTGCAGGATATGCGCTCTTTTCTCCGCTTCTTTTAATTCAAATTGTGCACGGCGCACAACCACTTCATGCCGAAAGTCGACGAATTCACTGATCATCTCTTTTATGTTCAGTGTCTTTGGACGTCCTTTTACAAGTGCTACATTATTGATGCCGTAAGAAGTCTGAAGCTCAGTATGCTTATACAACTGGTTGATGACTACATTGGCGACCGCATCCCTTTTCATATCGATCACGATACGTGTCCCTTCTTTCTCATTCGACTCATTATTTATATGGGAAATGCCTTCGATTATTTTTTCGTTGACGAGTTGACCGATTCGATCGCAGAGCGCATCACGGTTGACCTGATATGGCACTTCCGTAATGATGATCTGTTCACGACCGCTCGGTTTGGTATCGATATGTAGTTTACCGCGAAGAACCACCCTGCCCCTCCCAAAATGCATGGCAGCCTTCACCCCTTCCATACCATAAATCACACCGCCGGTCGGGAAATCAGGTGCTTTGATATATTGCATCAGTTCCTCAATAGTAATATCTCTCTTATTGATGAAAGCAATGCATCCCTCAATCACTTCTGACAAATTGTGAGGCAGCATATTGGTCGCCATACCCACTGCAATTCCACTCGATCCATTAATCAGTAACTGCGGAATGCGGGTAGGTAATACTGTGGGTTCTTTCAGCGAATCATCAAAATTCAGCTGGAAATCGACAGTATCTTTTTCAATATCTTCCAGCATGCTTTCTGCCAGGCGATCCAGACGGGCTTCGGTATAACGCATGGCTGCGGGTCCATCTCCATCCTGGTTGCCAAAATTTCCCTGCCTTTCGACCAACACGTAGCGCATGCTCCATTCCTGAGCCATACGAACAAGGGTGTCATAAATGGCTGCATCCCCATGCGGGTGATATTTACCCATTACTTCCCCTACAATACGGGCGCTTTTTTTGAATGGCTTATTGCTATTGCTCCCCAATTCATTCATACCAAACAAAATTCGCCTGTGCACGGGCTTCAATCCATCCCGTACATCCGGAAGAGCACGACTCACAATCACCGACATAGAATAATCTATGTAGGCAGTCTTCATATGCTCTTCAATATTAATTGGTACTATCCGGTTATTATCCTGTGTCTCCTGTGGTATTAGATTGTCTTCCATAACTGTTTTGAAGTCCGATTTACATCCCTTTGCAATCGCTTTTTATGAGGGTTCGCAAAGCTACCGTTTTTGATCATGAAAACCTGATGAAAAACACAGTTTTTCAGTCAATTTTTTGACCCGATTTTGATGCAGGCCCGCTTATCTATTCAAGCCAGGCTCCTCCCACGTTTTCACCATCAATTTCAACATAAATATGCTCCTGCAAAGTAGTGGCGATGGATAGACCGACATAGTCCGGTTTCACAGGAAATGCATTATGCCTTCTTTCGACGAGGACAAGTGTCTGAATTTTTTTGGGATGGAATTCCAGTAAGGGTTTGAGTGCGTAAAGCAGTGTTTTGCCACTATTGGAAACATCATCGATCACAATAATTACTTTGTCATTCAGCGGAACAGATTTGCTGAGCATGACTTCTTTCGGCAGTTTTTTGTCCAGTGTAATACCGATGAATTCTGTTTTGATGGGCTCAATCTCATTCAATAACCGTTGCATATTTCTTGCAATTACACATCCGTTATCTTTGATTCCTGCCAATATGAATTCTTTTTCTCCGAAATTATTTTCCAGTATTTCATAGGCCATTCTACGGAGTTTTTTACCTGCCACTTCCTTCGTGAGGATATAATTTTTTTGGGGCATGTTATATACGGTTATGCAGATTTGGCGGAAAATTAAAAATAAAAAACGAATTGCACGAATTACACGAATTGTAAGGATTACACGAATTCTAAGAAGCTACTGGGTAGACGAAGATCTTTGTGCCTTCGTGCAAAAACACATTCGTCTTCTTTCCTTCAAAAACTCTTCTATCGTTTAGTATTATTATCTTAGCTATACAATGAATTGATGATGTACATTCTTCAACAAATCCTGTTCATCTTTGCATCAGGAATCGCCATCTGGTTATTTGCCCGGAAAATAAAAGAAATACGGCATAATATTCTGCTGGGCAAAGACGAAGACTACAGCGATCATCCTGCGAAAAGATGGAAGAATGTGTTACTTCTTGCATTGGGTCAAAAAAAAATGTTCCGCAATCCCCTGGTCGCTCTCCTGCATCTGGCCATCTATGCAGGTTTTATCATCATCAATATCGAAGTGCTTGAAATTTTTCTCGACGGAGTTTTTGGAACCCATCGGATGTTCGCTTCGATTCTGGGTGAATATTATCCCTGGCTGATCAATGCCTTTGAATTCCTTGCTCTTGCTGTTCTTGCAGCCTGTATTATTTTTTTATGCAGAAGAAATATTATCAAACTTAAACGATTTATCAGTCATGACCTTGATGGTTGGCCACGCAGCGACGCCAACTATATTCTTATCACAGAAATTATCCTGATGTGTTTATTCCTGACATTAAATGCATCGGATACTATCCTCCAACAAAGAGGATACGGTCATTATGCAGAACATATCACCGGGAATTTCGCTGTTTCCCAATTTCTCCATCCTTTTTTGAATGGTTGGAGTGATACAGCACTTGTGGGACTCGAGAGAAGCTGTTGGTGGCTCCATATCCTGGGAATATTTGCATTCCTGAATTATCTTCCATACTCCAAGCACCTGCATATTTTGTTTGCTTTTCCCAATGCTTATTATGCAAGACTATGGCCTGAAGGGAAAATGCGCAACATGCCGGAAATACAAAAAGAAGTACTCTATGCAATGCAACCCGAATCAGCCCCTGTTGCCGGGACAAATGAAGCAGGCTCAGTTCCGAAATTCGGAGCGAAGGATGTTTTTGATCTGAGCTGGAGAAATTTACTGGATGCATACTCATGCACAGAATGTGGAAGATGCACTGCTGCATGTCCCGCGAATATTACAGGGAAAAAACTGTCTCCCCGGAAAATCGTGATGGATACGCGCGACCGACTGGAAGAAGTAGGCAGAAATATCCGCACTAATGGCAGTTTTAAAGAAGATGGAAAATCTCTACTGAAAGATTATATCAGCGTCGAAGAATTGCGAGCCTGTACGACCTGTAATGCCTGCGTGGAAGAATGCCCGGTCAGTATTAGTCCGCTTGAAATCATTCTTGAGCTGCGCCGTTCACTGATCATGGAAGACAGTAACGCCCCACAGGAATGGAATACCATGTTCAGCAATGTGGAAAATAATTATGCTCCCTGGAAATTCAGTCCGGACAACAGAGACAAGTGGAAAAATGAATAATTACGCTATAGA
>Ga0335077_10005634_pt1 | contig 15390 bp, 6 predicted proteins | sample Lox_Sample_31_FD_207151 | JGI IMG/M metagenome (GOLD analysis project Ga0335077, IMG submission 207151) | Soil microbial communities from Loxahatchee National Wildlife Refuge, Florida, United States - Lox_Sample_3.1 | ecosystem: Environmental > Terrestrial > Soil > Wetlands | place: USA: Florida... | reverse complement strand
AGCCTGCGGCGCAAACTTCTGGAAGGTCAGGCGTGACGGCCGGGGCGCGGCGCAAGTCGCGCGAACTCGCTATGCAGATGCTGTTCCAGGCCGACGTCGGCAAGCAGACGCCGGAAGAGGTCCGCGCCACATTCTGGAAATCGAGCGGTGAGGTCGAGCCCGAGGTGCGCGGTTTCGCCGAAGACCTGTTCCGCGTGGCAAACGCCAACCTCCAGCGCATCGACGAGCTCATCGCGCACAACTCCAAGCATTGGCGCATCGAGCGCATGCCAGCCGTGGATCGCAACCTGCTGCGCATGTCCATCGGCGAGATGATCGGCTTCAGGTCAACGCCGTTTCCCATCGTGATCAACGAAGCGCTGGAAATCGCGCGCCGCTACTCGGCGCCGGAGTCGATCAACTTCCTCAACGGCATGCTGGACTCCATCGCCCGCAGCCTGCTGCCCAAGTAGAGCAGAACCACGGTTACTGCGCAGCGCAAAACCGCATCTGTCATCCTGATCTGCGGTTGTTTCTTGACTGCGGGGGCTGCCAACCACATAAGTGGTTGTGATTTCAGGCTCTCCGGGTGAACCACCTTCGATCCTCGCAATGGCCCGCGGAGATTGGAGGATCTCGCTTCTTTTTCGCACCGGAGTACCTGCGTAACGATTTGCGCCGAAAGTGTGATTGCTGTTACGCAGTCCTCATCCATAATCAGATCCACCTCCCTCAATGGATTATCGGCGGAAGCCCCGTTCCAATTCTTCGGAACGGGTGTGTCGGCAAAGTTGAGGCATGTAGATGCGCGTCTTGGTTACGTGCTGTTGCACTTTAGTTCTCTTCCTTGGTTATCTTCCTTCGTGGGGTCAGTCTGGGCACAACTCACGACCCGCGATCGCCAGTACCCCGGACGGGCCGGCTGCTCGTTCGGCTACAGGTCAAGTTACGCCTGCGGCCCAGGGGACCACACCAGGGAGTCCATCGCACACAGCCTCGCTGTTTGACGCCGTGGCGAGCCAGATTCAGCCGCTCACCACCACCGTTGAGGTTCGAGCGAGCGATGCAAGGTTGGAAACAATCTCGCCAAAGCCCCTGGTCGCGGGCGGTGAAGATGTCATCAATTCTGCGGGCACCTATGGAGATGTCTCCCGCTACCTGCAACTTCTCCCGGGGGTAGTGTCCACCAGCGACTTCAGCAACCAGATGCTGGTGCGCGGCGGGCATCCGATGGAGAATCTCTTTCTGGTGGACGGGATAGAAGTCCCTAACTTGAACCACCTGGCCGATGCGAATTCTACCGGAGGCTTCGGCCCCATGATCGACGCGGCTGCGATCCAGGGACTCTCGCTCTACAACGGCGGGTTCGACGCCAGATATCCCGAACGGCTTTCTTCTGTCACCGAATTGCGGACGCTCGAATCCCCGCATTCACGCTCGCACGTGGAAGTCGATTTCGGTATCCAAGGCCTTGGCGGGCTGACCGAACGATCCCTTCATGCGGGCGATCTTCTCGTCTCCGCGCATCACGGGCTCATGGATGTCATCACCAAACAGATGGGTATCGACGGAGTCCCCTCCTACACCAACGTACTGACGCGCTATCGCAGGAGAAGTTCTTCGGGCGCCGGGTTCACGCTCCTCAACCTGGCCGGATGGGATTCCATCAAGATCGTGCCGTGCGCGTCGGACCGCGCGGAGACCAGTTCCATCGATTCGGAATACGACGGATGGCGCGAAACGACGGGCGCCGAATGGCAACAGGTGTACTCATCGCGCGCATTTGGCGTTCTGAGCGTAAGCGATTCGGAACAGGTCGAGCAGATCCATCAAGAGGATCAGATCGCGAACCCACTTCGTGTGAACGGTGTTGGGATCCCATGCCCAATTCCGGACAATGATGTCCAAACGACGCCCGTGTATCAGGAGAATTCAAATAACGCCTTCAGCAACGCAAACTACCGCTATGAATGGGCAACGTCGCAGATCGCGGTGACGGCGGGCAGTGCGGTCTGGCTGCAGAGGCCGGACTTTCAAATCGCGCAGCCTGACGGCGCGTATTCGCCTTATTCCTCGCTCCCCGTTCGCACCGACTCGAACTCGTTTTCGAAGTCCCTCTCGACGGGAGAAACCGGGACCTACGCCCAGCTTCTTGTCCATCCATTGAAGAGTTTCTCGGTGAGCGCGGGAGGAAGGCTGCAGACCTTCGCCTTCGGGAGCCATACGACTGTCACGCCGCGACTGAGCGCACGATACGCCTTGGGTGAACACGCCGGCCTGCACGCCACCTTTGCGCGATACGCGCAGCTTCCTCCTTACGTCTACCTGCTGGCCTATCCGGTGAACGCCTCCATTTCGCCCATGGGGGTGACTCATCGGATCGCGGGGATAGACGCGGAGATCGCGGCATCGCAGATCAGGCTGGAGGCGTACGACAAGGAGTACCGCAGCATCCCGGCATCCACCGAGTATCCGGCGGTCACGATGCACACCATGGTCGACATGGTGGGCGAGCAATTTGTCTGGCTGCCGATGACCAGCGGCGGGAGAGGCAACGCCTCGGGCATTGAACTCTCGGACACTTCTCGTTTTGGCTCTCGTTTTCAGATGCAGGGATCCGTTGCCTATTCCCGAGCCAAATTCGCCGGCACTGATCAGGTTCTCCGCCCCAGCAACTTCGATTTTCCCTGGGTCGCAAACGCCGCGGGCCTTGCCCGCATCGGCCGGGGCATGATCGCCTCTTCGCGCTGCGGCTATGCGAGCGGCCGGCCATACACCCCCTACAACCTGGTGGAATCGATGGCACAAAATCGTCCTGTCTACGATCTCACCCAGGTCAATGTGCCTCGCGCTCCGTACTACAGCCGGCTCGATGTTCAGGTCAGCAAGGAGATACTCGTGCAAAATCTCCACCTCGAGTTATACGGCGGAGTGGACAATGTGCTGAACCGGTCCAACTTTCTTACTTATGCGTGGATGCCGCGCTGCATTGCCATCAAATCCACGGACCACGTTGGCACGCTGTGGCAAACTCCCATCTTTCCCAACTTTGGGGTCCGGGTGATCGCCCGTTAGGTACAACACCGGAGCGGGGTGTCCTGTTGAGTCAACGACTGCATGATCGAATAGCGCCTAACCCTCGGCGTCGGCGCGCTCCTTGACCTTGTCGAAGACATCTTCCGACTTCACGTAAACGACCGTGTAGGGAGCCAGTGATCTCACAAAAAAGTTGGGGTATTCGAAGGTGGTTGCCTGACGGCCCGTGGGGTTCCACAGATTGAAGGCTTTGAGCGCGGGGTCATCCTTGCCTACGAAAAGAGCATAAATGGGTTGCGCATACTCGAAACGTTTCATCTGGAAATAGATGGGGCTGAGTCCGTTAAACGTGACAGAACCCTGAACACTTACTCCGCAGGCTCGCTGCAGCAACAGTTCGTCGGCTTCGGTTCCCCATTTCTTTTCTTTCGCGCCGCAGACAATGCGATGTGTACTCTCCGGCGGAAGGACGGTGCTGGCACGGGCAAGGAGCACATCGGAAATGGGGGGAACATCCCACCATTCGACGATGTCGTCCTCGGGAAGTTCGCTGGCGAGAAGCTCTTTGATCGGGCCGGTGTGTTCGTCCCCAAAAAAGATGACCACCGGGCGGGTCTGGCCCGGAGGGTCCTTCTTGCATTCGGCAGCGATGGCAGAGGAGATTCTGCGGTTGCGCTCGGCGTTGCCATAGGACGTGCGGTCGTCGGCTTCCGTAACCCCACCCCTGCGCAATTTGAGGAGGGCTTCCACCATATCGGACCCCAGCTTGGCTCCGCTCTGCAAACCGCTCTCGGCAACCAGGATGAGACCCTCGTCCGGATAAAAATGGTCAAATAATGCCTGACGGCGGTTGACGTCGCAACCGTAGGCATGGGATTCGCCGAACCACACGATGCCCCGAGGGTTTCGATTTTTAGCAGACTTGACGAGCGCCAGACCCTGCGTCACCGCATCCGGCACGGTCACATCGCCGAATACGCGCAGATCTCGATTGGTATGGTCTCTTAAAATCGCCATCGTTTTTGACCTCCTGGCATGCGGACCGGATTATATCGTCCAAAGTCGCGGCGTCGAGAGTCGAATCGGACCCGGTGTTTTCCCAACCGTCCTTTCACCTCGACCGTGCATACTGTAACCGATGCACCGCACGGCAAAACTTCTCCCTCTCGCCGCGGCAGCGTTCGCCGCGGTTGGCCTTGCTCCTGCCCAGACGACCGGCGTGACCGCGGTCCTCCCCAACGGGCGGGAAATTCATCCGGCCGGCAACTGGATTCCGCTGGCGCCCTATCCTTTCGCTCTCGCGATCCGCCCCGACGGGCGGCAGATCGCCGTCCCATCGATTGGCTTTCCTTTCGCGCTGAACATCATCGACGGCCCCGACAGCCCGCAGCCCCGGGTCACGCGCATGCCATCGGGCAGCGAGAATGATCCCAGGATCGAAGTGCACGCAGGGCTGGTCTACTCGCCCGACGGCTCGCGTCTTTACGCAGCCACGGGGGACTCAGGCAAGATTTGCGTGTACCGCACCAGCGACTGGAGCAGAGAGCGGGAGCTCTCTCTCGACGGCCCGCTCAGCAGCAACAACTTTGGCGGAAGCTTCGCGGCCACGCTCGCCCTCTCGTCCGACGGCAAGACGCTTTTCGCGCTCGACCAGGGCAACTGGCGCATCGTCGTCATCGACACCGAAAGAATGGAGCGCGTCTCGTCGATTCCCACCGGCGCGTACCCCTTCGGCCTGGCCCTTTCGCCTGACGGCAAGCGGCTCTATGTCACCAACACCGGTCTGTTCGAATACAGCGTTATTCCCGGCGTGAGCGAAAATGATTCGCTCCACACGGGGCTTCATTTCCCGCCGTTCGCGTACCCTTCCAAGGAAGCTCGCGAAGGCGTGACGGTGGAGGGCAAACAGATTCGCGGCCTGGGCGATGAGAACGCCGACCGGGGCACCTCGTTGTGGACCTACGACATGAGCGACGTCGCGCATCCCGCCATCACCGCCAAACTGCGGCTTGGAGCAAGGATCACGGAGGAATCCGGCGACACCGTGGGAGGCGCGGCGCCCACTGGCGTGGCCTGCGACGAGGATGCGGTGTACGTCTCGCTCGCCCACCAGGACACCGTGGCCAAGATCAACGAAGACGGCACGCGCATCATCGATCAGGCGGCGCTCTCGCCGTTTACAGGGCCGCGCTTCCAGGATGCGCAGGGCCGGGCGCTGCGCGGCGTGATGCCCAGCGGACTGGTGGTGCGCGCGGACCGCCTCTACGCGGCCGAATCCGGCATCAACGCCGTAGCTGTGATCGATACGAAGACCATGGACGTGATATCGCACATTCCGGTCGGCTGGAATCCGTCGGCGGTGGCATTTTCGCCCGACGGCGCCACGCTTTATGTCGTGAACACCAAGGGCAAGGGCGCCGGGCCCAACGGCGGCAGCAGGCACGATGCGAATGCGCCCACCTACGTGGGCTCGCTCGAATACGGTAGTCTCAGCGCGATCCGGCCCGGGGTTCTGCCGTCACCCGATGTGCTCACGCAGACCGTTATCGACGGCAACACGAAGGCCATCGCCGCCCAGCCTGCACTGCCGCGTCTCAAGCACTGCTTCTTTGTGATTCGCGAAAACCGCACCTACGACGAAGTGCTGGGCGACATCTCGCGCGCCAACGGCGACCCGTCGCTGGCGCGCTATGGCATGGACGGCTGGATCTCGGAGCGACGGCCGGCGCCCGAATCGTCATCGGCGCCGGTGACGGCGGGGGTCCACGTGCACAAGTCGTCGAAGTCTCCGGGCAGGACGGGATCGCAAACGGCGACCACGCACCTGCAGGTGACTCCCAACCTGCACGCCCTTGCCGACCAGTTCGCCATGAGCGACAACTTTTTTGTGGACTCGGACGTATCGGCCGACGGCCACCGGTGGGCTGTGGGGATCAATCCCACGCCCTATTTCAACACCGCGTGGACTTCCGGGTACGGCGGGCGGCGCCACGAGTCATCGACCGCCGCCCAGCCGGGGCGCCGCGCACTGTTTGGCGGGGCCGACGCACCCATGCCTGAAGACGAGCCCCAGTTCGGCTCACTGTGGGAGCACATCGCGGCCGGCGGGAAAGGCGTTCTCAACTACGGCGAGGGCCTGGAGATCGAGGGCGCCGACGAAATCGACGGCGCCGCCCCCGAAGGCCAAAGGCTCCTGCTCAACGCGCCGCTGCTGAAGCCCATCTTTGAATCCACCGACCGCAATTACCCAACGTTCAACCTCGGCATTCCCGACCAGTACAGGGTTGCGGAATTCGAGCGCGATTTCCAGCGGCGGATCCGCTCCGGCGACGTGCTCGGGCTGATCGTGATCCGGCTGCCCGGCGATCACACCGCCGATCCGCGCCCCAAAGATGGCTACCCCTATCGCGCCAGTTACGTGGCGGACAACGACCTCGCGCTCGGGCGCATTGTTGAGTACCTCTCCAAGACGCCGATCTGGAAGGACTCGGCGCTCTTCGTTACCGAGGACGACGCCCAGGACGGCGTGGATCACGTGGATGCGCACCGCAGCGTGCTGCTTGTCGCCAGCCCCTGGGTGAAGCCCGGCTCGGTCTCGCACCAGCACACCAGCATGGGCTCGATTACCCGCACCATCGATGAGTTGCTGGGGCTCGGCCCGATGAACCTCGAAGACGCGCTTGCCGGAGAGATTGGAGACATCTTCGATAGCCAGGGACATCTCGAGAGCTATAAGGCGCGGCCCGCCGATCCGCACGTATTCGTCCCCGCCAAGGCCCGTATCGCGAAACCGAAAACAAAGAAGGAAGCCGCCGCTCTTCGCGACGTGGACGACCCCGATGAGATTCGCGAGGAGATGGAGAAGTCGGCCGGCCGGCTTCGCAAACCCAGCGACGACTAACCAGGAACAGCTACCCCTCCCGCACGATGCTGATCACCGTGATGTCATCCTGCTGGCCATGTTGCAGGGCGGCTTCCGCGATACGGTGCGCGCTTGCGCCTTCGCGCAGCAGGGTCTCCACGCGGCCAAATCCGAGCATTTCCCGCGCGTCATTCTGGGCTTCAGGAATCCCATCCGTAATCAGCACGATCCGATCGCCCGCACGCATGTCCATGCTCGCTGGTTCGTAGCTCGCGTTCTCGACCATGCCCAGCGGCATTGATCCCGCCATTCGGATATCGGCGCCGTTCATGTACGGGGAAGGATGCCCGGCATTGGCGAGCGCGATGCAGCCTCCTTTTTCGAGCCGCACCACCAGGCAGGTTGCAAATCCGCCGTGCGTGCGGCCGCAAAGCCGCCGATTCAACTCCGCGAGGATCTCGGCAGGCTCTTCCGTGTGCTCGCTCTCGGCGCACAACATCCCCACGATCATCGAAACGATCATGGCGGCGCGCAGGCCCTTGCCGCTGACATCGCCGATCACCACCAAAGAGCGCCCGCTCTTCAAAGGGATCATCTGGAAGAAGTCGCCGCCCACCTCAGCGGCCGGGCGGTAGACGCTTTCGATCGCGTAGCCGGCGACCGGCGGCAACTCTTCGGGCACCATCACCCGCTGGATTTCGCGCGCCGCCGCCATTTCACTGTCGAGGGATGCCTTATCCAGTTGCAGCTTGACATGGCGCTTGGCCTCGCTCACGGACACATGGGCGAACCCCGCGTACCCCAGCGCCACCGTCGTAATGATGGCAACACCATCAAAGATGAGGCGGAGATGCAGATGATCCGTCTGTCCGGCGTTCAACTGAACCGGTATCGGCGTTTCCGGCAACCAATTTGCGAGCAGCCACATGCAAAGCATTTGCACGGCGAACAATGGAGGGAAGGCGATCCAGAATTTGCCGCGCAGCCTGAAGCCCGAGTAAGCGTACGAGATGGCGAACAATCCGCTCAGGAAAACCGCGAGGGCGAAACGCAGCGGTGGCTGTCGTCCCATGTCGATGGTGTCGTTCGCAAACCCGACGCCGGCAAACACGAAGAATACCGCCAACATGAAGATGATGGTCGTTCTTCGCGGAACGTTCTGCCACGGGCCGGGGGCATTTGTTGAGGCCAGGGATTCCTCCTGGATGAAGAGAACGGGATTCCAACACCGGCGATCGTTGGGTGACGCTTCGAGTGGATTGTACCCCGGAGGTACGACCCTCCTCTTTAAAACGGCTTTTTTAACGAACTGTAACGAGTGATCGATACGCTGAGTTTGTCTCACGACAGACCCCTGGGATCGGATCTATGATTCCCGCTGACCCGTGAGCGGCGTGGGCATCAAGGCCAGCCGCCTGGCGGACCGGCGGACCAACTCCACCCACCGGCGCACTGGAAAATAACCATTTGAGTCCAGGAATGCGCTTTTTTGTTGGCAATTCATGGGGGGATGCCTCATTCTTGCGGACAAATCAAATTTCCTGGTTCCGCACGTCCCCGACCCAGGTGCACCCACGGCCCGGTTTCCCCGATTCTGACAAGCGTTTTTGACCTAAAACCCAGCTTTCTATCCACGCACGAGTTTTCAGGAGGCAGTAGCTCTATGTGTCAGTTCTTTCGTACTCTCGCTCAACGGAAGTTGCGGCGGATGTTTGCGGTCAGTGCCATCATGTGGATGGCGTTCGCTCTCGGCTGCATCGAGGTCCACGCCCAGGCGACCCAGGGATCGGTGATCGGCACGGTCAAGGATCCCAACGGCGCGGTTGTGGCCGCCGCCAGCGTAACCCTTACCAACACCGATGAAGGCACCCAGCGCACCACCCGCACCAGCGCATTGGGCGATTACCAGTTCCTCGACGTAAAGGCGGGCCTTTACCAGGTGGACATCGAGGCCACGGGCTTTAAAAGATGGCAGGCCACGGGAGTGACCCTGACAGTCCGCCAGGAACTGCGCCTCGATGCGAAGCTCGCAGTTGGGACGGTGCAGACGAACGTCCAGGTCACCGGCGAAGACGTGAGCGCCATTCAGACGGAAACGCCTACCATCAGTGCGACCTTCTCCGCGGCCGATGCGGACAGCCTTCCCGTCAACACCCGCGCCAGCTTCTCGGGCACCAGCGCCGCCGGCATCCTGGGCACTCTGCCCGGCGTGCAGGACGATTCTTCCGGCTTCTCGCTCCAGGGCGCGCTTCCGTACCAACTCGACGTCACGGTTGACGGCGTTACCTCCAAGAGTGCTACCGGCGGGAACTTCATCGGCGACACGTTCCCGTCCACCGAATCGATTTCCGAAATCCGCGCCGACGGCGTGCTCGCCAATGCGGAGTTCGGCAACCCGGCCCAGATCGTCGTAACTACAAAGGGCGGGTCGAATACGCTTCATGGCTCGGGCTTTTTCTACTACCAGGACTCGGCTTTCAACGCCATCCCCTACACCTACCCGACCACCACGACCAAGCCCAGCGTCACGGGCAAAACCTTCGGAGCGTCGGTCGGCGGCCCGGTCGTGTTTCCGCACCTCTACAACGGCCACAACCGAACCTTTTTCTTCGGGGCGTATGAGGGCTGGCGCCACCCGGCCCAGGAGACCATCTTTGAGGTGGTTCCCACGGCAGCCATGAAGCAGGGCGACTTTTCCAACTACTCCTCGCCCGGATTCACAGCGTTGATGAATCCGTTCACGGGTACGCCCTACCCGGACAACAAGATTCCGTCCGGCGTCAGCCAGATCGCGGCCAACACGCTGAAGCAGTTTTATCCCGACCCCAATATCGGCAACACGTCCGCCTACACCGACGACGGCAACCCGAATTACCAGGCGAACGTCGACGGCAGCGGCCGCTCCAACCAGTTTGACGTGCGCGGCGACCAGTACTTCGGCTCCAACCAGAAGTTCCTCGTCTGGGGCAAATTCACCTGGAAAGACTTCCCGACCAACAGCCCGGAAATCCTGCTGGTTCCCTCGTCGCAGAACACTGCCCAGAACCGTGCTCTGAAGGTGGATACGAACTGGAGCATCACGCCGAACCTGATCAACGAGGGGGGCTTCGGTTTCACCCGCTTCACGTCCGGCTCCAACAACAGTTTCGACGGCAAGGCCTGGACCACCGCGCAGGGCTGGGTGGGACTGCAGAATCTCTTCTACAACGGCATCCCGGAGATGGACTTCAACCACATCCAGAGCCTGAATGCGGATCGGCTCACCGGGCTCAGCAAGTCGCTCACCGACGACTACTCCGACACGCTGATCTGGAACAAGGGCAGGCACACGATGAAGTTCGGCCTGAACATCCAGACACTGGAGGCCATCACTCCGCTGGGCTTCAACGGCTCCGACAACTACGGCACCTACTACTTCAACACCAGCGGCAGCTTTGGTTTGTTCACCGGGGTGGACTTCGCGGACTTCCTCCTCGGCATTCCCAATGCCAGCTTCTACGACGTGGTTCGCCAGGACAACGACGGCCTGTCGGCTCACTACCACTTCTTCGCCCAGGACGAGTGGCGGATGAACCCGAAGCTGACGCTGTCGTACGGGCTGCGCTATGAGTTGCATCCCGGCTACTACGACCGCTACGGCGACATTGGCAACTTCGATCCCACGGTGCCGCTGTCGGGCCGCGTCATCTATCCGCAGGGCAAGCAGGCGCTGCTGGCGCAGTCGTTTCTAGCCAGCGCCAACGCATGCAATCCGGACGGCGTGAACAACACCAACAGCGCCGTCATCAACGGCGCGCCCTGCATGCCGGTGGTCGGCAATTCGGACGCGCATTATCCATCCGGCCTGAAGAAGGTTCCCCACCTGCGCTTCATGCCCCGCGCCGGCTTTGCGTATCGTCCATTCGCCAATGACAAGTGGGCCATCCGCGGCGGCGCCGGCATGTACCAGATCAACATGCTGGGCTCGAGCTTCTACTCGCTCACCGGTACGCTGCAGGCGCAGACCCAGGCCTTCGTCAATACTTACGACCCCGAAAGCCACGCCATTGGTTTCCAGTGGCCGCAGATCTATGCCGGCTCGGGCAGCTCCGGCGGCACCACCAACTACGGCCAGGACTACTTCGGCACCGCCAACAGTGTGGACTGGAAAGACCCCTACACCATCCAGTGGTCGCTCTCGGTGGATCACGATCTGGGCTCGGGCTACGGCGTTCGCGCCTCCTACATAGGTTCCGGAACGCGCCAGCTGGTGTGGGCTCCCGACGAGAACACGCTGCCGTTCTCATCCACGGTTTCGGCGTTCGACCAGCCGTTCACGGCCCGCCTCTTCCCCAACTGGGGCCGCATCAACACCCGCGCCACCGGCGCCAACTCCAGCTACGAGTCGTTCCAGCTTGAAGGCAGCCATCGCATGCAGGGCGGCATGGAGTTCCATTCCACCTTCACCTATGCCGATGCCATGGCCGATAATCAAGGACCCGCGAACGTGGGCTTCGGCGGCGAAGGCGGCGGCAATCGGGCCACGTCCGTTATCGATCGCCACGCCGACTACGGCCACGTCTACGGCACCCGGCGCCTGCGCTGGAACACCACCGGCCTCTTCGATCTGCCGTTCGGGCGCGGCAAGCTGATCGGAACCGACATGTCCCGCCTGGCCGACTCCGTGGTCGGAGGCTGGCGTCTGGCAGCCATCCTCACCACGCAGTCCGGCGCTTACATCACGCCGTACTTCCCCTCCGGCCAGCTGGATCCCTCCGGCACCGGCTCGGGCCTGAACACCACCGCCGCCGGTTGGGATCCCAGCCACCGCAACCAGTACGCGGACCGCGTGGCCGGAGCCAGCACGGCGCCGCACGGCCAGGGCCGCTTCAACTGGATCAACGCCGCCGGCTTCGCCTGCCCCGGCGACAATACCTGGACGGTCGGCAATGCCTGCCAGACGGGGAGCGGTTCCGGCCCGCACCCGCTGCCCATCGGCCGCTTCGGCAACTCGCCCAACGGGGTGATGGAAGGCCCCGGGCTCGTGAACCTGTCTGCGGGCCTGAACAAGACGTTCGCCATCACCGAGCGCGTGCGGCTGAGGGCGGAAGGCACCTTCACCAATGTGCTCAACCACACCAACCTCGGCGATCCCTACACCAACCTCAGCTCCTCCAACTTCGGCATCGTGAGCCGCGCCATCGGTTCCGATTTCGGCGGCGCCCGCACCGGCCAGATCGCGGTCCGCGCCGAGTTTTGAGCCAGGTGAGTCACTGCAACATGTGGGCCGCGTTCTCCGGAATGCGGCCCGATTTGTTTCCTGGCCGAACGGAGAGAGCTCGCAATCAAATATCCCAGGTCTAATGCCCGCGCATTTTCACCCGGAAGCATGGAGCATGCTACAAGATAGGCATGAACCCGCAGGGTCAGCTCCTCACTCCGCGCGAAGCATCCCGGATGCTTGGGATCAGTTATCCCACGATCAAAAAATGGATTCTGGATGGAAAACTGAAGACAGTTCGCACTCCCGGCGGACATCACCGGCTCACGACGGCCAGCCTCCGTCCGTTTCTACACGCAGATGCCATGCGGCCGCTAACCGAGTCGCGTGAGCGGTATCGCCGGGTGAGCGGCCGCAATCAGCTTGCCGGGAAGGTTGTCAGTGTCAGGATTGAGGGGCTTCTGGCGGAAATCATCCTGGCAATCGGAGACGCTCGCGTCACGGCGATCATCACCGCCGAAGCCGCCCGGGAGTTGCGCCTGAAGAAAGGCGATACCGCGGCGGCTCTTATCAAGTCGACGGACGTCATGATCGAACGCCTGGACGACGAAGCGAAATAGTCCCGCCGCAGATTCGTTGACGATACGATTTCATCCGTATAAATTCGATAGTACCGGGTAAGTCCGGCCAACGGTTCCCTCTTTTCCGATTTCGCCGCTTCGGGTTCAGTTGGCGGAATTCCGTCTCGCGTGCACGTCTCCGGAGATGAACATGGTACCTTGGCGCTTCCTGTCCGCGGTGGTGTTCGCGTCGGTTTGCACATTAACCGCCACGGCCCAGATCGCGGCGGACCTGAGGGGCAGAGTGCTGGATCCATCCGGATCGACCGTGGCAAGCGCTGCCGTCGATCTAACGCAGGCCGCAACCGGCATACACATTTCCACGGTCAGCTCGGGTTCCGGAGACTACTCCTTCACGAATCTCACCCCGGGCCTGTATCAGCTTGACGTGTCGGCGCCCGGTTTTGCGCACCTGAAGCGCACGGGAATCCATGCGATCGTCGGACAGACCCTCAATGTCGATCTGACCTTGAGTGTGGGCGGAAGCCAGCAGACGGTGGAGGTCACCGCGGATGCGCCGCAGTCGCAGTCGCAAACGAGCAACGTCCAAACGAACCTGCCAGGCTCAACCGTCATCGACCTGCCGCTGAACACGCGGAATTTCGTTCAGCTTGCCACCCTGGCTCCCGGCGTCGAACTTCCTCCGGGCACTGTTCTTCCTCGTATAAACGGGGGTCGGCCGCGGACGAACGAGTATCTCTATGACGGAATCTCGGCTCTGCAGCCGGAGCCGGGGCAAGTGGTGTACTTTCCGATCATCGACGATATCCAGGCCTTCACAGTGGAAGCGAACAGCGTCCCAGCCGAGTTCGGCCGATTTAACGGAGGCGTTGTGAATGTCGCCACGCGCTCCGGATCGAATTCGTTCCACCTCAGCCTGTTCGAGTTTTTTCGCAACGAGGACCTGAATGCCCGGAACTACTTCGCGCCTGCCGGAGCAAGAAAGCCGGAATACCGCAGGAATCTTTACGGCGGAACGATCGGGGGTCCAATCCTTCCGAACCACCTCTTCTTTTTTGGCGCATACCAGGGAGTGAAGCAGCTTATCGGCGTCACCAGAATATCGACCATACCCACAATTGCCGAGCGGCAAGGAATCTTCACCGGCGTTTCGCACATTTTCGATCCGACATCAACGACCGTGGTCAACGGGGTAACCGTGCGCACGGAGTTTCCCAATGATGTCATTAACATCCCGCTCGACCCTGCCGCGCAAGGGCTTCTCGCCCGGTTTCCAACACCGACCAATCCAACCGCCAAGGCCAACAACTACACACGCACTGCCAACGATGTCGATCACCAGAATCAATTCGATTTCCGGGTTGACGGCTCAAAAGGCGCGCACGACCTGGCCTTCGGACGATACTCCTACTACAACGAAGTAGAGCAGCCGGTGACTCCATTGCCCGACGGCAGCGGAGCGATTACAGGTGCGGTGATAGGCACGGGCGGTGTTGCCGGGCTGTCGGACGTGCTCGGCCAGCAGGCTGTCGCAAACGAGACGCACATCTTCACTCCGCACCTTCTGTCGGATGCCCGAGTCGGCTACACTCGCCGGGGCAACACTATCAGCGGCGTCACGCTCAGCGAGTCGGCCTCGGCGGCCCTGGGCATCCCGGGAATCCCAACCAATGCCGCATTCAACAATGCGCTGCCCCTGTTCACGTTTACGGGCTTCCAGCAGCTTGGACCATCCGCAAGCACGTTTTCGCAATATCAGACGTCGGTTTGGCAGACCGTCGATGCGGTTGGGTATAGCAGAGGATCGCATCAGTTGAAGTTTGGTTTGGATTTTCGCTGGTATCAGCTGAATGCAGTGGCACCGCCGAATCCGACCGGATCCTTCGCATTCACAACGACCGGAACAAATCAACAGGGCGTAACCACCAGCGGCAATTCCATCGCAAGCTTCCTTCTTGGCCAGGTTGACACCTTCCAGATCGATCTGCAGCAGAGCAAGATTCGTCCCCGCGATCATATCTTCGAGTTCTTCGGCCAGGATGATTGGAAAATCACGGCCCGCCTTACGCTGAACATTGGGGTCCGCTATACGCTGCATTTTCCATCGACGGAAAAGACTGACCAGGGAGCTGTCTTCAACCTGTCGACTCAACAGTTGGACTATCTGGGCAAGAACGGCTTTTCGCATAGCGCGCGCGAACTGCATTACGACAATTTTGCGCCGCGAATCGGCTACGCGTACCTCCTTACGCCCAGGACCGTGGTGCGCTCCGGTTTTGGCATCGTCTTTATCGATCAATCCGGAATCACAACACCGTTCACCACGCCACAGTTTCCATTCATTCAGAACGTCCAACAAAAGACCCAGGACAATCTGCGCGCGGCGTTCATCCTCTCCCAGGGACCCTCCGTGGCCCCGATCCCGCTGACGCCGGACGCCGGCCTCGGCCAGAGCGTCTACACCGCGGACCGAACAGCCGGGTCCGGATATGTCGAGCAGTGGAATCTCATGATCCAGCGAGCGATCACAACCAACTTGTCCGCGGAAGCCGGATACCTGGGATCGCACATCGTGCACGTCGGTATTCCGGATTCCAACCTGAATCAACTGACGACGGCACAACTTGCCGAGGGTCCGCCATTGCTCCAGATGGTTCCCAACCCGTACTACGGTGAGATTCCGCCTTCCAGCTCCATCGGCGGAAAGAAGATAACCCAGGCACAGTTGATGA
>Ga0335077_10005633_pt1 | contig 15390 bp, 15 predicted proteins | sample Lox_Sample_31_FD_207151 | JGI IMG/M metagenome (GOLD analysis project Ga0335077, IMG submission 207151) | Soil microbial communities from Loxahatchee National Wildlife Refuge, Florida, United States - Lox_Sample_3.1 | ecosystem: Environmental > Terrestrial > Soil > Wetlands | place: USA... | reverse complement strand
CCGCAATTCACGCAGGCCGAATTTTTCGGTGAGCGGCGCGTTCAGCTTCAGTTCCGCGCCCAGGCTCAGGATTTTGTCGATCTCTTTGTCGATCACGGGCCGGCTCAGCCGGAATTCCGGAATGCCATGGAACATCATGCCGCCCGCGCGGGCGGACGCCTCAAAAACCGTGACCTTGTAACCCATCAGCGCCAGATCGTGGGCGCACGCCAAACCCGCCGGCCCGGCGCCGATCACCGCCACTTTCTCACCTCGGGCGACATTCGCCCGGCTTACGCGCAGCATCGGCAGATGCCACGGCGTTTTGTTGCCCGGCTCGCTTGAGATCTGGATCAGCTGGTCCTGAGTATCCGGCGCCAGCGACTCGACGCCGAACTTCTCTGAGACAAAACGCTTCAGCGCCCGAATGCTCACCGGGGCATCGACCGCTCCCCGCCGGCACTTGTCTTCGCACGGCGCCGCGCACACCCTGCCGCACACCGACGCAAATGGATTCGGAGACCTCGAAGTCAGATACGCCTGTTCGTACTCGCCTTGCGCAATCAGTTGTACGTAGCGTCCGGCGTCGGTGTGGATCGGGCAGGCTTCCTGGCACGGCACCATCGCCTTCCAGAAATCGAAGTCGGGGAGCCGCACCGGGTACTTGGGCGAAGAAATCATCTGGGATTCGCTATCCCTTGGCATTTTGCGGGCCTATAAGAGTTGCTCTGTATTTTTAGTGACTTACAGGAGATTGGGCGGGGCTCGAGGTACGCAGGCTTCGAACGCTGCGCAAAATCCCCCAACCGTCCACTTTTCACGGCAAGTTCGCCTTGACAGAGAGTTGAACCAGAACATCCGGACGGGCTTCTCCGACGTCCTCCGGGGTGGATGCTTCGAGTGCTCGTAAGAACTCCCCGCAGTCGACGTGCTTCAGGCGGCAGGCCTGCTCGATGCTGACCGAGCGCGCAAAAACCTGGCGCGCCACCGGGTTGTCGATCATGGTGAAGCCGAACTGCAGGAAGGCGGGCCGGGTCTGCGGATAGCGGTCGATGACCTCAGCCACCTTAGTCTGCTCAGTCACGCAAACCTGCACGGGAACAGACCAGCGTTGCGGCGTACGGTTCATCGAGCGCCACAAATCGACGGCCCAAATTGCCAGTCCCGTGACTTCCACCCACGCGCTCACCGCCATGATTGGAAATGCCCAGGGTTGCGTGTCGGTAAGGATCTGGAACAGCACGCGCATGGCATTGCCAACGTTCAGCAGCCAGAAGGCGAGACGCAACGAGCGCACCTGCCGCGGGTCCAGCCCGCCGAGCACCGGCACGACCCTGCTGGAAACCCCCACGATCATCAGGCTGATGAAGCCGACTGTGAAGGCGTGACGGTAGCCGCCGAAGTAGGCGTGGGAGAAGACTACGTGGCGCGCCGCGGTGTAAACCGGCAGCAGCGCGAACAGCGCGAGCGCCACGAGACCCCAGCCAAATGCCGCCCGCAGGAACGGCAGCGAACGGTCACTTTCCACTCGCAGGGAAAAAAGACGGAAGGCCCGGACCAACACCGCGACGGCCGCGAACAGGCCGAAGACACTCAACTCGAGCGCGATTCCCCAAACCGGACGCCGTGTGCGGATCAGCATCGAGTAACTGACGATGTTGACGGCCACCGAGACGTTCCACAAATAGAAAACCAGCCGCGACGTGCGCGCTGGGACCTCGCGAAACCCGTAGATGAACGGCAGAAACCGCTGGCTTACGCCCAGGATCATGCCGCCCGCGAAGCCGAGCAACTGCGCGTCGCGCCAGGGAGCATCCCAAAGGCCGATGAACTGCACCCAGGGCTTGTAACCGGTGATGGTTCCGGACTGGGTGAAGATCCAGAGATCGAAACCGAATGCCGCCACCATCCAGGCGAGCGCCGCAAAAAGGAATTTCTCGTAAGGCTCCGAGGGCTGGGTGGACTGCCGAATGGTCTGCCCTATGATGCAGGCGAAGAGGATGACGGCCGCCAGCTCCACGCTCCCGGCCACGCGGCCGATGACGCTCCAGAAAGGATTCGCCACCCAAATATCGGCCAGTGTGCGCAACGTGAGCGCCGCCGCCATTACCGGCAGCGACCAGACCGCTAGCCGCGACCGCCACAGCACCGTGAACTTGAATCGGGGGATCGCTTGGTAGGCAAATCCCATCACAAAGAACGTGACCCAGCCCGCAACCTGCGCGTGAGCGTGCGCCCATGTGATGGCCCGCATATCGAGTGAAGCCAGCTCATGACGCGCGGCCATGATCGCGAGATTGATGCCCCCTAGCACACACCCGAACGTGAACATGGTCGCGATGCCGGCTTTGAAGAAGCGGCGGTAGATGGCGTCCGCCGGGCCTGGGTCGTAGGCGGGAGACGGCGGCTGTGTCTCTCGCGCGGCTTGTTCCAGTTCGGCGATCAGATGCGCTTCATCCACGCGGTGCGCCCGGGCGAAGAACTCCAGCGTTTCTTCCGGCCCCAGCGGTCCGCCACAGCCCAGCAGGCCGTAGCGGTCGAAGACCGTCCGGCACGAGGGATACCGGCTCAATATGGCCGGCAGGGTCATGTGGCTGTCAATCAGAAGTTCGGGCATCGACTGATGATTGCCCGAGTATGCAGCGAGACTCTGTGACTCCAGTCACGAGCCTGCGGAATTTGGTGTTTTCAGGGTTAAGAGGGGAGGCCTCGCCGGCGTTTCATTTCACGAGAGATATCGTCCAGCTCCGCCGGGCTTAAGATCCGTTGCCCCAGCGCGATCAGCGTGCAGTCTTCCGTGGCGATGTGGGAGCGATAGAGTTCGGCAAGCCGTCCGGCAGCGGTCCGGAAGCGTTGTTGCAGTGCGCCGGAAACCGTCTGCCCCTCCTGAAGCTGAGCAGCAATGGCTTTCAGCTCCGCATAGAGCCGGTCGGCTTCCCGGTGTTGGTCTTCGAGCTGCACGATGAACATTCGCTCGGCATCACTCAAACCACTCTGGAGCCGTGGAAACACGCTCTGCTCTTCATCGGCCGTGTGCAAAATGCCGTTGGTTTCGAAGAACCGGAAGCAGGCTTCCATTGCTTCGAGAGCCTCGCTGCGCTTGTCCGTCAGATGATCGGCTGCGCGCTCCAGCGTGTCGAGCCGCTGCTCGATGCGGCGGTGACAAGCGGTGAGATGTTCCAGAGGCCGATCGAGAGTCGATCCCGTTTCCGGAGACGCCGGCCGCAGCAACTGGTCCGGAGTAATCATTTGATACCATTCTACGGCACTAGGGCTCGGCCGCCGCCTCGCGCTCCAGGCCCGGACGGTCGAGGATCGCCAGCCGATGTTCTTCCAGGCGCACCATACCTTCCGCGCGGAACCGCATCAGATTACGCGAAACTACCTCTCGAACCGTACCCAGCCGTGCCGCCAGCTCCTGATGGGTGACGGGCAGCGGAAACTCGTCCCGTCCTGCCTCGCGGCTCATGTCGAGCAGCAAACGCGCCAGCCGCGCCGTGACGCTGCCGAAGGTGATGCTTTCGATGGTCTGGACCAGGTGCCTGAGGCGCGCGCCTACCTTGGCCAGAATCTTCAGCGTAATGTCGGGGTGCGACCGGCAGAGGCGGTAAAAATCGTCTTTGTTTATGAAGTAAGTGACCACATCGGTAACCGCGCGTACCGAAGCCGGGTAGGGACCTCCGTCGAACAAGGGCAGTTCGGCGACCGACGAGGGAGCCGATTCCAGGCCGATGACCAGCTCGCGCCCGGATTGCGACGTTTTAAAGATCTTGACCGTGCCCTTGACAATCAGGAACATGCCGTCACACGGCTGGCCCTCCCAGAACAGCATTTCACCGGCCTCGTATCGCCGCTCGATCACCAGTTGCGTGAACGAGGCAATCTCGCCGGCATCCAGCCCGGAGAACAGTGAAATCCCCGGGAGAACCGCGGGCTTCGGTGTGGCCATCTTTTTAGTTTGACAGATTCCGCGTCACCGTTTCGCGGCGATGGCGCCCATGGCAGGATGAAGGAATGGCGGGTCTCGATTCAGTGCCGCAGGCCTGGCGCGAAGCTTTTGCGCGAGACCTGCTTCCGGGAAAGCCGCTGCTGGCCGATCCGCTTCCTGAACGCCGCGTGGCGCGTCTGCTCGCTGCATTCATTGCTGCAGGGCTGGTGTTTTTGGTGTTGCCCGGAACGTTGCTGGGGGTCTGGAACCTGGTCACTATCAGCGCCGGGCGGCAACCCGACGCCAGTTCAACTGCCTGGATCCAGGCGCACGGCCATGCGCAGTTGTTCGGCTGGGTGACGAGCTTCATGCTGGGCATCTGTCTTTACGCCTTTCCGAAATTCCGCGGCCGCCCGCTCCGCTCGCTGGCTGTTGGATGGCTCATGTTCGCGATGTGGACTGCCGCTGTAACCGGCCGCTGGATTTCCGCGGTAGCATCCTGGCACTGGCAATTCTTGTGGCCCGCCAGCGCCACACTGGAGTTGGCGGTCGCGGTTCTGCTTGTGTGGCAATCGACAGTACCCGGGGGCCCGCGCCGCAAACACGAATTATGGGAGTTGCTGATTTTCTGCGGCTTCTTCGGATTGATCGCAACTCTGATGGTGCAACTGGCGCTTTTGTGGCGCACGTTGCCGGCTCCGGTGATTCCGCATGAGCCGGATCAGCTCCTTATCGGCATCGTGCTTTGGATTTTCTGCTTCCCGGTGGTCTGGGGTTTCAGCGGCCGGCTACTACCGACTTTTCTCGGATTGAAGCAATCCCGGGTGGTCAGCGCCTACGTTGGTCTGGGTTTGCTGGCTGCGGCCGCCGTTTTGATGGCTGTGAACCGTTCTCAATGGGCTGCGGCGCCCATTTTCGGCGCGGTCGCTGCGGCGTGCTGGTCGCTGCGGATCTTTCATTCGCCGGAACGTCCGCCTAAACTGGCGGGCGTCGATCCGCTTTATCCACGGTTCGTGCGCGTCGCCTTTGCCTGGCTGGTGGTCTCATCGCTGCTAGGCTTTGGAGCTGCCTCGCCGGGCCTGACCGGCGCTTCACGCCACGCGTTCACCGTCGGATTTCTCGCGACCATGATCTTCGCCATCGGCCCGCGCATCCTTCCAGCCTTTCTCAACAGCCGTGAGCTGTTCAGCGCGCAGCTCATGCGGTGGTCTCTCTTTTTATTGACGGCAGGTTGTACGTTACGAGTCATATCGGAACCACTGGCCTATGCCGGCCTGGCCTCCTGGGCATGGCGGATTCTTCCCGTCTCGGCGTTCATCGAGCTCGGCGCTGTGCTTTTGTTTGCGCTCAATATCAGCAAAACGCTGGCTACTCCCATTCCAACCTGGTTCGGGAGAGAGCAGATCAAGGGAACGATGATGCTGTATTGGTATGTTTCCAGTTACCCGGCGACACGGCAGCTTCTGATCGACGCCGGCCTCGCCACGCTGCGACGTGTGCGCAATGTTCCCAAAACCCTGACGCTCGCTGACGCCGCCGCGGCCGACGGAGCGGATCTGACTCAAATTCTCAACAAGCTGGGAGACTTTTTCGAGGCGCGCCGGACGCGAACCTCACGCCTCAACGCGTAGACGGGCCCGTATCTCCGGCAGATGTCCTCTCTGGCCTGTGACCGCAGTCACAAGGGACACCACACCCGCGCGCTTATTCTGATGCCTGGAGGCGGAAATGTTCGATTTAGCAGAGAGAACTGTTGGGGAGTTGGCGGTGGAGAATCCCGCGGCGGCGCGGGTCTTTGAGAAACACGGAATCGATTACTGCTGCGGAGGAAAGAACTCGCTCGCAACCGTGTGCCAGGATCGCGGACTCGCAGTCGCGGCGCTGCTGCGCGAGCTCGATGCATCCCAACCCGAGCCGCAGGAGCGCGACTGGAAAGTCACGCCGCTCAGCGATTTGATTGGGCACATCGTCGCACGCCACCATGCCTATCTGAAGTCGGAATTGCCGCGAATCACGGACCTGTTTGCGAAGGTGCTACGCGCGCACGGCGAGCGCGAGCCGCGGCTGGCTGAAGTGAGCGACGTGTTCGAGGTTCTCAAAGAGGAGTTGGATGCGCACATGATGAAGGAGGAAATGATCCTGTTTCCTGCGATCGTGAGGATCGAAGCCGGCAGCAATGCTGGAGTTCCCTGCTCGATCGAGCATCCGATCGCGCGCATGGAGTACGAGCACGAAAGCGCCGGGCGGGCCCTTGCGCAAATGCGCCACCTGACGCTCGACTATTACATCCCCGAGGAGGCGTGCAACACGTACCGGGCGCTTTTCGCCGCACTGATCGAGGTCGAAGCGGATCTGCACCAGCACATCCACCTGGAAAACAACATACTGTTTCCCCGCGCGATCACCTTGCAAACCCTGTAATGAATGAAGTCATTTTATCCGTGAATTCGAGGCCGTAAGATCTGGCGTTAGATTGCTGAGAGTGGAGTGAGGTAGACCCCTCGGCTCAGACAACCAGTTAACCTACAGGTAACCATTCAGACCCGCCCGGAAAATGAGCAGCGAGAGAGTTGAGCCCCAGCCAATTCGCTGAAAACTGCTGGACCAGCGAAATGATCGAGCGCCGTATCGTAAGCACGCTTGGAGTGAGACGATGTGACGCTGTCGAGCGCCAGGCGCTGTTTATGATACCGGATCAAATCGCCCATTCAGGTGCTGATTTCAGAACACTATTCGCTGCCACCTAGCCATAGCGTTAGATAATCCTCGATTGCTTCCACTACTGCCGGGAGAGTCACGCCCGCTCTGGAAAAATTCAAGTTTGAATCGGTCCCACTTTCAAAGCCGATCAATGTCCCCGCTTTGTCCCTGTTGGGGCGGGAAATCGCGGGAACCCGGGGAGTACCTCTCGTGTATAATCAATCATTTGGAGCGTGCTGTGGGTCGGTGGGGTCTCCAATTTTTGATCCAACAGTCAAAAAATTGGGAGTCCGACTCGATTCATAGGCGCTGGTGAGCAAGCTCCGGCGACGGGCAACCTCGAACGGAGAAGCCTAAAGGCGCTCGGGGGACACCCGCCCCGTTTACAAAGTGGGGTCAATCACGGGGGTTTCACGGCCCAGTGGTACGCTCCAAACTACCTCTCGACACTGAACTCACCGGCCGCACGTCGCCCCAACCATCTGCAGCGACGTTACGTTCAGGCGGCTCTGGTTGCTGTCCCTGATGAGAACGCCCTTGACCGCCACTTTCTGTCCTCTGTGATGCGAAGGTTTGAAGACACGCACACCCAGCAGTCGGTAGCGTCCGGCGCCTAAAGGTTTGGCCTCGGCTGCCTTCAAGGCCAGTGACGTTGTCGCCTGGGTCTTGGATACGATCGCGTCGCCGGCATGGGTCAACATCCACGTTCCAGCGGGACTCTCCTCCAGACAACCGGCCACTTCGACGACGTCAAGGGCGTTCTGCTCGCTATGCTCCTCATGCCATGCGGCCGGCTCGCTCCGGCTGTTGATGGCGTACTGGACAAACGGAGTGAACATCTCATCCCAGCTCTGGTTCTGGACGTCGCGAAAATACACTTCTTTCTCCGGCCCGGGGTTGTATTTGTTATTCGCCGAATTGTCGTAGTGGGCCGTGACCACCAGCTTGCTGCCCGCCGGCAACTCGAGTGGCGTTTCGAGTTCGTAGGCCAACTGCCAGTGAAAATCGTACTTCGGCACGCTCAGCACCGTCTCCTCGCGCCCGTCGTCATAGACGACGGTGTACGTGAAGTCCTTGGCGCGCAGGTGGGCGTGGGGCTGGAACTGATAGATCGTCACCGGCTGTTCATACGCCGCTATCCCTGTCACTTCGTAGTTCGCTGCATTCGGCGGAATCGGGGGAATCGCCCCGGTAGTGCCCTCAGCTTTCTTGCCCGGAGCATCCGTCAGCAACTCCTTGCCCTGGGCGATAATCGTCTCCGTTGCCCCAGGCACCCGAAAAAGCTGGCGTTTGGGCGGCCGCGGCTGGAACCACAAACCAATCATCGACCGGTCTCGTTCCGTTTTCCCGTCGGTCTGGTAGTGGATGTTGAAATTGATGTAGAAATTCTTGCCACCCTTCAACAGCTTGGCGCAGCCGTCGCCGTACATCTCGAAGGTTGTTCCCGGCGTGTACACGCCCAGCATGTCGAACACCGCGGGATTCGCTGGCGCTGTGACTGCATGCCGGGTTCCGGCGAGGTCATTACCCAAGCCGAGTTGCCGGGCCATCCGGGCGAGCGGACCAAGATCAGCCGGCTTAAGCCCTTCGTCCAGCGCGATCTCCGTAATCGCCATGTGGTGCACCACGGCGCGATTGCCCGGCCGCACCTGGATGGCTGCGAGCCACTTGTCTTCGGGAAACGGCACCTTGGCCAGGTACGTTACATATGGGATTTCACCCTTAGCCGGCACCTCAAACGTGGGCGTGGAGATGACGGCGTCCGGCGGAAGGCCCTTCGGATGCAGCCAGCTCTCAGCAGATTTGGGCGCCGGCGGCAGGTCGGCATCACTTCCTTTAGGCGCGCCTGCATCCACCCAGTCCACCAATGTCCGAATGTTCTCCGGGCTCAACCGGGCGTCGTTGCGAAACTTTAGACTCCTGTTGGGATCGGCGGACCATGGGGGCATCTCCCGCAGCAAGACTTTTTCCTTGATCGCCTTGGCCCAGGGCCGGGCCTTATCGTACGACAGGAATGACACGGTCGACGCTATCTCACCTGGCTGATGGCACTTCGCGCAGTGCTCGAACAGAATCGGCGCCACGTCTTTCGAGAAAGTGGGCGGGGGTGCGGCGGCCGATGCGACCGGCGGGAAGCCATGCGCAACCAGGGTCGCCACGCCGGCGATCCACATCCAGTGGATGGTTCGCCTCATAGCTTGCGGCCTCCAGTCCTGCGCCAACTCTGCTCCATGCTCCCAAGATTATCAGGTGCGCTATACCGCGGCCCGCAATGGAGAGTCCACGTTACAATCATTCCCATGCCAATGTTGAAACTGCCGTTTGCGGCCCTGATCCTGGCCGCGCTCCCGCTCGGTGCCGCGGACGCTCCGCACTCCTACGCCGCCGTGCATTGCGGAACCCTGCTCGACGTGCGCACGGGGCACGGCATCAACGACGCTATGCTGCTCATCGAAGACGGCAAGATTCACGAGGCGGGCGCGGCGGCGCGTGTGCGGCTGCTGCATAACGAAACCCCGGTGGACCTGACGCATGCTACCTGCCTTCCGGGGCTCATCGACGTGCACGATCATCTCACGTCCGATCCGACTGATTCCGGCTATAAGTCGCTCGGCATCTCCGTGCCTCGAGAAACCGTGAAAGGGGTGAAGAACGCCCGCATCACACTGGAGGCGGGCTTCACCTCGGTTCGCAATGTGGGCGCGGAGGGCTACAGCGACGTGGCCCTGCGCGACGGGATCACGGCGGGGGAAGTGCCCGGACCGCGCATGCTGGTGTCGGGTCCGGCGCTCGGGATCACCGGCGGCCACTGCGACAATAACCTGCTGGCGCCGCAGTTTCACTACAAGGACGAAGGCGTGGCCGATGGCCCATGGGCAGCGCGCGCCAAGGTTCGGGAGGTCATCAAGTACGGCGCTGACTTGATTAAAATCTGCGCATCCGGCGGTGTGCTTTCAAAAGGCGATCAGGCCGGCGCGCCGCAGTACACGCTGGAAGAGATGCGCGCCATCGTCGAAGAAGCTCACAAACTCGGCCGCAAAGTGGCGGCGCACGCGCACGGCACGCAATCCATCAAGGACGCCATCCGGGCGGGCATCGACTCCGTGGAGCATTGCAGCCTTATCGATGACGAAGGCATCGCGCTCGCCAAACAGGCGGGCACCTTCCTGGTGTTCGACATCTACAACGACGATTTCATCATGCACCAGGGGCTTCAGGCCGGCATGTTGCCCGAGTCCATCGAGAAGGAACGCACGATCGGCGTCCTGCAGCGGGAAAACTTTCAACGCGCTTACAAAGCCGGTGCGCGAATGGCGTTTGGCACCGACGGCGGCGTCTATCCGCACGGCGAAAATGCCAGGCAGTTGACGCTCATGGTGAAGCTGGGCATGAAACCGCTCGAGGCTATCGAGACAGCCACAGTGAACGCCGCCGAACTGCTGGGCTGGGAACACAGCGTCGGTGCGCTCGAACCCGGCTACTTCGCGGACCTCATTGCCGTCGAGGGCGATCCGCTGGCGGACATCACACAACTCGAGCACGTGAAGTTCGTCATGAAAAACGGGGAGATTGTGAAGAACGAGTTAAGGCCGGGAGTGAAGATTGTGCAGTGAGACGGCGCGGCGTTACCCGTGCCCGAAATACATCAGCCAGCCGATTCCGAACAGCGCCACGATAAAACAGCCGAACACGTAGAGGCCATACCGCAGCCGCTCGCGATCGGTACGCTTGCTCACCACGCCCAATACCACCGACGTAAACAGCGCAAACAGGAAAGAGGCCTCAAAGTGCGAGAGGTTCATCCTGGGCATCAGCTCTTCCTCCCGCCCGCGATTTCGTAAGCGTCCACCATGGCCAGCACGTTCAGCAGGCCGGCAGTCACTAGAAACTTGGTCCCATAATCATGGACCGCCCCGGGCACATCCGGCTGCGCGTAGCCCAGCCACGACGTCAGCAGATACAGGATGCCGGAAGCGATATCGCCCAGGAATCCGCCCCAGTTGATGAGGATAGTCAGAATATCGCCCGACTGCGGCTTAAACATCGCGCCGCGCATCAGCAGTCCGAGCACGAACATGCACGTGACCGACACGGTCAGCAGCACGGCGCGGCCCGTGCGCTTCAATAAATAGTGCCCGCCACCAGGGATCAGCCAGCCCACCGCGACGGGCGCGATCCACACATTGATCGGCGGCATCGGCTCCTTGGCCGGTTTCTCTTTTGCTGCCATATGAATCTATATTGTAACGCGGCGGCGCAGCAGGGCGAACTCGGCTATGCTGAGGAACGGATCAAACTAGCGATCAACATACTTGCCCCACCATTCACATCCGCGACCCGATCTTACGTGGTGAGGAACAAAATGGAATACCTGATTGGCCTGATACTCGGTTCGGCTGTGGCTGCCTTCGCGGCACTCATCGGATTTGACCGCGAGCGTTCCTTTTATCCTACCGTCCTGATTGTTATCGCCTCTTATTATGTGCTGTTTGCTGTCATGGGAGCTTCCGGCCGGACACTGGGCATCGAGATTGGAGTGGCTGCTGGATTTTCGCTAGCTGCCGTGCTTGGCTTCAAGGGAAATCCGTGGATGGTAGCCGTTGCCATAGCGGCGCACGGCGTGTTTGACTGGGTTCGCCCTAGTTTCATCCACAACCCCGGGGTACCCCTGTGGTGGCCCGGTTTCTGTATAGCATTTGATGTCATTGTCGGCGCGTGGCTGGCCGTGCGCCTGATGTGGCCCTCCAGGGATTCACAGAACCCGCGGGCGCGTGCCGGCTAGCCCAAGCGTGGTTCCACAAATGAGTCCCCATGCCCGTCCTTGACTTGAAGGTTCCGCCGCTCGCAGTAGCGGTATTCATTGCCATGCTTATGTGGCTTGTGTCATCAGCGTTGCCGGCATTCCGGTTCGTGTTTCCCGCGCAACGCCTGTGCACCTTGATTCTCGCTGTGGCCGGAGCAGTCGCCATCGCTTTAGGTATCGCCTCCTTCAAGCGGGCTCGAACAACAATCAACCCCACGAAGCCCGGATCGGCATCTTCCCTGGTGGTCTCGGGCGTCTATGCGTTCACCCGCAACCCCATGTATCTGGGTCTTCTACTGGTCATGGCCGGGTGGGCGGTTTTCTTGTCAAATGTGCTCGCCTTCTTTTTCCTTCCTGCATTCGTCCTCTACATGAACCGCTTCCAGATCGAACCCGAGGAAAGGGCGCTCACCGCACGATTCGGCCAGGAGTTCATTGCCTACAAATCTCGAGCACGCAGGTGGCTTTAGAATTCGGTTTCGTTCCACCTCTGGGGCCCTTTCCGCCCCGTTGTAAAATAGCCAATACCACTCAGGGTTCCCATGAACCGCCGCAGATTCATTCTCGCAGCGGCTGCCAGTCCTGCCGCCGTACGCGCCGCCGAGACCAAGGTCCTGCTTCCCAGCGATCAGCCGGATGAGAACGGCTTCCGCCTCATGTGGTACAACCCGGTGCCGCCCATCGATCAAAAGACCTGGCGGCTAAACGTCTCCGGCCTCATCGAAAAACCCGCTGCACTCTCGGTAGCCGATCTCCGCAAGCTCCCGCACGTCGAGCAGAGCTCGCGTATGAAGTGCGTGCAATGCTGGTCCGCTCGCACCTCCTGGGGCGGCTTCCGCTTCCATGAACTCCTGGACATCGTCAAGCCCAAGGCAACCGCCAAAGCCGTCCGCATCGACTGCGCCGACAAATGGTACGAGTACTTCACCATCAAGGATCTGCTCTCCGCGCGCGTGCTGCTGGCGCTCGATATGGCAGGCAAGCCGCTCGAAGACAAGCACGGCGCGCCGCTGCGCCTGATCGATCCCTCCCGCTACGGCTACAAGTCCGCCAAGCTGATCACTTCGGTTCAATTCGTCGCCGAAGGCAAAGGCAGCATGGCATGCGACATCGGTCCGTATTATTCTCCCGGCGGCGAGATTCAGGCCGGCTACGATCACCCGCTCGACCTCGGCGGCAAGGTGCGCAGGAAAATCGCGGGCGGCGAAATCACGGAGTACTGATGCTGGCCTTGACCAAGCGCCGTTTTTTGCAGCTCGCCGGGCTCTCCATCGCGCACCGCATTCTTCCGGCGCGCCTGTGGGCGGGCGCCGCGCGGCAACCGCAGGCATCGCGCAAGGTCATCATCGTCACCTTCGGCGGCGGCGTTCGCTATTCGGAAACTTTCGCGCCCGAGGGATTGCGAAACATCCCGCGCCTGGTCGAGATGAAGCCCGGCGGCTCCTTCTTCAAAAGCTGCACCAACGCGGGCGTGCTCTCGCACTACAACTCAACCGGTAGCATTCTCACCGGCAACTGGCAGCGGGTGGACGATTTTGGATTCCAGCCGCCGGCCACGCCCACCATCTTTGAGTACTATCGCAAGCAAACCGGCGCGGGACCCATGGATGCGTGGGCCATCGCCACCAACAAGAGCTTCTCGTTGATCGGCTCGGGCGCCGATCGCAGCCTCGGCCAGCCCTACGGCGCCAACGTCGTTCTGCCGAAACAGCTCCTGCTCGAAGCCGTCGAAAGCGTGGTCAAGAAGAACACGAGCGGCGGCGCGGCCAATCGCGAGAACGTCCTGCAGCATCTCGAAACCATCCTCAGCGAGGGCTACGAAGGCGTGGGCTGGACGATCTTCAAAGCCGGCGGACAGCTTGACCGCACGGTGCGCGACACGCTCACGCACGCGCTGGTTGAATACATCAACGGTCCGGAGGCGCCAACGTCCGGCGATGAGCTGACGTTCTTCATCGCACGCGAAGTCATGCGCGAGTTCGCCCCGCGCCTGATGCTGGTGAATTTCTGGGACATGGACGTGGCGCACTGGGGATCATACTCGCTCTACCTCCAGGCGATCACCAAAACCGACCGGCTCACCGGCATGCTGTGGGACGAGATTCAATCCAATCCCAATTACAAAGACCGGACCACGCTGCTCATCCTCCCCGAACTGGGCCGCGACGGCGATATCAACGCCGCCAATGGTTTCCTCAACCATCGCAGCGGCGATCCTTCCTGCCGGAACATGTGGCTGCTCGCCATGGGCGCAGGCGTGACGTCGGGCGAGGTGGAGCGGCCGGTGTTTCACGTCGATGTGGCCGCCACTGCCGCCGAGCTGCTCGGTTTCAAGGCCCATGAAATCACGGGACGGCCGATTCAAGAGATTCTGAGCTGATGGCCGCTGCCGCCAAACTGTCACCCACGTTGCAGGCGCTGATCGACAAAGGCCTGTTCGACCGCCTGCCGCCCACATTCTCCACCTTCTTCTTCGAGCAGATTCAGGAGTGGGAGACGCTCTTCCCCGCCGAGCGCAGTTATCATGAGCGGCTATTCTCGCTCATCGACCGGTCCGACCCGGCAGTGGTCGAAAAGATGTTCGAACCCTTGCGCCGCATCGAGCAGGTGATGGGCGTGAATGAGAAGAACTGGCCGCGCCGCCACTTCACGCTCGATCAAGTGGATTTCCTCAACCGCTCGGCGCATTATCCGCAATGGCGCAAAACCGTTTCGGAGATTTTCGCGCGGCTCGACCCGCTGCTCGACGAAGAGACAGCGCGCAAAGGTCACGCTCGCCTGGTTGTGGTGATCGCGCCGGCCGAACTGCCAGTCTCGTCCGGCCGCATGTGGCTGCGCATCCGGCAGCACGGAAAGCGGATTCCCGTCGAACCGCCTGACGATGTTGCCGACTATCTGCCGCTCCTGCTGACAGGCGCGCCGCGTAAAGATGCAGCCGAGTCCATCAGCGCAAAATACGCGCTCGCCAAAGAGCCCTACGCCGCATGGTCGATCGAAGCGGGCAGCGGCTTGAGTGATCCGGGCGGCCGCGGCGCCCTGGTAACCCTGAGTTACGACCGCCTGCGCGACTATCGCACGCGCCTGACGAATGAAGTCACGCGTCTCCTCAAGACACAGGAAATCCGCGGCCCGCGCCAACTGGTGGCCCGGCTGAATGAGCTGAAAATTCTGGCTTCGGAAGGCGATGTGGGCCGCGATCCGGTCCTCGCCGAATTTACGCGCGCGATTTTGCTCAGCGGCAATGGCACGCTGCTCATCAACAACACGTTCGTGGAATGGAGCACAGTGCAGGCGGCGCGGCGCGCCCGGCCTTCGGTGACCGTGGTGTCGTTCGGCATCCGAAACAAGATCAAGCCGTTCACCAGCCTGTTGATTTACGCCGATCAGGACAAGTCGAATCCGATTCCGAGCCAGATGGATACTCTCGGAACCTATGTGGATCTCGAGGTCTTCTATCAATACATCTGGCAGGAATTCGAGAAATACGCTGAGTACCGCCACAACACCGCTTACTTGTTCATCGGCGAAGGCATGGATGAGCTGCTCGCGATCGCCCCGCCGGACTTTCCGCTGCTCGCTGCAAAGCAGCCGGTCCGTCTCGCGCAAGTCTTCGGTACCATAAAAGATTGGCTCAATTTATGACGGCGTCTCTATTACTCCTGGCGCTTCTCGCGGGCAGCGAAGCAGACCGGCTGACTAAACTCGTAGCCGAATCCGGCCGCGTGGTCGAGATTGCCACCCCTCCGTCGGAACGCCTCGCGCCTCCGCCGAAGATGACGCCGGGCGCGCCGCCGCTGGTTAGCTTCCGTCTGTTCGAGGGCAAGATGCGCCACCGCTTCAACGACCTCGACCTGGCTCTGGACGATGCCGGCCACTAGCATGGCTCAGCCATTCCCGCGCAAAACTGAGCCGCGACCGAAGGGAGCGGTTTTCGCGGCGTTCACGCTGCTGACCGTCTCGGCCTTCGCTCAAGATCCCG
>Ga0335077_10005631_pt1 | contig 15395 bp, 12 predicted proteins | sample Lox_Sample_31_FD_207151 | JGI IMG/M metagenome (GOLD analysis project Ga0335077, IMG submission 207151) | Soil microbial communities from Loxahatchee National Wildlife Refuge, Florida, United States - Lox_Sample_3.1 | ecosystem: Environmental > Terrestrial > Soil > Wetlands | place: USA... | reverse complement strand
CCTCGCCTACGTACCGGACCAGTTGGCGTTTTATCCCTGGATGAGCGTCCGCGAAACGCTCGACTATCTAGCGTCGTTCCGGGAGCACTGGAACCACAAGACCGAGCAGGAGCTGCTCGACCGCTTCCAGCTCGATCCGGCCAAGCGCACCGGAGCTCTTTCCAAAGGCCAGCGCACCCAGTTGGGCCTGATCGCCGCGATCTGTCCCGAGACGGACCTCCTGGTGCTCGACGAACCTACGTCCGGTCTCGACCCTATCGTCCGGCGCGAGTTCATCGAAACGGTCATCGGCGCCTATCAGGAAGGCAACTCCGGCAACCGCACCATCCTCGTTTCCACCCACCTCATCACGGAATTCGAAGGCCTGATCGACGAATTCACCATCATGGATCAAGGGCGCACCGTGCTGACACTCGAAGCTGACGAGGCCCGCCAGCGCTTCCAGAAAATCCGCGCGCGCTTCGCGCAAACTCCGCCCGATCTCGATCTCCGCGCCGCCCTGCGCGTGCGCCGCGAGGGCCGCGAATTGGAGTTGCTCGTGAATGGCGGCGGTCCCGCGCTCATCGAGTCCCTGCGCCAGCACCATCCCGAAGCGCTCACCACAGAGGCGCTGACCCTCGAAGAGGTTTTCGTGGCGGTTTTGAAATCCTAGGAGGGGCTCGTGAACGTAAGGATGAGCGCGCGAACCGTGCGAATCAAGAAGGAAGTGCGGGCCCTGTTCTGGCCGTGGTGCGCCGTCGTGCTCGTCGGAGCGTCGCCGCTCGTCCTGCCGCACCGCTATGCCGAGCCGCTTAGCTTTGTTAGCCTTTTCATTGGTGTTCCACTGCTTGCCACGCTCTCGCTAGGCAACGAATTTCATCACCGCACGCTCTCTCTCTGGCTCACCCAACCCCTCAGCCGCATGCAGCTCTGGGCCGAGAAGATGAGCGTGATGGTCCCCGCGGTCTTATCCGCGGGACTGGTTTCCAGCGTCGTCATGTTCTCCGTCACCTGGCCGCACATGCACCTCACGTACAAAGTGTTGGCCCTGATCTATGTCGTCGTGGCGATGGCCTCGGCAACCTACTGGACTCTGGGCACCAAATCGACCCTGGGCAGTCTCGTGCTCATTAGTTTCGTCCTCTTCTTCGGCATGCTATTCAGCGGGGGCGTGGGAAAAGAGCCGCAAGTGCGCACAGGATCCACCGCGCTGTCCATCGCCTTACTTTCCATCCTCGGCGCCGGCTTTGCCGCCTTAATGCTCTGGCTTGGCGTGAGAAAACTGGCGCGATTCCAGGTGACTGGCGGGAATTCGGACGCCGATATTCTCACTGCCGGCCCCGCGCTGGTGCCGGAATCCCTGGCGCAATGGCTGCGACCTCGGCCCACCGGCGCCTTCCTCAACTTGCTTCGCAAAGAGCTTCGTTTGCTCCGGCCGCTTTGGCTGGTCGCGTTGCTGGTTGTCAGCTACGTAGCCTCCCTGGCCATCTTCAGGCTCTTGCCCGCCCCACCGGTCCCGGAGCCGCGCACTGTGCTCGAATGGGTCTTACTCGGTCCGCTGGTGTCCCTCTGCGTCGCCATGGCCGGTCTCGCCGGAATTCTTTCCCTGGGGGAGGAACGAACTTCAGGAACACAGGCCTGGCACATGACTCTTCCCATTTCTGCGCGCCGTCAATGGCTCATCAAGCTGTTCTTGGCGATGTTCGCAGGAGTGGCCTGCTCCGCAGCATTCCCGGTTCTGGCGATGATTGCCGGCGGAGCTGTTTACGGTTCGCCGCTGATGTATGTTGACCTCCATTCCCTGTCCGACGATTTCATCCTCTTCGCGATCCTGACGTTTACCTGCTTCTGGTGCGCGTGCGCCGCCAATGGCACAGTGCGCGCCGCCGTCTGGGCCGTCCCGGTAACCGTCGTCGTCTCGCTTGCCTGTGCCGGTGGCGTATCGCTGGGAGAAGAATTGGCACAAAGCACGGGAACACTAAGAGATCTCGTGGTTTCCTCGTTCCATCTCAACCCGTTCGCTTTCGCGACCCTCATCGACTTTGCCCGCGGGCACGTACTCTGGCTCTTTGTCCCCACCTTGCTTCTTGCGCTGCTCCAGAGCTACTGGCTGTTTCGAACGCCGCCGCAAAGTAGCGCCCGGTGGATGTTCCGCTGCATTCTGCCGCTCGCTGCGCTGACGATTCTCTGGAGTTTTTCGGCCTCCGCGGGCTTGCTCTTCTCGCGCTGGGAGCCGTTCCAGGAGACTCGCCACGCGCTCGACAAATTTCAGCCAACCACCGCGAACCTCCAGCTCACTGGCGAGCGTCTCGCCAAGGAGTCTTCTCTGTCTCCGTTCACGCAGCGCTGGCTGACCGGCTCGCACATTACCGTTGCTCCCGAGCTAACCCGTTCGTCGGGTTATCGCGCCACGATCCATCTCGCCAGTGGTCTGGAATGCACGCTGACGGTTGTCCACTTCAGCTCGAGCGCGGCGGCCTCCTGCGCGCAGAAGGCTCCCTGAAAGAGCTTCTTACCTGCCAGCCGCTTCGTTGACCCCTCTACTGTTATACTGTATCTTTACACTGATACAGTTAACGCCTCATGTTTTTCAAGCTGAATCCCACGACCGGCCACCCTCTCTACCTCCAGCTTATGCAGCAGATTCGCCACGCCGTCGAAACCGGAGCACTGCAGGATGGCTCCCAGCTGCCCGGTATCCGTACTCTTGCCGAGGAGCTCGTCGTCAGTCCAAACACCATCGCCAAGGCCTACTCCGAGTTGGAACATGAGGGTCTTCTCGAATTGCGCCAGGGCTCTGGCGCGTTCGTCTGCGTGAAGCGCCGCACCCGCTTCTTGACGGACTCCGTTCACGTGGCTCGACGCAGAATTCGCGACCTTATCGAGCGGCTCCGCGACGAGGGCCTTCTCGATGAAGAGATCCGCCGGGCCTTCGAAGCAGAACTTCTCTTCCCGGCTGAAATTGTCAGGAAGCGATGACTGACGAACCCGTCATCGTCACCCGCGGCCTCGCAAAATCATACGGCGGCGCACACGCTGTTCGAGGACTGAATCTGTCGGTGGGCCGCCATCGGATTACTGCCTTTCTCGGGCGAAACGGCGCGGGCAAGAGCACCACCATCAAAATGCTGCTCGGTCTGGTCCGGCCCACTGCCGGTTCGGGCACTGTATTGGGAAAAGAGATCACAGACGCCGTACAGAACCGCGAAATGCGAAGGAGAGTCGCCTACGTCGCGGAGGACAAATCCCTGTATGGCTACATGACTGTCGCGCAGACCATCGCGTTCGCCCGTTCCTTTTACTCGGACTGGCGTATAGCCATGGAAAAGAAACTCCTTCTGGACTCTGAGTTGCCCGCCAATCGAAAAGTAAGATCGCTTTCCAAGGGTATGCGCACGAAGCTCGCTCTTCTGCTGGCTTTCGCCCGCCGCCCGGACCTCCTCATTCTGGATGAGCCTAGCGAGGGACTCGATCCCGTAGGCATCGAGTACCTATTGCGGATGCTCACATCGTGCTCCGCCGAGGGCGTCTCCGTTTTTTTCTCTTCGCACCAGATCGCTGAAGTCGAGCGGGTCGCCGATCACATCTGCATCCTCGAGAAAGGCTGTCTTCTCGTGGATGCCTCGGTCGACCAACTCCGCGAATCCTACCGGCGAGTCGATATGGTTTTCCCTGCACCTCCGCCCGAACACGAGTTTCGAATTTCAGGCGTCGAAAGAATCAAGACGGCCGGAAATCAAATGAGCGTATTCGCCAGCAGCAATGCCGAAGCCGTGGTCGAACGTGCACATGATTTGAGCGCCGTTTCCATCGAGGTTGCACCCGTTGGTCTTCGCGACGTTTTTCTGGAAACGGTCAGGGAGAACTGAATCGTGCTCTGGTATAAAGCTTGGCTCGAGACTCGCTCCAGATTCCTAACTTCTCTCGCTACTCTCATCATCTTCTGTTCGCTCTTTGTCCACCATGCGCTTTACATCTCTTGTTTGAACACTTTTCCGTGCCCGGAAGAAGTCAGGCACTCCGAATGGAGGTCAGAATTCCACTTCCTTCTCTTCGTCAATCAGCAATACGTTGTCATCATGTGGATTCTCGCGGTTGTCCTATTGGGAATGGGCGGACTCGTTCGCGAGAAAGCCCTTGGAACCTCTTCTCTAACTCTGACGTTGCCCGTCAGCAGGGTGCGCCTCATGCTTGTCCGCGCGGCAATGGGCGTCTTTCAGGCGATCGTGCTCGGTGTCCTGCCGTGGCTTGCCGTTCTTGTGATCTCCCTCCGCGCAAATGTGCCGATTTCTATAAAGCAGGTCGGGTCATACGCGCTGCTCCTGGTCGGAGGCGGTCTGATCTATTTCGCGATGGCAGTTTTGGTTTCGTCTTTGGTTCCGGGCGAATACACCGCTCCTGCGCTCGCTTTTGGGTTCGTGCTTCTAGCTGCAATGCTATTCGACAATTGGCTTCGCCGCTTCAACGTTTGGCGGCTCGTGACCGGCGATTTGTCGATAGATCGAAACACGTTCCTGCTTTCGGCCCATTTACCCTGGCTGGGCATCCTTGCGAGCTTGTCCGTCGCCGGAGTCTTTCTTCTTGCGTCAATCCTGCTCATCGAAACACGCGATTTCTGATATCTTCTCGGTGGCGAAGAAACAAAACCCCGTGCCCGCTTCTCCGGCAGGCCGTTTTTTGGCTTCACACTTCTTTACCGGAAAGCATAAAATCAATCGCCTTGGTTCGGGAGCGCTCGTCAAGCCAGCTATGATTCGTTTCTTGAAAAATCGCATTGGGTGGCGCGGTGGCCGCGGCGAATCCGTCGCTCTCGGCAGCCTCGAATTTGAATTGATGGAGATTCTCTGGTCGCGTAACGACTGCTCCGTCCGCGACGTAGTCAGCGAACTGCAGCGCCCTCTTGCCTACACCACCGTAATGACCACGCTCGATCGTCTCTATAAAAAAGGCCTTCTCGATCGCCGCAAGTCCCAGCGCGCCTTCTTCTATTCCCCGCACCTTTCCCGCCAGGAATGGGAGCGCCAGCGCGCCGGCAACCTCGTCGCCGGCTTCCTCGCCGGCCCCAACCCTTCTCGCGAACTCCTGCTCTCCTGCCTGCTTGACGCCGTCGGCACGCACGACGCCACCCTACTTGACGAACTCGAAAAAAAGATCCGCGCGCGTCGCAAAGAAATCGAACGCCAGGAGCAACCGTGACGCTGTCCTACGCGCTCCGTCTTGTCTGCCTCAGCTTCGCTTCTTTCTTTCTCTTGAACGCGGCGGCCAGCATGCTTGTCTGGCTTTTGTCGGATTTTCTGATTCGCTCTGCCGAAAAAACCGTCCCGCGCTCAGCCGCGCGTTTTCTGCTGGCGGTGCGCCTCTTGCCGTTTTTCTTTGGAGCGCTTTTCGTTCTGGCGCTCTGCATTCCCAGCTATCTCTGGCTGGAGCCGCATGCTACCGCGGAACGCGTCGGCTCCCTATGTATCCTGTTCGGCATCCTCGGTGCAGGTTTGTTTTTCATCTCTGCCACGCGCGCCGCCCGCGCCGTGCTGGCGTCTGTCCGCCACGTTCGCTTGTGCTCCGCGGCCGTTTTGCAGCATCCGGCTTCTGGCGCCCCTTCAGATCTCGTCGTTGTTGACGCCAAAGCCCCTCTTCTGGCCATGTCCGGTGTGCTTCGTCCCAGGCTTCTCGTTTCCCAGGTCGTGCTTGACGGATTGAGTCCCGACCAGCTCGGCGTTGTTCTTTCCCATGAGTTGGCTCATCGCCGCTCCCGCGACAATTTCAAACGCTTCCTCTTTCTTCTCGCACCGGACCTGCTTCCGTTTCTCCATCCACTTCGCGATTTGGAGCGTACCTGGTCCAGGTTTTCCGAATGGGCGGCCGACGATGAAGCCACCGCCGGAGATCCGCTCCGAGCCGTTTCTCTGGCCGCCGCACTGGTGCAAGTCGCGCGCCTCGGTGCCAGTCCTGAGCTACCGTATCTTTCTACGTCTCTTCTTGCGGACGATCGCGACCTTTCGCTCCGGGTCGAACGGCTCCTTTGTCCGAGCTCGCCAGCTGCTCCTTGCCGTTCTCGCCGGGAAACTGGCCTCGCGGGCTCCGCCATTCTGATCGTCGGCGGCGGCCTCGCATTACTCTGTCTCTCGCCTCTCGCTCTAACCTCCGTTCACGAACTCCTGGAATTCTTCCTCCGCTAAAGAAGCTACTTTCGCGTCATCCGCAGCTCGATCATCAACCGCTCCTCGCCTTTTTCGTTGATTAGAAAATGGCGATGCAGGAGAACGCGGCCGTCTTCCTCAAGGTGCGCCCGCGCGACGGTCTTGCGCCCGGGATGCTCGGTGTCGAGGGGCGTGGCCCATAGAACGATGTTCTTGCCGTCGAACGTGCCGTCGCTCTGGCGAATCGACATGGTCGTCTGGTGCGAGTCGTACCACACCGTGGTGAAGCGATTCGTTTTCGAATCGAAGCCGGAGATGCCGGTGCCGGTGGTTTTCGTTCCATCAGCATTAAAGAACACGAAATCCGACTGCAGAAACTTGCCATCTTGAATCATGTACTGCTTGCACATGCCTTTTGTCTCGATCGGCTTCCCGTTCATTGGGAAAAACGTCTTGACTACGTCCCAGTCGCCCGCAAATTGCGCCAGCAGCTTCTGGCCGGCGCCCGGCGCGTTCGGCGGCTCATATTGATTGTGGGTTTGCTGCGCGACTGCCGCAGTAGCAATGAGCAATGCCACGAGGATCCGTTTCTTCATCCTTACCCTCCTCCGCGTCTACTGTATCTCGCAAATCCACTCATCTGCAGTCCAGCCACCAAGGTCAGTCTGAATGCAGCGAAGCATCAGCGCCGGATTAGCACCCGGCACTGCACAGCACTAAATGCAAATGGTCTGCGGCTCGGCTCGGTTTCCTTTAGAACTGCAACCTGGCTGAAAACTGAAATGAGCGCGCCGGTAGCTGGTTGGTGATGCCTGTCAATGGCTGGCCAAGCGTCGGACTCGGCGTCGGATTGTTTCCGTATATTCCGTTGTATCCCACGAAATTCGCGTGGTTGAACACATTGAACGTTTCTGCCCGCAGCCGCACCTGCAGTTGCTCCTTGATCGGGAACTCCTTCTCCACGAACGGCGCAAAATCATAGATCGGCCGCCCGCGTCCTGCATTTCGCCCGACCACGACTCCGTTGATCACCGGCCGGTCCGTCGTCGCTCCGCTGTCTCCGCTGTTCGTCGTTCCGGTCGTGTAGTTGAATGGCAGCCCCGACGCCAGCGTGGCAATCCCTCCCACGTGAAAACCAAGCGGCGCGCTGTACGTCCCGCTCACGACAAACCGGTGCCGCTGATCGAAGAGTGCGTTGCCATTTTCGATGCTCCCGGCGAAGTTTGGATCATTGGGATTCTGCCCGGTCGCGTCGGGGTCCACGTTGTCAATCGTGTGCGAGTACACATAGCTCGCCAGCATCGCGAAATGCTTCGAGAACTGATGGCTCAGGTTCACGTTCAGCGCCTCGTAATACACATACCCGTTGTTCACGTCGGAAGTGATCACTCCATACGCCGGTGTCGGCTGCGGCGGATTGGTCGGGGTCGCACTGCAAGTAATACCCAGGTTCGCGTAGAATAGTACCCAGAGAGGTCTCGTGCAGTTGGCGGCCTGCGCGGTTCTCAGGGGTTGCCCTTGAGCCGTTCGAATGTACGGCGTCGGCGGATCGACATCCAGCGGCCTCACTACGTGCACCGTGTGCGATCCTACATAATCCACACTGAGCACCCAGCCCTTGGCCACTTGCCGCTCGAAGCCGAACGTCCATTGCTCTGAATACGGATTCAAGAGCGCGTTTGGATACCCGATCAGGTCCGCCACCGGAAAGAACTGGTTGTAGTACGCCGCCCGTCCCGGCCGAATATAAATCGTCCGCACCGGCAACACCGCGCCCGCCGGAAACGCTGGTAGCGGCACCGCCGCCACGCTCGTGGGAAAGCCGACCTGGCCGGCTTGCGCGGTGTAGTTGAAAACGCCGGTCGGACCACTCAGCGCGTAGTTCGCCTCCGAGTTGTCCACCACTTGTGAGTAGTAAATTCCAAATCCCGCGCGAATCACCGTCTTGCCATCGCCGCGCACCTTGTAGGCGAATCCCACGCGCGGCGCAAAGTTCTTCTCGCCATCCGTAAATGTTTGCCGCTCGTAGCGCAGCCCGAGATTCAGCGTCAAGTCCTGCCGGACACGCCAGTCATCCTGCGCGAAGAGCGACCACAGCGTGTCGTCCACCGTATAGCTGCCATTGCCGAAGCTCTGCGTGTATTGCTGCACGTTTCCGATATTGTTTAGGTAGGCGGAACTCTCGCAGACTGACACGGCCTGCGTGCACGTCTTGTACGTCAACTGCCCCAGGAAGATCGGCCCTCCAAACTCCTTACTGTTCCCGCCGTTGTGCGCATGCGAAACGTCCGCGCCGAATTTGAACTGATGCGCGCCTTTCGTCATCGCAACCGTATCGCTCACGCCGTACTGTCGGTTTAGAAGCAGCGCCGACTGAGATGTTCCGCTCGTAAACGTGCCCACCGCGGTGATTGGCACCACAAACTGGGTTCCAAAAACGACTGGATCGAACTGCGTGATCGGCGAAGCCAATTGAAACGTGGCCCGCGCTGTATTCACCAGCGTCGGGGAAAGCACCGCCGTTTCCCCGGCATCAATGGTGTACGTCCGCCGCCGGAAAATCCGGTCAACCGTCGGCAGGTTGTTTCCTCCCACCGTCCCATTCGGGTTCGTATCGTGGAAACTATCGGTGTTCCCACGCAAAAAGAACGTGTTTGCGTCGTTGATTTGGTGATCGATCCGCAGCAGCGACAACCAGCCTGCGTAGTGCCCCACGAAAACCCCCGGATCGAGCGGCGAAATAACCGGCGAGCCACGGTCCTGCCGGCTGTATTCTCCGGCAAAAAAGAAGTAGGTCTTTGCCAGTTTCGGCATGGGTCCGCCAAACGACGCTCCGATCTGTCCCAGCGAATCGGTCACAATCTGGTTTCCGCTCGTTGCATTGGTCGTGGTAAATCCCGCCAGCTTCGCTCCCAGGTCGCTGGGTCTCCACAATCCGAATAAGCCTCCGTGATATTCATCCCCGCCGCTTTTCGTGACGATGTTTACGACGCCGCCCGTTGTCGCGCCAAATTCCGCGGAAAACGCGTTCTCCAGCACTGTCATTTCCTGAACCGCGTCTCGCGGCACATTCGAGAAGATCGTCTGCCGTCCCCAGCTGTCATTCGACGTGCTGCCGTCCACCACCCACGCCGTCTGCCGGCGGCCCGAGCCGTTCGTCGTGAACAAATCCTCATTCATGAACACGTCGCCCATGTTGATCGCCGGACGGTTCGCCGCATTCAGCAAAGGCAGGTACGTAATCCGCGAATTCAGCAGCGGCATCTGCTGGATCTGCTCCTGTCCCAGCCGGTCCCCGAGCTGTGGCTCGTCCGTGCGAATTTCCCCCGCCGTTCCGGTCACTACGACCTGTACCTGGCCGGCGGCCACGCTCAGCTGCAACTCCACATCCGCCGTCGTGCCGCCGAGCAAAGTGATGTTCCGGTTCGCATCGGCAAAGCCTTGCTTGTGCGCTTGAATGGAGTAGCTGCCGATCGCCACTCCGGAGAAAACGAAGTTCCCGGCCATGTCGGTCTCCACATTACGCTCTGAACCGGTGAGCTTGCTGGTGAGTTTCACTTCCACGCCGGCCAACGCCGCATGACTCTGGTCCAGCACTTGCCCCCGCACAGTAGCGGCATCCGGCGTCTGTGCCGGCAGCGGAAGGACCGCAGAAAACAGGAACAGACTCAACGCGGGAAAAAATAAAAGCGTTCGAAAACAGGAATGCGTCTTGAAGGGCTTGCGCCTGCGCGACATCGATCCAGCTCCTGTCGGTCTTTTGTTCTTCGACGAAGAGTGAAACGTTATCGCTTCCGGGTTGGTACTACCAGCGCTAGTAGACTCGGCATTCGACTCGCGAGACTGAATAGGCACGTAACAGACACGGACGGTGCTGCCGCAGAACTGTAAACGTCGCGGCAGGCGCGCCGCGAGGCGCGGGCTATATCGAGGCGCGGCGGTAGCTGCCGTGGATGCGCATCTCGATCAGGTCGTCGATGGTGGCGTCTTTCACACCGTGGTTGCGGACCTCTTTGACGAAGTCGGCGTCCACGCCGTGGATGCGCATGGCCACGAGTTGGTCGGGAGAAATTTTCGCGTAGCCGACGTCGTTCATGCCACGCACAAATTCAGGACTCACGCCGTGGATGCGGAAGGCTACAAGTTCATCGGCGGAGAGATCTTTGGAGACGAGTTGCTGCATTTGCTCGGTGAATTCCGGGCTGACGCCGTGAATGCGGAACGCAACGAGCTCATCCACGGGAACGCGGCGGCCGAGCAGAGCGCTCATGCCCTTGGCGAATGCGGGGTCGGCGCCGTGAATGCGCATGGCCACGAGATCATCGGCTGAGACATCTTTCGCTACGGAGTCCTGGACGCCCCGGACAAATTCCGTCGACACGCCGTGGATGCGAAACGCCACCAGCTGGTCCACGTCGAAGCGCTTTCCGAGCAACGTGTCAATCTGCTTGGTGTCTTCGGGATTCACGCCGTGAATGCGCATGGCGACCAGACCGTCCGCGGACGGTTTTTCAGGAAGCACGTCGGTCATGGCTTTGGTGAATTCCGGAGAAACACCGTGGATGCGGAAAGCGACCAAGTCGTCGGCGGAGGGCTTGCTGGGCAGGAGCTGCTGCATGGCGTGGGCAAATTCGGGCGAGACGCCGTGAATGCGGAAGGCCATGAGCTGGTCGGTATCCTGATGGGGGTAGCCAGCGTCGGCCATGTCCTTAACGAACTGGCGGGAAACATCGTGCATGGTGAAGCCGAAAAGCTGTTCATTTGAGAGGTTGGAATAGCCGAGGGCCTTCATGCCCTGGACGTAGTCGGGGCTGGAGGCGAAAGTGAATTTGCCGTGGCCTTCGCCATTGTTGAAGCGGCCGTCGAAGCTGATGGTTCCGGCATCGCGGCGCATCTCGAAGTGGATTGGCCCGTCCTTGGCGGCGAGGCTGGCGTCGAGGCCAGTGAAGTCGCTGAGCTTGTGCGTATTGCCCCAGCGGCTGTGATTGCCCCAGCTGGAGCGCTCCAGCTCGAGATGGAGGCAAGGGCCTTCGGACGTAGTCGTGATGCGGGCGGACCAGTCGCCCTGGATGGAGTCATCGGCGCGAAGCAGCAAGGGGCGGAGATTGGCGAGCCCGGCCATCAGGATGGCCGCCGCGAACCACAGGAAGAATTTGCGCATGGACGTCACCTCAGTAGCTCAGTCGAATTTCCCCACAGGGCGGCCTCGATGCGAATGCTTGTCTTTGGTGTGGAGGCATCGGGGCGCTCGTACTGGTGATGACGTGCAACTTGGAGATTTGTTCCATGCGGAAGACGCGTTCCGTGCCCGTGACCCGTGTTCCGTGTCCCGTGAAAAAGTGCCGACCGGCCAGCCAAAGGGAGCCACAGCTGTTCGCCGGGGTATGCGAGCCCGGGTGTTTTGCACAAAGAGTGCGCAACTTATTGATTGCAAAAGGGTTGACGAATCGCACGGTGCAAAAGAGTGCAAGCTAGTGCGAAAGTTGAGGACTTGAGCTTGCCGGGTAAGGTCAGGAGACAGAGGAAGAAAGCGCCTGAGGGCGCAGAAGATGCAAGATTCGCAGAGACAAAGGCGGTAGACGAGAAACGCAGATCCCTCGGAAGGCCCGGGCTGACATTTGCCAGGCTGGGCAGGACAGTGTGGCTGGATGAGAACGTGTGGCTGAATGAGCCTGTGGTTAACAGCCTGACTGGCGGAAACATACACCCATTTCTTATGAAATGGTGTATGCTTTTCGCATGGGACGAACCAACATTGAAATTGACGAGACGCTGGTGCGGAAAGCGCGCAAGCTGACGCGGCTCAAGACGAAGCGCGCCATCGTGGATAAGGCGCTTGAGCTGTTGGTGCGCTCGGAAAGCCGCAAGGGCCTCCTTCACTATTACGGAACGGGGATCTGGAAGGGTGACGTGAAAGCGATGCGCAGGAACCGCGGTTGATCCTGGTCGATAGTTCGGTGTGGATTGATTTTTTCAATACGGCGCCGGGCCGAGCCGGGGCCGAACTGCGGCGAATGATCCGCGACGCGGAGCCGTTTGCGCTGACGGGCGTGGTCGTCACGGAGATCCTGCAAGGCCTGACGCGCGATGTAAGCCGCATTGCGAACTATCTTTCTCAATGGGACCTGCTGGAGCCCGGCGGCTTTCGGACCTACCGCGAAGCAGCAGAGATTTTTCGACTGGGACTGGCCAGGGGCATGAGCCTGACGACGATCGATGTGCTGATCGCGGCGGTCGCTTTGGAGCATCGTGCCAGCGTCTTCACACGGGACAAGGATTTCGGGCGTATAGCGCGCTTGACGGGGCTGCCGCTGTATTTCGTGCCAGCGCCATGAGGCAAGCATGCTCCAAAGAAGGAGCGCCGAACGGCTAGTCCTGGGAAGGTTGCTCGGCGTGGTCGATGACGAGGACTTCGACGGGGCTGTCTTGCCGTGCGAGTTGGAGGCCGAGCTGGTCGTGAACGGCGCTGAGGATGGATGGGCTGGAAGTCTCGGGCGGGATGGGCGTCCACTGCAAGGTGAAATCATAATTGGCATCCAGGCCGGTCTTGTCGAGCACGATGCGGTGCAGACGATTGGAGAGGAATTGCACCAGCGAAGAGATAGGCATGCCCTGAAATAGCTCCTTCCCGTGCTCGGCCTCCCAGTGTCCTGGTCCCGCCGGGGAGTTGCCGAGGCCTTTCGGGCCGTTGGCGTAGGTGTCGCTGGGTTTCGCGAGCTGGAGCTTCGAGCCGGTGGCGGCAACGGTCAGCATATATACGGAAAGCGTGCGGGTTTCGCGGTGAGTTGCCAACTTGAAGTGTTCGGCTAGCAGCGCCTGAATCATATTTCGCCGCTGCTGGCTGCCTTGATCCGGATTAAGTTTGCTTAGTTCGTCCACCGTCGCGTTGCCGATTCTCGCGTCAACGTCGTACTTCTCCGAATTAATCCAGTCGGCCCCTCCGATGAGCTCCGAGTCCGTGACGCTATAGGCCATGCGAACCAGATCGTGCAGGGTGACGTTGGTGGCCATAAAGCGATCTGGCTTGAACATGGCGGCACGGAAAGGTTTCCCCTTGATGTTGAAGCCGGTCATGGGGGTGTCGGTGGTATTCGCTTTCAGGTAGACACTAGCGAAGGCGAGGGCGGGCTGGGATTGTGGCTGATTTGAGCTGACGGTGTCGTACGCAGAGGCTGGTTCGGCGGAATCGATGACGAGAATCTGCGCGGGCGAGCTTTTCTCGGTGGATTCAATCAGTTCGAGGCCGAGCTGGTCGTGAAGCGCGGCGAAGATGGAAGGGCCCGAAACCTCGTCGGATTGCGCTGGAGGGTCCAGTCTCGGTGCTTCGGGTTTGGCTCCTGGCCTTCGTGATTCGACGACATATTCGCTGGCCATCAGACGCCCGTCCGACCAGTGCAAAGTGAAATCGTACGTGCCGGCGAGACCGGTCCTCTCAAGCACGGGGCGGCCCAGTTCGTGTGATAGCTCCCGTGCCAGAAAATCTAGCGAGATGCCCTGACCGATGAGTCGGCCCCTGTGAAAGCTCATAATTCCGCCGTGGCCATTCCCGTTGGCGTCCTTGATTCCGTTGGGGTAGGTGTCGCCAGGTGCGGCTGCGTGAACCTTGGAGCCGCTTTCCGAAATGACCAGCGCATAAGCGGGAATCTCTCTGGTTTCGCGGTGCACGGAGAGATGGAAAGAATCGGCAAGCAACTCGAGGAGCATGGGCTGCTGCTCGGCGGCCATTTGATTCACATCGCCTTTTCGTAATTCTTCCGTTACGGAGTCGCTGACTTCTGCCTCGACATCGTAACGGTCACGGTTGAGCCACGCCGGTCCTCCCGCGATCTGGTAGTCGTCGACGCCGTAGGCCTGTCGGATGAGCATTTGCACCGTGACATTGGTCGCGCTGAAGCCATCGGGGCGGAACTCCGCAGCGGGCGATGCAGACGGGGTCGCGTTGCTTGGCCGGATGGAAACGGATTCGTAAGCGCGCAACGGGGGCGGGTTGTAGAAGGAGGTGGTGACGATTTGCGGTGCATGCGAGTTGGGGCCGCTTTGTGCGGCGTGGACGACGCCGAAGGCGAGAGGGACAAGAGCAGCCGCGGTGCCCGCGGCGGCGAGGAGGAGCTTTTTGCCCAAGCTGAGAGGGCGGGCAGCGCTATGCATCATGATGGCCTCGATTCTTTTCTTGAGATTGGAGCCCGTGACACCGGCCGCGCAGAAGAGCGGCGATTCCAAGTAAAACTTGCAGACCTTGAGAATGGCTTCGGCATAGGTCTGCGGATCCGCCCCGAGGGTGAGGACGTGTTCGTCGCAGGCGCGCTCGCGTTCGTCGACCAGGCGCGCGCCAATCCACCAGAGCAGCGGGTGAAACCAGAAGAGCCCTTCGACGAGCATGTGCAACGCGGCGGCGAGATTGTCCCGGCGGCGGAGGTGGCAAAGTTCGTGGGCGAGGATGGCGTCGAGCTGGGCATCCGTGAGGTGCTCGGAGATTCCGGTGGGGAGCAGAAGGAGAGGACGGAAGATGCCGAGGATGCCGGGTTCGAGCGTTGAAGGAGAGAGGACGAGAGGAATCGGACGGGAAATGCCGGCGCCGTGCTGCGTGCGGAGGAGCGCTGCGAGTTCGCGGCCGGAGGTTACGGGAGAAACGCGGCGTGGTGAGGCAGCAGCCAGGCGATGCCAACGCAGGAGCCAGACCAACAGCACGGCGATGGAGCCGCAGAGCCAGATGAGCAGAAGAACGATGGGAAAAAGATGCGCGGCAGTTGCCGGTGCCTTGGGAAGCGCTGGCGTTGGGGAAATGGAATTGGACGGAGCGAAAGGCTGGCCTAGCTCCTGAAGCGCGAAGGTGAAGTTCGATGGCAGGATAAGGCGAGCCTGCGGGTGTCCGAGGTGGCTGCCGAGCAGGATGAGCAGGGAAAACGGGAGCAGGAATTTTGCGGAAGCGAGCAGCCAAAGCGTGTAACGCGTTCGGGCGTGATTTTTTTGGAGAAGAAGAGTCAGCAGGCCTGCCACGACAGCAAATAACGTGGACTGCCAGAGATGATTGGCGATTGGCGCGCCGATGGCCGGCCACCAGGGGGACGAAGTTAACGAGGCGGGTGGAATCATTTTGCTTTTTCCTGCCTGGCGAGGCGGCGGAGCGTTTTTTCGGCTTCGCGAACTTCTTCGAGAGTGAGCCTGCCGGATTCGACGAGGTGGGCCATGACGGGTTGTGTGCGGCCACCGAAGAGGCTGAGCAGGTCGTCGATGAGACGCCGCTGGGCTTGATGGCGGGAGATGATGGCTTCGAAGATA
>Ga0335077_10005630_pt1 | contig 15397 bp, 10 predicted proteins | sample Lox_Sample_31_FD_207151 | JGI IMG/M metagenome (GOLD analysis project Ga0335077, IMG submission 207151) | Soil microbial communities from Loxahatchee National Wildlife Refuge, Florida, United States - Lox_Sample_3.1 | ecosystem: Environmental > Terrestrial > Soil > Wetlands | place: USA... | reverse complement strand
GACGATTGGGGCCTAAAACGAAGCAAGTTTACCATAGCTCGGAAATGATTAACGACGTGCGTAAGGGGAATCGCCGACCTTCTGGTTTCCGCCGCAGGCGGACTCTATCCAGCTGAGCTACGGGCGCACACGGGTTACAGCGAACTGCGCGGCCTTCAACTAAGAAAGTTTACCACAGCTCGGAAATGATGTGCTTGCGTGCTGGCGCAACGAGAGCTTGTCGAAAGCACTCACCGAGCGGTGCGGGCCTTGCCGGAAGCCTGAAAGAGCGTCAAATCGACCGCATCGGATAAGGCCTTGTATCCCGCATCGGCAGGATGGAGATGATCGCCGCTGTCCATCGCCGGCGCGAGGTGCGATGGATTCCGCGGATCGCGCGTGACCGCGTCGAAATCGATCACGCCGTCGAATTTGCCGCTGGTGCGGATCCAACGGTTAATCGTCTGACGATCGGCTTCGCCGTCCGGCGAATAGTAGAAGGCTCCTTCGTACGGCAGCATGGTCGCGCCATAGACGAGAATATTGTGGGCGTGCGCGCGAAGAATGATTTGCTCGTAGGCGGCGATGATCTCTTGCACGGTCGCGGGATGCTCGTCCTGACCTCGATTGCTGGCGCGGGTTCCGATGTCGTTGATGCCTTCGAGCACAATCAGCCAGCGCACGCCACTTTGCGCCAGAATGTCGCGGTCCAGCCGCGCCAGCGCGTTGGGCCCGAGGTGATCGTGCACGAGGCGATTGCCGCCGATTCCTTCATTTAATACGCCGACGTTTGCCGTGTTTTGGTTCGCTTGCAGGCGGCGGGCGAGATCGTCCGGCCAGCGGCCGTTGCCGTTTGTGGTGGAATTTCTTCCATCGGTGATCGAATCGCCCAGCACAGCGACGGCCGCGGCTGAATCCCTGGTGAGCACATCCACGCCATTCAGGAAATACCAATGATCGATGCGCCCCGCCGTCGGCATCGCTGCGGACGAGACTGACTGCCCCGCCACGAAATACGAAGTGGCTCGCGAGCCTGCGTGCGTCGTGATGTCCTCGGGCGCGCCACGCAGGTAAATCGTGACGGCAAGATCGGAGAGGGGAACGAGGTCGAAGTCGAGAGGATCGGAATACATGAGCGCGCCCGGAGGGACCGACACGGATGGCCGGCCGTCGAACGTGAGCGCCTTGTCGCTTTCCGGGTGGATTGCGCTGCCGCCCGCGGAGAGCGCCACGTGCGCGGAAGGAATTGTGAGCGGCGTGGTTCCAAACAAGTTCGAGAATCGGACCCGGATGCGGCTGCCGCCGATCGAGACGTGCACGACCTGGCGCAGGGTGGTATCGGCGAAGCCGGGCGAGGGGAGTGCGTTCCCAGGATCTTCAAGCTGCGGAGATGACGCCCACGTGCCTACCCAATGGTCCTTCTCGCCATGCGCGCTTGCCGCGTGCTGCGCCGGTATGGGAGCAGCAAACGCGCAGCACAGCGCCAGAGCGAAGATCCATTTCACGTTCAAAGCGCGCCTCATTGATCACTCGCAAAGTGCGTCGAGTTCTATCGGGCAGCGACTGTGAGCTTTGCGTGAATCAAGTCGACTGAATTCCCGCCGGCCATAATGTCGAAGGTTCCCGGCTCGACCACGCGGCGCATGTCGCGATTGAGAAATGAGAGCTCGTCGGGACCGAGCGTGAAATCGACCGTTTGCGTCTGACCGGCATCGAGCGTGATGCGTCGGAAGCCGCGCAATTCCTCGATCGGGCGCGTGACCGAACTGACTTCATCGCGAATGTAAAGCTGCACGACTTCATCCCCGCGGAGATTGCTTGTGTTGGTCACGTCCACGGAGACTTTTGTCTGGCCTTCGGGGCCGATCGTGTCCGGCGACACCCGCAGATTCGCGTAGCTGAAAGACGAGTAGCTGAGTCCCCAGCCGAACGGAAACAGCGGCTTCACCGTTGATCCCAGGTACTCGCGTTTGGCGGAAGGCTTTTGATAGTAATAATCGGGAAGCTGGCCAACGGATCGCGGCACGGTGATCGGCAACTTGCCTCCGGGATTCGCGTCTCCGAAAATCACGTCGGCCGCTGCCGTGCCGCCCTCCTGTCCCAGGTACCAGCCTTCGAGTATCGCGGGCACGTTTTCCGCGACGTAGTTGATCGAGTTAGGGCGGCCGTGAAGGAGAAATACGATGACGGGCTTGCCAGTCGCCACCATGGCCTTCGCGAGATCGTCCTGGTTGCCGAGCAAGTCGAGATTGTCGCGGTCGCCCGGGTGCTTGACGGCCCAGGCTTCGCGTGACGTTTGCTCGTTGCCACCCAGCGTGAGAATGATCACGTCTGCCTTCTTCGCGACCTCGACGGCATCCTGAATGCGCTTGGCATTTTTCACTGGGTCGCCGAGGATCACTTCATCCGCGTCCCAGTCCGGCAGGGTTTCGGTGATCTTGCAGCCCTCGGCGTAAAGAACTGTGGCGCTCGATCCCAGCTTGTCCTTTATTCCTTGCAGAATACTGACGCCGCGGCCGGGCTTGCCGCTGTATCCGCCCAGGTGCACGTCGGCGGCGTTCGGGCCGATTACGGCAACGGTCTTGTATTTCGATTTGTCCAGGGGCAGCAGATGGTTCTGGTTTTTCAGCAGAATGACGGTTTCCCGCGCGGCCTTCAAGGCAAGTTGCTGGTGTTCCGGACTGTTCGTGATCTTCTCGGCGTACGCCGGATCGACGTAGGGATCGTCGAAAAGCCCCAGCAGAAACTTGTCGCGTAAAACGTGCGCCACCGAGCGGTCTATTTCGGCTTCAGCGATCTCCCCGTGTCGCACTTGATCGGCCAGGCTGCGAAAGGCCTCGGCGTTGGGCAGTTCGACGTCAACGCCGGATTCGAGCGCGAGTTTGGCGGCGGCTTCGTTCGACGCGACGACGTGATGAAACGTGTTGAGATCCCTTATGCCGAAATAATCCGAGACGAGAATTCCGTCGAAGCCCCATTCCTGGCGAAGAACATCCTCCAGCAGATGCTTGTTGCTGTGGGATGGAATCCCGTCGATTTCGTTGTAGGAGGCCATCACGCTTTGAATGTGGCCTTCCTCGACGGCAACCTGAAACGGCTTGAAAAAGTATTCGCGGAGCACGCGCTCGGAGTAGTTGGCCGGCGCGGCATTGGTTCCAGCCTCCGGCTGGCCATGGGCCGCGAAATGCTTCGCGGTCGCCATCACATGGGACTTGTCGATGAAGGGACCGGTTCCCTGAAATCCCTGAACCGCAGCCAAGCCGATGTGTGAGACGAGATACGGATCCTCGCCATACGTTTCTTCCGTGCGGCCCCAGCGCGGCTCGCGGGCCAAGTCCAGAACGGGCGTCAGGCATTGCTGCGCCCCGCGGGCGCGCACCTCGGCGGCGGTGGCGGAGAACACATCGTGAACGAGCGCGGGATCCCACGTCGAGGCCAGCCCGATCGCCTGCGGGTAGGAGGTGCCTTTCAGCGCCGCGTGTCCGTGCAAGCACTCCTCGTGGAAGATCACGGGAATGCCGAGGCGAGTATTTTCTCTCAGCCATTTCTGCATTGTGTTCGTGAACTCGGCCATTTCGCGCGGGCCCCGGCTTTCGCTGGGGCGCGACATTTCGCCGAGGCCGTCTTTTAGCACGACTGCGGCTCGTTCCGCGACGAATGCGCCGTTCTGATCCACAAACAATGCATTGGGGTCCCGCGTATTCCGCCTGTTCTGCCAGGTGCCTTCAAGCTGAGCGACTTTCTCTTCAAGCGTCATGCGAGCGAGCAGATCCGCCACGCGCTGTTCGACCGGCAGCCGTGGATTCCGGTATGGCAAAACGTCCTGCGCGCGGCCGGCGGAGCACGCGCAACAGAGGACGATGGCCGGCAGAATCCACCGGACCGCGAAGCGAATTCGAACGCAACGAGTCATGCAAACCTCCGGTGCGAAGCGCCGCCTCTTGACTTGGCGGAAGCGCGGTAATATACCATCTGCGTTGGCGTACACGGTAAGGGGTTCTGCGCATTCTTCAAGTCGGCTCGTCTCGCTCACACTTGCACATCCGATTCCAACCTACCCTGGCGTTGGCCGTCATTGCGGGCGCGATGCTCGCGTTCGGATGCGCCAAAAAACCGCCGGAACACGCGGGCACTGCGGCGATACGCATCGGTTTTTCCATGGATTCGCTGCAATTGGAGCGGTGGCGGCGAGATCGTGACATCTTCGTTCAGCGGGCGCGCGAACTTGGCGCCGACGTGCTGGTGCAATCGGCGGATGCGAACGATTCCGTCCAGGTTCGGCAGGCGGAAAACCTGTTGACGCAGGGCGTGGACGTCCTCGTCGTGGTTCCCCACAACGGAGAAATTGCGGCTTCGATCGTCGAAAGCGCCAAGCGCCAGAACGTTTCCGTGGTTTCCTATGACCGGATAATTCGCAACAGCGACGTCGACTACTACATATCGTTCGACAACGTGAAGGTGGGCGAGCTGCAAGCCAAGTACCTGTTCGATCGAGCGCCGAAGGGCAACTACGTCCTGATCGGCGGCGCGCCAACCGACAACAACGCGCGTATGCTTCGTCAGGGGCAGATGGATATTCTCGATGCCGCGATCCGCCGCGGCGACATCAGGATCGTCGCCGATCAATGGTCAAAGGACTGGCTTCCAGAGGAAGCTCTGAGCCACACGGAGAACGCGCTCACACAAAACAAGAATCAGGTGGTCGCAGTGGTGGCGTCGAACGACAGCACGGCCGGGGGCACGGTTCAGGCGCTTGAGGAACAGAAGCTCGCCGGCAAAGTTTTGGTCTCCGGACAAGACGCCGATCTTGCCGCGTGCCAGCGGATCGTCGAAGGCACGCAAGCTATGACCGTGTACAAGCCCATCTCTCCGCTGGCCACGCGGGCTGCGGAGGCCGCGGTTGCTCTGGCCAGGCATCAGCCGGTGGAATCAAACGGCAAGGTGAATAACGGCTTCAAGGACGTACCGTCATATCTTCTCGAGCCCGTGGTGGTCGACAAGAACAATATGGCTCAGACGGTGATAAAAGACGGCTTTCTCAAGGTCGAAGACGTTTACCGCAATCTTCCGAAGTCGAAATGGCCCGTCACGGCTCAATCGACATCCGGCACGCCGCCGTCGTTGGCGCCATGAACCCCACATCCTCTGCCGGCGTTTCGCTCCTCTCAATGCGTGATATCTGCAAAGAGTTTCCGGGCGTCCGGGCGCTCGATGGCGTAACTCTCGATTTGCGCGAAGGCGAAATCCACGCTCTGGTGGGTGAGAACGGCGCGGGCAAGTCCACGCTGATGAAAATTCTGGGCGGTGTCTATCCCCAGCATCAATTCGAAGGTGAGATACGAGTTTCGGACGAGGTCAAACGATTCAAAGGCGTGCGCGACTCCGAGAAGACGGGAATCGCCGTCGTATTTCAAGAGCTGTCTCTGGTCCCGGAACTGACCGTGGGCGAGAATATTTTTCTTGGACGCGAGCCCGGTTCCCTCGGAGTCATCAACTGGAACGCGCTTTATGCCAGGGCGGCTACGCTGCTCCGCGAACTGAATCTCGATATCGACCCGCGCACGAAGGTGAGCGGGCTCGGCATGGGACAGCAGCAATTGGTCGAGATCGCCAAGGCGCTGTCGCAAGATGCTCGCATCCTGGTGTTGGACGAGCCTACGGCGGCGTTGACCGATACCGAGGCGGAGGTGCTGTTCGGTGTTCTCGCGGACCTCCGGAAGCGCGGTATCGGGATCGTCTACGTCTCGCATCGGTTGGCCGAAGTCTTCCGCCTGAGCGATCGCGTGACGGTGTTGCGCGATGGAAAGAGCATCGTGACTGCCGCGACGGACAGCCTCAATCAGCAGCAGGTGATTGCGCGCATGGTCGGGCGGGAAATCTCGCAGATGTTTCCCGTCGTGCGCAGGGCACCGGCGGAGGTCGTCCTGGAGGTGAAGCACCTCAGCGCCGTGGACGACGCTGTCCGAGGGCGGCCGAGCCTGACCGACGTGAGTTTTTCGGCGCGTCGAGGCGAGGTGCTCGGCATCGCCGGTCTTATGGGCGCCGGCCGCACGGAGCTGCTTCTGTCTTTATTCGGCGCATTTCCCGGAAAGGTCACGGGAGAAATTCTCGTCGGCGGAAAGCCCGCGCGGATTGCCAGTCCCGCCGATGCGATCGATCTGGGCATCGGCTTTGTGACGGAAGACCGCAAGCGCTCCGGACTCGTGCTGAATCAGTCGATCCTGTTCAATATGACGCTCGCGGCTTTGCCGCGGCTCTCGGATTGGTTCGCAACGGATGAGCTGAGGGAGATCGCCGCGAGCCGGCCCTTGTTCGACAGCTTGCAGATCAAGGCGGCGTCGTTGTTCACCGCGGCGGGCACCTTGTCGGGCGGCACGCAGCAGAAGGTCGTTCTCGCGAAATGGCTGTTGAATAAGCCGCGCGTCCTGCTGCTCGACGAGCCCACACATGGAATCGACATCGGCGCCCGGCAGGAAGTCTATTCGACAATCGCCAAGCTGGCCGAGTCCGGGGTCGCTGTGGTGATGGTCTCGTCGGAGCTGCCGGAAGTGCTCGGACTCTCCGATCGCATTCTTGTACTGCATGAAGGGCGAGTCTCCGGACGTTTCACTCGCGACGACGGCACGCCGGAAGCAATCATGGCCTGCGCCACGGGGACGGATCGTCATGCCTAGCCGTGGCTCGTCTGTGGATTCCGCCGCGAACCCCCCGGAGAAATCGCGCGAAGAACGCCTGCACCGCCGCTTGCCGCGCCAAACACTTCGCTCCTACGGAATGCTGCTGGCGCTGGTCGTGCTGTGGGCCATTTTCGCGTTCGCGACCGGCGGAATCTTCATTACCACGCGCAATTTCTCCAACTTGATTCGGCAGACTGCGGTCACGGGCGTTCTGGCCGTCGGCATGGTGATGGTGATCATTGCCGGTGAGATCGACCTCTCCGTCGGCTCCCTGGTCGGCCTCTCGGGGATGGCTGCGGTCATGGTTCAAACGGTATGGCACTGGGGAATTCTTCCATCCGTCCTTACGGGTGTGTTTGTGGGCCTTGCGGTGGGCCTCGTTCAGGGCTGGCTCACCGCGTGGGCGCGAGTGCCCTCGTTCATCGTGACGCTCGGAGGATTGCTTGCGTGGCGGGGCGCGGCCCAGGGAATCAGCAGTGGCAGCACTTTCCCGATCAGGGTCGAATCCTTCAGGGCGATCGGACAGGGGTATCTGAGTGCGACGGCCGGAATTGTCCTCGCAGCCATCGGTGTTGCGGCGCTGATTTGGTCGGTTCTCTTTCGCAATCGCGCCCGCCGGCGGCACGGTTTGGCGCCGTGGAGCGGCACCGGATTGACGCTCCGCATCATTGGGCCGTCGGTGTTGACTGTGGCCTTCGTCGCTGCGCTGAATGCCTATGCAGGCGTGCCGATTCCCGTTCTCATTCTCGTCGTCATCGCGCTCGCGGGAGCTTTCGTTACGCAAAACACCCGATTTGGGCGGCACCTGTACGCGATCGGCGGCAACTCGGAAGCGGCAAAGCTTTCAGGCATCAATCTGCGCAGCCAGGTGTTGATCGCGTTCTGCATTCTCGGCGCGTTGTCCGGCGTGGCGGGAATCATTTACACGGCGCGCGTGGGAAGCGCGGGGCCCGACGCCGGCACATTGCTTGAGTTGGACGCGATTGCGGCGTGCGTGATCGGCGGCGCCAGCTTGATGGGAGGCCGCGGCACCGTGTTTGGCGCGTGCCTGGGCGCGCTGTTCATGGCAAGTCTCGACAATGGAATGTCGCTCAAGGACATACCGGACTTCATTCAGAACATTGTCAAGGGCGGCATCCTGGTGGCCGCGGTGGGATTAGACATGCTTGGCAGGCGGCGGAGCTGATTTAAGACATGTACGTTCTGGGTATCGACGTCGGAACGGGAGGCACACGCGCCGTCATCATCGACGGGCGTGGTCAAGTGTTCTCTTCTGCGACCGAGGATCACCAGCCGTTTGTATCACCTCACATCGGCTGGGCCGAACAGAACCCGGCCGACTGGTGGCGTGCCTGCGGCGTCGCGGTGCGCAAAGCGCTCGCGGCTGGAAATCTGACGGGTGAGGCAATCGCCTGCGTCGGTTTTTCCGGACAGATGCACGGCGCCGTTCTACTCGACGCTTCAGGCGACGTCGTGCGTCCAGCGCTCATCTGGTGCGACGTGCGCACGGAACAGCAGTGCCGTGATCTGAACGAGAAACTTGGCGCCGAACAAATCATTCAGCTCACGTGCAATCCCGCCCTGCCCAATTTCACGCTGACGAAGTTTCTGTGGGTGCGTGAAAACGAGCCGCACAACTGGGAGCGCGTCCGTTCGGTGATGCTCCCGAAGGATTACGTGCGATTTCGGCTGAGCGGTGATCGCGCGACCGATGTCGCAGACGCCTCCGGCACGCTCATGCTCGATGTCGCGCGGCGCCGATGGTCGCCGGAGATCCTGAAGGCCGTGGGATTCGACGAATCGCTGCTGCCTCGCCTCTACGAGTCTCCCGAGGTTTGCGGAAAAGTATCGGAAGCCGGCGCAGCTGCCACGGGGTTGAAGCGCGGAACGCCCGTTGTGGCTGGGGCGGGTGACCAGGCCGCCGGGGCCGTGGGCATGGGAATCGTTGCCGCCGGGGCCGTGAGCGCCACGATCGGCACGTCCGGAGTGGTATTCGCGGCGACGGACCGGCCGGCGCTCGATCCAAAGGGCCGGTTGCACACATTTTGTCACGCCATTCCCGGCCGCTGGCACGTGATGGGAGTCACCCAGGCGGCGGGGCTTTCGCTGCGCTGGCTCCGCGATCTCTTGGGAGCGGTTTCGAGCGATCGAGGTGATGCGTACGATCTCTTAACGGCGGAGGCTGCCGCCGTTCCGCCGGGCGCGGAAGGCGTTTTTTGGGCTCCTTACCTGATGGGCGAACGCACGCCTCATCTCGACCCGAATGCGCGCGGAGCGCTTCTGGGCTTGGCCGCGTCGCACACGCGGGGCCACGTTGTGCGCGCCGTGATGGAAGGCATTGCGTTCAGCTTGAAGGATTCGTTCACGATATTCGCGGAATTGGGCCTGCCGGTTCGAAACGTCCGGCTGGGCGGCGGTGGCGCCAGGTCGCCGCTGTGGCGGCAGATCCAGGCCGACATTTATGACCACGATGTGGAGATTCTCAAGGCCGAAGAGGGCGCCGCATACGGCGCTGCGATCCTCGCAGGCGTCGGCGCCGGAATCTGGCGCTCCGTGGACGCCGCGTGCGGCGAGGTTGTCGAAGTGGCGCATCGCGTTCCGAAAAGGCCGGCGGTGGCGGCGGAGATGAATGCGAATTACGCGACCTATCGCCGCATCTATCCGGCGCTGCGCTCGATTTTCAACTGACGGTGGCATCTCGTGGAGAGCTTGCGGAGGAGGGACTGAGTCATGGGATCCAACAGAGACGCGTTTCAGCCGCGTCCGGAACACAAATTTTCGTTTGGACTCTGGACGGTCGGCAATCGCGGCCGCGATCCGTTCGGCGATTTCGTGCGGCCGCAGCTTTCTCCCGCCGAGATTGTGGAACTGCTGGCCGAAGTGGGCGCCTGGGGCGTCAACCTGCACGACAACGACCTGGTCCCGATCGACGCGAGTCAGGGCGAGCGCAATCGGATCGTCAGCGATTTCAAGAAGGCTTGCAAGGAATCCGGCATTGTCGTGCCGATGGCGACGGTTTCTCTTTTCTTCCATCCCGTGTTTCGCGACGGCGCATTCACTGCAAACGATCCCGAAGTGCGCGCCTACGCCGTGCAAAAGACGATGCGCGCCATGGACATCGGCGCGGAATTGGGCGCAAAAATCTTCGTCCTGTGGGGAGGGCGCGAAGGCGTGGAAACCGACGCGTGCCGGCGCCCCGATGAAGCCATCAAACGCCTGCGCGAGGCGGTGAATTATCTGTGCGAATACAATCTGGAGCGCCGCTACGGATTCAAGTTTGCCTTGGAAGCCAAGCCCAACGAGCCGCGCGGCGACATTTACATGGCGACCACCGGCCACTACCTCGGCTTCATTCCCACGCTTGACCACCCGGAAATGGTCGGCGTAAATCCCGAAGTGGCGCACGAGCAAATGGCGGGACTCAACTTCCTGCATGGCGTCGCTCAAGCATGGGAGGCGGGCAAGCTTTTTCACATCGACCTGAACGACCAGATGCCGGGCCGCTACGACCAGGATTTGCGCTTCGGATCGGCAAATCTCAAGTCGACGTTCTGGCTCGTGAAATTTCTGGAGGACGTCGGTTACGACGGCCCGCGCCATTTCGACGCGCACGCTTACCGCACCGAAGACTTCGAAGGCGTAAAGGATTTCGCGCGCGGCTGCATGCGCACGTACCTGATCCTCAAAGAGAAGGCGGCGCGCTGGAACGCGGACAAGGAGATTCAATCGATACTCGAGGAAATCTCGGCGGGCGGGGATCGAACGCCGTCCGTTGGGCGATATTCGAAAAAAGGTGCCGCCGCCCTTCTGAATCACATCTTCGACAAAGACGCGATTCTAAGGAAGCGCCTGCCCTACGAGCGGCTCGATCAGCTCACCGTGGACCTCTTGCTGGGTGCGCGATAAAAAGGGCGGAGAATCCGTGAAGGTTCACCGCCATCGATTCGTTCTCGGCATCCTACTTTTGCTTGCGGGCGCGCAGTTTGAAACTCTGCATGCCGAGACGGGCGAAGCTGCGTGGTTGCGGTACGCTCCTCTCGGCCCGGCAGCGAGCCGTGAGTATCGCTCGCTTCCGGATTCCGTCGTCGCCTTCGGCGATTCGACTGTACTCATGTCGGCGCAGAGTGAATGGGTCCGCGGCATCCGGGGGATGCTCGGCAAAGTCCCGCGCATCGAGAAAGCCGCGCCGCGTCAGCCCGCGGTTCTGATCGGGACGGTGTCCGCACTGCAAGCCGCCGCGCCCACTTTGCACATTCCCGCCAACCTGAGCGACGACGGATTCTGGCTTGCGACGCAACGAGTTCACGGATTCGATTGCATCATCGTCGCCGGCGCTACGGACCGCGCCGTCCTCTACGGCGTGTTCGCGTTGCTGAGCAAGATCGCTCGAGAGCAACGCATAGACGTCCTCGACGAAATTCAGCAGCCGTCAGCGGGTATTCGCTGGGTGAACCAATGGGACAACCTGAGCGGCAGGATCGAGCGCGGGTACGGCGGCTCCTCGATCTTCTTCGAAGCCGGCGCTGTCCGCGCCGACTTGACCCGCACCGCGGAATACGCGCGGCTGCTCGCGTCGGTCGGCATCAACGGTTGCGCAATCAACAACGTGAATGCCGACCCGGCAGTCCTTCAAAGCGATTTCATTCCCCAGATCGCGCGCATCGCCGACGCCTTCCGTCCCTGGGGAGTCCGAATTGGGATCGCCGTCGATTTCAGCAGCCCGAAGCTGATTGGCGGCCTCGATACGTTTGATCCGTTGGACCCTCGCGTTGCCGCGTGGTGGCAGCGTAAATTCGACGAAATCTATCGGGCGATTCCGGATTTCGGCGGAGTCGTCGTCAAGGCGGACTCGGAGGGCCGTCTGGGCCCCTCGACCTACGGCCGCACGCCCGCGGACGCCGCCAACGTGATCGCGCGGGCGCTCAAGCCGCACCGCGGCCTCGTCTTCTATCGCGCGTTCGTTTACGACCACCATCTCGATTGGCGCGTGATGAAGAACGATCGCGCCAGGGCCGCGTACGACACTTTCCATCCTCTCGACGGTGAATTCGACGACAATGTCGTCGTACAGATCAAGTACGGACCAATCGACTTTCAAGTCCGCGAACCCGTTTCTCCCTTGTTCGGCGGACTTGCGAAAACGAACGAGGCAATCGAGCTGCAAATCACGCAGGAGTACACCGGCCAGCAGCGCCATTTGTGCTTCCTTCCACCCATGTGGAAGCAATCGCTCGATTTCGACCTGCGCGTGAATGGCGCTCACACTCCGGTGAAGGATCTGGTGTCCGGAAAACTTTTTCATCGCCCGGCAGGGGGATACATTGGCGTCGCCAATGTCGGCATGGATTCGGACTGGCTCGGTCATCCGCTGGCCATGGCGAATCTTTACGGTTTCGGGCGCCTGGCCTGGAATCCCGATCTGGCGCCGAAAGCGATTGCCGAGGAGTGGACGCGTCTCACATTCGGAAACGATCCCGCGGTCGTGCGGACCATCACCGCGATGCAACTCGATTCGTGGAATATCTATGAAAGCTACACCGGCCCGCTCGGAGTGGGAACTCTCACGGACATTCTCGGGAGCCACTACGGTCCCGGTCCGGATTCATCGGAGCGCAACGGATGGGGACAGTGGCATCGCGCGGATCAGCAGGGAATCGGCATGGATCGCTCGGTCGCGACCGGCACGGGATACGTCGGCCAGTATCCGCCGGCGGTTCAAAATTTCTACGAGACAACCGCGACGACTCCGGACGATCTGTTGCTTTTCTTCCATCATGTGCCGTACACGTACGTGCTGCATTCCGGGAAGAGCGTAATCCAGCACGTCTACGATTCGCACTACGAAGGCGCGCAGCGCGCGCAGGAGCTGGTGCGGCAGTGGACATCTCTCGAAGGCCGCGTCGATGAGGAGCGCTATTCCGCGACGCTCGCACGACTCGAATACCAGGCGGGGCACGCGATCGTGTGGCGAGACGATATTTGCAAGTGGTTCCATCGCATGTCGAGCATCCCCGACGCCAAGGGGCGCGTCGGAAACTACCCCGGCCGCATCGAAGTTGAGTCGATGCAGCTTCAGGGCTACGTGCCGATTGAGGTTTCGCCCGCCGAAGCGGCCTCCGGCGGCAAAGCGGTCGAGTGCCCGCCGGCCGAACGCCTGTGCTCGGCAACGTTCCACTTTCAAGGCGCCGCCGGCCGGTACGAATTGGACGTCGAATACTTCGACCAGAACAACGGCGAGTCAAAGTTCCGCGTTTTTGTCGGCGATCGGCTTGTCGATCAATGGACCGCGGACGATCATCTTCCCAGCGCGAAGCCGAACGCGGACACATCCACTCGGAGGCGTATCGCGGCGCTCGCGCTCCGCCCCGATGATCGGATACGAATCGAGGGAATGCCCGACCGGGACGAACGCGCCGCTCTTGATTACGTTGAAATCTTCCCCGCACCGGCGCGGTGAACCCCGCAGGCTGAGGCAGAAAATTCCCCGCCGCGGCGGGAATTGTGGCCTTTGCAGGACCCCAAAAAGTGTGTCGATTAGAATGTGTCACTTTTCTTTGTTTTCAATGACATACGGACGTTTCTACTTGGCAGGGTGTGTCGAGTAGAAAGCGGCGGTTCGCCCGCCCGCCGAAGCACTTCTGGGCACAGGCGGGTGAGTGGTGATTAGTGACTCGTGACTCGCCTGCCCGCCGAAGCCTTTTGGGCGCAGGCGGGTGACTCGTAACTCGTGAGACGCGCCAGCGCACTCGAGGAAGCAAGGAGGCAAGGTGGCAAGGAGGCAGGGAGCAAGGGCAGAGATCCCTCGTCGGCCTAAACGCGGCCTCACTCGGGATGCCGATGCTGGTTGCATCGTCAGTTTTCAAAGAGCGTCCCGCTCTCGCTCGGAGAGCGGACAACTTCCAACATCGCCATTCACGCTGGCACATTGTTGGACGCGCGTCAAATGGTTGCTGGTGTGGACTTCGGCGGGAAGAGCGAAGCGCGCACCCTTGCACGAACCGCAAGGGATGCGGCACCCGCGAAGTTTATTCGAGGCGTTGAATAGTAACGGGTGTGCCTTGTACAGTCGCGGGCGTTGCTGGCGGAATACAGATTCGCTTAGGATGCGCCACCCGCCCTCTCTTTGAGCGTGCGCAGGATGGGCGACCCGCCGTGACTTTCCCACTTGAGTGTTCCGGCCTGACTTAGGTACGCTTCAGGGTGCATTTCGAAGACCGACATAAGTAAACAAGGGCACATAACTCCTAAGGAACACCCCTTTGCTGCAAGAGCAAAAGTCCGTTTCTCAGCCAGCACCCATGGATCCGTGGTCGTACCCGCTTGCCCCTAAGATCAGGCCGGAACCAATTGAGAAGACTTGGCGAAATGACGAAGACCCGAACCGCCGCCGGGCTAGCTTCGGCGTTCGCTACCCTGTCTGGGAGATTGCCATCGAGAAGTCCGCCGATTTGCACACGAAGTTGCCGGCCCGTTTCGAAAACACTAAGCGTCGTTCTGTGCGGGGTGTTCGGTTTCGTCTTCCAGTTCCCAATCTCATTTTCTCCGATGCAGACTTTCGCGACTGTAAGTTTCACAGGCCAGACGCAAGAGGCGACTCGCACATCTCGGGGTTAACGTTCAAAAACTGCAACTTCGAACGTTGCATGCTCGGAGGAACCGTTTTCCGTCATGTTACGTTCGAGGGTTGTATGTTCGTTCGATGTGATATTGGGGCCTCCCAGTTCAGTGAGTGCCAGTTTCTCGACTGTAAATTCACTGACTGCACCGCCGAAAACACCAGCTTTCTTGCTACGGAAATTGACCCGACTGCGCTTCTCAGCGGAACGCCCGCTCCAATCTACAACTACGTAGGCCATATTCCAGAAGGGGAGGCTACTTCAGACCAGATTGCAGAAGACTGGGTGGAGGTGCGTCGGAAGCTGGCTGCCCAGCTTCTCAGATCGAATACGGAGATTCACAATACGGGATACGCCGACCGAGGCCTTTTCGAACTAAAGCGGGCCGAGGTAAAGGTTCGCTTCGAAGTACTTCGAACTCGCCCGCTGAAGGAAGGTTTCGCCGCCTTGCCGATTCGAGCGGCTCAGATTCTTGTGGCATGGGCAATTCTTCACGCAACAAAAGGGGGCACTTCGCTGTCGCGTCTTTTCCTAGGCGGGAGCATCCTTGTGCCCATCTACGCGCTGCTGCTATCCAATTCCCACGTTACGTTCATGAACCAAGACTGCTACCTCCGTTCCTTCGAACCATCGCTCTTGACACAACAAATCGCGCGCGCAGCTTCTTTGTTTCTTGCCATTGGCTACACAGCCTTCGATGGCGGACCGCTGGCCACTGTTCTCCTCACGGCTGGAGCTTTGCTCGGCTTGTTCTGGTATGCGCTGGTAGCTGCTGTTGTAATCCACCGTGTTTACCGCTAACGAGGTAGGAGAGACTCTCGCGCTTCTGAGGCCCCCGTTTTTGGCCATTTTCCTGTATGGAAGCTATGCAAGAGGTGACGCCGACGATACGTCTGACGTTGACGTCTTACAAGTTACGTTGGATCATACGGCACCTTATGCCGTTGGAAGTCTCAACGTAACGTGCTACACATTCCATCAACTCTTGCGCCTCGCACGCACCGGTGGCCTTTTCGCACGGCATCTCGTTGAGGAGGCACTACCCTTATTCGATCCAGAGGATCTACTGGGGACGCTGAAATCAGCTTATGTCGCTCCCGAAACCTACCATGGCGTTAGGAAAGA
>Ga0335077_10005628_pt1 | contig 15399 bp, 11 predicted proteins | sample Lox_Sample_31_FD_207151 | JGI IMG/M metagenome (GOLD analysis project Ga0335077, IMG submission 207151) | Soil microbial communities from Loxahatchee National Wildlife Refuge, Florida, United States - Lox_Sample_3.1 | ecosystem: Environmental > Terrestrial > Soil > Wetlands | place: USA... | reverse complement strand
GGATCCGCAGGGACCGGAAGAGGTCCAGAATCTCCTTGGCCGCGTGTACCACGGCCAGGTTGCCGCCCACCTTCCGCAATGAGTTGTGGCCGGCAATCAGCCAGCCCAGCCCCGCGGAATCCACCATGGCACCTCCGGAGAAATCCAGCGTCACATCGCGGACGCCTTCGGCCACCGCTGCGCGCAGCACGGCTCGCAACTCAGTAGCCCCCACATCGCCGGCCGGCCTCTCCAGCGCCGACGGGCCGCCATCGACATGACCGGTCACAAGCCCCTCCCCGCCCCTCACGAACAACTTACGGAAGCACTCCGTCGCCCCGATGCTACCCTATGCATGTGGACCACCCGCGCCTGGCTCGAATCAGGCAAATTGGGTTCGTTCCTGCAAAATCGGTGATTCCTGCAAATTTGCCTTCTCGGGATCGTCCGTCGGCCGGAGCCCATTCGCTATAATTGTTCTATCCCTACGTGGAATAAGGAGTACCATGCAATCTCGGCGTAATTTCATCGGCAAGGTTGCCACCGGCCTGGCCGGCACGTTGGCCGCTTCCAACGTCCTCGGCGCCAACGAGCGCATCCGCATCGGCATCATCGGCCCCGGCGCGCGCGGGTCGGAAATCCTCCGCCAGGCGCTCGCCTGCGCCAATACCGAGTGCATCGGCGCCGCCGACGTCTACACCCGCCGCCTCGAGGCCGTCCGCCAGATCGCCCCCAACGCCAAAACCTACTCCGATTACCACCGCATGCTCGAGGACAAGAACGTCGACGCCGTCCTCATCGCCACTCCCCAGCACCTGCACGCCGAGTGCTTCACCGCCGCGCTCGATGCCGGCAAGCACGTCTACCAGGAAAAGACCATGGCGTTCAACGTCGAGCACGCCAAGCGCATGCGCGCCGCGGTCGAGCGCGCCGGCAAGCAGCGCATCGTGCAGATCGGCCACCAGTGGACCTCCACCGGCCAGTTCACCGACGCCGTCAGCTATCTCAAGCCCGAATTGATGGGTAAGATCACCATGATCCACGCGCACATGTACCGCAACACCCCGCATGGCAAGCCGCAGTGGACCAACCCGATCTATCCCGACATGACGCCCGGGAATATCGATTGGAAAGCCTTCCTCGGCGAGGCCCCCCAGCGCCCCTTCGACGCCAATCGCTACGCCAACTGGCGCTTCTTCTGGGACTATTCGGGCGGCAATGTATTCGAAAACATGTGCCACCAGCTCTGCTTCTGGTATAAGGCGATGAGGCTCGACATTCCCAGGTCGGTCACCATGACCGGTGGCCTCTACCTCTGGAAGGATGGCCGCGAGGTCCCCGACACCATGAACGTCTCCATGGAGCACGACGACATGCTCTTCACCTGGGACTCCGGCTTCGGCAACGAGCGTCTGGGCGTCACCGAAGAGGCGCTTGGCGACAATGGCACCATTTCTCACACCATGCAAGGCATCCGCTACACGCCGGAGAAGAAGACGCGCCCCGACGGCAACGAGATGGCCGGCATGACCAAGTCCGATCCCCGTGCCCATATGCAGAATTTCCTCGACGCGGTCCGCGACTCGGGCACCCAGCCCAACTGCCCCTTCGATCTGGGCTTCCGCGTAGCCATCGCCTGCCGCATGGCGGTGGAGAGCTACCGGAAACAGCGCACCATGCATTGGGACGCCGCCAAAGAAGAGATCGTATAAATCCGTGGACTTCCAGTACACGCCGGAACAGATCCAGCTCCGCAAATCCGTCCGTGAATTCGCCGAAGCGGAGATTGCGCCCCACGTCATGGAGTGGGATGAAGCGCAGACTTTCCCCATGGAGGTCGTCCGCAAGCTCGGCCAACTTGGATACCTGGGCGCTGTCTTTCCCGAAGAACTGGGCGGCGCCGGCCTCGGCTACATCGAATACTCGATCATCATTGAAGAGCTTTCCCGCGTGGATGGCTCGGTCGGCATCATCGTCGCCGCCCACACGTCGCTCTGCTCCAATCACATTTACAGAATGGGCACCGATGAGCAGCGCCACCGCTATCTCCCCAAGCTGGCCTCGGGCGAGTGGATCGGCTGCTGGTCGCTCACCGAACCCGAGGCGGGCTCGGACGCCGCCGGCACCCGCACCAAGGCCGTGTTGCAGGACGGCTGCTGGGTGCTCAACGGCGCCAAGACTTTTACCACCAACGCGCATTACGCCGACGTGTGCGTCGCTATGGCGGTCACCGATCGCGCCGCCGCCCAACACGGCATCTCCGCGTTCCTGGTAGACAAGGGTACGCCGGGCTTCCACCCCGGCAAGAAGGAAAACAAGCTCGGACTCCGCGCCAGCGCCACCGGCGAAGTGATCTTCGAAAGCTGCCGTCTCGGCCCCGGCCAGTTGCTCGGCAAGATGAACGAAGGCTTCGTGGACAGCCTCAAAGTCCTCGACGGCGGGCGCATTTCGATTGCGGCTCTCTCGCTCGGCATGGCCCAGGGCGCCTACGATGCCGCCCTCCGCTATTCCAAGCTCCGCAAGCAATTCGGCCGGCCGATCTCCGAGTTCCAGGCCATCCAGCACAAGCTCGTGGACATGGCCGTGGACCTCGACGCCGCGCGCCTCCTCAACTACCGCGCCGCCTGGATGCTCGACCACGGCATGCGCGTCACCCGCGAATCCGCCATGGCCAAGCTGTTCGCTTCCGAAGCCGCCGTGCGCATCGCCAACGAAGCTGTGCAGATCCACGGCGGCTACGGGTACATCAAAGACTATCCCGTCGAAAAGTTCTACCGCGACGTGAAGCTCTGTACCATCGGGGAAGGCACCAGCGAAATCCAGCGGCTGGTCATTGCCCGGCAACTTCTGAAAAGCTGATGAACGATTGGGCATCCAGAATCCGGGCGGGCGACGCGCGCGCGCTGGCTCGCGCCGCTACCGGCGTCGAGAACCGTGATCCGGAGGCGCTTCACGTTCTCGACGAACTGGCGCCCTTCGCCGGCCACGCCCGCATCGTCGGAATCACCGGCCCGCCCGGCGCGGGCAAGAGCACCCTCGTGGACGCCCTCGCGGCGGAGTTGCGCCGCCGGGGCCAGACGCTCGCGATCATCGCGGTCGATCCCAGCAGCCGCGCCACCGGCGGAGCCATTCTGGGCGACCGCATCCGCATGCAGCAGCACCATGCCGACCCCGGCATCTTCATCCGTTCCATGGCCACCCGCGGCACTACCGGCGGCCTGGCCCGCGCGACGGCCGACCTGGCTCGCCTGATGGACGCGGCCGGCCGGGATTTCGTCCTCATCGAAACGGTCGGCGTGGGACAGGACGAAGTCGAGATCGCGGACCTGGCGAATGTCACCGTAGTCGTCCTGGTTCCCGGCATGGGCGACGACATCCAGGCGATCAAGGCCGGAATCCTGGAAATCGCCGACATCTTCGTTATCAACAAGGCCGATCACCCCGGCGCCGACCGCATCGAGCGCGAGATGCACGCCGAAGGCCACGAGGTCCCGATCCTCCGCACCGTAGCCACCACCGGCGCTGGAATTCCTGAGTTGCTGGAAGCGATTGCACCCGGATGCGGCGCAGGCACTCCTGCCTGCCGTGCCTCGTCCTGCGAGCACGAGACTCATCCCGGCGCTTTTCCGGCGGCTTCTAAGCCACCGAGCATCGACCATCTCGGCATCGCCGTCCCAGTGCTCGAATCGGCTGTCGCGTTCTATCAGACGCTCGGCCTCTCCGTCGCGCATCGCGAGACGATCGCCACGGAAAAGGTGAACGTCGCGATGCTTCCCACCGGCGATTCGCGCATCGAACTCCTCGAGCCGATGTCTGCCGATTCCCCAATCTCCAGGTTTCTCGAAAAGCGCGGCCCCGGCCTGCACCACGTAGCGCTGCAGGTGCCCGACCTCCCAGCCGCCGTAGAGCGCCTCAGATCCTCCGGCGCGCGCCTGCTCAACGAGCCATGCAAAGGAGCCGGCGGCCATCTCTACGTCTTTGTGCACCCCGCCTCCACCGGCGGCGTTCTAATCGAACTCATCCAGGAGACCGGCCATTGACCTCTGTGCTGTCCCTGATTCCCAATACCCGTCCACCGCATCCGCTCCGTGACGTGGCGCAGGCACTCCTGTCTGCCGCGCCCCGACTCATCGGGGCGCTTGTCGGGCATCCACAGTGCCAGTCGCAACGAGGGGTCTTCGAGGCTGCCGAGTCGGCACTTCTGCCGACGCTTTTGGTCGCTACCAACTCCCGCGCAGGAGCAACCCAAGACATCCCCTACTCACTCAGGAGAACTGAATTTTGAAAGCGGAAATCGGCATCATCGGCGGCAGCGGACTCTACTCCATGCCCGGATTTGAAGCCTGGGAGGAGGCCAGCTACGATACCCCCTTCGGCCGTCCCTCCAGCAACTTTGTCCTCGGCACCCTCTCCGGCCGGCGCGTGGCGTTTCTCGCGCGTCATGGCCGCGGCCACACCATCTCGCCTTCCGAGCTCAACTTCCGGGCGAATATCTACGGCATGAAAATGCTTGGTGTCGAGCGCATCCTCTCGCTCAGCGCCGTGGGCTCTCTCAAAGAAGAGCACCGTCCGCTCGACTTCGTCATCCCCGACCAGTTTTTCGACCGCACCCGCGGCCGCATTTCCACCTTCTTCGGCGACGGACTGGTAGCCCACATCAGCTTCGCCCATCCCGTCTGTCCGGAGGCCGCCGAAGTCGTTGCCCGCGCCTGCGAATCCAGCGGCGTCACCACCAGGCGCGGCGGAACGTATCTCTGCATGGAGGGCCCCGCCTTCTCCACCAAAGCCGAATCCAACGTCTATCGAAGCTGGGGAATGGACGTCATCGGCATGACCAACCTGCAGGAAGCCAAGCTCGCCCGCGAGGCCGAAATCTGCTACGTCACCGTGGCCATGGTGACCGACTACGATTGCTGGCACGAAGATCACGACGCCGTCACCGTAAGTGATATCATCGGTAATCTCGTGAAGAACTCCGCCAATGCGTGCAAGGTGGTGGCCGCCGCTGTAGGGGAAATGCCGGCCTCCCGCTCCTGCAAGTGCGGATCCGCGCTCGCACACGCCCTCATCACGGAGCGTTCCGCGGTACCCGAGGCAACCCGCCAGAAACTGGGGATTCTCATTGACAAATACTTCGCCTAACGAGATCGCCCGGGAGGTTCTGGAGCGCTGCATCGCAGGCAATCCCCCGGCCGAACTGCCCCCGGCCTTGCTCGAGGATCCGGATGGGCAGGCGCTCTTCGGCACTCTCGTCGAGGGGCTTGCCGACCGGTTTGAACCTGCTCTGTGCGACGCGTATGTGAACCTCTTCGCGCAGCCAATCGCGGCTCTGCTGGACGGCCTCGACGCCGGCGCGCTCGTGGACCGCTACCGGCAGGTGCGCCGCGTCCGTCCCATCACAGCCGAGCCACAGCACGTCTTCGTCCTCTCCCGCATTACCCTCGGCGCCGATGTGGCCGTCACCAGCGTGCTGCTGAATGCCGCCCAACGACGCTTCCCCAAATCGCGCATCAGCTTCGTCGGCCCCCGCAAGAACTTCGAGTTGATGGCCGGCGACCATCACGTTCACAACATTCCCGTGGACTACCGGCGCGGCGGTCTGGCGCAGCGGCTGGCCGTCTTCAGCAAGCTCCAGGAGTTATTCGCCGAGCCGGGATGCATCGTGCTGGATCCCGATTCACGCCTCACCCAGCTCGGTCTGTTGCCGGTGTGCCCTCCCGAACGTTATTACTTCTTCGAAAGCCGTGCCTACGGATCGGAGACCACCGAGCCATTGAGCGCGCTGGCAGCCTCCTGGGCCAGGGAGACCATGGGCGTGAAAGCCAAGCCATTCATCGCACTCAACACCCAGGCGCTGCCCGTCTCCCCCATCACCGCCTACGTGACGGCCAGCTTCGGAGTCGGCGAGAACCCCGCCAAACGCATTCCCGACCCTTTCGAAGAACAGCTCATCAGCCTGCTCAGCCAAACCGGCATGCAAGTTTTTATCGACCGGGGCGCCGGCGGAGAAGAGGCCGAGCGCGTCCGGCGCGCCGCCGAACGGTCGGGCGAATCGGTTCGATTCTGGGAGGGATCCTTCGCCGGCTTCGCCGCGCTCATGGCCGGCAGCCGGCTCTACGTGGGTTACGATTCCGCCGGCCAGCATGCCGCAGCCGCCTGCGGCGTTCCGCAAATCACGGTCTTCGCCGGCTTTCCCGTCCCCCGCATGTTCGATCGCTGGCGCACGGTGGGGAAAAACTCTCGGGTGGTGCGCATCGATCCATCTGACCAAACCGCGGAGGCCACGCTACCTTTGGTTAGGTCCGCCCTCCAGGAACTCAGACCCGTGGTATCGTGAGAGGCGACACATTGGCGGTCGGGTACCGGTACGCCAAATCCGCCAGACCGTTGACTGCCGGCGCCGGCGCCCAATATGTTTGTTTGGGGAGGGGTGCCATGTCACGCGCTGCAGCGTTCGTATTATTTCTCGCGATTCTCCATTCCGCCGAGGCCCAGCAACGGAAACGCGTCGCGGTGATGAACTTCGACTATGGGACCGTTCGGACCAATGTCAACACGCTGTTCGGGTCCGACCAGGATGTCGGCAAAGGCATCGCCGACATGATGGTGGACCGGCTGGTTGCCGACGGCGGATATTCGGTGATTGAGCGCAAAGAACTCGACAAAGTTCTGGGCGAGCAGAACTTCGCCAACAGCGACCGCGCCGATGCCTCGAGCGCTGCCAAGATCGGCCGCGTCCTGGGGGTGGATGCCATCATCATCGGCAGCATCACGCAATTCGGAAACGACGACAAGAAAACCGATATCTCGGGCGGCAGCGTCACCCGGCGCTTGGGCGGAATCGGCATCGGCGGACTGTCGCGCAGCAAGGCCAGCGCCGTCTGCACCATCACGGCCCGCATGATCGATACCTCCACCGCCGAGATCCTGGCCAGCGTGCAGGGCCACGGCGAGGAGTCCAAGAACGGCACCGGCATTCTCGGAACGGGCGGCACCTATGGCGGAGCCGCCGCCGGCGCCCTCGACATGCGGAGCAAGAACTTCCGCGAGACCATCCTCGGCGCTGCCGTGAATAAGGCCGTCAATGACGCGGCCGACGGACTCAACCAGAAGGCCGGATCCATGCCCACCAACGTGGTGGTCATCGAAGGACTCGTAGCCGATGCCTCTCCGGACGGCACCTTGGTGCTCAACGTCGGATCCGCCGCGGGAGTGAAGGTCGGCGCCCAGCTCCTGGTGAAGCGTGTGGGCAAGGAAATCCGCGACCCCGCGAACGGGAAAGTCATCCGCCGCCTGGAGGATTCTATCGGCGCCGTGACGATCACCGAGGTGGACGCACAGTCGTCGGTCGGCAAGTTCAGCGGGCCCGGCCAGCCGCAAGTCGGAGACACCGTCTCGAGCCCCAAGCAGTAGCAATCGCCGGGTCGAAAAACCGCTTGCTCACGCGCGCGGCTCCGGTCTGAGCGCGGTCTGAGCCACGACCGTGAGGGAGTGGAGGTACGGTATGAATTTCGAAGTCGGTTCGACCATTGGCGATTACCAGGTAATCGGAATCCTGGGCGCCGGCGGCATGGGAAAGGTGTACAAGGTCCGCAACACCATCTCGGACCGCGTGGAAGCCATGAAAGTCCTGCTTCCGGATCTGGCAAACGAGCCTGACCTGGCGGACCGCTTCCTTCGCGAGATCAAAGTCCAGGCCAGCCTCGAACATCCCAACATCGCCGCGCTCCATACCGCGGTGCGCGTGGACAATCAACTCCTCATGCTGATGGAGTTCGTCGAGGGCGAGACGCTCGAACAGAAGCTTCGCGAAGGCCCGATTCCCACCGCGCAGGCGGTGGACTACATCCGCCAGATGCTGGCCGCTCTCGAATACGCTCACGGCCGCGGCGTGATCCACCGCGATATCAAGCCCGCCAACATGATGCTCACGCCCGAGGGCGTCGTCAAGCTCATGGACTTCGGGATCGCCAAGGCCGCTACCGATCGCCGCCTGACCATGACGGGCACCACCATGGGGTCGCTCTACTACATGTCGCCCGAACAGATCGAGGGCACTGCCGGGCTGGACGCCCGCTCGGACCTCTACTCCATGGGCGTCTCGCTCTACGAGCTCGTCACCGGCAAGCGGCCGTTCGATGGCGACAGCCAGTTCGCCATCATGTCGGCACACCTGCAAAAGACTCCGGTGCCGCCGATTCAGCTCGATCCCAGTCTGCCGCCGTTGCTCAATGACGTCATTCTGATGTCGGTGTTGAAGGACCCCAACGCCCGGTTCCAGAGTGCCGCGGCCTTTCGAAACGCACTCGGCAATGTCACAGGCCTCGCCACCCGGCAGCACGGCGGCGCTGCAACGCAGGCTCCGCCCCGTATGCCCACGGTGCCGGCCGTCGCGGCGGTCGCGCCTGCGGCCAACGCCCAGCAGCCGATGGCCGCTCCTCCGCCTGCTCCGCCTCCTCCGCGTCCGCGCGGCAAGCGGGGATTGTGGATGGGGATTGGAGCCGCCGCCGCCGTCGCGGCCGTAATCGCGGTCATCGAGTTGGGACCGTTCAAAGGCATCAGCGCGCAATCCAACGCAAGCCGTCCCCCGGCTTCCGGCCAGGCGGCGCCTCCAAAGGAAGCGCCGCAACCAGCGCCGGCCCAGCCGGTGCCCGCGGATCCGCAGCAGACTGCCGGCTCCGGGACTCCGCCCGCGCCGCCTCCCGATTCGACCGCGCCGCAGGCGACCCCACCTGCCGACTCCAAGGCTCGACCGGAACCGAAGAACCCTCCGCGGCAGCAGCAGGCGCCGCCGCAGAAAACCCAGGAGCCGGCGCAGCAGCCTGCAGCGAATGCCCAACGTCCGCCAAGCCAACCCGCACAGGAGCCGCCCCCGCAGCCGATGTCACAGCCCGTGGCGCAGCCCCAGCCCCAAGCCGTGCCCGCTCCGCAGCCCGACCCCGCCGTCCGCGCCCAACTCGATGAGGTGCGCAAGCAACTCACCATGCTCAACGTCCGGGCCGATGGCATTCGCGAAGCCCTGCAGCGTCTGGAGAGCACCCAGAGCTCCGCCGGCATGGGCTTGAACTCCCGGCTGGCAGGCCCCCGCGCTTTGATGAATCAGTTCCTGGAAGCCGCCACCAACGCGCTGAACTCCGGCGACGCGGCCGGCGCTCGCGAGCATTTCCGCAATGCCGAACGCCAGGTCGAAATCCTCGAAAAGGCTCTGAACCGCTAAACTGGAAGCTTGACCGTACTCGATCAAGCACGTGAATGGCTGGCCCGGGCGAATGCCGTGGCGGTGTTGACCGGCGCCGGCATATCCGCGGAGAGTGGCGTTCCCACGTTCCGCGGCGAGGGCGGTCTGTGGAAAGAATACAAGGCGGAGGATCTCGCCACCCCGGAAGCTTTCAAACGGGACCCCCGCCTGGTGTGGGAGTGGTACAACTGGCGGCGCGAGACGATCGCCAGGGCGGCGCCCAACGCCGGCCACAAGGCCCTCGTGCAGTTGGAAATCCGCAAGCCCCGCTTCACTTTGATTACGCAGAACGTGGATGGCTTGCACGATCTCGCGGGGAGCGGCAAGATCCTCAAGCTGCACGGCGACATCTGGCGCATGATCTGTATCGAGTGCCGGGCCAACTTTCCCAACCGCCGCGTGCCCTTACCCAAGATTCCTCCGCACTGCGCCTGCGGAGGCCTGGCGCGTCCGGGAGTGGTGTGGTTCGGAGAGCCGCTGCCCGACGGGATGATCAAGGAAGCCGAGCACGCCATGGCAGCGGCGGAGGTACTCCTGGTGATCGGAACGTCTGCCGTGGTCTACCCCGCCGCCAGCCTGATTCCTTACGCGAAGCAGGCTGGCGCCAGGGTAATCGAGATCAACATCGAGCCCACCGCGGCCACGAAGACGGTGGACCTGTCGTTTCAGGAACCGGCGGGCGAGCTTCTTCCGAAGCTGCTTGCCTGAAGGGCGCGGGTCCGGTTACCGGTGGTGTCCACCACCGCCGCCATGTCCGCCGCCTCCACCGAAACTGTGCCCGCCACCACCGCCGCCGAAGCTGTGCCCTCCGCCGCCTCCAAAGCTGCTGCGAGGAGCACTGCCGGCAAAGCTGCGACTGCCTCCGCTGAAGCCGCCGCCGCGGGGAGCACTAAAGCTCTGACCGCCACCGAAGCTCCGGGGGGCGCTGTAGCTTCGAGGGGCGCTGTAGCTCCGAGGGGCGCTGTAGCTTCGAGGAGCGCCGTAGCTCTGTCCGCCGCCATAACTCCGCGGGGCATTGAAGCTCTGGCCGCCATAACTACGAGGCGAGGCCCCATTGTACCCTCGATTCAATCCCGACGCTCCACCCGGCGCAGTCCGGTAAGATTGGCCGCCCTGTAAACCTCCGGAGGAACCGAAGCTCCGTCCCGCCTGGGGAGCCGTGCCTCGGAACCCTTGGCTGCCCGAGACTCCCGAACGCCCGCCGAAGTTCGACGAATACCGCGAGCCCTGGAACCCGCCCCCGCTCAAGGAGCGGTTAAACGAGCTTTGCCCGCCAAATCGCTGAGCCCGGGAAGCCACCGAAGCTGCCCCGAAGCGATTGCTGAGCGTTCGGTTCGAGTACGGAATACCCAACCGATGGCCGGGATCGTGGGCCCAGACCGCGCGGCCGCCGGCGAACGTCCGGCCGCCATAAAAGCCGCTATGAAAACCGTAGCGGTTGAAGAAACCGTTATTGACGAAGATGCTGTGGCCGAACCAGTTCGGGCCCCAGCCCCACCCCCAGCCGCCAAAGCCCCATCCACCCCAGCCGCCGAAGAAGAAGCCGACATTGATTCCGGGCCAGAATCCCCATCCAAACGATGGGTAAAAAAGCGACGGGTAGTAACCCCAAACCGGAGGACCCCAAATATACGCCGGGTCATAATACGGTACGTAAACCACCTGAGGATCTACCGGCTGGATCTGGATTGCCGACTGTCCGCCCTCCGTGACGGTGCTCACGGTCATTTGTGGGCTGGACGACAGCTTGCCGTTCGCTTGCGCCCGGGCGCGCATCCGCTGCACGGCGCTCATCACGTCGGCTTGTTGGGCCAGAAACGCGTTGCCCAAATCCGTGGTCCATCGCACATCCTGATTCAGTCTGCCCAAAACATCGGGAAACGCTACCAGCGCCTGTACGCTGGGATCCCAATTCTGCTGCCGGGCAGCATCGATCAGTTGAGAACCCCGCAGATCGGAATGCGCCTGCAACCATTGCTGCGCCTCCACCACTTCCAGGGGATACGTGCATGCCACCAGGACTTGGCTCAACAACTGGTCAGGATAAAGCGCGATCGGCGCCACCAGATCGTCCAATTGGTCGGGCGATAGCAATTGCTGGGGCGCATTCTGCGCCGGAGGCGCGTTCGGAGGCGGAACCTGCGCTACGGCCCCGAATCCGAGTAAAACCCACGCCACGCCGGCCGAAAGTAACAGCCGAGATAATGACTTCCACGAGTTGCAGTACATCTGCCACCTCCGTTCCGCCCCGATCGGTGATCGGTGCGTCCACCTTTATAGATGCAAGCCGGGCGTTCCGCGTTATCTTCACCATACAACTCCTTCGAGCTAAAAGCCATAGCAGCCGGCCGCCGGGGAGTTCTACGCGGGCTAGGGTATGAAAAACAGTTCCGGAAATTAGAATGTATTCATCTTCGCAGACCGGACTTCACTCCTGCCGCAGGGCGACCACGGGGTCAATGCGCATCGATCTCCGCGCCGGAAGGTAACACGCCGCCAACGCGAGTGCCGCCAGCAGCAGTGGCGCACCGAGCAGGAGCATTGGATCGGATACGCTCGTGCCCGCGGTCCTGGCAATTTGGGCGAGTGCCGCGGACATTACGCGGATTCCCGCGCGCGCCGCGAGCAGTCCGGCAATTGTGCCGGCACCGACGAGCACGGCGCCCTCCTTCATCACCAGGCCGAGGACGGCGCCGGCGCGCGCTCCCAGCGCCATGCGGATCCCGATCTCCCGGCGGCGCTGCGACACGGAATAGGCGGTCACCCCCGCCAATCCGACGGATGCCAGGATCAGGCCGAAGACTCCGATGAAGCCGTAGGTATACAAGGCCACCTTTACGGGGAACAGCAAGTCCCGGATCTGTTCCGGCATGCTGTGCGCGCTGAACGGCCGCAGCTTGTCGTCAATGGTGGAGATTTCGCGCTGTACTGCGCCGATGACGTCCGCCCCGGGTTTCGCCCGCACCACCAGCGTGACGCCCAAGAGCGAAGGACGCGCGGAATCCTCCGGACGCATCGGAACGTAGAGTGCGCCCGGCGCATCGTCCGGCACGAGGTCCAGACCGGTGCGGATGTTCCGGGCCACTCCCACCACTTCGTAGACACGCGCCTTACCGGCTATCTTCGGAACGCCCGCGGTGCGGCTGGGGCCGCCGAACACGAAGCCTGGCGCATCGTTCCCGCCTAATTCGATGTGCCGCCCGATGGGGTCTTCCCCTTTCCAGCAGTCGCGCGCCATCTTTTCACTGATGACGATCACGGCGGAGTCCTTGGTCTCGTCGCTTTCGCGGAATCCCCGGCCGCGCACGATCGGGATCCCAATGGTCGCGAAGTAGTCGCGGCCAACCACATACCGCTGCCCCCAGTGGAACACCTTCGAGCCGTCGGCTTGGGGCACCTGGAACTGCGCTCCCGGCTTGCCCACTGCCTGCATGGGAATTGCATCGGCGAGGCTGGCCGAAGCAACCGAAGGCAGTCCCTTCACGCGATCCAACAGCTTCTTGAAGAAATCGGAGGCGCGTTGACCGGAATACCCATCGCGAATCGGATCGAGACCAATTACGTACAGGTTCTGCGGATCGAACCCGGGATCCCCACCCATGATCCTCCGATGGCCAATCACCAGGAAGCCGGTGATCAGCAGCAGCGTCAGAGAGCCCGCCACCTGCGACAGCACCAGCAGGTTGCGCAAGCTCAGGCGCCCGAATCTCCGTAGGTTCACGTTGCCGCCCTCTTTGAGCGCCACCGAGAGGTCCGGACGGGTGGCTTGCAGCGCAGGCAGCAGGCCGAACGCCAACCCGGTGAACGCCGTCAGCCCCACGGTAAACAGCAGGACGCGATGGTCCGGCCCCAGAGTAAACGTGACCGGGACATAGAATACAATCGTCTCCCGCGAGGCGAGGTGCATGATCCACGTCGCCATCAGCAAACCCAACACCCCGGCCGCAACCGCGAGCAACAGGCTCTCGGTGAGCAACTGGCGAACCAGTCGGGCACGGCCCGCTCCGATCGCCAGCCGGACGGCGATCTCCTTGCGGCGATCGGCCGCCCGCGCCATCATCATGTTGGCTACGTTGGAGCTGGCGATCAGCAGGATCATCCCGCCAAGTATCGTGAAGAAGCCCGTGAAAAAGGGCAGATCTTCTTTCCTCAGCGGGATCAGTTTGCCTCCCGGATGCAATTGCGCGCGGAGGCCGGGCCGATCGGGGTTGGGGTCGCCATACTCGCGTTCCAGTTGGCGCGCCACCGCATCCAACTCCGCTTCCGCACGCGCCTCCGATATACCGGGCCGCAGCCGGGCAGTCAGATGAAACAGCGTCTGGTCGTGGCGCTCGAACGCGTGCTCCGGGAATTCGGGGATGGACAAGCTGCCCGCCAGCCCCAGGGGAAGCCAGATGTCCGCGTTGTACATCATCGGCGAAGCGCCCTGGAAGTTCTCGGGCCCCACACCCACGATGGTGCATGACTGTCCATTGACGCGAAGCGCCTTGCCGATGATCGATGGGTCGGAGCCCAGGCGTCCCTGCCAGAGCCTGTAACTGACCACCGCCGTGGGCGGATAGCCAGGCTTCTCCTCATCCGCCGCAAAAAATCTGCCGAGCCATGGACTCACCCGGAGCGTCGGAAAATACGAGGCCGTCACCAGATGTCCCCACGTTCGTTCCGTCTGCCCGCCTGTCGAAACTCCCAGCAGCACCGGCGCCACGTATGCCATGGTGGACGAGAAGAGGTCGGTGCGGTCGCGGTAGCGCTCGTAGTCCGGCCAGCCCATCGACGATTTCATCAGCACCAGGCCGTCCGGATTCTGGATTGCCGGCACATCGCGCAGAATGAAACCATTCATCTCGCTGAAGGCCGAAGTGGCGACTCCAATGCCGAGCGTCAGCGAGATCAGTGCGACCGCTGTGAAGCCTGGCGACGCGGCCAGCACGCGCAAGCCATACGTCACGTCTTGCCGAAATTCCGCGAGGTATTCCAGCGGAATGCGGATGGCCACGTCCACCAGCAGGCGGACGAGGCCAATCAGGCCGTGGCGCCGCCAGATGGGCTCGATGGCTTCTTCGGTTACCTGAACCAGTTCATCTCCATAGGCGTTCTTGAATTCGTAAGGGAAGGCGCGTGCCAGCGCGCGGTACAGCCGCAGGCCGACAGCCACCGGCTGATTGGAGGAATGACTCATGACTTTACCTTGCTTGCCAACAACCCTCGCTTGGATTGCACCACGCGAATCAAATCTTCGAGCCTCTCGCTTTCGGCTTTCAGGACGCTCCGGCCGAGGGGAGTGAGCCGGTAGTAGCGCCGCCGGGCGTCGTCCTCCTCGGCGGCGGGGCGATCCTCCGACTGCTCGATCAGGCTCGCGTCGATCAGCCGCTTGAGGGTCCCGTAGAGCGTCGCCGGCCAGAGCCGCACCTTGCCGCCGGTACGGTCAAGAACCTCCTGCATGATGCCGTAGCCGTGCTGGTCCTGGTCGGCCAGGCTCAGCAGGACGTGAAACCAGTGCGGCTTCAACGGCAGAAAACTCTCGGCGGCCGGTTGCTCTCGACGCATATCGATACTGATCAATATATATACCGATCGAGAGGGGTAGTCAAGGTCGATTCGCCCGGGCGCGATGTGGAATCATGATGTCGTGGCAATTAATCCAACCGGAAGATTCTCCTCGCGCGTGGACGACTACATTCGCTATCGGCCGTCGTATCCCGACGCGATCCTCCCGCTCCTGGCGCGGGAATGCGGACTGCGGCCGGAAGCCCGGATCGCCGATATCGGCTCCGGGACCGGACTGCTCTCGCAACTGTTCTTACGCTACGGCTGCGAGGTTTGCGGGGTGGAGCCGAATGCCGAGATGCGGTCGGCCGGCGATCGTCTGCTCGCTGCCGAAGGGCGATTCTCGAGCGTCGATGGCCGCGCGGAGAGCACCGGGCTGCCGGATGCGAGCGTGGATTTCGTGACCGCCGGGCAGGCGTTCCACTGGTTCGACCCCGCTGCGGCGGGCTCGGAGTTTCGCCGGATCCTGAGACCGCCCGGTTGGGTGATTCTGGCATGGAACGAGCGCCTTATGGAAGGCCGTTTTCTCGAGGAATTCGAGGCGTTGTTGCAGCGCTATTCCACGGATTACTCCCAGGTGGACCACCGCCGTATGGATGCGGCCGTGATGGACGCATTCTTCGGCCCGGGCCGAT
>Ga0335077_10005626_pt1 | contig 15403 bp, 19 predicted proteins | sample Lox_Sample_31_FD_207151 | JGI IMG/M metagenome (GOLD analysis project Ga0335077, IMG submission 207151) | Soil microbial communities from Loxahatchee National Wildlife Refuge, Florida, United States - Lox_Sample_3.1 | ecosystem: Environmental > Terrestrial > Soil > Wetlands | place: USA... | reverse complement strand
GAAGAAGACCGATTTCAGTCAGGGCCCGTTTCGCTGGCTCACCGTGGCCTCGCCCGAGGAGCCGGACGGCACTGAGCTGCAACTCGCGCTGAACGGCAACCCCGCGGCCAAAGCCTACCAGCAGGCGATCTTTCAGCAGGGCCAGGCTGCCGCCATGTTTTTCACCGACGACATCCAGGGAGACTACGAGCGGATCAAGACCCGCGGCGCCGAGTTCACCATGCCGCCCACCGACGTGACCGGCTCGACCATCGCGATGCTGAAGGACACCTGCGGCAACCTCATTCAGCTCACCCAGCTCACACGTTATTCGAGATAAGGAGAAGAAGGTGAGCGATCGCGAGTACTACACCCCGGGGCCAGCCCGAGGCGCGCAGATCCGGAAGGACGGAGAGAAATGGACGCTCATTCTCGCCAGAGAACTGCGCCACTCGCCGGAAAAAGTCTGGCAGGCGCTTACGGCCCCGGAGCACCTGCGCGAGTGGGCGCCCTTTGAAGCCGATGGCAGCCTGGGCACGGTTGGAGCCACGGTGAAGCTCACCACGGTGGGAGCGCCCACGCCGCGCGTGACCCAAACAACCGTGACGCGAGCCGACGCTCCCAAGGCGCTTGAGTACAACTGGGGTGGCTTCGACATGCGGTGGGAACTCGAAGCCGCGGGTGGCGGCACGCGACTCACGCTATGGACCAACATCGGTCACCGTTTCATCTCCATGGGGGCCGCCGGGTGGCACATTTGTTTCGATGTTCTGGATCACCTTCTCAGCGGAACGCCCATCGGCCGCATCGTTGGCCCCGAGGCCATGAAGTTCGGTGGCTGGCAGCGATTGAACGCGGAGTACGCCAAGCAGTTCGGGATTGAAGCGCCCAACTGGCCGCCTCCGGCGGCTCAAGAGTTGTGAATCGAGAGGGATGAAGCGCCCATCGGTAAAAGGAGGACAAATCCGTGATGAAAGATGCCACCAAGCGTTCGATGGTTCGCTGGATTCACATCGTTTTCGCTATTCCGATACTCGGCTACATCTATAGTCCCTTTGATCAAATTCCAAACTACGCGCCTCCCACTCGGTATGTCTTCGTTCCCGTAATGCTCCTTTCAGGATTGTGGATGTGGAAAGGCCATGTCCTTCGGCGGCTTATTTCGAAGCAACCCTCTTGACGGCAAGTAATCCGACTGTCTTACAATCGCGCCATGCCACGAAAAGTCATCTTGGGATTCGGAATCAGCCTCGACGGTTATATTGCGCGGCGCAATGGCGACCTGGATTTTCTGGTCATCGACAAAGAAGGTGAAGCCGTGATGGCAGACTTCTTCTCCAAGATCGATACCACGATCATGGGTCGCAAAACCGCGGCTGCCGTAGCGAAAATGCGCGAGAGGGGAGAGGTCCCCGAGACGCCGGGCATGGCGATTCACGTGGTCTCTCGGCGGTGGAAGCCGGGAAAACGCGAAGGTTTTGAAGTGGTGAGCGGATCTCTCAGAGCCTTTATCAGAAAGCTGAAACGCCGCCCAGGGAAGAACATCTATCTGGGAGGTGGGGGCGAATTGGCGCGCAGTTTCCTGCAAGAGGATTTGGTGGACGAGCTCTTCATCGGGCTTGGTCCCATACTGCTGGGTGATGGCATCCCCGGATTTCCGGGCAAGTTTCCGCAGCGTGATTTCAAGCTAACGGAATGCAAGTCCTACTCGAATGGATCGGTCGGGCTGCGCTATGAACGGAAGCGGACCCCCGCATGAAAACGGGGCAAGAATTCGGAGGCACAAAAATCCAATGAATCCATCGGAACGTATTGACCAACGCATTGCAGGGCTCACAGACTGGCGTGGCAAAACGCTGGCCAGCATCCGCAAGAGCATCCTTGAGGCCGACCGGGAGATCATCGAGGAATGGAAGTGGATGGGAAGCCCGGTGTGGTCTCGCGGCGGAATCATCGCGGTCGGCAATGCCCACAAGGATAAGGTCAAGCTGACCTTTTCCCATGGGGCGAGTCTCCCGGATCCTGACAAGCTCTTCAACGCGGGCCTCGGAGGCAACGCGTGGCGAGCGATCGATTTTTTTGAGGGCGATGAAGTTAATGAGCGTGCTCTAAAAAATCTAATCCGTGCCGCCGTGGCGCTCAATCTCAAGGCCAAGAGCAAGCCAAAGCCCCGTCGAACGAGCAGCAAGCGGGCCGGCTAGCTTCATCGCGGGTCCCAGCCATGACTCCTCCTCCGCACTGCCAGGCCTTTCCTCCTCTCGAAGTGATATCCTTACCACTCACAGTCCTGTCGGTTGGAGGATCCTCTGATGGCTGACTTATTCCGTTCCAGCAATCCGGTTCTCAAAGAGAGCGCTTTCACCGGCCAGATCGCTGCGGGCCAGTCGATGACAATTCAAGGCACGGTCAACAAGACCGGCCTGCTGCTGCTTTTTGTGGTTGTCTCCGCGGCCTGGACCTGGGGTCTAAGCCACTCGCCGGCGCCGGGCGCGGCGTTTCCCTGGATGATTGGCGGCGCGCTCGTCGGATTTGTCACCGCCCTCGTCACCGTTTTCAAGAAAACCTGGTCACCGCTGACCGCCCCGATCTACGCGCTGTGCGAAGGTCTTTTTCTCGGCGGCATCTCTGCGATTTTCGAGAAGACCTACCCAGGCATCGCTGTTCAGGCCATTGCTCTGACCTTTGCGGTGATGTTCGTTCTGCTGCTTGCCTACAAGACCGGAGTCATTCGTGCCACGCGTGGGTTCAAGATCGGCGTTATTGCGGCGACTGGCGCCATCGCACTGGTATACATGGCCAGCTTCTTCATGCAGTTGTTCGGCCTGAGCGGCTTTTCGTTCATTTATAGCAGCACACCGCTTGGCATCGGTGTCAGCGTGGTGGTGGTCATCATCGCGGCTCTCAATCTCATCCTCGATTTCGATTTTATCGAGACGGCCGCGCGTATGGGATCACCCAAATACATGGAGTGGTACGGCGCGTTCGGCTTGATGGTCACACTGATCTGGCTGTATCTCGAGATTCTGCGCCTGCTGGCAAAGACGCGCCGCCGCTGACCCGATCGTTTCCGTTGGCTGCCCTTCACCGCATCCATTGGTAGCCGGACCGCGAAGAGTTACAATTCTCTGCGCGCCTAGCCCATGACTCCAGCCAAATCAGCTGCCCACAGCTTGTTCACGATCGGGCATTCGAACCTGGAAATGTCGGACTTCCTCGGCATGCTACTGCGTTACGAGATCAAAGTTCTATGCGACGTACGCAGCCGACCCGGCAGTTTCCGTTTTCCGCAATTCAATCGCGAGCCGCTCATGAATCAACTGGCTTCCGCCAAAATCATCTATCAGTTTTTTGGCGATCAGTTTGGCGGACGCCCGCTCGATTCACGGTATTACCGTCCCGATGGCTTGGTGGATTACGCGGCGCGCCGCAAGGCACCCGATTTTGCCGAAGGGATGGACCGGCTGCTGGGCTCCGCCAAGAGTCAATATGTCGTTCTCATGTGTGCGGAAGAAGATCCGCTTCATTGTCACCGGTTCCTTCTGCTTTGTCCCGCGCTGGTGCAACGCGGCGTTTCGCCGATTCATCTGCGCCGCGGGGCGGTTGTGGAGTCCCAGCGCGATGCCGAGGACCGCTTGCTTCAGGCCCACGGCTTCGCCGATGTGACCAGCAATTCCTTGTTCTCGCAGGGGCGTGCGGCCGCGCTGGAAGACGCTTTGCGCCTGCAATCCGAGCGCTACGGTTTTCGTACTTCCCCGGAAGCGATTGAGTATTTTTGACGAAACTGTGCCCCCATGTTTTTCGCGATTTGACTGGAAATGCGCGCCAATCTGCCCGATGATGGATGACGCCGCAAAGAGGGATTAAACTTACAACTCGCCTTCAGCCTTGGCGCCCTGCGTAATGAGGTTCGGACTTTGACTTTGAACGCTGTGTATGTGATCGGTTCCGCCAGTGCGTTTGGCTCCCGCATTGTTCCTTCGGAAGAAGTGGACCACGCTTTCGGCATGCCTTCAGGCAAGCTGAAGGCGCGCGCCGGCATCCATTCCTTCGCTTACGCCGCCAAAAATGAAGATGAAGGCTCGCTCGGCGAAGATGCTTGCCGCCAGGCGCTGCACGACGCGCATGCGCAGGCTGAGAACCTGGACTGGATCGTAACCGCCAGCGAAACCCATCACGCCTATCCCTCGCTCTCCGCCATTCTCCACGGCCGTCTCGGTCTGCGGGAGAATTGCAATGCTCTCGACGTTGGGAGCGGCTGCCTGGCGCTGCTGCAAGCTTTGGACGTTGCGCAGGCGCTGTTTCTTTCGGGACGCGCCAAGAAAATGCTGGTCGCCACTGCCGATGTTCACAGCCGCACGCTGGGCCCTGGCCGCGCCAAAGGCGAGTTTGGCGGGCTGTTCGGCGACGGGGCGAGCGCATTTTTGCTTTCCGCCAGGCCGCGGGACACCGCGAAAGGCATGGCTTACCGCTTGGGAGAGTTTTTCTTTGGCTGCGCGGCAAAATACTCCGAGGCCATTGCTGTCAGCGATGCCGGCGGGGGCAAACTCGACGTGCAATTCGATGGCGAGGCTCTCTCTCGCGCGGCGATCAACCGCATGGAAAAAATAATCGATGAAGTGGAGCATCGCAGCGGCATCTCGCGTGATATGGTTGGCGCGTTTGCCACTCATCAGCCGAATCCGCGCCTGGTCACCTTGCTGGCGAAGCAAATCGGAGTCTCCGCGAAACACTTTCCGCCGATCGTCGCGACACGTGGCAATCTCGGATCGTCGATGTGCGGCGCGGCGCTCCACGAGGCGCTGCAGCACGCCGCCCAGCAACCTGCCGACCAGCGCAAGCCTGTGTTTCTTGCGTCGCTCGGCCCCGGATTGTTGTTTGGCGGCGGATGGATGGTTCCCGCCGGCACGTAAACGCCGGCCCGTTCCTACCGGTGTGTTTCCAATTCAGGATTAAGGTTCGGGCCGCGTTCGCGTGGTGAACTGCGTGTTCACCGGCGGCACGACGCAGCCCTGGGCCGGAGGCCACCCCGGATCCGTGGCGGCGTTTTTGCACAGAGTGACCAGCGCGTTGCTCACTTCCGATGGCGCTACCGCTCCATCCAGCGGTTCTGCGTAGACCGCGTAACTCTTGCCCACAGGCAGATGCGAGATCAGATAACTCCCGTCGAATTGCACCGGGCCCGGCGCCTGACAACTCCACCCGCCGAGCGCTCCAGCGACAACCGATCCTGTGGCCACGTCCACGGCTACCACGTGCGCGCCAAAAATCCCGGTGACCCAAGGGGCTGATGCAGGAAGCGAGAACGGATTCGCCGGCAGAACTCGTCCCTGAATCGAGCCGACATAGGTGGTATCCAATGGATCGCTGTAGAGATTCCTCAATCCCGTCCGGTCGTCATCGGAAAGCGGTGCATCGGGCTGCTGAAGTGTTGGACGAACGCCCGTAAATGTCCCGAGCGCCGGAGCAAACGGAAACATCATGGCTCCCCAAACCGCGGAGTGGCTGAATCCCAGGAAGTGTCCTAGCTCGTGCGTCAGGATGGATTCGAGGTCGTAAGACTTGGGGTTGGCGCTCAACGCGGTGGGTGTGGAAAGGGTGATGGTGGAATCGCTCGGATTGAAATAGATGTCCGCGTGGAGAATCTGTCCGACTTCCTTGGAGGCCGGCCCATTTCCGATCTGAATGCCGATGGCATCCGCGGTGATTACGCGAGTGAATGCCAGCACGCCCGGTGTAAATGCCATGTCCGGCTGGTCAAAGCAGATCGAATTCACGCCGTCCGACCCGCAAGCGGAGGCAGAGTAAACGCGGCTCAAGGTCCCCAGGGAACTGGGCGTCAAAGATGTGCCGCTCACGTTCATCCACACGTTGAGCGATTGCTGGATGACCTGCTCGATTTCGTTCAATTGCCCCGCGGATGTTTGGTCCGTGGTCAGGACCGTCTGTGGGGAAGTACCAAGCGCGGTGCTCCACCGCACGACGATGGCGCCTAGGCCGTCCAGTTGATGCGAGGGAATCGGGCAAGCAGAGCCTCCGGTGAGGTTCGCGGGCTGACGCAGATCGGCCACTACCTGATTGAACGCGTAGCCGTGTGCCGCGACGACCGACCAGAGGCAGTAGAACAACGCCACGCTGCTGGCTCCCCATTTCCGGATTGTCGTTTGCCTTGCCATGCTCGAGCTCCACGTGACCGGGAAAGCGCGTTACAACGCCTGCCGTGAAATTTCCTTGTTCATCTTTTCCAGGAAAAGGTCGATGCGCAGGTCCTTCACTCCCATCTTCGTGAATTTGTTCTGTTGCGGATCGAATACCGGCATATCCGCGGAATCTTGAGTGACCGTCTCCCTTCCGGATTGCTGATTTGTTCTGATACGGAATGTCCCCTGCGTCCAACCCACGATTTTGAACTGCGTTCCCGGGCGTCCGGCCAGGAAGAGAAAGACCTCCTCGCCGGGCCGGAATTCCGGCACGCCGTCCACGTGCGAGCGGATGTGCTGAAAGCGGCCTCCCGGCGTTCGTACCACGATGCGAGAAGGCAGAAAGCCTTTATCGTGCTGCAGCACTTCAAAGACGGTATCCGTCCAGACTTCGCCGGATTCCAGACGGGTATCCGAGCTGATGCAGCGAACGCGCGCAATGGCCGAGGAATTCTGGACCAGTTTATAGAATGGCAAACGGATCAACGTCGTCGCGTTGGCAACGATCGCTATCAGAGCGATTCCCACCAGGAAGAGCACCCACAGGAATCGGCGGCGTTGCACATAACTCATTTCTGTTCTCCTCGCCTACTGAATTCGCAGAACTCCCGAGGCCGCCGTGCGGTCCAGGTTGGCGTTCTGGATAAATAGCGTTCGTTCCCCAGGCGACGCGCTGGCCGGAACCTGCAGTGTCAGATGAATGATCCCGAGGCCGGCTGGTTGTTTGGAAATGACGCTCACATCCCCGGGGCCGGAAATCGTGTAAGTCATGCTGGTATCGAATCCCGCTTGGGAGAAAAGGCAGATGTCTGCAACGCCCGTGCCGCTCGCTGGCCGGATCAGGGAAACGGGATTCCCCGCGAGATTGCAGGTATTGCTGGCAACGGCGAACATTCCGATCGCCGCGACGTCCAGATCAAGTTCATCGGCGCTTGAGTCCACACCAGCCGTTGTGGGCTCCACGACCACGATGTCTTTTCCGGTGGCGGCCGGCACTGCGCTGCTCAGCGTCATTACGTCATCGGCGCCATTTGGGGTAACGATGATCAGGCTGAGAACGTTGGACGCGGTCCCACTTGGATTCTTGACGGAGACGCTCAGGCTTCCTGCTTGCAATACATCCGTACTGGTGATGGGCGCGGAGCAGGAATTGCCGCTCGCGCAATTGGTGATCCGCGCGCTGCCGCCGACGAGCAGCGTTGAGCCGGACCCGCTGCCGCTGGCCACGAATCCGCTGCCATCCACGCGCAGCGTGAATCCATTCATGCCGCCCGCGTAAATGCTGGCCGGATGCAGGGAAAGAATATTGGGCCCTGTGGAAATGGTGACATTCGCGCTGCCCGATTGCGTCTGATCGTCCTGGCTGACCGCCACGATTTGCAGCATGTCCGGTGCGGGCGGAACGGCGGGCGCTGTGTAAATGCCGTTGGCCGCGACCGTGCCGCAGCTGCCTGCCTGGGTGCAGCCCGAACCCGTGATTTGCCAGATCACGTTTTGATTGCTGGTGCCCGAAACCGACGCGGAGAAGCTCTGCACCCCCATGGGCGAAACCGTCGCGGTGTTGGGCAACACGCTGACGGTGATGTGGTTCATCACCGTGATCTGAGCGCTGGCGGCAAGGTTGGGGTTCACGGCGCTGCTCACCGTCAGAGTGACGGGATTAGGAATGGGGATCGTGCCGGGCGCCAGAAAATCGACCTGGGTCGAGGCGCCACCCGTATAGCTGGTGCACGGGTTGGAGCCGGCCACGCAGATTTGTCCGACAGTGACATTTCCTCCAGAGACCCCATTCACGTTCCAATTGAGCCCGCCGCTCGCCGAGCCTCCGAGAGACGCCGCAAAGGTGATGCGGTGGCTGGCGGCGAGGGTGGCGCTCGGTGGACTGATGCTGATGCTGCTGCCGCCCTGGATGGTGATGTTGGCCTGGACGCGCTTGGTCGGATCCGCCTGAGGCGTCACGGAAATCAAAACGCTGTTAGGTTGTGGCGGCGTCGAGGGTGCCGTGTAGAGGGCAGTGGTTGCGACCGGCACATTCCCCGCAGATTGCGTGGTTGTGACCGTCAAGATCCCGCATGCGCTTCCGGTGCAACCGGTGCCTTGCAATGTCCAATTCAGCGATGGATTCGGATTTGATCCGGGTACAGGAGTGAATGTTGCGGTCAGCTGGCTGCTCGCGCCAACCTGGATATTCGAGGGCGCGGAAAGTTGCAGCGTGAAATGGCTGGTGATGGTCACGACAGCCGCGGCCTGTTTGGAAGGGTCGGCAACGCTCGTAGCCACCAGGTTCACGATCGAGGAACTCGGCAGCATCTGTGGCGCGGTGTAGTTGCCGCTGCTGTCGACGGAGCCGCAAGAATTGGGGCAGGTGCTTCCCGTCAAGTTCCAACGCACCGATGTGTCCGGCCTCCCGCTGCTCACGACCATTGCGTGAAACGGTTGTGTGGCCCCTAATTCCACGTTGGCAGTGCCCGTGGAAATGGAAACGGAAATGTCACTCGATACCGCCAACGTGGCCGTGGCGGACTTGGACGCATCCGCATGGCTTGTGGCCGTCACTTGTACCGTTCCACCCAAAGGAAGATCAGGGGGCGCCATATACACTCCATCGGCCGATATGGTGCCGGCTTGAACGGAGCCCCCCGCTGTGCCGTTCACACTCCAGACAACAGCGGTGTCCGACGTATTAGAAACGGTCGCGGTAAAACTGAGTGTTTCACCTAGCAACACTGTTCCGCTTGGCGGCGTTACGCTGATCGTGATGGAGGGAGGTGGTGGCGGCGGGGGCGTTACTGAGCCTGCGCCTCCCCCACCGCAGCCCAGAGTCCACGCACCTACCGCGAGGAGAACGCACATCAGCGCGATGGCGCCTCGGGCTGATAAACCTTCTCTCATTGCATTTTCTACTTCGCGTTCTCGCGGAAGGGGCCGCATGCCCCTCCTAATGCAGGCAAAAGCCCACACCCGTCACGGAGTTCTCCCGCTAAGGCGAGTTCTTGGCAGGAATTCGGCTTCGCCCTAACAACTGCTAATCCAATGCTTTGCTGGCAACTTACTGCAATCTACCGCCGGCACGAGCTGATCTGGAGAGCTGCTCCAAACCGGGTGCTTCGTCTCGTTCTGGAATTCTTTCCTGGCTACCATTCCACATCGGGAACATCCCGCGATTTGACTTTCCTCCACGGTCCTCCAATAATCCGCGCATGGCACGTCCCGATGCGGTCCGTCGAGTGAAGAGCTATTCCGCGGCAAACGGCTTCGTTTACCAATATTTTTTCTTTGAAGTGAATCGCGTCGCCGATGAGCATGGCCCTGCGGGGGAATTCATCTATGCGGTCTCCTTTGATCGCAAAAACACATTAGGCTTGCGCATTCTCGTCCGCCAGTCCGCGTTGCAAGCCTGGGCACAGACGAATGGACGTCCCCTCACCAGCAGCGAGGAATACGCCGTAGCCAAGATGCGGCTCTTCCAGGCGTTCGACGAAGGTGAGGTCCCTCCAGACTCGGCCGCCGGTTCGGCCCTCCGCCTTCTGGTCGACGAATCCAATCTGGAGAGTCTTTTGCAATCTCTCCATATCTGACCCGCTGGGCGCTGGCTTTTGAACCGAATCGCGGTCCCTGCCGTCTAGTAAAGTGTACGGAGCTCATGCATGCAGGAGTTTGTCCTGAACCCGCCAGCCCGATTGCTCAGCGCAGACCCGGCAGAAGAAGCCGGCTCTGCCAGCACGCGGCGCGAATTCGAGCATCGCCTGGTGGAGTGCGCCCCGTTGGCGTTTCGCGTGGCGCGCGCCGTGCTGCGCAACGACGCTGACGCGGAAGATATTGCGCAAGAGACGCTGATTCGTGCGTACCGCAAGTGGCAAGACTTGCGCGATCCCTCGCGTTTTCGCGCCTGGATCGTCCGCATCTCGTTCCGGCTGGCGTTGGACCGCTGGCGTTCCGATAAACGCCGCGAGCGCCGCGAATCGGCGTGGGGGTTGCCTGAAACACGGCCGGCTCCTCCGACGGCCGAACAAATCGCCGCTGCCAACGAGTTTCAGGAGCGGCTCGAGCACGCTCTTGCTGAGTTGCCGGACAAGTCGCGTCTGGTCGTGATTCTCTCGGCTATCCAGGGCTACACCCTCGAGGAAGTGGCGGCAATCCTTGCGATCCCGGTCGGCACCGTGAAGTCGAAATTGTTTTTTGCCAGGAAAAAACTGGCGGAGAAGTTGCGATGAACTGCACCCAAATTCAAAAAAACATCTTCGACTCGCTGGCGGCAGCTCGGGAAGCCTTGCCAGTTGACATCGCTGGCCACCTCACGGAATGCCCGGCCTGCCGGCTTTACCATGAGCGGCAGCTCCGCCTGTTCCGCTCCCTGCAGACCGGCTTGGAGACTCTAGCCAACGCCAACGTTCCGTCTTCTCTCGCTCCCCGAATTCGCGCGCGCCTTGAGGAGCAGCCGCTTGCGCGTCGTTTTGGTTCCTATGGCTGGGGTCTCGCAGCCGTTGCGGTTGTCGCAATCCTGGCCAGTGGGCTGGCGTTGACTCGCTACCAGCCGCAAGTAACCGGTACACCTCTCGAACTAACGCGCTCGGTGACGACTCCGGAGCAGCCGAAGCCCACCGCCGTTTCCGACCCCCCCCAGATGAGCCGTGAGTTAGTCCGGCGGTCTGCGAAACGGTCTGCGGTACAGCCGTCCTCTGGTGTTGCCCACGATTTAGCGGCGCAAGTCGTCGTCCTGGCGGAGGAGCGGGAAGCGTTCCAGCGCTTCGTAGCTCAGTTGTCCGCGCAGCAAGATTTGGCCGTTGCTCTTGCCCATCCAGCGCCCGCGGTGCCGGAACACCCCGTTGAAATTGCGCTGCTGCAGATTGATTTCCTGGATGTGACGCTGCCTGATTCGACGGCACGGGAGTAGGTTGCGAGTTTTCGGCAAAAGAATCATCAGAACGCCCATGGAGGAATGCATGAAGAATGCTCGGCTGTGTTCATTCGTACTTCTTGTAGTGGCTTTCGCTTCTCCGTTGCTCCTGGCACAAGAGAAATCCGTAACAAAGGGTCCCGCCACCACGCTGAAGGTCCAGGTCACCTTCACCGAACAGGAGGGCGAGAAGAAACTCGTAAACCTGCCCTACACATTTTTCCTCAAGGCGTCGGATACCATTCCCAATTCTCCTTATACCAAGGTTCGCATGGGCAGCCGCGTCCCCGTCTATGCTGGGAAGGACGGCATGCAGTACATCGATGTAGGCACGAACATCGACGCTCGTGGCATAGTGAACGACGACGGCCGCTTCGATATCATCCTTGGCTTAGAGCGCTCCTGGGTCGAAGGTGATGTTCCCGTAGCTACGGAACGCGGTGCGGGCGGGACGGTGGATCCGAACTCCGCCCACTTCAAGGAACCTATCATCCGCCAGTTCAAAACCGAACTGACATTGACGATGCGCGACGGCCAGACGATCCAGACCACTCAGGCCGCCGACCCTCTGAGCGGCAGAGTGCTCACCATCACGGTCACCATGAACGTGGTGAAATAGCGCCGCGCATTACGCAATAATCGATTTCAACGCCGCGCCCAGCTCGCTCTGGGCGAATGAATAGTCCAGCCGTTGCAATTGTTCCGGCACGACGCGCTGGCTCGACAACAGCAGCGTGTCCGCCATTTCTCCCAGCAACAGCCGCAACGCAAATGCCGGAGCAGGGAACAGCGCCGGCCGCCGCAACGCTTTCGCCAGCGCATGCGTGAATTCCACATTGCGCACCGGCGCCGGCGAGACGACATTCACCGGGCCGCGCACTGCTCCATTCTCCAATGCGAATCGCAGGATCCCGATGACGTCGTCCAGCGTTACCCAGCTCATCCACTGTTCGCCCGAGCCGATTCTGCCGCCGACTCCCAGCCGGAACGGCCGTGCCATAGCCTGCAGCGCTCCGCCATCTCTCGCGAGCACCACTCCAAACCGCGCTAGTACCACGCGAATCCCCAGCGCTTCCGCCTTCCGCGCCTCCGCTTCCCACTCTTTCGCGATGCCGGCAAGCAAGCCACCGCCGGGTTCGCTCTCTTCGTTCAGAATTTCGCTGCCACGACTGCCGTAATAACCGATTGCCGACGCGGAGATCAGCACGCGGGGCCGCGCTGCCATTTTCGCCAGCGCCTTCACCAGCATCGCCGTGCTTTCCACGCGGCTCGTTCGCAACAGCTTTTTTCGTTCCGGAGTCCACCGTCCCTGCGCAATCGGTGCGCCCGCCAAATTGACGACCGCGTCCGCGCCCACCGCCGCCCCACCCAATTCCCCGGTAACGGGATTCCACTTCACATCGAACCCCTCGGGGGCGCCGTGGGTCTCGACCTTCGTTTCCGGCCGGACCAGGCGGCAAACGATGTGCCCTGCGCGGCGCAGATCACGCAGTAAAGTATTTCCAACGAGTCCCGTGGAACCGGTGACGAGAACTTTCATGGCGGAGTCTTTCTGAAGTTTGCCGGAGCCTTGTTCCGCGGCTCCGCTGGCACGGTGCGTTCCCTCAGGTTACAATTTCCGGATGCCTCCCGTCTTGCCAAATCTGCGTGTGAACGTGCTCTTCTTCGGGCGAATCCGCGAGTTGACCGGAATCGCTGAAGAATCCATCGACGTCCCCGAAGGAGCCACCCTCGCCGACCTGTTTGACCGCTACCAGAGCCGCTTTCCCTCCCTCGCAGGTTTTCGCTCCTCTCTGGTGGCCTCCCGCAACCAGGAGTTTGCTTCCTGGGAGACTGCTGTTTCGGCTGGCGACGACGTCGCTTTCCTTCCCCCCGTCAGCGGAGGTTAGCCCAACTCCCGATGACCACCACCGCCAACGACTGGTGCGAATTGCTGCGTACACCGATTGACGCGAACGCTGCGGCCCGCCACGTGCGCGCCGATCAGGATGGCGCCATCGTTACCTTCGATGGCTTCGTGCGCAACGAGTCCCACGGCCGCCGCACTCTGTACCTGGAATATGAAGCCTACGAATCCATGGCGCTCGCCAAGATGCGCGAGATCTGCGCGCACCTCCATGACACCTACGCTATCCACCGTGCGGCCATCCTTCACCGGCTCGGCCACCTCGAAATAGGTGAAACCAGCGTGTTCATCGCCGTCAGCGCCCCCCATCGTGCCGCCGCCTTCGATGCCTGCCGCTATGCTATCGACACCCTGAAGCGCACCGTTCCTATCTGGAAAAAGGAGTTTTTCGAGGATGGCGCGGTTTGGGCCGACGGCCAACTGCCCCCGGCACCTCCGGCTCCGAAAGCTGCATCTTAACTATCAGATGAGCGCCCAGGCCTTTGCAAAATCCGCTGCGGCCGTTCTGTTGTCACTCACGTTTGCGCTGTTGCTGGGCGCCCAGGATAAGCCCGATCGTCCGCCCTGGGCGCAACCCTCTGCGTCCAGTTCATCCCCCAGCCAGCCAAAACAGCCAGCGCCGCAGGACAAGCCCTCCGAAACGGTCTCTCCGCGGAACACCGTCAAGGTCAACGTCAACCTCGTCAACCTCCTGGTGAGCGTGCTCGACGACCATAACCGCCCTGCGCCGAACCTCCCCGTGGAAGGGTTCCAGATCTTCGAGGAAGGCGTCCAGCAGAAGATCGACGTCTTTGAGCAGGAAACCAAGCAGCCACTGGACATCGCGCTGATGATCGACACCAGCCTGAGCGCCCACAAGGAAATCGTCTTCGAGCGCGATGCCGCCGCGAATTTCATCAAACAGGTGCTCCGCCCCGATGATAGTCTTTCCGTTTTTGCCTTCGATGAGTCCGTAACGCAGGTCTCCAAGTTTTCGTCGGACGTCGCCTCTCTCCAGGCGGCCGTTCACAAGATCGCGGATGGCGCCGGCACTTCCATTTATGACGCTGTCCTGCTGGGTTCGCGGGCACTCAATTCGCGCCCGAATGACCGCCGCCGCGTCATCATTATGGTTACCGACGGGGGCGAGACCACCAGCCGCACCGACTTTGAATCCGCGCGCAAAGCTGCTCTCCGCGCCGGTATTCTCCTCTACACCATCATCGTTCGGCCCGTGAAAAACGAAAACGGCCGCAACACCGCTGGAGAACACGCCTTGCAGACCATCACGGAATCGACGGGCGGCGCCATGTTTCTTCCCGAGTCCATGGAAGAATTGCCGATCATCTTTGACCGCATCGATGCCGAGCTCCGCACCCAGTACCGCCTCGCCTACTATCCCAATCCTCGCAGTCCAGCCAACACTTACCGTACAATTGAAGTGAAAGTCCTGCCGGGCTACAGCGCACGGCATCGAACCACCTATCTCACCGGCCCTCAATAAAATCGGTCCGGCAACCTCGGACGCGAATGATCAAGGAATATCTCGAGATCGCCATAGATATCGCCCAGGAAGCCGGCAAAGTTCTGCGCGAAGAAATGGAGCGCCCGCCGACCATTGCCTACAAGGGCGATTTCGATCTGGTGACCCAGGCCGACCGCCGTTCCGAGCAAGTGATTGTCAGCCGCCTGCAGCAGCACTTTCCCGGCCACACCGTCGCCGCCGAAGAGGGAACCGGCAAGAATACCGGCTCAGAATTTGTCTGGCACGTCGATCCACTCGATGGCACCACCAATTTTGCTCACGCTTATCCCTGCTTCTGCGTTTCGATGGCGCTGGCTCGCAAGAGCGAATTGCTGCTGGGCGTGATTTACAACCCCATCTATCAGGAACTGTTTGCCGCCGCGCGCGGGGAAGGCGCCACCCTGAATGGCAAGAGAATCTCGTGCTCCAAAATTAACGCGCTGAAAAACAGTCTCCTCTGTACCGGTTTTCCCAACCACAACCGCGAGGCCAATCCCAATTTTCATTACTATTGGGACTTCACGCTGCGCTCTCATGGGGTCCGCCGCGATGGTTCGGCCGCACTCGACCTGGCGTGCGTGGCCCTGGGCCGGTTCGACAGTTTTTGGGAGTTCGGTTTAAATCCGTGGGACGTGGCCGCCGGCATCGTTCTCGTCGAGGAAGCCGGAGGTAGAATCACGGACATGCAGGGCAAGCCGTATACTCTCGGCGGTCCCTCCATCCTAGCTTCTAACGGATTGATTCACAACGAGATGGTCAGCGTGGCCGCGGAAGTTTCCAGGCACACTATAACGCAACAGTAAGTTAACTCACTATGGATCTATTGTCAAGTTGCACCCGCCGTTCGTCGCGCCGGAACTCCTTTACGGAACGCTGACCCTCCCTTCACGGATTTCTTACGCCGCCGACGCTATCATCTA
>Ga0335077_10005622_pt1 | contig 15405 bp, 13 predicted proteins | sample Lox_Sample_31_FD_207151 | JGI IMG/M metagenome (GOLD analysis project Ga0335077, IMG submission 207151) | Soil microbial communities from Loxahatchee National Wildlife Refuge, Florida, United States - Lox_Sample_3.1 | ecosystem: Environmental > Terrestrial > Soil > Wetlands | place: USA... | reverse complement strand
TGCCAACCGTTCTCGGATCGGTAGTCCCGGCCTACAACATCCCCGGGGTCAATGAAGAGATCAAGTTCACGCCCGACGTTCTGGCCGGAATCTTCCTTGGCAAGATCTCCAACTGGAGTGACCCGGCCATCGCCAAGGCGAACCCCAATATCAAGTTCCCCAACCAAAGCATCACGGTCGTCCACCGTTCGGACGGCAGCGGTACTACCTACATCTGGACCGACTATCTGTCGAAGGTAAGCTCGGATTGGGGCGGCGGGCCCGGCAAAGGCACTTCCGTCAAATGGCCGGTCGGAGTCGGCGGCAAAGGCAACGAAGGCGTGTCTGGCATGATCCGCCAACTGCCAGGCTCGCTTGGCTACGTCGAACTGATTTACGCGCTGCAGAACAAGATCAACTACGGCAGCGTGCAGAACTCCTCGAAGAACTTTGTGAAGGCCAGCTTGGAGAGCACGACGGCTGCAGCAGCCGGCGTGAAGATGCCGGCCGACTTCCGCGTTTCCATCACCAATTCCCCGGGTAAGGAAGCCTATCCGATCGCCAGCTTCACCTGGTTGCTCATCCCCACCGATCCCAAGGACCAGAACAGGGGCAAAATCATCAAAGACTACCTGAACTGGATGCTGGACAGCGGGCAGGGTATGACGTCTTCGCTCTCCTACGCTCCGCTGCCTGCGGACGTGGTGAAAGCCGAGAAGGCCGCGATCAGCAAACTGAAACCCTAGGTCGTCGAATCAGGCAAGGCAATACCGGCCCATGCGGGCCGGTACGGGCTTATTGCGCCTCAAACGTGTAATCGTGATGTAATGGGCCTTTGATAGTTTTGAGCCAATGAATTCTTCCGATCCCTTCGCGAGCCAGAAGCCGGTTACTTCTGTCCCGTCGCTGGCCCAAACCAGCGCGGAGCGCAAAAAGACGACCGGCGGCGCCGCGCTGCAGCGAATCCGGACCCGCCACCCGCGCAGCAGCCGAATTCCTGATGCTATCTTTCGTGTGCTGATCGCCCTGACCGCCCTTTCTGTTTTCGTAATTGTTGTCTTGATCGTCTACGAGCTGGTGGACAAGTCCAGGCAGTCGCTGCACCAGTTCGGAATCGGCTTCTTTTATGGGCACGACTGGGACCCGGTCAACGGCGACTTTGGCGCTGCGCCCTTTATCTATGGCACGGTGGTCTCGTCGATTCTGGCGCTGCTGCTGGCGGTCCCGCTGTCCGTAGGGGTCGCCGTGTACATCACGGAGATGTGTCCCGTGGCGCTGCGGGCAATCATCTCCTTCCTGGTTGAATTGCTGGCCGCGATTCCCAGCGTCATCTACGGGCTGTGGGGAATCTTTGTGCTGGCTCCGCTACTGCGCCAATATATTCAGCCTCCCTTGGGGAAATATCTGGGTTGGACCGGCCTGTTCACGGGGCCGCAATTTGGGTTAGGCATGCTGGCGGCGGGGATCATCCTGGCCATCATGATCGTCCCCATCGTGGCCTCGATTACGCGCGAAGTCCTCAATGCGGTTCCGCAGAACCAGCGCGAGGCAGTGCTGGCGCTCGGCGCCACGCGCTGGGAGATGATTCGCATGGGCGTGCTGCGCAATGCGCGCATAGGAATCGTCGGCGCCATCATCCTCGGACTGGGCCGCGCGTTGGGCGAGACCATGGCTGTCACCATGGTCATTGGAAACCGTCCTGAGATTGCCAAATCGCTGTTTGCTCCCGGCTACACCATGGCCAGCGTCATCGCCAACGAGTTCAGTGAAGCTACCGGCGATCTGTATCTGAGCGCGCTGGTGGAGATTGGACTGGCGCTCTTTCTAGTCACCCTGGTCGTGAATGCCCTCGCCCGCTTCCTGGTGTGGAGCATTACCGGCAGCACGAGGGTCAATGCCTGATCCCAACCCAGCTCGCAAAAGGGAACTGAGCCTGTGGCGCAGGTTCGTCAATGCCGGAGCCACGACCTTTGCGGTCGGTTCCGCGGTGCTGGTGCTGGTCCCGTTGATCGCCATTTTTGTTTATCTGCTGCTGAAGGGCATTGGATCGCTCAACTGGGCATTTCTGACGCAGACTCCCAAGCCGCCCGGCGAGCCTGGCGGCGGCATGGCCAACGCCATCATCGGCTCCGGGGTGATCCTGCTGATTGCCAGCATGATCGGCATACCGTTGGGGATCGGCTGCGGCATTTATCTTGCCGAATATGGCAGGAACCGTTTTGGTGACTTCGTCCGCTTCACCGCCGACGTGCTGAACGGTGTCCCCTCCATCGTCATCGGCATCGTCGCCTACTCCATCGTCGTGCTGCAGCAAAGGCATTTTTCCGCGTATTCCGGCGGGCTGGCGCTGGCCATCATGATGGTTCCTACGGTGGCCCGAGCTACGGAACAAATGCTGCTCATGGTGCCCAACACCATTCGCGAGGCCGCCTTGGGACTGGGCATTCCGAAATGGCGCACGACCCTCTCCATCAGCTTGCGGACCGCCTCCGCCGGCGTGATCACCGGTTGTATGTTGGCCTTCGCCCGCGTAGCCGGGGAAACCGCTCCCCTGTTGTTCACGGCATTCGGAAACCAGTTTTGGAACCTGAATCCCAATCAGCCGACGGCCGCTTTGCCCCTGCAAATTTTCACTTACGCCATCTCCCCGTTCGACGAGTGGCACAATCAAGCCTGGGCGGGTGCGCTGATTCTCATCGTTCTGATCGTCGGAGCGGTCGCGGCGGTGAGGGTGGTCACAGCTCGCGGCATGCTGAAAGGGGCGTCGTAACCCGATGGGCGTGGGAATCGAAGTACGTGAGTTGAAAGCCTGGTACGGCAAGCACCTGGCGCTCAAGGACATTGACATGTCGATTCCTCCCAACCACGTTACCGCGGTCATCGGTCCCTCGGGCTGCGGCAAGAGTACGTTCGTGCGCTGTCTCAACCGCATGCACGAGACCATCCCTGAAGCTTATGCCGAAGGCGAGGTCAAGGTCGGCAACATCGAAGTGTATGGCGACGGCACCGACCCGGTGGATGTCCGCCGCAAGATCGGCATGGTCTTTCAAAAGCCCAACCCATTCCCCACCATGTCCATCTATGACAACGTTGCGGCGGGACTCAAGCTGAACGGCCTGCGCAACCGCAAGCAACTGGATGAACTGGTCCAGCGTTCGCTGAAGCTTTCCGCGCTTTGGGACGAGGTGAAGGACGTGCTGCACAAGAAATCGGGCGCCAGCCTATCGGGAGGCCAGCAGCAGCGCTTGTGCATCGCGCGCGCGCTGGCGGTCGAGCCCGAGGTGCTGCTGATGGACGAACCGGCTTCCGCCCTGGATCCCATTTCCACCAGCAAGATCGAAGAGCTGATTTTTCAGTTAAAGCAGCACTATACTGTGGTCATCGTCACTCACAACATGCAGCAAGCGGCGCGCGTTGCCGAGTTCACCGGCTTCTTCCTGATGGGCAGTCTGATTGAGTTCGACAAGACGGAGAAGATTTTTACGACCCCGGCCGATAAGCGGACGGAAGACTACATTACAGGCAGGTTCGGATAATGCGAAGCCGCTTCCAGCACGGCTTGGATGACTTGCGGGACAAACTGTTGCGCATGGGAGGTCTCGCTGAACAGGCGATTGACCGCGCAACCGAGGCTTACCGTACCCGCGACGCCAAGTTCTGCCAGATGGTGTTTACCGGCGAAACCGCCATCAACCAGGCCGAGCGCGACATCGATGAGTTGGCGCTCGATCTGCTCGCCATGCAGCAGCCCATGGCCATCGATCTGCGCTTCATCATGGCCGTCATCAAGATCAATGCCGATCTGGAGCGCGTTGGCGATCAGGCGGTGAACATCACGCAACGCGTCCTCGATCTCATCAGCGAGCCGCCGGTGGAGTTGCCGGTCGACATTCCCAAGATGGCAAGCAGCGTCAGCACCATGGTGCAACGGGCCCTGCAGTCGTTCCTCGACGGTTATGCCGAGGTGGCGGAATCCGTGCTTCAGATGGACAACGTCGTCGATCGCATGAAAGACGAGGCCTTTGTTGTGTTGGTGCAGAAAATGCAGAGCGACCCGGTCCTGGTCAGGCCGGCGCTCAATGTGCTTCTCATTTCCAGGAACCTGGAGCGCATCGCCGACCATGCCACCAATATCGCCGAGGACGTCATCTTCTGGGTGCGGGGCGCTGATGTCCGTCACGGCGGCGCACATTACCCCTACTAGTCTCTACAAAAGGAAACCGGCCGTGCAGGTGCCCGGCCGGCCTATGTGCGTATAGTGACTCAGGAGGTATTTCAAGCCACGTCTCCTGTATCGGCACCCCGGGCGTAAGTCTTGATGGAGTTTAGTTCCCGCACGGCCCCGGAGTTTGCGCCGGGCCTGTGCCATTGGTACCCACGGGCCGAAATAACGTCACTTGCAAAACTGCTCATCCGTGCAACCATGGGTTACTTCGGTTCTGTCTCTCACTGGCTTCGCACCCCCTCTCCTTGTGTGATCGGGGGATTAGTAACCTTCGATCAACCCCACAAGGAATGCGCCTAAGACGGTGCCCGGCGTTCTTGCGGGTAACCCTCCTTGAGTGCCGGAAGGTGCAGTCCTGGTGAGCCATAAAACAGGAAGTTCCATAAAGGCCCCAGCACTAAGAAAACTTCAGTTGCGCAATTAATTTTCTTCTTCCCATTGCTAAATTCTTTTACAATAAGCTTGCTCAACGGCTGTCATGAAAAACCAAAAAACTGGCTTGCAGACCAAAACGCAATTCGGAAGCTTCAGGAGTCTCCGCTCTTCCAGTGGTGTTGTATCCCACGTGGAACTTTAACTGCGCGCGAAACGAAATACTCGGTGGCCGTTCGGTTTCCGGGAGCTTAGAAACGAAAATTGGCGTGGTTTAGGACCTGTACGTTGGGGCAGGGACGGACGCGCGGTTGCGATACAACGAAACTATCGATGGTTTGGGAGACAAGGGCGATGAAAAGGAAAAACCGGGGCGATAGAGAGATTTATGAGCGCCAGGCTACCCTTTGCAAGGCTTTCGCTAATCCTACGCGTTTGCAGCTCGTCGCGATGCTGGAAGATGCCGACTGCTGGGCAGCGGAACTTCAGGAGGGGCTGCAAGTCTCGAAGGCGAACCTTTCGCAGCATCTTTCTATTCTGAAAGCGGCGGGCATCGTGCAGACGCAGCGTAACGGCAAACAACTGCACTGCAAACTGGCCATGCCGGAGATTAAAAGGGCGACGGCGTTATTCCGCGGCATTCTGAAGTCGCAAATGCGCGACAGCCGCCGCTGGGTATAAGGACGGCGGCGGAAGCCGCCCTTTGCCGGCTCACATCACGGGCGCAATTTCGACAGCGGCCACCTTAGGGCAGTGAGCCCGTCTGGACAAGGATCCATGCCTTTCGCGCACCCGCGCGCATCGGTATGCCGGGATCCCTGGCTACGAAATGAGGCGTGCTTGGGATGACAACCCAAACGGACCCACTCCCCACGTTAGACTGCTGTTGATGGCGCGCACGACGATCCTCGAGTATCTGGATAACTTCCGCCGACACGCCCCCGAGACGGCATACGTCTATCGCCGCGGCTATCGCAGCCGGCGCTGGACCTATGGCGACGTTCTGGAGTGCGCCTATAGGTTTGCGCGCGAGTTGGAATCGCGCCATGTCGGCCACGGCGACAAGGTACTGCTCTGGGGGGAGAACTGCGCCGAGTGGGTGGCGGCGTTTTTCGCTTGCGTGCTGCGCGGAGCGATCGTCGTTCCCATCGATAACATAGCTGCGCCCGATTTCGCATCGCGTGTGGCCCAGCAGGTCGATGCCCGGCTGTGCGTCGGCGGGCCGGGAAAGTACCTTGCCGGCCTGGACGCTGTCGAGCTGGATCGATTGCAGGAGATCGTCGCGCCACACTCCGCAGCGCGTTGGGATCCCGCCGAACTCAGCCGCGACGACATCGTCGAAATTGTCTTCACCTCGGGCACCACGGCTGAGCCGCGCGGGGTGGTCATCACCCACGCGAACCTACTGGCAAACCTGGAGCCTCTGGAACGCCAGATGGGCGAGTACCTGAAATACGAGCGCCTCTTCCATCCCATCCGCTTTCTCAATCTTCTTCCCCTGAGCCATGTCTTCGGACAGTTTCTGGGTCTCTTACTTCCGCAATTCCTCGGCGGCACCGTTATCTTTCACGACAGCCTGAATCCCACGGAGATCATCCGCCTGATCCGGCAGCAGCGGATTTCGGTCCTGGTAGCCGTGCCGCGATTGATGGAGTCGCTGAAGGACAAGCTGGAACGCGACATGGAAGCCGGCGCCCGCAGGCAATGGTTTCAGCGACAGCTCGCAGCCGCGCAAGGCGAGCACTTCGTGAAGCGGTGGTGGCGATTTCGGCGCGTTCATAACCAATTAGGATGGAAGTTCTGGGCCTTCATCTCCGGAGGCGCGGCGCTGGATGCAGAGACGGAAGAGTTCTGGCGGCGCCTGAGCTTTGTCGTCGTCCAAGGATACGGGCTCACCGAAACCACCTCGCTGATTTCTTTGAATCATCCCTTTCGCACCGGCAAACGCTCCATCGGGAAGGTGCTCGAAGGCCGCGAGATGAAGCTGGACGAGAGCGGCGAGATCCTCGTGCGGGGTGCGAGTATTGCGGCCGGCTACTGGCAAGGCAAGCAACTCAAGCCGGTGCTGGACGAACAAGGCTGGTTTCGCACCGGTGACCTGGGCGAGGTGGATGCTGAGGGAAACCTGTATTTTCGCGGGCGCAAGAAGAATGTCATCGTCACCCGCGAAGGCATGAACGTCTATCCCGATGATCTCGAAGCCGCGTTGCGAAAGCAGCCTGAGGTGCGGGATTGTGTCGTCATTCCTCTGGAGGATGGCGGCAATGCGGAAGCCTGCGCCGTGCTCTTGCTGCGCGATTCGGCGAATCCCGGAGCGGTGGTTTCCGCAGCCAACCAGCAGCTAGCGGAATTCCAACGTATGCGGCGCTGGACGGTGTGGCCGGAGCAGGATTTTCCCCGCACGCCAACGCAGAAGCCGCGCACCAACGTGATTCAGCAATTTGCTCAGGCGCAGCTCGCCCAGGGCAATGGCGCAGCGATTTCCCAAGGCTCGTTAGCGGAGCTCATCAGCCGCATCACCGGACGAAACGTCACCTCGCTTGCCGACGATGCCAGCTTGGAAGACGAACTCAATCTCAGCTCGATGGATCGGGTTGAGTTGATGAGCGCGCTGGAAGATCGCTACCAGGTCGATCTCGGCGAGGCCAACTTTGCGAACGTGACGACGGTTGGCGAACTGGAGCGGCTCATCCAGCAACCGGACAAACCGGCACGCAGCGGTTATCGCTATCCGCGGTGGGCGCTGCGCTGGCCCATCCCGTGGATTCGAACCGCGATCTACACCCTGCTGTCGTTGCCCGCGACCATCCTCATGGCGCATCCCAAGGTGGAAGGGCGGGAGAACCTGCGGGGCCTCGATGGGCCGGTGCTGTTCACCTGCAATCACGTGACGTACGTCGATGTCGGCTTCGTTGACGTGGCGTTGCCGGCGCGCCTGCGGCATCGGCTGGCGGTCGGCATGCACGGGGAGCGCCTCTGGGGCATGTGGCGGCCGCCGCGCAACATGAACATCTTCCAGCGGTGGTGGCTGCAGGCGGGATACTACCTGGTGGTCGCGTTGTTCAACGTTTTCCCGCTGCCGCAGGAGTCTGGAGTGCGCGAGAGCTTCGCGTACGCAGGCGAGTGCGTCGACCGCGGCTACAGTGTGCTGGTGTTTCCCGAAGGCCGGCGCACACCGGATGGCAAGCTCTCTCCCTTCCGCTCCGGGATCGGGATGCTGGCGTCGCGCCTCAATGTTCCGGTGGTGCCGATGCGCATTCACGGCGTCTATGACATGAAAATGTCAGGCAGGAAGATTGCGAAGCGCGGCGAGCTGCGCGTGGTGGTGGGCAAGCCGGTGAGCTTCCCGCCCGGCACGCCGGCGGACGAGATTACCAATCAGCTGGAGCACATCACGGCGGGGTTGTAAGCGCTGAGGCTTCCTTCTTGGCGCTCTATTTCGGTTGTCATCACCAGCGCCTGAAGTTGGCGCGAGGGATCTGTTCTCATGTGCTCCGCAAGAAAGTTCGCGATAAGCGAGAAAAATTGGCTGCGCCGACGAGAGCAGATTCCTCGCGGACTGAAGTCCGCTCGGAATGACAATTCGCATGTGAGGTCTGATCGGCACGACTGAAGTCATGCCCTGACGCGATGCGTCGCAGGATCGAGGGCGTCGTTAGAACTTGAAATTGAAAAGGTAGGCCAGAAAGAAAACGGCTTCCGCCGCGACCAGTACCATCCAAATCTTTTGGCGGAAGCGGCTGCGCGACAGGTCGCGCTTGAGTTGCATTTGTGCGGCCCAGAGCTCCTGGCTGAGAGGAATTTGCGTTGCCCCCGCTGGCGCGCTTGCTGGCGCCAACGCTTCCGCCGCAATCATCTGCGACGCAACCGGCACATCGGGGAGAAAAACCTTCGGCGTGCTGAGCAGCGACGACCAATCCAGCAACTGCAGCCAGCTGTTCGCGCCGTAGGCCGCGATGGGCGTTGCGGTTAGCGGCAAGGGCAGCTCTTTTTCCGGCGACAGGCGATAGCGCAGACCATCGAATAGCGACGTCCACCAGCCATGATCCAGATCGTCGGCCAGAAGTTCGCCCACATCCACCGGCTGGGACGTCAGCTCCAGCGGAGGCCCGGTCTCCGGCGAAACCACGTCGGCGATGTTGCTGAACACCGTGCGATACCACGGAAGCGCGAGCCGATCACCGAACAACATGCCGGTATCCACCGGACGAGACGTGAGTTGGAGTGGAGGAAGGCGCTCAGGCGAGATGGTGTCCGCCAGATTCAGCAACAGCGAGCGCCACAAGGGCAGCTCGATACCGGCTGGCGGGGAGAGGTCAAGATCAACCACAAGTCGATCATAGCAGAGGCATTCGCAGCCCAGTCGTGGCGCACGATGCCGGAAGGTGGCGCGTAGCGGAAGCTATGTTATTGAGTCGGTCTTGAAAGGGCACGGCTTCAGCCGTGTTGCAAGGCAGCAATAAAATCGAGAGCTTTAGCCCTGCGGGTTATCGCCACTGAACCATTGCAAGACCCTAGCTGGCCTTGGCCCGAATCTCGCAATCGTGGTTTTCTTCCCAATTTTCCAGCGAGCCGTCGAAGTGAGAGACGACCTTGGAGGCGCCGCAATAATTGCAAGTGCAGATGATCCTGACGCTTTTCTGCGGGCGCACTTCGTTGTAAGTGAATCGATCGGGATCGTACGGCTGGACTGTGGGCATGACCGAAGCTTGGGGGAGTAGCCTCGCAGATGTCGCAGTCGAGACACAGCTCCCTGTTTGTGTCGGAGCGACACCGACCATCTGCGAGGCTTTCGAGCTGAATATTCTCCCGTGTCCGTACGCCGTGCAAGCGTCAACCTGCGTCAGCGTTCAGGCGGCATGCGGTTTTTCGGGCTTCTTACGTTCGAGATCTGCGAGAAGTAGTAAAATCCTGCGCTTTAAGTCCTCAAGTTCTCTTCCCGTTGAATCGCCTTCTTCCTCAATCTTGCTTAGGGTCGCGCGTAGTGTGTCAATAAGTTCGGGATAATACGGAGGTTTCATCACAGCACACCCGGCGGTGCGATGCGCCAGATCGCGTCAACGGTTGCCAGTCTTACAGTGCGAGCCAGGTTTATGTGCTCTTCGGGACGCTCTTGTCAATACGCTTTACGGCTGCGCGAAAGCGTTTTTCCAGTTCGTGCATTTTTTGCCGAATCTCGTTCCTTTCGGCCTCCGAGAGTCGCTGGTCGCCGACATGATGGCGGACAGAATCCATGGCCTGCTCCACTTTTTCGAGCAGCGCTTGCGCATGCGGATGGTCGCCGAGCGCAGCCTCCGTCTCGGCCAGCTCAGTCATGGTAAGAGACAGTTTCAATTCCGAGCTAATCAGCCCCTGGACGTTGCGCCGGGTGAGTTCCTGGAGACGTTGTTGCTCCGATTTGCGCTCGTCTGATCGCATGGCTGGTTGCTTTTGCGGGCCTCTGGCAGTGGATGGGCACGTTCTGCCCGCCTCACCTACTTACCTGACGATATTACTCCACACAGTAGGTGCGTGCCGCGCCTCGGGGGATGGCGGGAGGCGAGATAGCCCGAGCATTGTACCGAGCGCAGGCGTTGTCTACGGCTTTGGCAATGACGGCAAACCTGAGGGACGTTGCGGGTGAAGGAAAAAGCCCGGAGACGGCTCTGCGCTGGTCGTCTCCGGGGTGAGCAATCGCTGCCGAAGTTAGCCCTTATTGGGGCCGGCTCCGTGCATTTTCGCGCGCTCAATCAACATCTGCACCTGATCTTTCTGCGGATAGTCCGGGTTGGTTTGCAACAACTTTTCCCAGGCCATTACCGCAGCATTTGGATCTTTCTTGCCTTGCCACTCCACAATCCCCATGTTGAAGAGAGTGCCGGGATGATTAGGCCGCACGGCAAGCGATTTCTGGAAGTTCTCCAGCGCCTTGTCAGCGTTGCCCAAGTACCAGTAGCTGGTTCCGAGGTCGGTGCGAACGTCGGGATTACTGGGCTGGAACTTCAGCGCCCGCTCGTAATAATCGGCCGCTTGCTGAAAGCTCTGGCCATCGTAGTAGAGGTTTCCGAGTTGGATGAGCACATCGGGGTTATTCGGGTCCGTTTGCAATTGCGCCAGCAACGGCGCGGCAGATTTCGCCAGCACTTCAGGCGAGACGGCTTGCTGTTGCGGAGCGCTCCCCGGCAGTTGTCCGGGTCCCATGTTGCCCGGCGCTCCTCCAGCTCCGGGCATGCCCGCGGCGGGGGACATGGCGGTCTGAGCATTCTCCGGGACGTTGGGAGTGTTAGCGGGGGCAGAGCCGCGGGCAAAATATCCGACGGCGATGCCAATCGCCAGGGTAATCACCGCCAGGGTGTAGGCCTGAACGCTGGTGAAGGAGGCGGCATTGCTTTTCGCTTTCTGGTTTTCGTTGTGCGCAGTTTCAGTCATGGAATTCCTCTTTTTGTTCTCTTACAGTCAGTTCTTAACTTCCGATGCGACGGCCGGCAACTCGTCCAGGCCAAGCAGGCGCTGCAAGGCAGCACTCAGCGCGGCCTGGCCGCCATTTCCCGGCAGATCTCTCAACTCTCGGGCCAGCGAGCCGGCAAGGCGCTGCGTAATGTGCGCCGCCAACACCGTCATGGCCTGGTCCTGGTCAGCGGTAAAGGGACCAAAATCTTTTCGCAGGAGCTCCAGCTCTTCATGACAAAGATCATCCAGGTGGTGCCGCAGCAGCGCGAGCGCTGGTACCGCCTGTTCGGTGGCCAGCCTGCGCCGGAAGCCGCTGACCTCGGAAGCGATGATCTTTTCCGCCGCGGCAAGCGCTGCCTGCCGCTCTCCTGAACCGCCACGGACCGCCTGCTCCAAGTCATCGATATCGAAGAGGACAATGCCTTCAATCTCGCGCACCGCGGGATCAATGTCGCGCGGGACCGCAATATCGATAAGCACCAGCGGGCGGTGCTCGCGCGCACGGGCCACGGCCTCCGCCTGCTCCCGGGAAATGATGGAATGCGGCGAGGATGTGGAACTCACCACGATGTCGGCCGTTTCCTGGTAGCGCCGGCACTGCTCAAACGGCACGTGATGAACTTTCAGTTTAGCGGCAAGCTCTTCGGCGCTGGCCGAGGTTCGGCTGGTGATGTAGACATCTTTCACGCCCGCGCTCATCAGGCCCCGGGCCGCCAGCTCGCCCATATGGCCGGCGCCGATCAGCAGCACCTTGCGTCCGCTCAATTGCCCGAGCTCCTGCATCGCCAGCTCAACCGCCGCATAGGGCAAGACGGAGCCATCGCCGATCGGCAGTTCCGAATGAATTCTCCGGGACACGCTCAGTGCCTTCTGCACGATTGCGTCCAGAAATCGTCCGGTGCATCCGGCTTCTTTCGCCTGCGTCCACGCCTCACTTAAGTGTGTCAGGATTTCAGGCTCGCCCAGCACCATCGAGTCGAGGCTGGAAGCGACGCGAAAGATGTGGGCCAGCGCGGTGTCATCCATCAGGCGGTAAAAATGTGTCCACTCGCACAGACGCAGCTCGTATTCCTGTGCCAGGAAGCGAAGCACCGAGTCCGCCGCCGTGGGTACATCGCTCGTCCACAGGATGAACTCGGTGCGATGGCAGGTGGCGAGCACAATGACCTCGTCGATCCCTTCGGAGCGCACCAGGTGGTAGAGGGCATGACTGCGCTGGGCCTCGCTGATCCAAAAGCGCTCGCGTATCGCTACCGGGGATGTGCGAAAGTTCAGGCCAATGACAGCGAGCGTTGGTTCCAAGGGATACCTCTCGGGCTATGTTCCCACGATGGTAATAGGCACTAGCAGTACCAAACGGGCGCCGCCGGCCTCATGCACTAACTGATTACAATTCAGCAGCTTGCTGGTTGCTTCCCAGATCAGGAAATTTGCTTGCCGCGGTTTTTGTGGCATATCGCGCCCTGCGCCGGGTCATTTTCCCCGCTGCAAAATTCCTTGGCGCAGGCCGGGGCGGGGGAGTAGATTACCTTCGAAGTCAATACATCAACACCCAGGAAGATTCGGGGTGAAGGAGCGAATGGAATGAAAGTTGTACACGGTGTAGTGCTTCTGGCGCTGGTACTCGGCCTGATGACGGGCTCTCTGTTTGCCGCGGACGACGGGGGAGCCATTTATAAATCGAAGTGTGCCATGTGTCACGGCCCCAACGGCGAAGGCAAAATGGGACCTAAGCTGGTGGGAACCTCGATGAGCGAAGCCCAGATCGCCGATCAGCTCACCAAGGGCGTAGCAGGAAAGAAAGCTCCGCATTCGAAGCCGATGTCGGGCTTGACCGACGACCAGGCTAAGGCGGTTGCTGCCTACGTGAAGGGCCTGAAATAAGTCTTGTCCGATTGAGGCGCTGGTTCCGGCCGGCTTCTTCGAGCACTCTAGACCAGACAAGCAACGCGACGGATAGCGCCCAGTCCGCCGCAAGTTTAGTAACTTCGTCCCTCTATTCAGCGCCACTTCCCGAAGCACTGCCGCATCGGCGGTCGCGGAGTTATACTCCCGTGCTGACGAATCACGCTATCCGCCAAGATGAACTGAGAAGAATGACAAACTTCTGCTGAGACGACACCAACTTCGGACACAACATTCATTTTTCAAACTCCACGACGGAGGTTGATATGCCAGATGATGAGCGATGCAAACCGGAAGAAGACTCCGGGGTAACGCGACGCGACTTCATGAAGATTTCGGCGCTCGGCGTCGCCGTGCCGGTAGTATTGGGCTCGATCGACGCTGCTGCGGAAGAGGTCCCGATCCAGGGTCCGGGGAAGGTCCCCATCTCGCTGCAGGTGAACGGCAAGAAGCTGACGGCGCAGCTTGAGCCGCGGGTGACCCTGCTCGACGCCCTGCGCGAGAACTTCGACCTCACGGGCGCCAAGCGCGTCTGCGATCGCGGCGCCTGCGGCGCCTGCACGGTGCTGATGGACGACAAGCCGGTCTACGCTTGCGCGATTCTGGCGATCGATGCGCAGGGACGAAAGATCACCACCATCGAAGGCATGGCCGAAGGCGACGCGCTGACTCCCGTCATGCAGGCCTTCGTCGCGCACGATGCGCAGCAGTGCGGATTCTGTACGCCCGGCTTCATCGTCGCGACCACCAGCTTTCTCCAGAAACGTCCCGCGCCAACGGCGGACGACATACGTCACGGCCTGAGCGGCAACTTCTGCCGCTGCGGCACCTACGACGGCATCCGCGCGGTGGCGCTGGCGCACGCAGGAGGTAAACAGTCATGAGCGAGTATTCATGGCCCGATCCTGCAAGCGAGCCGCTGCTTGGCAAGCGGGTTTCCCGGCTCGACGGTCCGGCGAAGTCCTCCGGCCGCGCCAAGTACACCTACGACTACAACCCCGACGGCCTGCTGGTGGGAAGAATTCTGCGCTCTCCCTATGCGCACGCGCGCATTACCAGCATCGATACCAGCGCTGCGGAGAAGATGCCGGGGGTGAAGGCGATCGAAGTGGTCCAGAAGCCGGGAACAGAAATCTTCTGGGCTGGGGATGAGATTGTCGGCGTCGCCGCGGTCGACGGGCCAACTGCCGACGATGCCGTGCGCGCCATCAAGGTCGAGTACGAGGTCCTGCCGCACTTCGTCTCCGATGCCGAGCCGCCCAAGAACATCGCGCCTACGAGTGGCCCGCTGAGTCAGGATGATTTTGAATCGCTGGAAGACAACCAGGTTCCCGACGACGAAGTCATCGCGATGCTGAAGAAGCGCGGCATCAGTTGGAAGGTGGAGGAAAAATACCTGAAGGAGCTGGAGGGGTACGGCGTCGACCCCAATGTGCTGGCTGCGCTCAAAGCGGCGAAGGTCCTTCCGCCGGCGGAGGAGAAGTCCCCGTACAAGCGCACGGCGCAGCAGAAGCAGGGCGATCCCGACAAGGCGTTTGCCTCAGCGGCAGCCGCGCACGAAGGCCTGTATGGCGTTCCCTGCATCGTGCATTGCTGCATGGAAACGCATGGCTCGGCGTCGGAATGGAGCGGCAACGACCTCACGGTACACATCTCGACGCAGAACCTCTCGGGCATTGCGGCACAGATGGCTGAGCCGCTGAATACGCCCGCAGCCACGATTCGCGTTTTGCAGCAGAACATCGGCGGCGGATTCGGCAGCAAGTTCGCCGCAGATCGCTGGGACATCGTCGCCGCGAAGCTCTCGAAGTCCGCGGGTGGCAAGCCGGTCAAGATGATGCTGGCGCGCGACGAGGAGTTCGCAGTCGCAGGCATGCGTCCTTCGGCCTTCGCGCGCGTGAAGATCGCTGCCGACAAGAGTGGCAAGCTGGTGGCGTGGCAATCGAACTCATGGGGCACCGGCGGCATGGGCGGCGGCGGAACACCGCCGATTCCTTACATCCTGAACGTTCCCAATCAGCGCAAGCAGCACACCGCGATTACAACCAACCAGGGCAGCGCTCGGGCATGGCGCGCGCCCAACCATCCACAAGCGGCGCTCATCACCATGTGTCCGTTTGAAGACCTCGCAGCGAAGCTGAACCTGGATCCGCTGGAGATGCTGCGCGCCAACCTCGACATCACCGGCCCGCGCGCGCAGACCTATCGCGAGGAGTTGGAAATTGCTGACCAGCTGATGGGCTGGAAGCAGCGATGGCATCCCCGCGGCGACAAAACTGCCGGGCACATGAAGCGCGGCTTGGGGCTCTCGATCCACACTTGGGGAGGCCGCGGCCATAACAGCGATCAGGACCTAAGCATTCAGCCGGACGGTTCCGTCGACTTGAAGGTGGGCAGCCAGGACCTGGGTACGGGAACGCGGACCATCATCGCCATGGTCATTGCGGACACGCTTGGCATCCCGCTGGAGCAGGTGACGGTGCACATTGGCGACA
>Ga0335077_10005621_pt1 | contig 15405 bp, 12 predicted proteins | sample Lox_Sample_31_FD_207151 | JGI IMG/M metagenome (GOLD analysis project Ga0335077, IMG submission 207151) | Soil microbial communities from Loxahatchee National Wildlife Refuge, Florida, United States - Lox_Sample_3.1 | ecosystem: Environmental > Terrestrial > Soil > Wetlands | place: USA... | reverse complement strand
GCGACAAGGTTAGGGCGTCAGGTACTTAGAACTTGCGCGACACTGTAATTCCAACCGCCCGCGGCGCTATTGTTGTAATTCGGTCGGCATCCAGGGTAGCTGGATGCCAGAGATATGCCGAAACTATCGGATGCTGATTTGTAATATTACTCACGAACACGGAAGCGTCCCATTGAACGACTTTCGCGCCAACCCGTATGTTAAATAGGTTGTATGCATCCGAATACGCATTCTCCGTGCCTCGATCAGCAGGCACCTGTGAGCCTTGAGGCATTTTGTCGCGATATACATAGTCCAGTCTCGCGTACCAAGGCCAGGAAAAAAGGTTGAATCGGTAATTTCCGCTTGCAGTGGCAGCCCATTTCGCGACGAACGGAACTGGATCGCCAGCAGAGAATCCAGAGGTCGTTGACGTGTTGGTGTATTGAGCATCGGTGTACGCCACGTCGAGATCGAGCGTAAATCTCGGTGACACAAGGACAGTCGTTGCGAACTCCGCGCCATTGATTCGGACATCTCCAACGTTTGCAGTAACGGTAGTCCCGCAACTCAGCAACAGGATGGATTCCGGTTTGCGCGTCCAATTCGTATGGTAAGCCGAGCCAACGATTTGCAACGTACGATCGAGCAACAGCCCTTTACCTCCAACCTCATATGTCCAAAGCTCGTCGGAACCAAAGCCGGGTTCAGTCCCCAAGCCTCGCTCGATCAGCTCGGCGTCGCAGAGGCTGAGAATGGGGCCGGCAGCCTGTCCGGTGCGGAAACCCTTTGCGGCCTGAGCGTACACCAGACCATTGGGAGAGAGGTCGTAAGACACATTGATCTTTGGAGTCACGGGCTCATCCGTGCGCTCACCTTCGGCGGGCGGATTGGCAAACGGCCCTTGCCCGGGTTGCTCCGTAAACTCGCTCTTGAGATAGGACTTGCGAAAACCGAGAGTTAGATTCAATGGCTGCCATGGCCGCCAGTACCCCTCAGCAAATATCGCCTCCTCCTTGTCGCGAACCTCGCTGACTTGATCAAAGAATAGGAAGCTTTCATCCGGTAGACCGGCCGTATGCTGGTGCTCAGAGAGTTTACTGTCGAAGTAAAATCCCCCCAGTACGAAGCCGGCCCGGCCAGTTTCGCTCTCGTATCGAAGTCGGAGCTCCTGGCTGAAATTCTTCGTCGTCTCATCCGTGTGGTTGAGGATGGGGACCAAGGCTGCCAGAGGGGGAATTGCATTTGGGAGCGCGACTGAATAATCCTCGTGCGCCAAGCGATCGCGATCGAAATAGGTAGTAACAGAGACGAGGTGAAAACTCCCGATTTTTCCGTTGATCGAGAGAGTCGGAACATAGAATGTGTCGGAGCCATTCTCTGGCTGAGTATTGTCCATATAAGGATAGCCGAGTGCGCTGTTGTAGGTGTTGTAGGCGCCAAAAGTAATGCGCTGATACAACACGGCCAACTGGGCCGACCAGTTCTCGGCCGGCACAAGCAGAAATGCCGCACGCCCAGCCTCGGTGTTCTGATCGTTCTGATTCTTGTTGATGACTGATTGCGTCGCTAGATCGTACTGATCAATGTAGCCACCGTCATGGCGATATAGACCGCTGAGGCTCGCACCAAATACGCCTTCCACAGGAGCAACGCTTCCGGCGAAAGCCACTTCACCACCGAAGGTGTCCGAATCTAGGTAGGAACCCTCCGCGCGAACGGATCCTTGCGCGCCATGCAATGTCGGCTTATCCATGACGTACTTGATTGCGCCACCCATAGCGCTGCCACCATAGAGCGTTCCTTGTGGTCCCATCAATACTTCTACGTGGTCCACATCGAGCAACCTGACCTCCGGTGATCCACCAGAGGCTGTTCCTTCGTAACCAAACTGGCTCTGAATTGGAGCATCATCCACATAGATGGCAACGGTCGGAGAACCGACGAAGGAACTTACGCCGCGCAAGACGGGCCGTACCCCTCCATTGCCGGAATCTTGAAGCGTTAGTCCAGGGACGTGGTTAGCGAGGTCGTTAAAAGTGACGACACTCATCTGCTGCAGTTCATTCCCTCCTAGTGCGGTGACCGAAAGCGGTACTTTCAGCAGATTTTCGTTCTGCTTCTGTGCCGTCACTATGACCTCAGTCAGAGCTGATTGAGACGTGGACGTGTCGGCATCTGATGCCGTGCCCTGGGCACTCGAGATACGGGCAAGGGCGAGACTTAGGGCGAAAGACAGGATCGCACACCGTGCCGGTGTCATTGCACCCGCGATGAACGAACAACGATACGAGTCTGAGCGAGGTTTGCCCTGCATCGAAGCCCCCCTAAGTCCCCCAATGAGCTACGTGTGTGTATACCGGTCGCTGAGTTGGAAGTCCTTTTGAGTCCTGATCATTTTCGAATGAGATTGGAAGAGTTCAGCCCCTCGTTTGGCAGGCACCGAAAACGGGGCCTAACGGGGTGCTGATCTACGGTTCCGGCAGCGCGATTGGCCATCCACGGTTCGGGTGCCCGATCGCAGCTGGGGCAGCTGGACCGATCAAGAAGCGTTTGGCGCAAGTACGTATATGTTATTGATTAATAGGCTATTGTACTCGCTACTCAATTGCCGAATTGCGGCGGTTGGTGCGCATTACCCACTCGCAAGTGACCGGGTTCGGTCAGACGACACGTGCTCTGGTCGCCCCAACAGTGCAATTCCTACGTGTCGACCTGGAAACGGCAGTAACGCCTTCAAATAGTGCGACCCTTCAAGGCCCCAGTATTGGCCCAAAATCGAGGATTAGATCGGTTCCTATTTCAGGACATTCGAGCTGCGCCGCGCGATCGTGAGCGTGCCACCGGTCAGTGTGCTCATATTCATTTGCGCTGCTTGCCATAAGTAGAGGTAGAGCAGCTGCTCTATTATCCGACGGGTTCAAAGGTGGGCGCGGCATGAAATTCGTCGCAGTGCTCGGACTTACGCTCTGCTTGGTAGCGACAGACGGTTACGCGCACGAAACGCAAGACATGGCAGAGATCCAGTTAACCTCAGCTCACTGGATGATCGCCATGCTCGATCGCGACGAGGCGACGCTTGCGGCGTTGCTGACAAACAATGCGACCGCGGATATGAATCTCGCTAACAACGAACACTTCACGTCGCCCCCGGCCTTTCTATCGTATCTGATACAAACCCTGCGCGAGTTCCCCATCCAAAGGATCACTTGGGCGTCCGCATTCTATTCGCCAGCCAATGGCGGGGTAAACGTTGGGCCCATCGTCACGACACAAGGTGAAGGAACGTCCGTGCTGTTTGCCTGGCGTCTCGCTCTGGTGAAAGCGAAGGACGGATGGAGGATTAATCACGTCATTGTTGATCTGAACAGTGTCCCGAGCAATCTCCTTAACAAGCCGCGGCCCGAACAATACCGCAGCTTTCCAATCGCCGTTGACGTTCGCGACACAGCTAGCGGTCGAGCACTGGCAAGCAGGGTCCGTATAACCGACGCCAACCGTATGTACTGGCCACCGAGAGGCCATCGCGATGATGTGCCGACAGGTTGGCGAGAAGATGTCGGGGGCGACGTCAAGGCGGGTGACCAAACCTATGCGTATGTCGACCCCAAATTTGTCGTGGATTTGCCCGTCGGTCACTACAGGCTCGATTTGAGTCACGGAATGGAATACGTGCCACGCAGTTTCGAGTTCGACGTCAAAGAGAGCTCGTCCCAGCGCGTTACGGTATCGATTGATCGGTGGATCAATATGAATTCTGAGGGCTGGTATTCTGGTGATACCCACGTTCATTTCGTCAGTCCCCACGCCGCCGCGAAAGAGGCACGTGCCGAGGGAGTCAACGTCGTAAACATATTGACCGCGAAATGGGGCAACTTAGTCACGAACGTTGAAGATTTCATTGGAATGCCCGACCGAGTCTCAACCAACACTAACATCGTATATGTCAACGAAGAGGCACGTCACGGATATCTCGGCCATACGGCTCTTCTTGGCTTGAAGCAACTCGTCTTTCCCTTGAGCTGGGGCTCATTACCGCTAACTGGTGTACCAGGAGGGATCGATTATCCAGCAATGGCCGCGCTTGCCGACGAAGCGCACCGGCAAGGTGGGTTTGTATCTTGGGCGCACTTTCCAAATCCGCGCGGCGAAGTTGCCGTCGATATTGCGCTGAACAAAGTGGATTCCGTTGATCTTTTGACCTGGGGAGACCCTCTGCAACGTAAGGCTGGCCAGATGTCCAGGGTAGATGCGTGGTATGGCTTTCTCAACTGCGGCTTCCGTTTGCCGGTAGCCGCCGGCACGGACAAGATGTTCAACACGCAAATCATCGGAACCCCTCGGGTGTATGTCGAAGTAGCTGGTGCACTGACGTATGAGCACTGGCTGAATGGAATCCGCCATGGCGCGACCTTCGTCACAACAGGTCCGATGCTGTCTCTGAAAGTAGACAACAAGGACATCGGTGCAACGCTGCAACGCGCGCGAAATTCGTTAGTAAATGTAGTCGCGGAGGTGCGCTCGAGATTGCCGATTCGAGAACTTCAAATCGTTATGAATGGGGCGGTAATCTCGGCCCTCAGTAACGATCACAACCAAGAGAAATTGCTCCTTCGGACCCGAGTGCAGATAGCTAGAAGCTCTTGGATTGCAGCACGGGTGCTTTCGGACGCGAAATTGCCATACCAGACCGTCTACTTGGATCGCGCCGAGGACATTCCGGTATTCGCGCATACGAGCCCGATTTACGTCGACGTTCCGGGGAGCACAAGAACTTCCGCGGTCGACGCCAAGCACTTTATGGAATGGATTGATCAAGGCACGGAGTGGATCAAGACGCAGGCGAACTTTTCGAACGACGACGAACGCCGTGAAATGATTATGCTATTTGAGCGGGCACGAAGCGTATTCGCCGATCAAACGCAGTGAAATGACTAGCAGTCTAACTTGCATTGACACGTCCCTGAGTGGCGCTACGGTCCCTTTCAAATCATCAGATCCTAAATGGGCCACAATATAGAGTCTGGCGCTGGTGTATCGGAGCTTCCTGCCAGGGTATACGCGCGGGGATTGCTCATTGGCGCCATGGTTAGTGCATGTCTTTAGCTGTGACCGCTATACGCTCGCCCTATGCCCTCTACGACACAGCCCCACCCCCGGGCGTGCCGGTACTCGCCATCGACCCATTCTCAAAGGCCTACTTCGACGATCCGTATCCGGCGCAGGAGCAGATGCGGGAGTCGGGTCCCTTCTTCTGGCTATCGAGGTACGGCGTTGGCGGCGTGGCGCGCTACGAACTCGTGCGCGAAGTGCTCACGGATTGGAAGACGTTCTGCTCCGCCCGCGGCGTCGGCATGGAGGACTTTGCCCGGCACAGCCGCTTTCGGCTTCGCAGCCTCATCCTCGAGGCCGACCCTCCCGAACATGATATCTCCCGGCAGGTGCTGGCGCGCGCGCTGTCACCTTCCGTTCTTGGGGGCCTGAGAGAACGCTTCGAGGCGCAGGCAACCACCTTGGTCGAGAAGCTGATCGAGCGACGCACCTTCGATGCGGTCGCCGATCTCGCACAAGCGTATACGCTGAGTATCTTTCCAGATGCGATCGGCATGGGAGTGGAGGGTAGAGAGAAGCTGTTGCCGCATGCGGATGCACTCTTTAATTCATTTGGACCCCGCAATGAGTTCTTCGAAGCATCTCGCGCGAAAGCCAACTTTGCCTGGGTCGAAGAGCAGGGACGCCGCGAAAATCTCCGGTCGGACCGCATCGGCATGCTCGTCCACGAGGCGGCCGACCGCGGTGAGATTAGCGCCGAGGCGGCCGCCATGCTCGTACGCGCGCTGTTGCAAGCGGGCCTCGATACGACTGTCAACTCCATCGCCGCAGCGTTACACGCACTCGCCACGTTTCCCAGTGAGTGGGCCAAACTGCGCGCGGATCCGAATCTTGCCCGGAACGCGTTCGATGAGGCGATTCGCTTCGAGTCGCCAGCGCAGACTTTCTTTCGCACGGCCACGAAACCCGCCGTGCTGGGCGGCGCGCCAGTTGAGGAGGGAGCGAAGGTGCTGGTGGTCCTCTCAGCCGCCAACCGCGATCCCCGCAAATGGACAGAGCCGGATCGGTATGTGATAACTCGGCGGCAGCTCGGACACGTAGGATTCGGGGCCGGTATACACGCCTGCGTCGGACAGGTGCTTGCCAAGCTGGAAGGCGAGGTCCTGCTCTCCTCACTCGCCCGGCACCTAAAGACGATCAATCTGGCCGGCGAGCCGCTACGTCATTACAACAATACGATCAGGGGTTGGGCAACTATGCCCATGACCATTGTTGCGACATGAGTTGAGAGCCCAGGTGCGGTTGAGAGCACCCTCTACGAATCACCGCAACCCTCAAATGAACTAGCGACCGCGTCGCGGCACGCCTTCACCAGGACTCGCGCAGAGACCTTCTGCCCGGCCTGCGGCCGGTCAGACTGCGTTGCGGCTTTGCCGTAGACGCGGACCGAAGATGAAGAGAAATCAGATCGAGCCACTGCCACGAAAGAGCGAAAGATCTGTTGCACTACCACCCCGATGTTGCAATAGCTTCAAACGCCAGGCAACCACTCGATTCTGTTCGTTCTTGTTCATGGGCTCTCTCCTCGGTCGAGAAGGGAGCCAGAATGTCACCCTAGTCCTGGAACTTCACAAACTATCTGATTTAGCGCGTGAATCGTCTTCTGCAGATGCGATTTACCCACTCCGCCGTACTACCGAAACACGAAAGGCTGCTGCTTAGCCGGTCGCACCCGCGCACTCGGTCCGCCATGCGGGCGTGAGCTCCCGCCATTCGCCATCGCCGGAAGGCTGCACCGGCAGATAGGCCGGCACACGCCGCGCGTCTCGGACACGGTCCGAAGTAATCCTGCCGCCCTCGATCGCAATCACTCGCTCAGCGCTTGAGATGGTCTCGGGCCGATGAGCGACGATTACGCGGGTGATGTTGAGTGCTTGAATGGCGGCGTTCACCGCCTGCTCGCAGGCGAGGTCGAGGTGACTCGTCGCTTCGTCCAGGAAGAGAATCTTCGGACGCTTGTAGAGCGCCCGCGCGAGGAGGACGCGCTGCTTCTGACCACCCGACAGGACGGTGCCCATATCACCCACGAGCGTGTTGTAGCCCATGGGCATGCCGATGATGTCGGTATGGATAGCGGCACGCTGCGCGCACTGCTCTATCCAGCTCTGATCCGCCTGCGGATCGAAGAATGAGATGTTGTCCGCAATCGAACCCGCGAACAGGACATCATCCTGCAGCACGGTGCCGATCATTTGGCGGATCGAATCGAGCCCGAGCTCCTCGATCGTGGCCCCGCCGATCCGTACCTCACCTTCGTTGGCGGCGTGAATGCCGAGCAGTAGATTCAGCAACGTGGTCTTGCCACCACCCGAGGGCCCAACAATTGCGACCGAGTACGCGCGCCTATGTCGACGAGCGGCCGCCCATTGCGTTAGAAACACTCGATGCGACAGCGGATGAGTGTTCAACACAGGCTCAATTATCAAACTGTGCCAAATGCAAGCGCATAGAGACATTCTCGACTGATAAAGCAGTAACTGTAACTTTTGAGGACCGTGATTACGACACCTACAAGTGCAGAACGAAGTCGCCGATCAAGACGCAAACATGGATCCCTGGCGGCCTCGCCCCGGATAGCCTAGTCGCGCGTGATAACTTGTCCGTGATCAAAAGCAATGTAAACGCGGTACTCATGTTTGGGCAGGCGCGAATTGATAACCTTTGTAGGGAGGCGACCGGCGGGGATTTACCCTACATCTTTAATAGACCGAAGATTGTCAGTGGACTCGCGCCGACCTCATTCGAGAGCCACATTGAAAAGTGGAAGACCAACGGACCCATGTTCCGAGAACTTGTCGCCGGTCTAGATTTCCGGTTGTCGATTTGTCCTCATAGCGTAGTCCATTTTTTCGGATACTCAGACAGAGTGCGTGGGCCTGAGCTACCGACCGAGCCGCATGACTACAACAAAGCGCTTTCGCTCGAACGTGCCGATGAAGTGCGTGGGGAGATCGACGACTTGCTTCAGCATAAGCGCTCGAAAGCGCTGTGCTTGGTCGACTCACATGGTGAAGACACCATGGTAGATGGCGGGAAGCCCAAGAAGCTGCCGTCGCGCCGGGTGGACGTCGTTTTGTCCGACGGATCGTGCTAGATCCAAGGGTCCATTCATGAGTATGCAACGTGACGGTGCCTACCGGCACGTGCCGATTTGGTAGCGCGGCACCCCGCGTTTAGGGGCGGCTCCGATGCCTTAACCTCTCAATTTTACCGCGTAGATAGCACTTAAAGTGTCCACCACGCGAGCCGCAGGTCGCCGCAGAGTTGCGCACCGATTGTCAATGGCGAACAGAGCTACACGCCACGTTGTTTGGAGAGCGGCATCCAGCGTGTGAGCCACGTACTCGTTGGCACCCTCCCCAGTGACATCGATGTACCCCAACCGTGATGCCAAAAGAGTGCTCGTGCAGTACCCTGAGGATCGGATGCACGTCTATCGGGTCAGCACCCGAGTAAACACTCCAAAGAACAACGACGCGCAGCTCGTCGAGCCGCTGCAGTCAGAGTCCAGCTAACCCGAAGGGTGATCGTCGTGCGATCAAGACCTAGCACGCCATCGTTCATCGAACCGACGGCGCAGATAGGCGCCGTCGGCCAAATGCCGACGTTCGCCCACTATATCTAGCATTCCATAAAGCGGTCAGTCACGATAATGCACATCGTGAAAGTGGCTCCGTGAAAACGAGTGGTCGAGCCGGGCTCGTTGAAGAAGTGTTCTTCAGGTATCTCGATGCCCGTCGCACCTTCAATCTCGCGCTGGAGCGATGTGCGCTCAAGGGATGGCCAGACAGAAGTGCGGCTATCAGAAACGCAACCCAGCTGCAGGAGCTATATTTCTCGCAGTTGTCAGCCCGGCTGACGCACCTGGTTCTCCAGGAAGGTTCAGATGACGTCAACTGGCTCGATTATACAAACACTTTCAAAGTGCATGAGCGACTTCAGGACCGTTGGAGTGAACACGAGGAACAGACGCTCCGGTTGAGTGACTCGGCCTACAGCCAAATAGAGAGCGAAATTTCCAAGCGAGAGGCTGCTGCCGATCCGGAGATCCTCATTGAACCCTTTAATATGGCAAAGCGCGATCCGGAACTGATTGCCGCGGGCCATGAGCTGAACGACACCACATTCGCCCTTGATCGCAAATTGGCTCTTTGACCTCCGGCGGCCTCAATTCGAGGCACAACCACGGAATCGGACGCGGCAATTGAGCCGACCGGAGTCGGCCAGAAGCGGTCCGCGCACAAGTTTGCGTAAGCGAGCGATCGAAGATCGCGGGGATCGATGTCACTTCTCAACATCGTCAGGGGCGCGACGGCCTCTCTGAGGAATCACATCCTGTTCTGGCAGGTGGTCTTCGCCGCACCCATGGCGGCAGTCGCCGCTCTCGATGCCTACCACGACAACGCGCTCACGTTGCTTTGGGGAGTGCGGATCGTGGTGGTCACGTCGGTCATGGGTGTTGTGGTCGCACTCGTCGGGTGGTACGTGTTTCTTCCTTCGATCCGTCGGCGCTGAAGGCGACGATGAGCGCCCGGCTCTCGTGTTGCCTCTCTACTGTCGATTCGATGCGCCGGGAGGCGGAACCTCGAATCCGGCAGCACTCGGCCAGAACGCGACATTGACCGAGGTCTTCCAATTTACTCGTGACCGGACATCTGTTAGTCGCTCACTGTGATGCCCTCGAAACCATTGCAGCCACGTGGCACTGAAGCTGCGCGCGGGTCACTTGGACAGGCTGAGGGGGATGACCTTGCTTGCTACTGCTGGGCCGCCGCAGGGGCCGCGATTCGATCTTAGCGCGGGAGCTGCCATAGGCATCCGGCGAACGCGGACGAATCGTGCTTCCGTGCCGCTTCGGCGCATTGTGAGTACGCAGAGACGCGAGCTTCAACAACCTGCTTCACGTGGGCTAAGGCCGGCTTCGCCGGCGATCCAGGACGCAGAGAAACAGCCGCCAGGCGTCGGTCCGCCTCACGCCACACTGGAAGCACCCTCGACTGGATCGCCTCGGCAATGCCGGGGTCATCCAATTTCCCTTCATTCGCTGCCAGGATGATTTCGGTCCACGCCCGGTCGGCGTTGCGCTCGTTCCGTGCGATCCAGTGCTGCGTCCTCCAGAAAAGACGGTCGCTGCCCAGTGCAGACGCCTGAGATTCTGCGAGTACTCCGCCTGCCCCTAGCAGTGCCGCCCCGACGATTACCCCACCCACCAACCTTGACGTACGCCACCAACGCCCCTTTCGTTGCGGCGTCCCGTCGAAGATGGCAAGGCCAACAAGGAAGCCACTCACGAGACCTCCGACGTGTGCTGCATTGTCAACGCCTGCGGAAACGAGCCCCGCCGTAAGCGCGTAAACGCAGAACACAATGGCGGAGTTTCTGAGGGGCCTGACGACACTGCCCGGAACGTGACCACCACTTGCGAGCATCGCCGCTAGAAGCGCGCCGTACACACCGAAGATCGCCCCGGATGCGCCCGCGCTATTGACGCTTGGATGCCGCCAAATGCTCAGCAAAGTGCCAGCAGTTCCCGCGACGAGATACACAAAGAGGTATCTTATTGAGCCGTATAGCCTCTCTACTAATGGACCGCAGCCGGCGAGCACCCACATGTTGAACGCAAGATGGATAATTCCGAAATGCACGAACAGAGATGTGAGCACGCGCCACCACTCTCCGTCAGTGGTGTAAGGTCCGAAGTTCGATCCCCAATTGATCTGGAGCTGGCCGGTTGAAGACCCGGCACTAGATGCAACCATTGCCAGGAACACAAGGACGTTGATCAAGACTAGTGCAGTGGTCACCGGCACGCTTCGTGCACGCCGCAGCATGTCATCGTCGAAGTGCAGCTCCGCCTGCAATGATGGTCGGAAGTCTGACGCTCGCGACTGGGGTAGCAGCTTTGCTAATGCTGCAGCGACCTCCTCGTTCTCCACGGAAAAGCTTAGCGCCTCAGATCGACCGCTCGCCGTCTCGCGGTATTCCAGCCGCACCTTATTCGCGATTGTCTCGACATTGGTGATGCGCTCGCGATCCAGCGTGACATTCTGGACAAGGGGCAAACCGAGCAAGAACATCAAGCGTCTGCCTTCAACTTCCACCGTCGCCTGCCCCACGCGGATGTTCCCTGACCCGACGAACCCAAAATCATTCCGCGCGGGCTCCATCCAGGCGAGCAGTCCTATGCGCTCTCCAAAGCGAATGGGTGCATTTAGCAGTGGCCGCGACGCGTTCGCAGTAAGGGCTAGCTCAACGGGACCGTGATCGGGGACGGTGACGAGGTAGCCGCGTGCTTCAAGCTGGGATTTGAGTCGCAGGAAGTTGTGACCGGCTCGGCGCGGATCGATGTTGCTCGCGATTTCGAGCAATTCTGCTTCTGTGTAGCGAGAATAATCGACGCTGTCATCGCTCATGCGTAACCAAAAACCTAGAGTTTGTCGATTCGAGGGTCTGCGGCCCTGCCGCGTCCCTAAGTGTCAAAGTAGTTTGGAGCCTGCTGCCTTCCGAAGCCAGTGGCCGGTTTCACATTTGCGAACGACCGCTTGCGGGAGCCTCAATCGCCCGCAACGGGTCAATAGCGCTACTTCGTTCAACTTCCGCAGTCGGAGCCATTGTACCCACGCCGCGCGCTCTGGCCCCGGTGGAAGCCGCTCGACGACCACCCCGGCGCGTTCCGGTCCCGCCCCTCCAACAAATATTAGGGGGTATAGCTTGTCTATCACGTGCGGCGGGGGCTTTCGATCGGGCGACATTTCCTCAGTCTACGCGTCGATAGCGCTTAGATAAGGAGTTCCGTCTCCTCGAAATGATGACGGAGTCACGATTTTATTTCGCCTCGGTGGCCCCCGACGGCACTTCCGCTAATCATTGTGAATTATCCATACCTAGTCGAGGAGATCCCGTGAATACTCCGGATGGCGGCGGTGTAATACGCAATTCTCTGCGAACTGTACTCAGAGGTTTTCTGCTGGGAATCGGGCTGAGCATTGCTTTAGGTGTGACCTACGTCATCGCGATGCAGTGGACGATGAACAAAACACGTGCCGAATTCGCGGACATGACGGCGGAATTCCCGAATAAGGATATTGTGCTGTCGAATGTGGAGGAGCAGAAGCACGAAGGAGCAACCTGGATTATCGGAACCGCTAAGAACGTCGGAAAGCGAACTGCTCGCAGTGTCGAAGTGCAGGCCAATCTCTTCCTACACGACAAGTTCGTCGATCAGTACTCGACGTCTATCTCTGGCAAGATCAATCCGGGCGACTCGAAGTATTTCAAGATCTTTTGCGGCTGCAAGGACTCTCCGCCGGCGGAGCATGATAGCTTCAAACTAGAAGTCGTCAGCGGCTATTAGTGGCCGTACGACTTGGCGGTGTTCGGCATTCACACGGTTCTAGTAATTGGTGGGTACGGCTTTTTCGGTGCGCGCATTTGCGGTGCACTCGCAAAGAATCCTGCGATCCGCCTGCTAATCGGGGGTCGTGATGCCGACAGTTCTCGTCGGTTAGCTAAAGAACTCGGACTGGCGCAAGAGCAAGCCGTCTGCGTCGATGCCACCAGCTCGACGTTGCCGGAATTCCTAAGAGAATGGCAGGTTGCAACAGTCATCCATACGGCCGGGCCATTTCAGGGTCAGAACTACACCGTCGCCCGTTCTGCCATTCACGCCGGTTGCCACTACATCGACTTGGCGGACGGGCGGCAATTCGTGACCGGAATAGAAGCACTCGACGGTGCTGCTCGGGAGCGCGGTCTTACGGTCACGAGTGGCGCAAGCTCTGTGCCCGCCCTGTCTTGCGCAGTCGTGGATCGGTACCTTCCGGAGTTCCAAAGACTTGAGTCCATACAAATTGGAATCAGCTCCGGTGCAAGGGCACCCGGTTTAGCGACTGTCCGCGGCGTGTTCAGTTACGCGGGAAACCCTATCAGGACCCTGCAAGGCGGCTCATGGGTCACGGAGTATGGATGGCGCGGCCTTGACCGACATCAATTCCCATCGCCTCTCGGACGGCGTTGGCTTGGGATGTGCGACGTCCCAGATCTAGACCTTCTACCGCGACGTTACCCGACCGCAAAGACCGTCACTTTTCGAGCTGGCTTCGCAAGCGACCTCGGACATCTTGTCGTGTGGAGTTTCGCGGGGCTCGTCCAGGCGGGGTTGATCAAGAGCATGACGCCCCTCGCGTCACCTCTAAATCACGTTAGCCGCTGGATAGAACCTCTCGTAAGCGACAAGGGAGGAATGTTTGTTACCTTGGAGGGAATTGATGGCAAGGGCCAGCCTCGCCGCATTACCTGGAATCTCATTGCCCAAAAGAACCATGGTCCCTTCATTCCGTGTGGTGCTTCGATTGCGCTAGCGAACAAGCTCGCGGAAGGAATTAGACTGCCTATCGGAGCTATGCCCTGCCTGGGACTGCTGACTGTTAATGAATATCTCCATGCACTCAAGGGGCTCGATGTTCAGGAGGTCGTCGAGTGACGCCGTATTTCCCACTCAAGGCCATTCATATCGTCAGTTCGACAGTTCTATTCGGGACTGGCTTAGGAACCGCCTTTTTCAAGTGGGCGGTGGATCGATCCCGCAACGTTGCTGCAATTCGCGTCGTATCCGAGCGAGTGGTTCTGGCCGACTGGATATTTACTAGCCCAGCTATCGTTGCTCAGGCTGTAACCGGTATTGCATTGGCCAATTTGATGGGCTATCCGCTGACACACGGGTGGGTTGTGTACGCGATTGGGCTGTATTGCGTCGCAGGGCTTTGCTGGCTTCCCGTTGTGTGGCTGCAAATGCGGATGCGGGATCTCGCTCGCCATAGCGACTCGCAGGGCACGCCCCTCCCTTCTGCCTATTGGCTCTATGCGCGCGTCTGGTTCTGGCTCGGAGTACCCGCGTTCCTATCGCTGGTCGTAGTGTTCTGGCTGATGGTGGCCAAACCTAGCTGAGCCACGGCGGGCCTAAGCGACAATCACAATGGTTAATTTTCCGCTGCCCAAAACATTTGCGCGGATCTGCTGTCTTGCGTTCCTTGTTCCCATAACAGCTGGTGCTGATGGCGCCGTCGTCAACGACGTCACTCAACTCAACCCGATCCACGTTAGGCAGATCATCACACCGACGACTGCTGAGCAGGTCGCCGAGGCCGTGAAATCCCATGAAGGCCCGATTTCGATCGGCGGCGGCCGTTTCAGCATGGGTGGGCAGACGGCCACCGACGGGGCCCTTCAACTTGATATGCGCAACCTTGATCGTGTCATTCGATTTTCCAAGGAAGACAAGGAAATCACCGTTCAGGCGGGTATCACGTGGCGCAAGCTTCAAGAATACATAGACCCCTTCGGCCTCTCTGTGCAGCTCATGCAGAGCTACGCCAACTTCACGGTCGGAGGTGCGCTGAGTGTGAATGCGCACGGCCGCTATGTCGGCGAAGGACCTATCGTGTTGTCGGTGAAGTCGATTCGCCTTGTACTTGCCAACGGTGACGTCGTCGACGCGAGTCCAACTGAAAACTCAGACCTTTTCTACGGTGCCATCGGGGGCTACGGGAGTGTCGGCGTCATCGTCGAGGCAACGTTGAGCCTCACAGACGATACGCGGGTGGAACGCAAGAGTGTGGTAATGCCGCTGTCTGAGTATCGTCAATACTTCGCCAAGAGCGTAAGGGACCACCGCGACGTGGTCTTTCACAACGCTGACCTTTACCCGGACGCTTTTGACACGGTCCGTGCTACGTCCTATATGGTCACCGATAAGCCGGTGACAGTGGCGGATCGGCTATTCCCCGCAAACAAGAGCTATGCGCTCGACCGCTTTGCGTTCTCGGTGGATTCCGAATGGCCCGAAGGGAAGTGGATTCGCGAGCACATTCTCGATCCGTGGGTCTACCGAGGTACCTGCGTCGAGTGGAGAAACTACGAAGCTAGCTACGATGTTCGCGAACTTGAACCAGCGTCGAGAGAGAAATCGACCTACGTTCTCCAGGAGTATTTCGTTCCGGTCGATCAGCTTGAGCAATTCGTGCACGACATGCGAGCAGTTCTCAATCGGCATCATGTCAACGTGATCAATGTGTCAATTCGCCATGCGTTTCAGGACCCGGGAACGATGCTGGCTTGGGCGAGAGACGAGGTGTTCGCCCTCGTTATTTATTACAAGCAAGGGACAGCAGCTACGGATAGAACGGCTGTATACGCGTGGACACGAGAACTGATCGACGCGGCCATAGCTTTGCACGGCACTTACTACCTTCCGTATCAAATAATCGCTACGAAACAACAGTTTCACGCGGCTTACCCCGGAGCTGAGAGGTTGTT
>Ga0335077_10005620_pt1 | contig 15405 bp, 16 predicted proteins | sample Lox_Sample_31_FD_207151 | JGI IMG/M metagenome (GOLD analysis project Ga0335077, IMG submission 207151) | Soil microbial communities from Loxahatchee National Wildlife Refuge, Florida, United States - Lox_Sample_3.1 | ecosystem: Environmental > Terrestrial > Soil > Wetlands | place: USA... | reverse complement strand
CCGCCATAGCTGGCTTGCGCTGATGGTCGCCGGGCTCGGCATGTCGGCCCTGGGCATTGTGGTGCTGGCCTGGCCGAAGGAGACGCTGGCCGTACTCGCGATCCTGGTCGGCGCCGCTCTGATCGTGACAGGGGGGCTGCGGCTATTCGAGGCCTTCGGCCCGCGGAGCGAGGACGCCGCCGGCAGGCGGTTCGGCAGCGGGGTAATCGGCCTGCTGGCCGTCATCGTCGGCGTGTACTGCCTGGCCGATCAGGCGGTTACTGTGCTGGTCCTCGCACTGCTCGTGGGCGTGCTCTGGATCGTGCACGGCATCACCGACCTCGCTGTGGCGCGGAGTACCCCGACCGGCACGTCCGGCCGCGGCCTGCGGGCGCTGGCCGGGGCGTTCAGCATAGCGGTCGGCGTCATCATGGTGGCCTGGAGTGGCATGTCGCTGGTCGTGCTGCTCACCCTGCTCGGCGCCTGGCTGCTGTGCTATGGCGTGCTGCTCACGGTGCTCGCCTTCCGGCTCCGCCGTTCGCCAAGGCCGTATAGCCACCCGGAGTCCGCTGCGGCGACACCGGCCTGAGGCGGCCAGCGCTCCTCCGCAGGCTCCCAGCGCCAACTGGTCAGCCTGGGGCGCCCGGGTCACCAGCTGGCTGGCCGAGCCGCGCCTGCTGCCATGACCCTCGATCTGCCGGGCGGCGGCCCTCGCCGCGATCTCCAGCCGCTGCTCTGCGCGGACGCGGTCATTGACCCCGATCCGTACGCCGGAGCCCGGACAGTACCGCCCCAGCGCGGCGCAGACGATCAGCCGCACGACCTGCTCGGCGCTGAGATCGCCGACCGCCCAGAGCGCGCCGAGAGCAGCGCTATGCAGCGGCCAGTGCCACGGCACCGGTCCCGCCGAGCGCACGCCGTGATGAGATGTCGGTTACTTCCGGCATGGGATCCGCCTTTCCCGCCGTCGTTGGCTCGCGATACCCGGCGCAGCTCGTCTGCGATTCAAGAAGGCGCAGGTCAGCGCATATGCTGGGGCGGGTGGGTAGCGCGGGAGTTCCGGGGGGCTGACACGCCGGAGGCTGCTGGGCGCTGGTGCGGGGGTCGTGGCCGGTTTGTCTGCCGGGGGGCTGGCCGGGTGTGCAGTACAGCCGGCGGCTCGCGGCCGCTCCTGATCCACGCTGTCACCATCGCCTGGGCGAACGAGCGTTACACCGGAGGCACCTACTCCGCGTTCGCCCCCGGCCAGGTCACCCGCTTCTGGTCCGCGCTGCGCACCCCAGTCGGGCCCATCCACCTGGCCGGCGAGCACACCGACGAGTACTGGGGCTACATGGAAGGCGCCATCCGCAGCGGCCAGCGGGCAGCCAAGGCGATCGCCGGCAAGAGGTTAGGGCGTAGCGTCGGCCCGCGACGATCGCCCGATGCGTGGTTACTCAGCTAGTTACTCGTGTCTCTCGCTTGGCCGCATGCCATCGCTGCGCAAGGGGACTGACCTGGGTGTTCGTGGTCGGGATGCCCGGATTAGAACCGGGGGCCTCCTGCTCCCAAATCAGCCCACTCAGTCGCCCGACATAGCCTCACATCGCCCGGTGTGCCGTTCACCTGCGGTGATTCTGGCTGGACGTCGCGCGGCGTCGCCTGATGGCTGTGCACGTTGGTTCCCACTTTGGCTCCCCTTTCTGGCTCCGGTCGGGGACGCAGGGAGCAGCCGTACAGATTCGCGGTCGCTCGCCTGGGGAGCGCTAAGCGGCATCCCCGGGCTCCGCGCAGGAACTGGGAACGGACCCTCTTACTCTCGTTCCGCTTCGCGCTCTGCGCGGCGGGCGGCTCGATGCCGGTACAGCGATGGGAGCACTCGCAAGTCTTTCGGGCGGCCTGCTGACTCCTTGGACCGGATCACATCAGCGAGGTCCGCGACGACGACTTCCACCTCCCCGACACGAAGACGATGAGCGTTGACCGCGAGCTGGGCGTATCCGTCGGCAAAGCCGGAGGGATGAAAGGAGATGTCGAACTCGCCATCGGCGCAGACCAGGTTCCACACCTCTGCTGCCCCCAGCGACGTGGCATCATGGCTGAACCTCACGCCCTCCGGCACCGCCTCGGTGCGGATCCGCGCCCCGAGGTCGGTGAGGGCCTGCGAGAGCCGGGCGAGATTCTCGCGGCTCGCCTCCGGCGTGACGTCGATATCTCTTGTCGCCGGTATCGGGGCCTGCTGTGCGATAGCCGCGAAGGCGCCGATGATGACGTAGCGAACCTGGTGCCGGTTTAGCGATGCCACTATGGCTGCAGGGTTCAGGCCTGGTCCAGTGGGCTCGTCCTGACCGCTCAAGCCGCACCGTCCACGGGCACTGCCTCGCGCCATGCCTGAAGCTGCTGGTCCCGAGCCCGCCGCTCGGACTCGGGGCGGTCAGCCTCCAGAACGGCGAGTATCTCGTCATGCGGATCGTATGCGGCCAGGTGCAGGCGGAGCTCGAATCCGGCCGCGCGCACCAGCCTCAGCAGCGTCGCCAGCGTGGGCTGCCGCTGGTCACGCTCGTAAGCAGAGATCATTGTTACTGGGACTCCCGCACGCTCGGCCAGTTCCCGCTGGCTCATGCCGGCCTTCAGCCGGGCCAGTTGCAGCAACGCAGATGAGGGGGACGGCAGCTCCTCAGCGTCCTCGTAGTGCGTCATAACACAATCGTATGATGCCGTAGAGACTGAACGGCGGTCCGCGGACGGAACGCTGTACAGCGCAACGGCGTCTGGCGCGGCTACGAGCGCGCCGCGGTCATCAACTGGGGCTGCGCTGCCCCGGAGCGGCAGGGTCGGTTTCGGCTCACTGCGACGCACGCGGCCATGTGGTACGGGCTCAGGGCATCCGATCACGTCCTCGCCGACGAGCAGCGGGAGCGGCAGCCCCGGACTCCCGACATAGGGAGATCTTTTATGCCGGGTTTGGGCGGGATTTGACCTCGTAGCGGAGCCCGAGATCGGTGCCGGGATAGCAGGCTCCGGCGGCGGTGAGCTGGTCGCAGAGCGCGGCCAGGGCCTGGGTGCGCCGGGGCGCGGTGAGCGGGTCGAGGCGGATGACCAGCTCGCCGTCGCCGGGGATGATGTCGCCGGAGGCGGCGAGGGCCTCGCGGATCAGGGCGCAGGCCTCGTCGCCGGCGCGGGCGTAGTGCCGTCCAGCGCGCGGGCCAGCGCAGTTTCGGCGTTGTAGGCGGCCATCCGGATGGCGTGGGTGATCTGCTTGACCTCGGCCTCGAGCCGGACCATGTCCGGGGCGAGCTCGCCGAGCGGGATGCGTGCGGGGATGGCCGCCGCGGCCTGCTCGGCGTCGTCCAGCTCGCGCAGGCGGCCTCGACCGGGCGGCCAGCGCGTTGATCACCTGGCTGGACAGGTAGCCGGCCTGGCCGGGGGCGGGGCTGCGCAGCTGGAGCAGCGCGGCGTCCCGGGCCGCCTCGGCGGCCCGGGCGGCGGCTTCGGCCCGCCTGACCTGGGCGGCCGCGGTCTTCTTGGCTGGGCTGGGCACCGTGCGGCCGGGGTCGTCGGGGGCGGCGGCATGACTGTCGAGCGCGTCCAGGGCGAAGCGGGTGCGGGCGTAGCGGAAGTAGTTCTCCTCCCGCCACCGCGAGGTCATCCGCCAGCACACCTCCCCGGCGGGCAGGTCGTCCCGGGAGGTCAGCACGTGGATCTGCCGCCTGCCGCCGCCCTTCGCGGGGACCAGCCGGGTGACCTGCCGCAGCGTCACCGTCTCGCCCTTGCGCGGCCCCTCCTTGATGCCCAGCTCCACGGTCGAGTCGGCCAGGTCGTACTCGTGGCGGGGCCCCGGTCATCAGCACGTGACCGTCGTGAATTCGCCGGGAGGAACGTCGGGGGCCGGGCCCTTGCGCCAGGTGAGCACGTCGAACCGGGCGGCGGTGATGTCGGCATCACCGTGCCGAGCGGGACCAAGCTCGGTCTGGTCGGCCGATCCGGCGGTGGCAAGAGCACGCTGACCCGCCTGCCGCTGCGGATGATGGACGTCGACGACGGCCGGATCCTGATCGGCGGGCAGGACATCAGCAAGCTGCGCCAGTCGGATCTGCGCAGCCTGATCGCCTACGTGCCGCAGGACCCGGCGATGTTCCACCGGACGCTGCGCGACAACATCGCGTTCGCGCGCCCGCACGCGACCGACGCGGAGATCCACCAGGCGGCGCAGGCCGCGCACGTGACAGAGTTCGCCGGCGCCCTGCCGGACGGATTCGACACGATGGTCGGCGAGCGTGGCGTGAAGCTGTCCGGCGGGCAGCGGCAGCGCGTCGCGCTGGCCCGGGCGATCCTGCGTGACGCGCCGATCCTGCTGCTGGATGAGGCGACCAGCGCGCTGGACTCAGAGAGCGAACTCCTTGTCCAGCAGGCGGTGTGGCGGCTCATGGAGGGCCGGACCGCGCTCGTGGTCGCGCATCGGCTGAGCACCGTCGCGCACATGGACCAGCTGATCGTGCTCGACCACGGCCAGATCGCTGAGAAGGGCACCCACCAGGAACTACTCCGTCTCGACGGAATCTACGCCAGGCTGTGGCAACACCAGTCCGGCGGCTTCCTCGACGACCACACAACACTAGTGACGCCTGCCGAGGCCCCGCGGCTGAGCGCATGAAGCCTCTCCGCGGATCCACGCCGCCCCCCCGGCACGGCACGCCGTGGAGCCATCCTTCGTGCGCGCAGAACTGGCCGATCGGGCGCCGAACAGCCAGTCGCCAGCGCGCACTCATGCGGATGAGCGGAGGACCGTTCCTGTGGACACGGCAGAAGGCGGGCAGGTTGTCCGGCTGGCGCATCTGCTCCGGCTCAACCCGCCTGATGGACACTCATCCCATATTGAATGGCAGCCTGAAGGACATCGACGTTTATGCCTGCGAGGTGTCTGAACTTGATGCAATAGCCCGTGACACTGGCCTTGCCGATCGAGCCGCCATAGGTGCGCGCCAGGTAGGTCTTGTCGTCGAGGCCAAGCACATAGACCGAAATGCCAGTCGTGCTGGCGCTCAGGCCAATGCGGTAAAACTCTCGCGACGACCCATCGGCGTAGGTGATGGTGCAGGCGCCGTAGCCAATGTTCGGGTTGGCCACAACCTTGCCGTCCGCGTTCGTGCCATCGGTGAACCACAGCCTGCATCCGGGAAATTCCGCAAGGATGTGTGCGTGCAGCCGCCGGAGGTCGGCCTGCTTGGGCCCGGGTTGACTGGCGAGGTACGCCTCGACCTGCTCAGGCACATCCATCTCACGCCGCATGCTAGCAACGAACTGTCCCATGCCGGGTCGGATGGACGCCGCCCAAGCATCGCCGGTGTCCGCGTGGATGGCCGTCAGCCGCGAACAGAACGACCATCCGCTCGTGCCGCATAGGGCGCGCCCTGGTCAGGCGAGATCTTGATGCCACGGCCGCGCCGTTCGGTAACAGCATCGACGGGCGCCTGGCCCACCACGACCTCCAGGGCCTGGTCACGCCGCACCGACTACGTCGATAGAAGGCGACGCTGAGTGATGGACAAGGTCGGGGAGAACGCGCGCCGAGCCGTTCTGCTCGCCTGTGCTGTTGATCATCGGCGGGCCGGGCTGCGGTTCCTGTGGCGGTCCGGCCGGCCGCTATGGCGGGCGCTGGCCTGGGCGTACGGGCTGCTGTTCGTGCTCTTCGCGGTCACTACCGGCGCGAAGACCTACTACCTGGCCGCCGCGTACGTGTACCTGCTCGCCGCCGGCGCCGTGGCCATCGACGCATGGCTGCAGGCGCGGCCTGGCCGGCTGCGCAATCTCCTGCTAGCCAGCGCGCTCACCACCGCGGTGGCCGTCCCGATCGTCTTGCCGGTGCTCCCGGCGGCTGACATCGCCTGGACCTACGAGACCAACCCGACCCTGGGCGAGACCGTCGGCTGGCCCCAGTTCGTGCAGACCGTTGACGGAGTGTGGAAGTCGCTGCCACCCAGTCAGCGGGCCAGCGCCGTGATCTTCACCGCCGACTACGGCGAGGCTGCGGCCATTAACGAGCCCGGCCGGGGGACCGGGCTGCCGACCGCCGTGAGCGGGGACAACACCGAGTGGTGGTGGGGGCCGGGAAACAGCCGCGCCACCACCGTGGTTGCCGTCATGCCCGGACCCGTCGATATCACCAGCTCCGCAGCCACCGCCTATCTCAGACAGTTCTTCACGCCTGTGCGGGTGGCGGCCACACTGTCCAATCCGTACGGCATCCACAACCAGGAATGGGGCGGCCACGTCTATATCTGCACCGGCCTTCGCCAGCCGTGGGCCCAGATATGGCCCCAGCTGCGCCACTACGGCTGACAACAGAGCGCCGCAATCGCGGAACCCGCGCCTGTGCCGGGCAGGCCGAGCTGCCGTGGTCCGTCGGCCTGGCCTGCGGGCCGGGCCATCACCGAGCCAGCACGATCGCGCACACCCGGACAGCACACACGTCCGCCCCGGTCAGCTACCCCGGAACAGGAGCCAGAGCCGGACATTCTGCGCGCAGCGCACAGCGCTTCAAGCGCGATCGCCACTCACGCCGAATCGGCAGGGAGCAACGGCGGCGATCGCGACCAGGATGACGCCGGCGAACGACACCGTGATCCCCACCATCAGCGGGCGGGGCAGGCCCTCCCGCAGCAGCCAGCCGCTGGCCAGCGCGATCAGGATCGCCCGATATTGACCACCATCGCCGCGGTGCCCGCATCCACGTGCTGTTCGCCCCAGTTCAGCGCGACCATGTAGACGCCGAACCACAGCACGCCAGTGGCCGCGATCCCCGGCCAGGCGGGGCGCGGCGGCCACCCCGCCCGCCGGATGAGCGAAATCAACGCGAGGACCGCTGCGGCGGGCAGCAGCCTGCCCAGGGCCAGAGCCCCGGGTGAGAAGTTCTGCCCGGCGCTGCGGATGGCGACAAACGCCGAGGCCCACAGCACCACGGTCACCGCCGCCGCCAGCAGTGCCCGGCGATCGGGCCGCGGCCCGGCTGGCTGGCTGGCCGCACCGGCCCGGGCGCGGCCTGGTCGAAAGGTCGCTTGCTCACACAACGCAGACGCTGCGGGCAGCCAGAACGTGAGAAACGGATGTCGTCAGCGGCCAGCGGTCGCGATCGGGGCGACCAACCACGCGAATCCCGGTTGATAACCGCACACCGACCCGCCGTTATCTCAACCCCGGATTTGGGTGTCCTTGCTGTAGCCGCGGCGGGTCTTGGGCTGCGGCGGGGACACGTTATCTATAGCGGTGTTGTCGCTGTAACGGCTGTGCCCGGCGGGGTATCGGATGGCGGCGCCCATCCTTCGGCTTGCTCGACGAGTTGGGCTGAGAGTGTCTCGAGTTCGCTGATCAGCTCGCGGAGGCGCTTGGTGTTGTCGAACAGCGGGCGGTAGCGGTCGGCTTGGGCGGGGGTGAGCGTGCGGGTGATGGTCTTGGCCCCGGCCTTGCGGATCCACGACAGGTAGGGGCCGTGCATCTGGCTGGGGTCGCTGTGGCACCGGCACCGGGGCGAGCCGCAGCGGGTCATCCGCTCGGCCAGGCTTCCGGGCAGGCACAGGCCGAGCCTGGCGATCTCGGCCGCGATCTGGCGCTGGCGCCGCTGGGTGTCTGCTGGCTTGGGCATGCCTTGATAGGTACCGCATCGGTGCTGGCATCGGCGAGCCTCCGCCGCTGACTGCCTTGAAAGCTTTATCTTCAAGGCAGTGCCCGGCCGGGCTGGCGGGCAGGGGGGGCGTTCGTGCTGGTTCAGCGGGTGCTGATGCCCGGCAGCGGCCGGGAGTCTTGGACGCTGCTCGGCGACGACGGCGCAGTGGCCGAGCCCGCCGAGCGTTACCTGGCCTACCTGGCCGCCATCGAGCGCTCGCCGAACACGGTGCGGGCCTATGCGGTCAGCCTGAAGCTGTGGTTTGAGTTCCTCCAGCTCACCGGAACACGCTGGGATCAGGTGGGGGTGGAGGACGTGGCCCGGTTCGTGGCCTGGCTGCGCGCCCCGGCGGGCAACGTGATTGTGCTGGCGGGCGGGAGCGGGGCCCGCGGCCCGGCCACGGTCAACCGGTATCTGGCCGGGGTCTTCGGCTTCTATGACCACCATGCCCGCACCGGCCTGGGGGTCGCTGCCGGGCTGGTCTCGCTGCGCCGGGTCAGCCGCGGCTCGTATAAGCCGTTCCTGCATCACGTGACCAAGGGCCGGCCGATCCCGGTGCGGCCGGTGAAGCTGCACGTTCCGCAGCGCTCCCCGCGCACCCTGGAGCCCGCCCAGATCGTGGCGGTCCTGGCGGCGTGTGAGCACCTGCGGGACCGTTTCTTGCTGTCGCTGCTGGCCGAGACCGGGATGCGGGTCGGCCAGGCGCTGGGGCTGCGGCACGCCGATTTCGTCTCTCGCCAGCGGGAGGTGCACATCGTGCCCCGGGCCGGCAACGCCAACGGGGCGAGGGCGAAGCTGCGCTCGGCCGCGGTGATCCCGGTTTCCACGCCGCTGGTGCGCTTGTATTCGGAGTACATGCATGTCGAGTACGGCGGCATCGACTCCGACTACGTGTTCGTGAACCTGTTCGGCGGCACCATCGGCGCAGCGATGACCTACCCGGCGGTGCGCAAGCTGATCGGCCGGATCGCCGCGAGCACTGGGATCGGTTTCACCGCGCACATGCTCCGCCACAGCCACGCCACCGCCATGGTCCGCCAGGGTGTGCCGGTCGAGGTGGTCGCCCGCCTGCTCACCCACCGCTCCCCGGCGACCACCAGCCAGACCTATGTTCACCTCGACGCCGCCGACATCCGGGAGGCTTTGTCTCGCGCCGGAGTGTGGCAGAACCAGGAGACCCGGTGAACACCCCTGGAGTCGCCGCCGCGGGCAGGCCACAACTGCAGGTCCTCGCCGGCGAGGCGGCGGCGCTGGACGGTGAGTGGGCTTCCGGCCACTGGAATGCCGCCCGCCTGGGCATCCCCGCCCGGCGCGGCCGCGGCCATGCCCGCTTCGACCAGATCAGCCAGCCGTGGCTGCGGGAGACGGTCAAGCGCTGGTCCCGGCTCCGCCTAGCGACCGGGTGCGCGTTCACCACTATCGGCAGCGGCGCGCTGGCCCTCACCCGGTTCTCCCAGTTCCTGGCCGCCTGTCACCCGGAGGCGGATCACCCAGGCGCGATCACCCGGCCGGTCCTGGAGGACTACCTGTCCTGGCTGCTCACCCAGGGATACTCGGCGGCCACCCGGGCGCAGTCGCTGTCGATGATCCGGGTGTTCTTCGAGGCCGGCCACCGCCACGGCTGGCTCCCCGGCCTCGCCGCCGGCGCCACCATCTACGTCGAAGAACTCCCCTTCCACCACGACGAGATCGCCCGGTTCATCCCCGAGTTCGTGATGGCCCAGCTGGAATCCAGCGAGGCACTGGCGAAGATCCCGCACACCACCACCCGCAACCTCGTCGTGCTCATCATGGAGACCGGGCTGCGCGGCGGGGATGCGTGCAACCTCCCCTTCAACCCAGTGCTCACCGACAGCAGCGGCTGGCCCTGCCTGCGGTTCGAGGCCACCAAGGTCCGGGCCGAACAACTGATCCCGCTCAGCGCCAAAGCCGCGGCAGCCATCTGTGCCCAGCAGAACTACGTGCGCCAGCGCTGGCCAGCGGGCAGCCCCTGGCTGTTTCCCGGCATGGTGGGCAACGACGACGGGCACAAGCCCTACTCCCACCGCACCTTCGTCCAGCAGCTGGCAGCCTGGCAGGACATCATCGGCCTGCGTGACCAGGCCGGGCAGCCGGTCCGGATTACCGGTCACCAGTTCCGGCACACCCTCGGGACGCGATTGATCAACTCCGGCGTCCCCCAGCATGTGGTGCAAAAACTCCCCGGGCATGCCAGCCCCCACATGACCGGCCATTACGCGAAGGTCCACGACGCCACCATCCGAGAGGCGTTCGACCGCTACCAGTCCCAGCGAGTGGACATCACCGGGCAGCGGATCGGCTACGACCCCGGCGCCCCCACCGCTTCGGCCGAATGGGTCAAGCACAACCTCAACCGGGTCCGCGACAGCCTGCCCAACGGCTACCGCTCCAAAAAGCCGCCGCGGCAACATGTCCCCGCCGCAAAAATGCCATCTGACCAGGCACGATTCCCAGACCGCTCCAGATAACCGCCGTTCTGCGTGGCCAGTGATCTTTAAAATTCGCCAGCCGATGGCTGCATACTGGGTCGTTCGGCGCGGATATGTGTCGTCGGCTCTGGCTATTGGATCTGCCTGGATATAGGCGGTCTGTGCGCGGCCGCCACGCTGGTGAGCCAGGAGCCAAAGTCCGCTTCTGCGATGCGCGGTGCCGTGTGGAATGGCGGCTTGGCGGCCAGACCGATCACGCAGGGTCGACGGGGCGGTAGCCGAGACCTACCTGATGGAAGAGGAAGGCGTACCAGTCCGTTGCCTCGTCGATGACCTGATCGAGCGGCCCGGCCAGGTGGCCGCCGGACTCCAGCCGCAGCAGCACGGGCCGGTCTGAGGACGTGGCTTGCTGGAGCCGGGCCGTCATCTTTTTGGCATGCCAGGCATCGACACGGCTGTCGTGCTCACCGGCGGTCAGTAGCACGGCCGGGTAGGCCGTCCCGTCCACCACGTTGTGGTACGGCGAATAGGCCAGCAGCGCCGCGAACTGCGCGGGATCTTCCACCGTGCCGTATTCGGGGATGTTGAATTTCCCGTTGGTGCTGGTCTCGGTGCGCAACGAGTCCATCACCGGCACCGCGGCCACGACCGCGCGGGCGATGTCCGGCCGCTGGGTGAGCACCGCCCCCATCAGCAGCCCGCCGTTGGAACCGCCCATGATCGCCAGCCGCTCGTGACGGGTGATCCCGGTGTCGTGCAGGTGGTCCGCGCAGGCGATGAAGTCGTCGAAGCAGTTCTGCTTAGTGGTCAGCCGGCCGGCGTGATGCCACTGTTCGCCGTATTCGCCGCCGCCGCGGATGTTGGCCACCGCATAGACCCCGCCCTGCTCCAGCCACAGCAGCAGATCGGGATCGAAATGCGGTCCCAGCGAGATGCCGAACCCGCCGTAGGCGGTCAGCAGCGCCGGCGCGGTCCCGTCCCGTGGCGTGCCCGGGGCGGCGATCACGCTGATCGGCACCCGGGTGCCGTCCTTCGACGTGGCGAACTCGCGGGTCACCTCGAACCTGGACAGATCGGCGGGGGCGGTGGTCCTCAGGGCGGTGGGCCGGGGTGCTTCGCCGGGGGCGGCCAGCCACCAGGTGACCGGCTCGGTGAAGGACTCGCGTGGCCAGGCGATCAGGTCCGGGCCCAGCGCCACCAGGCCGGCGTAGTGCGACGACACCGAGCTCATGGGCGGGATCTCCACCCCCGCGAGGGGCGCACCCTGGGCGTCGAAGGCGCGCATCTGCTGCGGGCCGCCGTCCATGTCCACCACCCACACGGTGTCACCGGTCACGGCCAGGTCTGCGATGACCGTGTGGCCGGCGGGCACGATCTCCTCGGCACCGGCAATCGTGCCGCCGCTGGTCAGCGGCAGGCGGAGCACCCGGCCCCGCGGAGCATCCCGCAGCGACAGCAGGTAGAGGGCGTGCGGGCCGAGCACGGCCCGCACGCACTTGTCGGGGACCTCCGCCACCGGCCACCATGAGCCGCTGGCCTTCTGGTCGCGGAGGAAGACCTGCCACTCACCGCTGTCGCCCCTCTGCACCCGGTCCATCACCCAGTGGCCATCGGGCGAAGCGGACAGGCGGTGCTCCGCGATCCGCTCGTCAGCGAACGGGCCGGCCAGATCGAGGCGGTCACCCGGGTCACCGAGTTCGCGGAACCACACCTGCTTCCGGAAGCCCGCCGGGTCGGCGCACAGGGTGTACCAGAACCCCGAGCCGTCGTGACGCCAGGCCACCGACCCGCCTATCAGGTTCACGTGCGGGATCGGCTCGTCCACGACCTCGCCGGTGCCGGCGTCGAAGATGTGCAGGGTCCCGTCCTCGGTGCCGTGCTCAGACAAGGACACGGCGACCTTGGTGCCGTCCGGGGACGGCACGAAGAAGTCGATGGTGGTCTCGCCCGACGGGTCGATGACATCCGGATCCACCACCACCCGCTCGGTCGCCGCATCGCCGAGGTCGGTCAGAGCGACCAAAAATGGCTGCTGCCGGGGTGTCTGCACCTTCAGCGCGAAGAAGGCGCCTCCACCCGGCCGGAGCTGCTGGTACGCCGTTCTCTCAAACTTCAGCAGCTGCTCGACCCGGGCCCGCAGCGCGGTCCGCCAGCCGACCCCGCCGAAATAGGTGGCGCTGCGGTCCTGCTGAGCCCTCGTCCAGGCGACCGTCGCGTCCGCGGAAGCGTCCTCCAGCCACCGGTAGTCCTCGGTGACATCAACTCCATGGAAAGTGTCGGTTACCGGGATCCGCGGAGCCCGCACCAAGGGCAGCTCGGCCATGCAGCCAGTCAACAACCAGAGCACGCGACGCACAACTAAACCCCTGCCCCGGGTTCGTCACGACCACATCACCGCAGTCCACTCATAGAACACAAAACGAGCCGCCCGCTCACGCCCTGATAAGAGCGCGGCACGTCCCTGACGAACTGAGCCAGACAAGAACGTTCTGTCAGCAGCCCGAGCGGTACCAGCTCCAACCGCCGAACCGCGCATAGTCGGCGGTCGGTATGGTCTCGCCAGATGCGGTGTCCAGCAGTGCATCACCTGCTGTGACAATCGCTGTCTAGCCGCTACGTAGGGAAGTTGACGGCTACGGCCTGCTGTCCGGGGGGTGCATGGATCGCGGCGATGGCGATGACGGTCGGTAGTACGGGAATCGGCCAGGACAGCCGGTCACGGGGACCTCCGCTGAGCGTTAGCGTGCCGTCGGCACCGCTGTCCCCGGGAAGATCCCGTGTGATCTTCGTATCGGGCGGCACGCCGATCGTCAGATTGGGTAGAGGGGATAACGGACATCTTGAAGGGAGACCGGATGACTGCCCCGGAAAGGCCCGGCCCGATCCCTGATTCGTATCGCCGTGTCACCCCGTGCCTCACCGTGCAAGGCGCCGCCAAGGCCCTTGAGTTCTATGCAGCGGTGTTTGGCGCGGCTGAGCGCATGCGCTTCCCCGGGCCGGGCGGGACCATCTTGCACGCCGAGGTCCAGATCGGGGATTCGGTGGTGATGATCGAGGACGAGGACTCGCAGCGCCGGACCAAGGCACCGCCGTCCGGCGGCCTGCCCGGCTTTCCTGCCTACCTGTTCATCTACGTCGAGGACGTCGACACGGTCATCGCTCGCGCGGTGGAACTCGGAGCGACGCTGTACCGCCCCGCGCAGGACCAGTTCTACGGTGACCGGGACGGATACATCATCGATCCGTTTGGCCACGGGTGGGCTGTCGCGTCGCACGTGGAGGATGTGCCCCGCGAGGAGATGGCGCGGCGGATGGCCGAGCCGGACCGTTGGCCCCGGAACAGAAATGCCAGATGACGTATGCGCTGCTGTTCGCTGGCACCAAGGAGTTCGCTCGCGACCTGGAGGCCATGAGCCCGGCACGCGATCGGCGTCGCGGGGAAATAGGTGCGCGACCGCCAAAACCGCCTGCTCAGCCGCATCGCCCGGCGCTGCGCCTAGGCAGCGGCGAGCGTGCCTTGGCCTGGGCTGGCTCAGCGGGACTGGATGATCCGCTCGCCGAGCGCCAGCCGGTGGCCGCCGGGCATCTCGACCACGAAGTCACGCAGTCCCCACGGATGATCGGCCAGGCCCGTAACGATCAGCGCGCCGCGAGCCACACACCGCTCATGCAGGTCATCAACGCCACTGACACCAACGTAGGCGGCGGTGGTGGCGTTGACGCCCGGGCTCGCTGACCGGACCAGCGCCAGCCCCACCGAGTCGCGGCGCAACAGCATCAGGCCCATCTCCGGGTCGTCTACCTCGACCTCGAACCCAAGCACGTCTCGCAAGAACGCGGCGGCGGGCGCAAGATCGTCCACCTCCAGATTGGGCCGACAGCTCAAGAACTCGATCACCGCCGCATCCTAGCCATGCCGGCCCCGGACCAGGTGCATCCCGTCTATTACGTGGTCAGCAACTGCCCTGGTGACGCGCGCCGACCCGCCGTTCTGGTCGGCGGACCGATAGCCAAGCATGGCAGTCCAATCGCGGCAGAATTGGGCGATATGGGACGGTGAGGAACGTGTCACCAGCCCCATATGAGCGTGGCCGTGATTGGGCCAGGGTCTTGAGCAGATCCGTGCGGGAAGCGGTCAGCGTCAGACCAGATGGGCTGTCGTAGTGATCGGCCACCAGCGCGGGCGATCTTCAGTACCTGGGCAATGGAACGTCGTAGCGGCGTCCTCATTGCTGTGGTCTCCTTCTTGCCACCTGCTGCTCATGAGGCGCTGTCCCGGGTGCCTGCCCTGGGGGAGCGCCGCAAGCATTTCGGAACGCTAGCGCCGTCTGACGCCGCTAGGCGTCCCGGACAGATTGGTAGGTGACGTAGGCGATGCCGCCTTCGAGGGTCTGGGTGTCGAGGAGGCGCATGGGTTTGTTGTCGCTGGTCTCGGCGAACAGGCGCTCGCCGGCCCCGAGGGTGACCGGGAAGATCTTCAGCCGCAGCTCGTCGACCAGGTCGCGCCCGATCAGCGTGCGTACGAGGTGAAGCTGCCGGCGATGACGATGTCCCCGTCTATGTGCTGCTTCAGCGTGGAGACCTCGTTAAGCACGTCGCCCTTGAGGACTGTCGAGTTGTTCCAGGCGGGATTGGCGAGGGTCGCGGACACGACGTATTTGGGCAGGCTGTTCAGCCTGTCCGCCAGCTCGCCGCTGCGGGATGGCCACTGAGCGGCGAGCCACTCGTAGCTTCGCCGGCCCAGCAGGAGGGCCCCGGCGGCCAGCGCTTCGTCGAGCGCGAGCCTGGCAAGCTGCCGGGCTATTTCCGATCAGGCCGGCCCAGCCGCGGGCCCTGAAGCCTTCGTCACCGGCCGGGTCCTGGATGACTCCGTCGAGCGTGACGTTCTCGCTCACGACGATCTTTCCCATTTCGGTTCGGCGCCTCGCTAGAGCAGCGGGAACCAGACGCTGGCGGCGCGTCCTGCGAGCCCGCCGTGCCTCGCGGAGCAGCCGGTCTCGTTCGCCGGCCCGCCGGGCGTCATCCTGGATGGCTTTCATGAGGTATGCGTGGATGGTCATGGTCTGCTCCTCCTTCTAATTGGTGTTGTCAGCTATCGCCGCCGCAGGCGGCGTGGGTGGTAAGAATCGGTGCGCTGTTCGCTCATTTCGTTCCTGACCTGATCACCACGTCTCTTGCGGCAGCGGCATCGGCCGCCGGGTCCGGCTCTGGCAGCTCGTGCGCTGGCTTCCGCGGTTGGCCGGGGAGCAGGAACGGGGCACGATCCGGCGCCCGGATCGTTGGGGCGGTCGGTGATGCATACACCGCGGCGCCGGGAAACTGGGCGCCAGCGAGCCG